>Ga0181594_10000693_pt1 | contig 31384 bp, 33 predicted proteins | sample 071ome_18_FD_145603 | JGI IMG/M metagenome (GOLD analysis project Ga0181594, IMG submission 145603) | Coastal salt marsh microbial communities from the Groves Creek Marsh, Skidaway Island, Georgia - 071413BT metaG (spades assembly) | ecosystem: Environmental > Aquatic > Marine > Intertidal zone... | reverse complement strand
TGTTGTCCACAAGTTATTCCATACAAACTCATGCACCTAAAATGCGCTGAAGATTTTGATAATCCTCCCGAACCCTGGCATCCGACCCCATAAGCTCTTTTACCTTACGCTGCGCGTGTAAAACAGTCGTGTGATCGCGGCCTCCAAACGCATCACCAATCTCTGGCAGACTCATCGTGGTCAACTCTTTCGATAACGCCATAGCGATCTGACGGGGTCTGGTGATCTGTCGGTTGCGGCGCTTCGAGTGCAGGTCCGACACTCTCATTTTGAAATACTCGGCAACCGTTTTTTGGATATTCTGGACCGTTACCCGCCGCTCCTGAAAAACCAACAAGTCACGCAACGCCTCTCGCGTGAGGTCAATATCAATCGGTCGACCGGTGAACCCGCTGCTGGCCACCAAGCGATGTAATGCACCCTCTAACTCGCGAACATTGGATCGGATCTGACGCGCGATAAAAAAAGCAACCTCGTCTGATAAGCGCACCCCTTTGCTAGATGCTTTGTGTTGAAGAATCGCAACACGCGTTTCCAATTCTGGAGGATCAATCGGCACGGTAAGGCCGCTACCAAAACGCGAGATTAACCTTTCCTGAACGCCTGTAATCTCTTTTGGAAACCGGTCGCTTGTGATGATGACTTGGCGGTGACCCTCCAGTAAGGTATTGAAAGTATGGAAGAATTCTTCTTGTGAGTGTTCTTTGCCTGAAAAGAATTGGATATCATCAATCAGTAGGGCGTCGAGCGATCGGTAGTATCTTTTGAACTCGGTGATGGCGTTATGTTGAAGCGCTTTAACCATATCAGCGACAAAACGCTCGGAGTGGACATACACCACTTTCGCTGATGGATTGTTTTGCAACACCATATTTCCGGCGGCTTGCATCAAGTGTGTTTTACCTAGACCCACCCCACCGTAAAGAAAAAGCGGGTTGTACGCCTTACCTGGATTTTCGCCAACCTGCCTAGCGGCCGCCCGGGCCAATTGATTCGACTTTCCTCCAATATGCGCGTCGAAAGTAAACGCCGGGTTAAGCCGCCCCTCGAAGCGAAGCTTTCCTGTACCGGTTGTTGATGCCTTACTCGCCGGGGAGGCGTTCGGCGCGCCTATCTCATCACCACCAATCTCAACAGAGACGTCGACAGGTTCAACGCTGAAGCTGCTCACGAGGCGCGACACATCACCCAACATTTCTTTGGTCACAAAATCTTTTACGAAACGGTTAGGGGCCAGCAGTTTCAGGGTGCCGTTCGCTTCAACCGCGTGGAGGGGCCTTATCCAGGTATTGAACTGTTGGGGGGATAGATCGTCTTCAAGCCGACCGAGGCAGAGTGTCCAAAGTGAAGACAACGGCGTTACTCCTTAGTGAATCGATGTATCGATGTGTAGCTGTCGCAAAAAAGCTGTGGGTCGGTTTCATCGCAAACCGAGCAGCCTCAACGACGCGATTTTAAACACCCTCTCTTAATTTATCCACAGGAAATTAATAATAAAAACTTATCCACAATTAGAATGAAAGTAAGTTATTTAGCCTAAATATTGACAATAAAAAGGTTTCTCGGTAAATTCCCGCGCCCTCTCAAGAGATGTCTGGCTAATTCAAAAATGAAAAGAACTTTTCAGCCCAGCGTGGTCAAGCGAAAGCGCCGCCATGGCTTCAGGGCGCGCATGAAAACCCGCGGCGGCAGAGCCGTGTTAAGCGCGCGTCGAGCGAAAGGCCGAGCCGTCCTCAGCGCCTAAGTCTGGTGGAATAGGCCGTGTCCAACCACGGTCTCCCGGCGAGCGGTCGCCTGTTAGGGTCGGTCGATTTCAATGGCGTTTTATCGAAGCGACAAAGGAATTCGGATCCGCTGTTTATCGTCTACGCCGCATCGAACGGTCTAGATCGGGGACGTCTCGGCGTGACCGTGTCGCGCAAAGTGTCCTTGCGGGCCGTCAGACGCAATCGCGTAAAACGACTGATCAGGGAGTCATTTCGCCATCATCCGGATATAGCCCGGGGCTGCGATTTTGTTGTGATAGCCAAGCAGGCGACGACAAGCGCGTCCAACGAGGACATAATCGCGAGTCTGGAAAATCACTGGTCGGAAGCGAAGGCGCGATGCGGCAACTCCTAGTGCAATTGGTCAAAGGCTATCAGTATCTGATCAGCCCGTTTGTCGGCCCTGTCTGTCGTTTTTATCCATCCTGTTCGGCCTACGCACTTGAGGCGATTGAGTCTCATGGTGCGGCAAAAGGCGCCTGGCTGGCTATTAAACGACTCGGAAGATGTCACCCGTGGGGTAATAGTGGTTACGACCCGGTTCCGTTGAACCCCTCAAAAAAATCAGATTACTGCGAGCACTGCTAAATGGATTTTCATCGACTGGTACTTTTCGGTGCACTGGGTATGGTGCTACTGCTGCTATGGCAAGCCTGGCAAGAGCATGAGGCTTCTAAGTATCCGAGTGTCCAAAGCGCTGCTATCTCTCAGCCGCAAAACGGGCTGACATCTGCCGCCAGCGGCGGGGCGAGCAGCTCGTCCGAGGGTGTTCCTCAAACCCCGACCACGTCAGCAGACCCATCAGCCGTCGTCAACTCATCGCCAGCGTCAGTGCCCCAGTCCATAAGCTTGCCCAGCGCGAAACGAATTCAGGTGCAGACCGATTTGATTCGCGCGCAGATCGACACACAGGGTGGTGACCTGAGAAAACTGGAACTGCTGACTTATCCCGTATCGTTAGACGATCCGGATACACCCTTCGTTTTGCTTAATGATTCTGGAGCCGATCTTTTTTTGATGCAGTCCGGTCTGCTCGGGGTCGGGCATGACGCGCCGAATCATCACGCGATATTCGAATCCTCATCGAGCGATGTTCGGCTTGCCCCTGGCGAAGATCGTGTGTCCGTGGATCTGACGTGGACATCAACCGATGGCGTGCAGTACGTAAAAACCTACACCTTCTTTCGTGACAGTTATTACGTGGATGTCGAGTTTTCCATTATTAATCAATCCGATAAGGTCTGGCAGGGCTACCAGTACGAGCAGATTCTGCGTACCCAGGTGGTAGAGCCTGGAAGCGGCCTAGGGTTTTTCGGGGCGATGCCGACCTACAAAGGCGGCGCCATTTTCACCCCCGAGGACAAGTATCAGAAGATTGACTTCGAGCAGATGTATGAAGCGAACTTGTCACGCGCAACGAGCTCAGGCTGGGTCGCAATGCTTCAGCATTATTTCGTCGGGGCGTTGTTACCAAACCCCGGAACGAACTATGAGTTCTACAGCAACGTGACGCAGCGTGACAGCGCCCCCCGGTACTTGATCGGTTACAAGACAACGCAGCCGACGGTGGTGGAAAAAGGCGATATAGGAGTGTTAGGTGGACGTCTTTTCGTCGGTCCAAAAGAAACCGAGCGAATGATCAAGGCTGAGAACAAACTGGAGCTCACCGTCGACTACGGCTGGTTAACTCCGGTTTCGTCACCTCTTTTCTGGGTGATGACGTATATCCACAGGGCCGTTAATAACTGGGGTGTGGCCATCATCTTGTTGACGCTGCTGATCAAACTCATTTTCTTCCCGCTATCTGCGGCGAGTTATAAATCGATGGCGCGCATGAAAAAAATGCAGCCGCGAATGAAAACGCTGAAGGAACGCTTTGGTGATGACAAGCAGAAGTTCCAGCAGGCGATGATGGAAATTTACAAAAAAGAGAAGATCAACCCGTTGGGCGGTTGCCTCCCGATCATTATCCAAATACCTGTTTTTATTGCGCTTTATTGGGTCCTATTGGAAAGTGTGGAGTTGCGACAGGCGCCTTTCGCCCTTTGGATTCAGGATCTTTCTTTGCAAGATCCTTATTACGTCCTCCCGATTCTGATGGGCGCTTCGATGTTTGCTCAGCAGATGCTCAATCCGGCGCCCATGGACCCGATGCAGCAGAAAATCATGATGGCGTTGCCGGTGGTCTTCACGGTGTTTTTCCTCTGGTTCCCGTCCGGCCTGGTACTTTACTGGTTGGTGAATAACGTGCTGTCCATCGGCCAGCAGTGGGTGATCACCCGACGCATTGAGGCGGCGGACAGCAAAACCTGATCAGCATGAGCAGCTCCTGAGCTCATGGATCTAGAGCAAGAGACCATAGCAGCTCGGGCCAGCGCGCCCGGCATGGCGGGCATCGGCAGCATTCGTGTGTCGGGTCCTAAAGTGACACAGATAGCGAACTCGCTCATGGGCCTGCTGCCCGAGCCGAGGGTCGCGACGACTCGCCTGTTGAAGGACGCGAGCGGAGAGACAATTGATCAGGCGGTGGCACTTTTTTTTAAAGGCCCCAATTCCTACACCGGCGAAGACACGCTGGAGCTGCATTGCCACGGTTCGCCTGTCGTTTTGGATCAGGTACTCAGTCGTCTCCTGGATTTGGGCGCGAGGGTTGCAAAACCGGGCGAATTCACCGAAAGAGCGTTTCTAAACGGCCGCATGGACCTCGCACAAGCCGAGGCCGTGGCCGATCTGATTGCAAGCCAGACGGCTGCCGCCGCAAGCTCAGCAATGAGATCTTTGTCTGGGAGATTTTCAAAGGAGATAGAAGATCTTAGGCAAAGAATTGAGGACGTTAGGGTTTTAATCGAAGCCAATATAGATTTCTCAGACGAGCCGGTCGATGTGGTTTCATCCGAGGATATCGACGCCCGCTTATCGCAGATAAAGGGTCGCTTGGACACCATTCTGGATCGTTCGCGCCCGGGGGCTTTGCTCACCCAAGGCGCATCGGTGGTCATTGCCGGTCCGCCAAACGCCGGCAAGTCAAGCCTTTTGAACGCGCTAGCAGGGTCTCAAAAAGCTATTGTGAGTGCGACCCCAGGAACCACCCGAGATCTTATTGAGGTATCGCTGGATTTAGGCGGCCTTCCGGTTCATCTGGTCGATACGGCTGGCCTTCGAGCAACAGGCGACGAGATCGAAGCAGAGGGTGTGCGACGGGCGCATGAAGCGATGAGTGTTGCTGATCTGGTTTTGGTGGTTCTCGATGATGCAGATGCGGACTCTCACGAGCGAGCGGTCTGGAACGAGTGGTCGCATGCCAACAAAACGATTCTGGTTTTTAATAAGGTGGATATAACCGGTCGCCCCCCTGGCATTCAAAAGGCTCACCGACCTACAACGGTATCGATAAGCGTGACCGGCGACGCTGGGCTGGACCTTCTTTGCGATGCCATACGTTCGGAGCTTGGCTTCACGGGCGAATCCCAGGATCTCATTCTTGCGAGGCGGCGCCACCTCAACGCACTAGAAAAAACGGGAACGTTTATCGAGAGCGCCATGCAAGCAGGCGCGGTAGAGCTGGCAGCTGAGGATCTACGCTTGGCCCACGCTGCTCTTGGAGAGATTACTGGCGCATTCAGCACCGAAGATCTTCTGGGGGAGATCTTCTCGTCTTTTTGTATCGGCAAGTAAAAGAAAAAAATAACGTACTTCAGAGTAGTACATTATATTAATTTAGCTTTGCTTTTTTAGGCGGTGTTGCCTGACTGCCCAGGCTTTGGCGAGTCTTCGATAATCCGCTGACGGGAGCTTTTCTGCTGAGGCAGCGGCCGCTCGGTAAAGCAATTGTGGATCCCCTCCTAAAGCCTCAATTTCTTTGAATAAATCTGTTCTTTGATACTGAACGAGATAACCGAGCAGCCACCACTCGGGAGGGGGTTTTCTTCTCGCCGGCATAAATATAATGTACTACAAAATAGCACAATAATGTGACCTGTGGCTTTGTCAGAACGGGTGACTCGGGTCAACCGACCGGGACTGACCCAGCGACTCCCGCTACGCTCTGTCATGGCGACAATAATGCACGCCGGTCATAATGGTTCTCAAGAGTTTAGAGAGGCTGACTCATCGTTTTAGAACCAGCCAAAGCCTCAAAGCCCGGCGGAACGACCGAGAGGAGAAAGGGCATACCCATGGATTACACGGAAGAGCGGTACTCAGGAAAAATCCTCACTCAGCTGATGGTGCTGGCCGTTGCCGTTGTAGTCATCGGTCTGTGGCAGGCTGACTTTCTGCGAGCGGTCTACGCGGAAAATCAGATAACCAACGTAGGCTGGTTCATCAACGGCGGCATCTTGCTGTTGTTTCTGGCGGGCATCTATCACATCGTTCGAGAGTTCAATCGGCTGAGTGTGGAAGAGCGCGCCGTTAGTCGGCTGCTGAACAACCTGAATGATGGGATACCGGCACTCGAGGGCGTGGGCCACGATACCCTGATCGCCAGGCGCTATGAGGCGCTTGAGGATCTGCATCGCCAACACGCGGTCATCAACCACAGCGCGCTGGCGGCCACTTTAGTGGCGCTGGAGTCAAGCCGCGTAAGCTTCCCGAAATTCGTCCACAACGTGCTGATCCTGACCGGTGTGTTCGGCACGATCGTGTCGCTTTCGATTGCGCTCCTTGGCGCTTCTGATGTGATTCGTGCTACCACAGAGATGGGTGGTCTCGACATGATCATCCACGGCATGTCGACGGCGTTATCGACGACGATGACCGCGATATTCACCTACCTTTTTTTCGGCTATTTTTATCTACGCCTGATGGATGCTCAGACCCACGTGGTGAGCCGGATCGAGTCCGCTACCAGCCGGCAGTTATTGCCGCGTTTTCAAATCGAACCGGAGAGGGCCGCCGAACAGCTGAGTCAGATCGTGAGGACTGCGGCCGCGCTGGTCGAGAGACTGGATCAATCGCAGGCCAGTTATGCACAGGTCGCTGAAGAATTACGCAATCTCTTTGTGAGCTATCGCGATGAAATGCAGCGCAACAGCGATGGCCTTACCAAGATGACCAAGGTGCTCAGAGAAGGCTTTCGGCTTAACGAGCCTGAGAGTTAAGCGGTACACACGGTGGCGATTACCCGCTCGGATGGGTTTGTTGACCTGAGGATTTCCCCCTCGGTGAGCGGGCGCTCGGATGAGGACAGCGTCTGGCCTTCTTTCACTGACATCATGACCGTTGTGGTCCTGATCTTTCTGGTGTCTCTCATTGTGATCCTGATGCGCAACACCGAGCTGGTTCAGCAGCTTCGCGATTCGATGAGCCAGACGGAAACGATGACCAATCAGCAGAGCGAACTGGAGATAAGAATCGCTACGCTTGGCGACTCGGTTACGCAACTGCAGGCGGCGCTGGAGCGCAGCGAGCAGGCCAAATCAGCCGCCGAGCAGACAGCCACCGAGCGTCAGCAAGAGATACTCGCTTTACTCACAGATGTCGCCGATCTTACCGGCGTAAGAGAAGTTCTCACTGAGGAAAAAGCCGCCCTTACCCAGCAGCTGGATCAAGTCCAGGCGGAGCGGCAGGCTTTAGGTGAGGACAAAGCGATGCTTCTCGAAACTCAGCAGCAGATGCAATCGCAGATTGCCTCGCTTGAGAAAAACATAGGCACCCTTCAAGGCGAAGTCGCCGATCTTACCGGCGTAAGAGAAGTTCTCACTGAGGAAAAAGCCGCCCTTACCCAGCAGCTGGATCAAGTCCAGGCGGATCGTGACGGTCGACAACAGCAGCTGGCTGTTTCCGAACAAGAGCGCGAGGCGCTCGCTTTGAATCTTGATCGGGTGCAACAAGCCCTGGTCGAACTGCAGACCGAGCAGGCTCGCCTGATCGGCGCGCTCCAAAGCCAATCCGAAAAGACCCAGGTGGTGACCCAATCGCGAGATGATCTCCTGAGTGAGCGCCAACGCCTTGCGGAACAGGTCGGCACGCTGGACGTTATGCGCGTGTCCCTAGAGACCGAGATCACAGCGTTGCGCGCAGAACTTGCGACGCTGTTGCGAGCGTCTGTCAGCAACGAGAGGGCCCTACAGGCGAGCCAACTGGAGGGCGAGGCGCTTAGCGCCCAGCTTGCTGAGACCGCCCTCGAATACCGTCTGACGAAGGAGGAGCTGGCGTATCTACGTGCCGAATACGCTGATGAGGTGGCCAAATTCACCCGAGAGCGCGAACTGTTGATGACGGCGCATCAGCAGGAACTCGATGTGCTTCGAGAACAGCATTCCGACCTCGAGAGCAAGTACAACCGCCTGGTTCGCCCTGCGCGCAGCACGGTTGGGCGATTCGTTGTGGAGGTGCGGTTCAGAAAAGACGGTGAAGCCCGTCGCTATTCCATCAGACCGATCGCTGGTGGCCTTGAGGAAGCGGTATCCGAGACGGATTTGCACCGTCGTCTGACCGCTCTGAAAGCACAACACGGCGATAAACTTTATACCAAGGTCATCATCGACGATAATTCCGTGACGCACGGCGAGGCCTGGTCTTTCACCAGCAAAATCCTCAACCGCTACGATTATTACTATCAGAACTGATCACTCGATCAGGTGCCTATCATGCAGTATCCCGAAGATTTCGACGTCATCGTAATTGGTGGCGGACACGCTGGAACGGAGGCCGCGTTGGCGTCCGCCCGCACCGGTGCGAAGACGTTGCTCGTTACCCATACGATCGAAACTGTCGGCCAAATGTCCTGTAATCCGGCGATCGGCGGCATTGGGAAAGGCCACATCGTCAGGGAAATTGACGCCCTTGACGGGGTGATGGGAAAAGCGGCTGACCGGGCAGGCATCCAGTTTCGCATCTTGAACTCGCGAAAAGGGCCCGCTGTGCGCGCCACACGGGCGCAGGCTGACAGGGTGCTTTATCGTCAGGCGATTCGCGAAGCGGTTGAGAATCAGGCCGGCCTTTCCATCCTTCAACAATCCGTTGATGACATTCGAATTGAAGGCGGGCGTGTAAGGGGCATCGTAACCGGCGATTGCATTGAGATTCGTGCCGGCGCCGTGGTGCTGACTACCGGGACCTTTCTCAACGGGAAGATTCATGTCGGTAGCGAAACCCAGCCTGGGGGTCGGGCGGGCGATGCACCAGCGGTGGTGCTGGCCAAACGTCTGCGGGAGATTTGTCCGCGCACCGGCCGACTGAAGACGGGTACGCCTCCGCGAATCGACGGACGGACGATCGATTTTTCCCAGCTTGAGTCGCAACCGGGAGAGTCACCACCACCCAACTTCTCATTTACCGGCACCCCTGCCGATCACCCGCAGCAGGTGAATTGCCACATTGCAGCCACCTCGGAAAAGACACATGATCTGATCCGCGCCGGGCTTTCCCGATCAGCGCTTTACGGGGGAAAAATTGAGGGCGTGGGGCCACGCTACTGCCCGTCGGTCGAGGATAAAGTGGTGCGATTTGCTGATCGTGCCTCTCATCAGATATTCGTGGAGCCTGAGGGCTTAACCACCCACGAGATTTATCCCAACGGCCTATCCACCAGCCTGCCTTTTGATATCCAGTGGGACATGGTCCGCAGCATCAAAGGTTTCGAGCACGCGCGTATTACCCGCGCCGGCTACGCCATCGAGTACGACTATTTCGACCCGCGCGATCTGTTGCCGTCGCTGCAGACCCGCGCGGTCCAAGGCCTGTTCTTTGCCGGCCAGATAAACGGCACGACCGGTTACGAGGAAGCGGCGGGACAGGGTTTGGTGGCCGGGCTGAATGCAGCCCGCTTAAGCCGGCGCGAGGCACCCTGGTGGCCCAAGCGGGAAGAGGCATACATCGGAGTGATGATTGATGATCTGGTCACACGTGGCGTGAGTGAGCCGTATCGCATGTTTACGTCGCGCGCGGAGTATCGGCTGCAGTTGCGCGAAGACAATGCTGATCTGCGGTTAACGGAAATCGGCCGTACGCTCGGCTTGGTGGGCGATCATCGCTGGCGGGTATTTGCTGCCAAACGCGACCTGCTGGATACTGAGCGCGCGCGGCTGCGCGCGACCTGGGTTAGACCGGGTGAGGTTCCAAACGCGCGGGTCGAGCGCGTGCTCGGGCAGATGCTGAGTCGAGAGCAAACGCTGGCCGATCTTTTGCGCCGACCGGAAGTTGGCTATGGCGATGTTTGCGGCTTAATTGAAAACTGGCAGCCGATCTCGGATGCTGCCGTGATTGAGCAGCTGGAAATCGAGGCACGATATGCAGGCTACATCGATCGCCAGCGCGACGAGATCGCGCGAGCGCGCCGGCACGAGGATACCCGCATTCCCGATGATCTCAACTACGCAAGCGTGCGGGGTTTGTCGACGGAAGTGTTGCAGATTCTCACTGCCCACAGGCCGCTAACGGTAGGCCAGGCGGCACGGCTGTCGGGGATCACGCCCGCGGCGATATCCTTAATTCTGGTGCATCTGAAACGCCAGCATTTGCGCTCGGCGGCTTGAGTACGCTGAGTCAGGCCGACAAGCGCTATCTGCTGAGCGGCCTGCAGGAGGGCGCTCAGCAGCTGAAACTCGCCCTGGCCGATTCGGATCTCGAAAAACTGATCGCCTATATCAATCTTTTGCGGCGTTGGAACGCCACCCACAATCTCACCGCTTTAGATGATCGCGAGAAAATCCTGACCCACCACCTGCTCGATAGCCTCAGCATTGCACCTCATACCCGGGGGCCTGCTGCCATGGACGTGGGTTCGGGGGCCGGATTTCCCGGCGCGGTTCTGGCCCTGGTCCACCCGGACGAGCATTGGACTCTGGTCGAAAGTCGGAGCAAGAAGGCGGGTTTTTTACGGGAAGTCAAAGCGCGGCTCGGCATAAAAAACCTGTCGGTTTTTGAAGGTCGGGTGGAGGATTACCGAGCCGACGAAAATTTTGATACGCTAACGGCGCGCGCGGTGACATCGCTTGCCAGCCTGTTGAAGATGACAGCCCACCTTTGCCATCCGCGGCTTCGTCTTATTGCCATGAAAGGCGTTTATCCCGATGACGAACTGACCGCTCTTGATCGGGATCAAAGAGAGGCAGCGCAGGTCATACCGGTTTCGGTTCCCGGCCTTTCGGCGAGAAGGCATATGGTGTTGATAGAAGGACTACCTGGGTAGCAACTTGAGCAGAATCATCGCGGTTACCAACCAGAAAGGCGGCGTGGGTAAAACCACGACGGCGATTAATCTTGCGGCTGCACTCGCCCGCTCGGACGCTCGTGTGCTGCTGGTTGATTTGGATCCCCAGGCTAATGCAACGGTGGGTAGCGGTGTGCCGCGAGACCGCCTGACGAGCACCATCTATCAGGTGCTGCTTGGCGAGAGCACAGCGGCCGAGACCATTGTCGAGACGGCTTCTGGCTTTGATCTTCTGCCAGCGGAGCCTGGCCTCGCCGGCGCGCAAGCAGAAATTACTCACGAGGAAGAAGGCGATAATTTTCGGCTAAAGACAATATTGGATGGGCTGAGTGATTATCGTTTTATTTTGATCGACTGCCCGCCGGCGCTGAACATCCTGACCCTCAATGCGCTGGTTGCGGCTCATTCCGTATTGATTCCGGTCCAATGCGAGTACTATGCCCTTGAGGGCCTGAGCGGTCTGGATGACACCATCCGGCGCCTGCGAAACGGCATTAATCCGAATCTGGTCATTGAGGGTCTTTTGCGCACTATGTTTGACGGGCGAAATTCGTTGACCAACGAAGTCTCTAAACAGCTGGGAGCCCACTACGGCAACCTGCTGTACAAGACCGTTATTCCCCGAAACGTCCGTCTGGCGGAGGCGCCTAGTTTTGGCAAATCCGTGATCGATTACGACCCATCCTGCCAGGGGGCCGTCGCCTATCGGGAGTTGGCCAAAGAGCTTTTGCAAAACCTCGAGCAGATTGAATCAGCAGAGGTGAGGGTATGAGTTCACGACCCCGGCTCGGAAAGGGACTGGATGCGCTTCTCGGCGCGTCGCCCTCTGCAGTCAAACCGGCAGAGGGCGAATTGCGCCAGCTCATGGTGAATCAGATTCGCAAGGGGCGCTATCAGCCCAGAACCCAAATGGACGAGGCGTCTTTGCAGGAACTGGCGGCGTCTATTTCGTCGCAAGGCATTATCCAGCCTCTTTTGGTGCGCGAAACGGCAGGCGGCGGTTACGAGCTGATTGCTGGCGAGCGGCGCTGGCGCGCGGCGCAGATCGCCGGCCTGACGCAGGTCCCGGCGGTGGTCAGACGGGTGCCGGATGAGGCGGCGCTGGCGGTGGGACTGATTGAAAACATCCAGCGCGAGAACTTAAGTCCGATTGAAGAAGCCGCTGGGTTCAAACGGCTGTTGGATGAATTTGGTCTGACGCATCAGCAGGTTGCGGATGCGGTGGGTCGCTCGCGAACAGCGGTGACCAACCTCCTTCGTCTGCTCAAACTGGATACGTTGGTGAGAGAACATCTAGAAGCGGGCTTGATCGAAGCCGGTCATGCTCGAGCCCTTCTGTCGCTTCCCAAGAACCAACAGGTGGTGGCGGCCAAGGCCATCATCTCCAAGCGCTTATCGGTCCGCCAAACGGAGGATTGGGTGCGGCGCTTCCTTGAGGAGCAGGAGCAGAAAGGCGGGAAGAAAAAATCCAAGAACCGCAAAAGCCGCGATATTTTGCGACTGGAAGAATCGCTGTCGGAAACACTGGCAGCGCCCGTTCATCTTGAGTCGCGAGACGGCAAGTCGGGCCGCTTGGTCATTGTCTACAACTCGCTTGACGAGCTGGATGGCATCATTGAGAGGCTAGGGGGTTAAGCCCCCGGCTGATCTTCAGCGCCGCGGAATGCCGATCACGCGTCCGGCTTGTTCGGGACGGGGCAGCGTCCGATGCGCATCCAGCAAGTGGGACAGCGTCTGGTAAATCGAGTCGGGAAACGCTGAGGAGCGGCGGGTTTCCAGGCTGACGTGCATCATGATCTGCTCGCTGGTGGCGGCCAGATAGCCCTCGGTCGCGTGGTACATCCGCATAAAGTAGTGCACCCGTTTACTGTCGGCGTCCAGCAGTTGGCAGGTCAGCTGCAGCGGGTCGTCCAGGTGTAGCTCCTGCAGATAGTTGATGTGCATCTCAAGCGTGAACGTCGAGCATTTTTCCTCGTCGAGATAGTCTGGCGTGATGCCTATTCGGTGCATCAGCGCATCAACGCCTTGATCAAAAGCAAGAACGTAGTAGGCCACGTTCATGTGACCGTTGTAGTCAATCCATTCGGGCAGGACCTTTTGCTGTCCGAGATCGAGATCGCTGGAGTTTGATGAGACGGTCATGAGGCGTCTTTTCTGGTTTTGATCTCGAGAAGCGCTTTGTCTATCCCTTGATCAACATAGAAGCCGTAAAAATCCGGAACGCCTGAACCAATTAACGGCGCCACAAGAGCCGCCCCTGTTTCATCCACGATTTCAAGAGTCGGCACGATCGTAATTCCGCGAGCTTTAGCAAATTCATGATGACTGAATGACTCGCCGTCAAATCCGCGAATAGGCCCGGCACTGTCAATCTCCACTTCCCGTAACAGCACGCGGGTCTGGTACGCGGGATCGGCATTCATGGGGTAGTACACCTCGGCCTTCACAGACGCGCAGTAATGACAGTAACTGGCGGTGTAGAGCAGTAGGATGGGCAGTCCTTTTCCAGATGCCTCACTCGCATCAGCCTTGAGATCGTGAGCCGCAACCAGATCGCTCGCCGGTAGCGCCGACGGGGCGATGGCCATTGCCAATCCGAGAAGCATTCCGTTGAGACTGCGCATCACAGGTGATTATATCGATCCGGTTTGACTGGCTTTTGGTGAACCGTGGTCGTCAAGTACACGATTGATTCAAAAGCGAGTGACTGCCGGGATACGCATCCGACCGAAGGCAGTATTTTCGGGTGGCCGCATCCCATGGTTGTCCGTTCGTCAGCAACTCATCGAGAAGCACGCTGTCGTTGACAGTGATACTCCCGATCACATTAATCCCTCGCTCAAAAAGCGGGTCGGGGAGACATGAGGCCGTGGGCCCGATAAGCGCGACCTGCGCCTTCGGGCTGCACTGATCGAGGACGTCATCCAGCGTGTGGTTGATCAGGGTCGACCCGGTGATCAGGACGCGATCGCAATCGGCGAGCGCAGCGACATCGGCGCTCATCTTGAACGCGCCTGTGCGAGTGAGCAAGTCCGGATCTTTCTCAATCACCGTTAGGCGGGTTGTTGCCGCCGCGAATCTTTTGACCAGGGGCGGAAAAAATCCCACCATACCCACGTGGGCGGCGTTTCCCACGTCCAGATGGCCGACGGGATCAGTAGCCTGGTCCAACTTCGTTCCGGCGGACCGCCACAGATGCTGACTGACGGCGTTTAGGGCGCCAAAACCAAGCGCTCTTTGGAGTGGCTCGTCGCTCAGGCACTGGCCGATGAGTGCGATGGTGTCGACGCCTTCGAAGGCTTTCAGATCCATGGTACGAAGCGCCGTCTTGGTATCGTCAAACCCGGCGTAGAAAAACCCACAACTGCCGTCGCTGAGCATCAGCACGCCAAATTTCTTGTCCCGCCGATCCGGTATATTTTCATTTGGTCGGTACAGTCGGGCGACCGACGGCACCGCACGGTTTTCGCAAGCCGTGCGCACAAACGATACAAGGCGCTGGACGATGGACATCGGTTCTGGCGTATCCGGAGCAAATTTGGGAGACCGAGTTTATAGTAAGTTTCGCGGACCGGAGCTGGTGGATATCGCAAACATGCGACCGGGCGTTTCGCGCGACCGTATCCTTGAGGCCTGGTTAGTCAATCGCCTTTCGATTCATGAAGCGGTTTATCGTCCGAGCAAGAATCAGTTGTATTTTTGCGATACCGTAAAAGGCGAGACGGGCGCGGTCCTGAATCGCGCACTCGCATCACTTGGGGCGAAAAGGCCTTCGCAGCGTGTGCAGGTCGACTCGCTCGGGGCTATTTATGTGGGGGCTAAGGTGGAACTGTTTCCAGAGGAGTTACCGGTCGTGGCCGCTGCCCTGAAACTGTCAGGCCTGAAGATCGCCACGATCGACCTTTAGTCGAAGGATTAGTCGAAGGATTCTGCGGCGCCTTCGAACGCGCACTGGCGCCAGGCTTCGTACACGCCAATAGCAACCGCGTTCGACAAATTCAGGCTTCGGCTGGAGGGGCGCATCGGGATCGTTACGCGCTGCTCTGGGCCGACCATGTTGAGTATGTCCTCGGGCAGTCCCCGAGTCTCCGGACCAAAAACCAGCGCGTCGCCAGATTGGTACCGGCCGTGGCTGTAGGCGCTTTGGTGTTTTGTGGAAAACATAAATACCCGCTGTGAATCGACTTGCTGGAAGAAATCGCGAAAATGCTGATGGCGTATTACGGACACCTCTTTTGCGTAATCCAGCCCGGCCCGTTTTAATTCACGCGCGTCGAGTGAGAATCCGAGAGGCTCAATCAGATGAAGCGAGCAGCCGGTGTTGGCGCAAAGCCGAATGATATTGCCGGTGTTCGGTGGAATCTCCGGCTGATAGAGGACGATCTGAAACACAGCGCTCGCCCGATCAGATGGGCTTGAGTACGACCAGCAAAACAGCCGCGATCAGGATGAGAACCGGGAATTCATTAAACCAGCGGTAAAAGACGTGGCCGTGTGTGTTGCGTTCTTCTTTGAATTGTTTGACCAGGTGCCCGCACCACAAGTGGTAGATCACCAGCACCACCACCAACGCCAGCTTGATCTTCAGCCACAGGGCGCCGGCGCCCAAGCTGTAGCCTAACCACAGCCACGCGCCGAACACGATTGTGAGGATACCGCCAGGGGTCGTAATACCGTAATACAGCTTGCGCTCCATGATGCGAAATTGGGCTTTGCTCTCCTCGTGATCGGTCATCGCGTGATACACGAACAGGCGAGGCAAGTAAAAGAGTCCGGCGAACCAGGTCACCATGAAAATGATATGAAGCGATTTGATCCAGAGCATCGATCTGACCGGTTGCTGAGCAGGCGGGACGCCGAGTTGAAACACGCCCTCGCCCAGGAGCGCCAATCATACCCGTGTGTGCTTCACCTGCTCCAATAGCCGATCTTTTTCTAGCCTCTGTGGGCGAGGCCTGGTCAGGGTTTTAAAAATCTTTGGAGCAATTCATCCAGAAATCGCCAGCCGAGCGCCGTCGTGCGGATTTGCTCGCTCGAGCAATACAGCAGCCCGTCCGCTATGGCGCCTTGAACCTCATCTGATTCAAAGGGCCAGTCCATGCCGGTCCGCTGTTTGAATAACTTCGGGTGAAAACCCTCTTTCAGCCGCAAGGCATTCAGCAAAAACTCGAAGGTCTGATCAGCTGTTTCCAGAGCGCAGCCGATCTGGGGAGTGCTGGGCTGGGCCATGCTTTCGACGTAGGCCTTGGGATGGCGTGGACGATGCCAGCGATGAATACCGGATCCAAGCGTGAGCTTGCTGTGCGCACCGGCACCGATACCCAGGTAGTCGCCGAACCGCCAATAATTAAGATTATGATGACACTCTCTGCCTGGCCGTGCGAAGGCCGAGACCTCGTAGTGCTGGAATCCTGCCGCCTGCGCACGTTCTTGCACGGCGCACCGGATATCCCATGACGCATCGTCAGACGGCAGCTCCGGCGGTTCTGCCGCGAATGCAGTATTGGGCTCGATCGTGAGCTGATAGAGCGACAGGTGAGTAGGGCGCTCACTGATCGCGGCGTTGAGATCGTCTGTGGCCTCAACCGGAGTTTGTGTCGGCAGGCCGAACATGAGATCGATATTGAAATTATCAAACCCAGCCTCGTGAGCCGCCTGGCAGGCCCGGTGTGCCTGATCGGCGCTGTGAATCCGCCCGAGCAAAGAAAGATGCTCGTCGTTAAAACTTTGAACCCCAATCGAGAGCCGGTTCACACCGGCATCCCGGTATCCTGAAAACCGCCCGGCCTCTGCCGATCCGGGATTGGCCTCGAGCGTGATTTCGGCTTGGTCGGCAAGGCGTTTGGCGCTCGTCAGGCTCTCAAGCAGGGTCTTGATGCTATCCGCTGGGAAAAGGCTGGGTGTGCCACCCCCAAAAAACACAGTGTCAAATACCCGCTCGTCGGTAAGCGGCAGGGCGTCATGAAGATCGCTGAGCAGCGCCTTCGTGTATTCCTCCGCTGGTAATTGTCCGCGCAACGGATGCGAGTTGAAGTCACAGTAAGGGCACTTTTGCTCGCACCACGGCAGGTGGACATACAGGGCGAGTGGCGTGTCGATGCCCAACGCTCTAAGGGAGGCAAAGGTTTGCCGGATGGCCTGAGCGAAACGCCGTAATGAGCCTCGCGATCTCGTTGGCGAGTCGTTGTCGTGCTGCGACCGATCCCCAGGCGTTATGCGGACTGACAATCAAATTTGGAATATCGTTCGCCAACAGCGGATGGTTCGCCGGTGGTGGTTCCTGGGTCAACACATCAATTCCAGCGCCAGCGATGTCGCCCGCCCGCAGCGCCTCGGCGAGATCGTGCTCGTTAATGATCCCCCCTCGTGCTGTGTTAATCAGCAGCGCAGTCGATTTCATCGCGCGCAGTTGGGGAGCCGAGATCAGGTCTTTGGTGTGTTCGTTGAGCGGGCAGTGCAGTGAAATGACATCGGATTGTTCAAGAATAACTTCCAGGGGTACGCGGCCTGATGGGATTTCAGAACGTCCCGGGCGAGCGCTGATCAGCACCTCCATGCCAAAACCCCGGGCAATGGTTGCCACGCGCTGACCCAAATTCCCGTGGCCGATGATGCCAAGGGTCAAACCCTCGAGCTCACCAATGGGATGATCCAAAAGGCAGAACACGTCGCTTTTTTGCCAGCGCCCCTCGCGCACGGCGACTGCGTAATCGTGAAGCCTTGTAGTCAAAGCCAGAATCAGGGAAAAGACGTGCTGGCTCACAGCGCCCGACGCGTAATCTCTGACGTTGCACACCGGTACACCGCGGGCTTTCGCCGATGCGAGATCAATATTGTTGGTGCCGGTCGCCGCCACCACGATTAACTGAAGCCCCGGGCTCGCCATCGCCTCGCTGTTGATGACCACTTTATTGGTCACGATCACATCAAAGCCAGCGATGCGTTGCAAGGTCTCGGTCTTGTGCGTGGCGCGATGTATTTCCCAGTGATCCACGCTGGCTGTCAGCGAGGCCAGGTCGAGATCGCCCCGGTCGAAGCTGTCCGCATCGAGAATGACACCGCGCATCGGACTAGTTTCCTGTCTCTGCGTAACGCAATCGCTCAATCTGACGACGCGCTTTCTTGTCGGGTCGACCGCAGTGCGTGCGGATCGGTGTGGGCTGCAGGCGCAGAGCCGCTGCCTGTTCCTTCCTTTTTTCGATGCTGAGCGGATCTTCCTGATAGGCCTCTCCCGCGAGCGCCGGCGAAACCCGTTTTTCGAGCAACTTCGTCACGGTGATCTTTTGAGTGAAAAAACCTTTTTTGATACGCAGCGCGTCACTCACCCGAAGACTTTTGGCTGGGCGCGCGCGACGGTCGTTCACCAATACGTGACCTGCGCGCACGGCCAGCGCCGCATCCGCACGGGTTTTGAAAAAACGCGCAGCCCAAAGCCATCGATCCAACCGGGCCGTATCGGAACTATCCATAGCGATAACCTGCCACGTTCGTTGCCATCTGTAAATGATCGGATGGCAATGGGTCAGATGTTAAAATTGATGCATCAAAATAGGAGAAAAATCCCTTGAAGTTACTCACGCGGGCCGTGCTGAGTCTTGGTCTCATGATGGGGGGCTCGGCCCATGCGATCGGTCCTGTCGATGGTGAAGCGGGGCTGATGTTCTGGGGCGTCGGCGACTATGCGAACGCCTCTTTCGATACGCCCTTGGTGGGAGCCTATGGTGAGTTGTGGCTCAACGAACGGTGGGGTTTTCGAGGATCGCTATACCGGATCAATGAGGAAACCGTTGTCAGCGCCTCCGACGAACAGACGTTCGTCGACTTCAAATACCGGCTTTTAAGCCCTGGCCCCAACTCGTTTGTTGCGCTGGGCTTGGGATGGAATCAGGAGCGCTTTGGGGCGGAGGGCGCGTTATCGGCCCCGCGACTCATGGCCGAGGCGCGGATCGATCTTCTGGGCTTTTTGCGACCCTACGTGGAAGCGGGCTGGACGCCATCGTTGGGTGACCTCGGCGCGCGCCAGAACCTGTCCACCCTCGCGGTAGAGGCAGGCCTGGTATTGGATCCTTTCCCGTTTGTTGATCTGCGCCTTGCCTGGCGCTATCACATCACCGAGTATGTGGGCACCGTGACTGGATCCAAGGCCAGCGAGCCGCACTATGGGGTTTTGCTGGGCGCGGGTTTTCACTGGTGATTCCGGCACAGAGGATCCGATCGTTTTTCGATCTGCATACGCCAGCGCTGGTTTCAGAGCCTTCTTTGAAGCGCGCCGAGGTGGCCCTGGTTTTGAATCTCGCGTCGGATCAGGAGGATCCCGATATTCTTTTTATTCAGCGCGCAGAACATAAGGACGATCCCTGGTCTGGCCAAATGGCTTTTCCGGGCGGTCGCCGCGAACCGCAGGACCAGTGGGATGGCGCGGCCGCTTGCCGAGAGACGCACGAAGAGATCGGGCTTGAGCTAAGTCCGTCACAAATGGTGGGTCGTCTCGATGATATGCGCGGCCGTCACGGAGGGCGCTCGGCCGATCTGGTGATCTCGTGTTTTGTTTTTATGGCCGATGAGGTTCGCGCGTTTCGACCCAACCATGAAGTGTCCGACGTGGTGAGTTTGCCCCTTTCCCGCCTGTTGGATCCTACCCTGCGAACCACCGTGCGTTACGATGCAGCCGGCGACTTAGCGTTTCCGGGCGTGCTCCTCGATTCCGAAGATCCTCGAGTGATCTGGGGACTGACCTACCGCTTTCTGACCAATTTCTTCTCGCATTTTGGTCTGCACCTGCCCGCCATGCCGCGCTAAAGATGGGCAGTTCCGTTTACCTTTCAAATAGACGAGAGATTCCCTATGTCACGATCTGATAACCGATCATCCGATGAGTTGAGGCCGGTGCGTTTCACTCGTTCCTTCACCCGTCACGCAGAGGGTTCTGTGCTGGTGGCATTCGGTCACACGCAGGTGTTGTGCACTGCCAGCGTTGAGGATCGGGTGCCGCGTTTTTTGCATGGCTCACAACAGGGATGGATCACGGCGGAATACGGGATGTTGCCAAGGGCGACCGGAGAACGGACCGCGAGAGAGGCCGCACGGGGTAAACAAGGGGGGCGAACGCTTGAAATTCAGCGGCTAATTGGGCGGTCCTTACGTGCGGCGGTTGATCTCAAGAGCCTCGGCGAGCGCACGATCACACTGGATTGCGATGTCCTCCAAGCCGATGGCGGTACCCGTACCGCATCGATCACCGGGGCGTGGGTGGCTCTGGCGGATGCTTTGGACACGCTATGTGATCAAGGTCGGCTCGAGCAATTGCCGCCGCTAAGGCAAATAGCATCGGTTTCGGTTGGGATCAAGAATGGCGAGGTCCTGCTGGATCTCGATTACGCCGAAGACAGCACAGCCGACACCGATATGAATTTTGTGATGAATGATCAGGGGGGTTTTATTGAGGTGCAGGGTACAGCGGAACATGCCGCTTTCTCGCAGAGCGAGATGCAAGCCATGACCGCTCTGGCTGCTTCTGGCATTCGCCAGCTCATGGCACTGCAAAGCGCCGCCCGAGCCGAGAGTGAGTTGTCATGAGCGAAGTGGTGCTGGCATCCGATAATCAGGGAAAAATTCAGGAAATCAATAGTTTGTTGCGCAATACGCCGCTCGAAGTCGTCGGTCAGGGTAGCTTGGGAGTGGAGCCCATCGAGGAAACGGGGACAACGTTTATCGACAACGCGCTCCTGAAGGCGCGCAATGCGGCGCGACAAACGGGACGCCCCGCGATCGCGGATGACTCCGGTCTGGAAGTCGACGCTTTGGATGGGCGACCGGGCGTGTACTCGGCCCGTTTCGCCGGGGCGCAGGCGACAGACACTGAGAACGTCGAGAAACTTCTTGCCGCGCTTGATGGTTTAGCGCCTGAGAAAAGAGGCGCGCGGTTTCGATGCGCGATGGTTTACGTGACCCATGCCGACGACGCGGATCCGTTGATTTGCGAAGGCGCTTGGGCGGGGAAAATCATCACCGGGCCCAAAGGAGACAACGGCTTTGGTTATGACCCAATTTTTTGGATCGAAGGCGAAAAAGCGACTGCCGCCGAGCTGGCTCCTGAGCGGAAAAATATCTTGAGTCACCGCGGCCAAGCGCTGCGCATGCTGGTAGCGCAACTCGCTGAGCGATCTTGAAGCTTCCCAAAAAAATGAAACCCATAGGGGGATGAAATGAAGGAGCTGGTGTTGGTTCGGCACGGCCAAAGTGTTTGGAATTTAGAAAACCGTTTTACGGGATGGGTTGATGTTGATCTCTCCGAGCGCGGAACGGGCGAGGCCCGCGCCGCGGGCAAAGCGTTGGCCGAGCGTGGTTTTATTTTTGACTGTGCCATGGCGTCGATGCTGAAACGCGCGGTTCGAACCTTGTGGCTAATTCTGGATGAGATGGATCAGATGTATGTGCCGGTGCAAACGGACTGGCGACTGAATGAGCGCCATTACGGGGCGCTGCAGGGTCTCGACAAAAAGGAAACAACCGCCCGACACGGCGAAGAGCAGGTACTGAAGTGGCGTCGCGGCTACGCAATTCAACCGCCTCCTCTCGATGCCAGTGACCCGCAGCACCCGGCTAACGATGCACGCTATGAAGGTATCGCGGGATTGCCGGCTACCGAGTCACTGGCCGATACGCTCGTACGGGTGAAAGATTGGTGGGATGAAAAAGCCCTCCCAGCCTTGCGTGCCGATAAGAAAGTATTGGTGGTGGCGCACGGCAATAGCCTGCGCGCTCTGGTCAAACACCTGGAGGGATTCAGCGAAGAGGAGATCATGCAGTACAACATCCCCACAGGCATTCCCCTTATTTATCGATTCCACGACGATCTGACCGTGGCGGGCAGTGAGTATCTGGCCGATCCGGCGGCGCTTGAGGCGGCGGTCAGTGAGGTCAAAAACCAAGCCGCATCAAAACAATAGGGTTTTAGTCCCGGCGTAAGCGCTCCGACAGCGCGATCGGTGTGGGGTAGCGCATCACGACGAAAGCCGACGAGAGCACGAAGGTGATCAGTGTAGCTACCTGAACCAGCGTCGCGGCTTGTGAACTGATCGTGCTTGCCTGCGCGGCGACGGCCACGATCAATAGTGAAAATTCGCTCATCTGTCCAAGCCGCACACCTGCCTCTCCTGCGAGCAGCGTGCTTTCGCCATACCGTTTAAAAAGAAGACGGTAGGTGAGCGGTTTAACCACCATCACGGCGACCGCCAGGACAACAGCGCCCATCCAGACGTCCGAGGCGCTGGCTATGTCGAAACCTGCCCCTAGGGCAAAGAAAAACATCACGAGAAAGAAATCCCGAAGCGGTCTCAGGCTCTCGGCAATAAAGGGAGCGATCGGACTGTTGGCGAGGGTAATGCCCCCGATAAATGCGCCGATCTCGTACGACAGGCCCATCGACTGTGCCAGTTGGGCAAACCCCAGGCACCAGCCCAGCGTTAACAGAAAAACATACTCGCCAATCTTGTCAAACCGCAAAAAAAGTGGCCGTAATAGGTATCGCTCAATGAGCAGGCCTGCGCCAAAAAGCAAGGGCAGGCCCACGATTTCTGTCATGGCCCGAATCCACGGCACGGTGTCCCCGGTGAGGGTGTTCAGCACCAGCAAGATAGCGATAGCGATGAGGTCCTGAAGCAGCAAAATGCTGATAATCACCTCGCCCGTGTGCCGGTGATGCAGCATGGTGGTCGGCAATAACTTCAAGCCGATGATGGTGCTGGATAGGGTGGTGGCCATTCCGATCAACAGGCAATCGGTTTTTGACAGACCCATGAATGCCCCGACGCTATATCCAAGCACGGCAAAAACGATCGAGCTTAAGAGTGTTACGCCCGTTGCCTCACGCATTTGGTCGACTAATTTGCGTGGCGAGAGGTCGACCCCCAGCAGAAAGAGCAGAAAGATGATTCCAATCTGAGCAAGATCGGCAATCAATCTCGGGTCGCTAACGAAGCCGCTGACGCTTGGCCCCATGAGTATTCCCAGACCAATGTAGGCCACCAGAAGGGACTGGCGTGCGTACAGCGCAAGCGTCGCGAGCACAGCGGCGCCGGTGAACACCAGAAATACCGAGAACAGTATGGATTCACCCATGCCGATTAAACCGATGGCGGCGTGCGATGCGGTCAGGCGGGGAAATAATCAGGGGCCTGGCCGGCCTTCCATTTGATATTGCAGCCGATGCTGGGTATCTGTGGATCCAAAACCGGCAGGCCCGAGAGCGTCGCGTCGACAGCTCGCCGCAGATCGGCCCCGGTCACAGGCTCGTTGTTTTTGGGCCGTGAGCTATCGAACTGACCGCGGTAGACCAGTTCCCGTTTTTCATTGAAGAGAAAAAAATCTGGCGTACAGGCCGCGCGATAGGCTTTAGCGACGGATTGATCCGCATCGTGCAGATAGGGAAAGCCAAATCCGTGTTGACCAGCCTCTGCCGCCATCTTGTCAGGGGCGTCGTCGGGGTATTGACCAGCATCATTGGCACTGATCGCGATAACGCCGAGCCCTTTTGCTGCAAACTCCCGCGCGAATACGATAAACGCGTCTCGAATATGAACGACATAGGGACAGTGATTGCAGATGAAAGCCACCAGTAGGGCTGGACGCTCATCAAAATCGTTTAAGGAAACGATCGGACCGCCTTGCGCCGGATGGGTGTTCGCGAGAGTAAACGCGGGCGCCATCGAGCCAAGCGCCTGCATCGTTGATGCGGTACTGACCATAATTACCTGAAAAAAATAGCAAAAACTTCAAAAAATTGTAGCATGGCGGGCAATCGGTTCCTCGCTGTCAATCGCTGCCCGGTCCATTCCTCGCTAAAATAGCGGGCCTGTTTCTTACACAGCGAACCCAATTTTGAGCGCGAAAGAGAAAGAGAAAGTACTAACGCATCTCAACCCCAAAGGCGAGGTGCATATGGTCGACGTTGGCGAAAAAGACGTGACCGCCCGCCGTGCGCTCGCCAAAGGTCGCATCCTGATGCGACCCGAGACGCTGGCGTTGATAAACGAAGGCGGTCACCCGAAGGGCGACGTCCTGGCGGTGGCGCGCGTCGCTGCGATCATGGCCGCGAAGCGTACCGCGGACATTATTCCCCTTTGCCATCCGCTTTCGCTAACTCGTGTCGAAGTGGAATTTACCCTGGACCTCGAGCAGCAATGCGTGCACTGTGCCGTTGTTGCCGAAACGCGTGAACGCACTGGGGTCGAGATGGAAGCGCTGGTAGCGGTCAACGCAGGACTGCTCACGATTTACGATATGTGTAAGGCCGTGGATCGAGGCATGACCATTTCGGATGTCTGTCTTTTTGAAAAGTCGGGCGGTCGTTCCGGCGAGTGGAAGCGAGAAGCATGACACCGAGCGAGCCGGTGACTCGGCTGCCCAGCTGTGACGACGAATACGACCCGGGGCTTTTGTCTGTTGAGGAGTCGCTAAGACGAATTGCTGACGCCATCAGCCCGATCGACGACAGCGAAGTTTTGCCTCTGCGAAACGCACTCGATCGCGTGCTGAGCGTGGATGTTCGCTCACCGTTGAACGTGCCGAATCACACCAACTCGGCCATGGACGGTTATGCGCTTCGATTCGAGGATCTCACTCTAGACAGCCTAAAGGTGATCGGTACCGCATGGGCCGGCAAGGCCTTCGATGGCAACGTTCAAGAGGGTCAGTGCGTGCGGATTATGACTGGGGCGGTGATGCCCCAAGGCACAAATACGGTGGTCATGCAGGAACATGTGGATCGCGTTGATGACCTCATACGCATCGCGCCAGGACAGCGCGAAGGGCAACACGTCCGAAAGGCCGGTGAGGATCTTGCCATCGGCGACACCGCGTTACGCGCGGGTCGACGGTTACTCGCCTCGGACCTTGGCATGATCGCATCGCTCGGAATCGGCGAACTCGCGGTAAAAAGACGCCCTCATGTGGCTTTTTTCTCTAACGGCGATGAGCTTCGTTCCATTGGGCAGCCGCTTGAAATTGGCGACGTGTACGATTCGAATCGCTACACCCTCCACGGCATGCTCTCTCGCGCCGGTATGCAATTTACCGATCTCGGCGTCGTCAAAGATGAGCGGGAACAAATCAAGCAGGCGTTTCTTCGCGCTTCGCGTATTGCCGATGTGGTGATTACCTCCGCGGGTGCGTCTGTGGGAGATGCGGATTTTGTAAAAGATGTGCTTGATGAGATCGGCGAGGTTAACTTTTGGAAGATCGCAATGAAGCCAGGTCGACCACTGTCGTTCGGGCGCATCGGCGAGAGCCTCTTCTTTGGATTGCCCGGCAATCCTGTCTCCGTGATGGTGACCTTTTACCAATTTGTGCTCCCGGCGCTGAAGAGACTGTCCGGGGAGCACGACTGGGCACCGCTTCGCCTTCGTGCGCGCACACTTGACCGGTTAAAGAAGCGTCCGGGAAGAACGGAATTCCAGCGCGCATTTCTATCCCAGGACGACAACGGTGATCTGGTCGTCACCACCACCGGCGATCAGGGCTCGGGAATTCTGAGTTCCATGAGTCAGGCCAACTGCTTTGTGATCCTGCCAATCGATAGCGCAGGTGCCCAAGCGGGCGATCAGGTGATCGTGGAGCCGTTTGCCGGACTGGTCTGATTTTCTCTAGCTCGCCCCGCGATCATGGAAAGTGATGCCCGTCGGTGGGATGAGAAGTATCGCGCGTCGACCGTCGATGCCCTCAGGGCGGAGCCTCTGCTGAGTCGACACATCGCGCGAATCCGTCATCTCTCCGGATCGCGGACCGTCCTGGACTTAGCGGCGGGACGCTGCCACGCGAGCGTTTATCTTGCGACCGAGGGCCTTTCGGTCACGGCCGTGGATTGCAGCGCCGTGGGCCTTGATCTTGGTCAGGCGCTCGCCACCCAGGAGGGTGTTCAAATAAAAACGAGGGTTGCAGACCTTGAAACCGACCCTCTGCCAGTCGGCCCATGGTCATTGATCTCGTGCTTTCGATATCTCAATCGTGAGTTGTTCGAGCCTATGAAAGCGGGTCTTGAGCCGGCGGGGTTACTTTTTTTCAGTACCTTCAATCGCCATCATTTGGAAAACGCACCACGCTTTAACCCGTCTTACGTGCTGGCGCCGGGCGAGCTAGAAGAAACCTTCGGCTCGCTTGAAATTCTGGAGCTGTCGGATGGCCATGATCCGTCAGAGCACGTCTCGTGGGTGGTGGCTCGACGTTAGATCCAGTGAAACCTGCGGCGCGGTCTATCCCGCCGTGTTCTTCTCAACCCAGCGCTCACCGGATTTAAGCGTTTCTTTTTTCCAGAACGGTGCGGTCGATTTAAGCGTTTCCATCATGGCTCGACAGGCATCAAACGCGGCCTTTCGATGCGCAGAAAACGCAGCGACAAGAACGATATCATCGCCCGGCAAGATCTCCCCCACGCGATGAATCACGAGTGCATCTTCCAGTTCATGCGTGGCGATGGCATCGCGGGTCATCGTTTCGAGCTGCTGCTCAGTCATGCCCGGATAGTGCTCAAGTACCATCGCGGTGACATCATCTCCCTCGTTGAAGTCACGCATGGTCCCAACGAAGACGGCACTTGCACCGGCTTTCCCGAGAGCAAGCTGGGTCCGACTAAATTCGGATACCTCAGCCCACGGGTCAAAGGCACGGTCACGGATTTCAACCCGCATGGGTATTATCCGCCGGTCACCGGAGGGAAAAACGCTACCTCATCTCCGTCTTGGACGGCGCGGTCGAGGTCGGCATAGGCTTTATTGATCGCTACCAGCATCTCTTCATCCGGTGCGCTGTCGCTTACGGCATGCCATACGTCACGCGCAGACCCAATGCCGTTGCCATCGATGGACAGACTGGTGTGGCCAACGCGCTCGCGCAGGCTGGCGAAAAAACGAATTTGGATGGCCATCGACTCTCTTTTTGTGCAACAGATATTGGTCTATTCTCAACTCTATAATAGGTCGGGAGTTACTCCTTCACAAGCAATAGGCAACGTTATGAGCCAAAGCCCACGCGAGTTGATCCCGGTCCCGATTGCCGTCATGACTGTGTCTGATTCCCGAACCGAGGCGGACGACAAGTCCGGCAAACTGCTGGTCGATCGCCTGACATCGGCTGGGCATTCGCTGGTCGAAAAAGTGATTGTTCCGGACGATGTCTTTCAGATCCGAGCAGTCGCCTCCCGCTGGATTGCGGATCCCGCTGTGCAGGTTGTCCTGATGACGGGTGGCACAGGCGTTACCGGATTCGACGGTACGCCGGAGGCCGTACGCCCCCTGTTTGAAAAAGTGCTTGACGGATTTGGGGAGATTTTTCGCGCGATTTCCTTTGAGGAGATCGCTACATCATCCCTACAGTCGCGTGCACTGGGAGGGGTTGCCAACGGCACGTATCTCTTCTCTCTGCCCGGGTCGTCGGGGGCGTGTGCAACTGCCTGGGACAAATTACTGGTTCACCAGCTGGACTATCGAACCCGACCCTGTAACCTTGTGGAGCTCATGCCAAGACTCCTTGAGCATAGACGCTAACGCCGCACCCCTCTTCCAATGGCCCGCGTCCGGTAAGAGGTAACGGCTCAAGGCCACGGCTTGCGATGTCTTCGCTGTGACAGAAACCGTCGTTGGCGCGCAATACACGAAGCTATTTGCGGCTTGAAACTAGACGGCATCGAACGCTTTCAAAATCATCATGACCACCCCTGATTCATCGTCCAGCCAAAAACCGGTTCGTCGCGGTCGCCGACGTGAGGCGCGCCAGTCCGAGGCTTCAAACAAGTCGCTTCAGCAGTTGCCCTGGGGTCAGCCAAGATACCTCGACCCACCCGTGGAACCCGTGGGAGCGGAGGGCGTGCAGCGTATACATGAGGCGGCGATGCGTATTCTTGAAGAGATTGGCATCGACTTTCTCCACGAGGGTGCGCGGGAGATTTTGGCCGCCGCCGGCTGTGAAGTTAAGAGCGGGTCGGTGACGGTGCGCATGGATCGGGCGATGGTAATGGAGCAGATTGCCAAGGCGCCTTCGCGCATCGTGTTGACGCCCCGTAATGAAGATCGCGCGCTGGTGTTTGGTGAAGATTACGTGGCATTCGGTCAGGTCGCGAGCCCGCCGAATGTGTCGGATCTTGACCGAGGCCGGCGAGTGGGTAATCGACCTGATTATCAGAACCTACTGCGACTCGCCCAGAGTTTCGATTGCATTCATTTCACCGGGGGTTATCCGGTGGAGCCGATTGATATCCATCCATCAATCCGACATCTGGACTGCCTGTTTGACCTTTTAACCCTGACCGACAAACTGGTTCACGCCTACTCGCTTGGCGTCGAGCGTGTTGAGGATGCGATGGAGATGGTGCGCATTGCTGCGGGACTTACGCCCGAGGCATTCGAAGCATCACCGTGTATGTTTACCAATATCAATTCGTCGTCTCCTTTGAAGCATGACTGGCCGATGCTTGATGGCGCGATGCGTCTCGCTCGACGAAATCAGCTGGTGATCGTGACACCGTTTACGCTGTCCGGCGCTATGGCTCCGGTCACGCTGGCAGGGGCCATTGCGCAGCAGACGGCAGAGTGCCTGGCTGCAGTGGTGTTGCTTCAACTGGTGCGCCCCGGCGCGCCGGTGGCCTACGGCTCTTTTACCTCCAACGTGGACATGAAATCCGGTGCGCCTGCGTTCGGTACCCCGGAGTACGTGCGGGCGACGCAGATGTCAGGTCAGATGGCCCGCTTCTACAGACTGCCATGGCGTGCTTCAAATGCCAACGCGACGAACTGCCTTGACGCGCAGGCCACCTGGGAAAGCGCTGCCTCCCTGTGGGCGTGCTCGACCGCAAATGCCAATATCATTTATCACGCGGCAGGCTGGATGGAGGGCGGCCTGTGCGCGAGCTTTGAAAAATTCATCATCGACTGCGAATTGCTTCAGCAGTACGCCTACTATCACCAGCCGATTGGCATAACCGAAGCTGATCTTGCGGTGGACGCCATTCGATCGGTGGGCCCGACAGGCCATTTTCTGGGTGCTGATCACACCCAAGAGCGCTACAAGACCGCTTTTTACAGTCCCTTTCTCTCGGACTGGAGTAATTTTGAGAGCTGGGAGCAGGCTGGCGCCATTCAAACGCCGGAGCGTGCGAACCGATTATTTAAAGACGTGTTGGCGCAGTACAGCGAGCCACCGATGGATCCCGCCGCCCGCGAGGAGTTGGTGGCGTTTGTCGATCGACGAAAGAAAGAAGGCGGCGCGCCAACGGATTTTTAGCCTGCCGTAATACCTACTACCGAGAGTGCACGCCCAGGCGATCGTCCTAGAGATAGCCTTCCTGTTGATACCATCGTGCGGTGGCACGAAGACCTTCATCTAATCCGACGCTGGGGTTGTACCCGATTTCGGATAGCGCGCGAGAGATATCAAAAGCCCGGTTTTGTCGGTACCAATCCACTCGACGTGGAAATATTGGCGGCGTGATGCGTAACGGCTTGCAGGTTTTCTCGAAAAAATGCCCGGCCAGCCACAAGGGCCAGAATGGGAAATGCGGCGTTCTTACGGAGCGATCCATCGCAGCTGCTACCCGCTTGACCAGATCTTCTGTCGTCACGTATTCGCGGTCGGCAATAAGGTACGTACGCCCATCGCCCACGCCATCGTGCGTGACCTTCTCGAGGGCATCGACAAAGTTATCAATGTACAGCGGGTGGTAGAACGCCTTTCCTGACCCAAAGATAGGGAAGCTGCCCTTGGCAACACGACGGAAAATCATGCCGAAACGTTCTGGATCGCCTGGCCCATAAATGGCGGCCGGCCGCAAGATTACCGTCTTCAGACCCTTTTCTTGGTAGCGTATGACCAGCGGCTCGGCTTGGTATTTGGTTTGCTGGTAATAGTCCGCGGCGGCGATTGGGGCGTCCTCGTTTGCCGGCGGGTTTTTGACGTTCCCATGGACGCCACAGGTACTGCAGTAAATAAAGCGTTTTACCCCCGCAGCCACGGCTGCGTCCAAGACCGTCTGCGTACCCCCAACGTTGACCTCGTCGTAATACGTATTGGGAACATCCAGCTCACGAAAAGCGGCGGCGAGATGATGAACCACGTCAACACCGGAAATGGCATCTTCCACCACCGCGCGATCCGTCACGGTGCCGATCACCACCCGCACACCCCACGCACGAATCTCGTCGGTTTTAACACCTTCTTTGTAGTCGAGCGCGATGACTTCATGACCGTCTTCATGCAGCCTTTTGACGAGTGCTTTCCCGGTGAAGCCAGTCCCCCCGGTAACTAAAATCCGCATTCAAGAGTCTCCTTGATTAAGACAACAACGTCGGCGTTACGATTCCCAACTGCTCGTAAACCTGGGTAATCACGCGACCGCCCGATTGTAGCGAGTAGGGCGCTATTTTTTCTCTATTTTCTTTCCCGATTCGATTGCACCGCAGAGGATCATCAGCGAGCGTTTCGATATGCGCCGCGAGAGCTTCGGGTGTATCGTCGCCCGCCAGCGCTTGGTCCCCAGCAAACTCCCGGTTATGTGGGGTTGGGAATGCTGCGAGGGCTAGACCCGCCGCCATATAGTGCAACAGTTTGCCGCTACCCTCTCCAGAGGCAGATTGTTTCGGCTCAACGCCCACGTTCGCCCGCAGCAAATAGGTAGGTAACTCCTCGAAGGCTACCCGTCCAATGATCCGAACGCTATTGTGAAGCGCGTGTTTTTCAACGAAGGCCTCAATGAGATCGGTGGGGTAGCCGATCAGCAGGAACACGATGTCGGATCGCTTCTGTTTCAGCAATAAAATAACTTGCTGTAGGACATCTAAACCTTTAATGGGCAGAAGCGAACCACTGTAGGCGACAACGAACGCGTTCTTCGGGAGATCAACTTTAGCAAGAGTCACATTCTGAGGATCGTAGGCGTCCAGATCCACGCGATCATCCAGACGCGTCAGGCGGGATGACGAAAGACGATAGTCCTCCCGGAAGATGCGCTCGCTGTTCCCCGACGAGCAAAAACTATGCGCGGGTAGTTTCAGTATGAGAGCCTCGACGAGAGTGAAGGCAAACCGCAAGGCGCTCGAAAGAACCCCTTTTCGGGCAAAAAAGCCATGATCTGCCAGTTCGCCTACTAACCCCCCCTGCAGGTCGGCGACAAGCGGTAGTCCGCGCCAGAACAGTAAAACTCGGATAAGCCAGGCGATCAGTACGCCCTCATGAAGATGGGCGTGAAGCACGTCCGGTTTTTCTCTGAACGCTGCGCGCAAGCCCAAAAACAGAAGTTTGAGGTCAGCCAGTATCTTCCCTCTCTGTGGCCCGGCTTCGGTTCGCTCGTACCCACGGACGGCGCCGACTCGTCGAATATCGACATTTGGTAAATCCCGGCCGAGCGGATAGGTGCAGAGCATGTTTTTGCCGCCACTATGCTCTATCGCCCGAAGGATGCTCAGGATGCGGATATGGCAAC
>Ga0181594_10000692_pt1 | contig 31386 bp, 24 predicted proteins | sample 071ome_18_FD_145603 | JGI IMG/M metagenome (GOLD analysis project Ga0181594, IMG submission 145603) | Coastal salt marsh microbial communities from the Groves Creek Marsh, Skidaway Island, Georgia - 071413BT metaG (spades assembly) | ecosystem: Environmental > Aquatic > Marine > Intertidal zone... | reverse complement strand
CTCCCGGATGCAGATGATCTCCTTGATCGTGTGGGCGTAGAGCTTGCCGCCGCCAAGACCGAGGCTCGCGCGGTTCCATGACTCTCCCGCCGGTCCCAGGTCGTTGATGGCGATCAACGCTTTCTCATCCAGCTTCGGCGCCGACCAGTCGATCACAAACACCGAACCGCCCATGATCGGCACGTAGAGATGCCTTCCGATCGCGGTGGGGATTTGGGTTGCGATATGGCCCCAGCCGTTGCCCTTGGAGCGGATGTCGCCCACGACCGTGAAGCCGCGGGAATTCTTCATGTCATTGTGCTTGAGCGACCAGTAATTGACCTTCAGCGGCCCCTTCGGCTTCTTGCCCCACGGCGCGATGGACCCTTCCTCGTTCCAGTGCAGGACATCGGCCTTCCCCGGTTCACGAATCAGCTGCGCCGGCAACTGCAGATACTCGACCTGCTCCGTCCGTAGATTCACCCGGCCGAGGTAGTTGCGCTGGTAGCAACGAAAATAGGAATAATCGCCGACCAGCACATTCGACTGCTGGGTGATCTCCCGCTTGTTCCTGCCCGGCTTGATCGAAACCCGTTCCGTCTTCCAACCGTGATCCGTATGCAGTCGCGCGGGGATGTCCTTCACGATGGAGATGCGCTTCCGGATCTTCCCGCTCTTCGCGTCAACCTTCAGCAGTTCCGGTCCATGGTAGATCCAGGCGTGATCTTCGTGAATGTTGATGATCTGCGTGGACATGAAGCCGGGCAGCGGCAGCGTCCAGATGGTCTCGCCGTTGTTCGCGTCGACCATGGAAACGCCCTCGGGCTTTTCGGGCGGCGAGTGTCCCCCGCCGCGGCCGACCAGGATGACCTCCCGTCCGCTCTTCAGTTTCTGCGGCAACGGCACGCTGCCCATGTTCACCCCGCAGGTCGTGGTCCATTTCACCTTCCCCGTCTCAATGTCCAGCGCCTGCAGCTGCGTCCACTGATCGAGCGGCGCGTCCTTGTGCTCGTGCGTGAAGTGGCCCTTCCCATCCGGCGCGTAGACCTGGCGGATGTAGTGTGCCAGCCCCTTGCGCAGGAAGGGCTGCGTGCGGCCGACAACGAGGCGTCGCGTTGACCACAGTTCATTCCCCTCAAAGTCGAAGCACGCGATGGTTCCTGACGCGTTGAAGAAGACGACGCGTTCACCATCCGTCACCGGCGGCGGCGCGCTGCTGTCACTGAAACAACCGGACAGGCGCAACGGATGTTCGCCTTCAATCTTCCGCTTCCAGAGGATCTTCCCGTCCGAGGCCCGACAACAATGAGCGATGATGTTTTGCCCCAGTTCGGAGTCCTGTTGAACGGGCTCCATGATCGTGAAGAACAATCGGTCGCCCCAGATTGTCACCGTGCTTTGCCCCGTCTCGGGCAGGGTGAGTCGCCAGGCAATGTTCTCGTCATTCACCACGCTCCACTTCGTCGGGGCGGAGCCTTTGGCGATGGTGAAGTCAGCGCCAGGCCCGGCGCCCTGCGGCCAGTTCTGGGCTGCGGCCGAAACCGCGACAAGGAGTGAGACGACGAAGGGGATGAAACGACGGAATCGCATGGGGCAGGATGATGGGCATCAGATCGGAAAAGGCGAAAACTTTTCGGCCGCCGTCGATATTGACCAGGAGGAAGTCTTCCCACGGATGGCAGGGCCGACCCACGGATAAGAAGTCGCAATGTCTTATCGCCAGCAGAATTCCCCGCCGACGGTGGAGCCAGCCATTCATCGGTGGGCCGGCTCTGCCATCCGTGGGCCTGTCTCAGGACGCTTCCAACTTCTCGAAACCTTCCTCGATGAAGGTGGTGTTCTGGATGCGCGCGAGCTTGGCGTAGATGCCATCGAGGGCCATCAACTCATCATGTGTCCCGCGTTCGGCGATCTCACCGTGGCGGACGACGAGGATCTGGTCGGCGTTCCGAATGGTGCTGAGGCGGTGAGCGATGACGAAACTGGTGCGGCCCTGCATGAGATGCTCCAGAGCCTCCTGGATGAGCTTCTCGGTATGGGTATCCACGCTGGCCGTGGCCTCGTCGAGGATCAGGATGGGGGCGTCCGCGAGGATGGCGCGGGCAATGCTGACGCGCTGTTTCTCGCCGACGCTCAGTTTGACCCCGCGCTCGCCGACGCGGGAGTCGTAGCCGTCGGCCAGTCGCTCAATGAACTCGTGGCAGTTGGCCGCTTTGGCTGCCGCCAGGATCTCCTCCTCGGACGCGTCGAGTTTTCCGTAACGGATGTTCTCCTTGATCGTCCCATTGAAGAGGAACGCCTCCTGGGTGACGATGGCGATTTGGTTGCGCAACGATTCCAGGGTCAGCCCGCTGTTGTCCTGCCCGTCAATCGTTATGGTTCCTGACTCACGTTCGTAGAAGGCGGGCATCAGATCGACCAAGGTGGACTTGCCGGCGCCGGTGGGGCCCACGAGGGCGATCATTTCACCTGGCTTGGCATGCAGCGAAACGTCCTTGAGCACCTGACGATCGTCGTTGTAACTGAAATTGACGTTCTCGTAGATGACCTCGCCGCGCAGGGGAAGCTTCATGTCTTTCAGGCCGGCGGTTTCGGCGCGTTCCTGGGCCGTATCCATGATGTCGAAGACGCGCTCTCCGGCCGCCCGTGTGCCGGCGATCATCTGGTTGAGCGAATGCAGGCGCTGAATGGGTTGGTAAAGCATCATCAGATAGATCAGGAACTCCGCCAACTGTCCCTCCGACATGCCTCCCTCGATCACTCGCGAAGCGCCGATCCACAAAACCAACGGAAGCCCCAGCCAACCCACGAGGTTCATGCCGGGGGAGTACCAGGCCCAGGCGCGCATCACGCCGAGTGTGCCCTGGCGAAGTTCCTCCGCCTTGTTGGCGAAGTGCTCATCCTCGTGCCGTTCGCGACCGAAGGCCTTGATCTGGCGCACCCCCTGAAGATTGTCCATCAACAGGGAGTTCATGGCGCTGGCCGCGCGACGTTGTTTTCGATAACGGCCATGAGCCGTGGTGGTGTACCACAAAGCGCCGCCGATCAGGAACGGAATGGGAATCAGCGCAATGCCCGTCAGCGTCGGGTCGGAGACCAGCAGCAATACCAGAATGCCGATCACGCTCAACACCGCGACCGTGCCCTGCTCGATCCCGTCGATCAGCACGCGCTCGACCGTGTTGACGTCCTCGATCACGCGCGTCATCAGGTCGCCGGAGGCGCGTTGGTCGAAATAGCTGATCGGAAGCCGCTGCAGGCGACGATATATCTGATTGCGCATGTCGAATATCACCGACTGCTCGTAATGATTGTTGATCAGGATGCGCAGGGTGTTGAACACGTCGCGAAAGACAAAGGCGCCGACCAGAGCCAGGATCACCTTGGGCAGCAACTCGCTGCGACCGCCGTCGATCACCTCATCGATCGTGAAACCGATCAGTTTTGGAAACACGAGACCAAAAGCCAGCGAAAGAATGGCGCAGGCGATCGTGCCCAGAGCGAGAAGTTTGTAGGGAAGCAGGTAGACCCAGACGCGGCCCAGGACGTCGCGCGTCGAACGCGCCTTCGCGCTGAGCGTCGGATTACTGTCGGTCTCGGTGTTGATGTGGCTGTGGCCGCGCACGGGTTGTCAGTCTTTCGATCAGGATTGGTCGTTTCAGCGGCCGGAGAATGTAGTCGTCCGAGCCCGCGGAACCAAGCCCCAAGCGCGGCGTTTGGCGGGAGCAGCCCGTGGGTTGGCAGTTCTTGCGGGTTTGTCTTGGCCGGGCTTTGGCGCGACAACTCACCTCAGCCGCGGCGCGCGAAGCGAGAGCCCACGAACGGGAGGCCTCCCCTGCAACCTACTTCCGCTGGAACAAATCACTCTGCACAACCTCGTGCAGAATCGAACGCAAGCCGAAACCGCCGCCCCGGGTTTTCTGTAGGATCTCGCTCACGGCCGCCCGGTCCGCGTAGCCCAGGCTCGCGCCGGTCGAGTAAACAATCAGGCGTTCGACGATATTGCGTGCGAGGCCTTCCGGGTCCTGCGCGAAATGTCTTTTCAGATCACGGATGTCGCGGAACGCGAATCCATCGTCGAGTTGGTCGGCGGTCTCCACTATCGGGCCCGGCCTATGTTTGATGACCGACGGCTTGTGTGAGAAGTAACGCACGATCACATCGCGCTGCCTCGGATCGAGGATGCGATAGCGGTCGCGCCGCTGCCCCGTGACATCGAAGCTCTCCAACGCATAGCCCACTGGGTCAAACGTTGCATGGCATCCGGCGCATTTAGGATCGGCGCGGTGTTTCTCCAATTGCTCGCGAATGGTGACGGCTCCGCGGATGTCGGGCTCGATGGCTGGAATGCCCGGCGGCGGCGGGTCGGCCGGATCGCCAAGGATGCGGTCCACGGCCCAGACCCCGCGCACGACCGGCGAGGTTGTGGATCCATTGGCCGTGACTTTCAGAACGCTGCCCTGGGTCAGCAGTCCGCCCCGGAAGGAATCCGGCCCCAAGGGAACGCGCCGCAGGTTGAATCCCTGAACGCCGGAGACTCCGTAATGCTTCGCCAGGCGGTCGTTCAGCATGGTGAAATCGGAGTCGGCGAGGTTTGCCGCGCCGAGATCCTGGTCCAGCATCTCACGGAAGAACGCTCGCGTCTCCGCCAGCAACGACCAGCGCAGGAGGCGATCATACTCGGGATAGAGATCGGAGTCCGGCGCCGTGAAGTCGATCAGCCGCAGATCCAGCCATTGGTCCAGAAAGTCGTTCACGAAGCGTGAGGAACGGGGATCGTCCAGCAATCGATCGACTTCGGCCCGCAAGGTCTCGGGCCGACTCAACCCCCCGGCGTTTGCGAGGCGACGCAGCCGCTCGTCGGGGATGGAATTCCACAGGAAGAACGACAGCCGTTCGGCCAGCACGGAATCCGTCAGTCGGCCATCCTTCTCCTGACCGACCGGAAGACCTGCCTGGTGATAGAGAAAACCGGGCGATGTCAGCGTCAACTTGTAGGCGGCTCGCATGGCGTTCTCGAAGCCGGCGCCTTCGTCAATCCATTGATGCGCAAGATCGATGAACGGCTGGATTTCGTCCGGGGTCGCCGTGCGGCGAAAAGCAAGGGGGGCGAAGCGTGTCAGCAGTCGAACGGCCGCGCCCTTGGGGTCGTCGACGGCGAGTCTCAACTCCGGTTTCAAGGGCGGCGGAATCTTGACCCGGATGTAGGCGTACTCCTCCTGACCGGGCGTCGGCTCCTTCTGCGTCCAGGTCTTCTGGACCGGATCCCATTGCGTCCAAGGCCGGATCAGGCGATCGGGCGGTCGGTTGAGGTGCGCATTGACGTCCGGGTTCTTCTCCGTGCCCGGAATGCGTTCGAGGTGGGAATCGCCCCAAAGCAGACGGTGGGCTCGTGGCGGCCAGGTCTCGTGGAGAGGACCTTCAACCTCCACCCATTGCACCACCACGCCTGGACCTTCGTACTCGCCTTGCTTGTTCTGTTCGCCGGCGACGAAGCGCATCTTGGGCAGTGAGGAGGGATAGATGTGAAGGAAGTGGCCGCGCAGCAATGGCCCCTCCCAGGTGACTGTTTGGGGTTCGCCCGGATGGACGCTGGCGTGGGTCAGATCGCGCCGGGGAACGTGATTGCTTTCCTTCCGTCCGGTTCCGCCCGCCCGCACGGTCAGGGTGATCGGCTCGTCGCTGCGGAGGGTTCGCGCTCTCACGCGGATGCGATACCTCCCATTGCGCGGAACGGTGAACTGTTCCAGCGTCGCGTCAAAATGCGCGAACAGCTCCGTGCCGAACATGGCCATGCCGTCCTCGACCGGCAGGTGCGGCCCTTCGCGTCGATATTGCTGCAGAAAGCCGTGCGTTTGCTTGTAGCTCATCCGCCAGGTCCGGGTCTCCGGCTTGGGGATGCGAACGGTGGCCTGATCGAGAACGCGGTCCAGAACTTCCAAGTAGGCCTCCATCTGGGTCGCCGACAACGTCAACGCCTCGCCCACCGTGGTGAATCCGTCTTTGCGCGCGTCTGCAGGAAGCGAAGCTTGAATGTTCAGCGGCAGCCCCAGCAGATCGCTGAGAGCCGTCTCGAACTCGATGCGATTCAACCGCCTCAGTCTACTCCGGCCCGATTCCTGTTGTCGCCTTGCAGCCGCAGTTTGCAGTCGTTCGTCGAGCGCGGCGACAAACGCGCTGCGTTCCTCGCCTGTGGGTTGGCGTTTCGCCTTCCGCGGCGGCATCTCCCGCGAGGCAACCTGATCCTGGATCTCAATCCAGGATGCCAGGTTTGTGGCGTCGTCCAGGTTGTCCGACAGCGAACTCAGATCCAGATCGCCCTTGGCGCCCTCGGCGTCGTGGCAAACGATGCAGTAGCGTTGGAGAAACTCCCGTTGATCCGACACGGCCGCTCGACAGGTCGCCGCCGCCAGCGCGAGGCAAACGCCGGCGAGCAAAGGGAACAAGTTGATGGTTGAGCGCGTCATGCGGAACACGAATTCTGAGCATGTCCCGCGCCCAGCGTCACGGGTTTTGTTCCCTCGGCGCTCCGAATCGTGTTGTCGGCCGCTTTCAATCGGCTTTTACTCATTGAGCCGCTGCGACAAGGCCGATAGATTCCCGACCCTTGAATGCCGGTTTGAGCGGGATCGTGCGCCGGCGTGTCCGTTACGAATTTTGAGTGTGAAATGAGTATTCGTCGTCCAAATGGCGTGCAAAAGAGAGCCGCCGTCATCCTGTCGGTCGCCGGGCTGATCACGGCGTCGGCCTGGTCCGCCGTCGCCGCCGAAACCGGCAACGACAAGGAGATCATCGCTTTTTTTGACCAGAAGGTTCACCCTATACTCGAGCAGAACTGTTACAAGTGCCACGGCGCCAAGGACCGACTCAAGGGCGGTCTGCGCCTGACCAGTCGGGAAGGCCTCGTTGCGGGAGGCGACAGCGGCAGCGCTCTCAATCCGGCCAAGCCTGCCGACAGCGTCCTGCTGCAGATGATCAGCTACCAGGACGACCACCACCAGATGCCGCCCGACGGCAAACTCCCGCAGGCTCAGATCGATACCCTGGCCGAGTGGATCGAGATGGGCGCGCCTTACAACCCCTTGCGTGAAATCAAGGGCGTCGCCGAACACGAGAGCGAGTACAACAACAAGGTCAATGACGAAGCCCGCCGCTACTGGGCGTTTCAATCCATCGGCCGTCCGCAACCGCCCAAGGTCGCCAACGCCGATTGGTCGAGGAATCCGATCGACGCCTACATTTTTGCCAAGCTTGCGGAGAACGGCCTGAAGCCGAACGCGCCAGCCTCACGTCGCACCCTGATTCGCCGCGCTTACTACGATCTGATCGGACTCCCCCCCTCGCCCTCCGAGGTGAAGGACTTCGAGAACGATCCGGCTCCCACCGCCGAGGCTTTCGAGAAGGTTATCGACCGTCTGCTGGCCAAGCCGCAATACGGGGAGAAGTGGGGACGCCATTGGTTGGACCTGGTGCGCTACGCCGAGACCAACGGCTACGAGCGCGACAATCCCAAGCCCGAGGTCTGGCGCTATCGCGATTACGTCATCCGCGCGTTCAACCAGGACAAACCCTACGATCGCTTCATCAGGGAGCAACTCGCCGGGGACGAGTTCGAGAATCCCGACGCTGACGCCATCATCGCCACCGGCTTTCACCGGCTCGGTATCTGGGATGACGAGCCGGTCGATCCGGACCAGGCCTACTTCGACACCCTTGACGACGTGATGCGCGCCACGGGCGAGACCTTCCTCGGCATGACGGTCGGCTGCGCGCGCTGCCACGATCACAAGATCGACCCTTTTCCGATGGCGGACTACTACCGCATGCAGTCGTTCTTCAACAACACGTTCAAGAACATCCAGCAGCGGAAGTATGAAAAGACCGCCTTCACGCTGAACACCACCACCGTCATCGCCTCCAAGGCCGAGCAGGCCGAGCACGCGCGAAAGGTCGGCGAGCTGAAGAAGGAATTGGGTGACCTGACCAAACGGATCGAAGCCTTCGAGAAACGGATCTTTGCGACGTTCTCCAATCCGGAGAAGGAGGACGCCGAGGACAAGACAACCCGCGAGCATCTGCTGAAGACGAAGAGCCGCGACGCGCTTCCGGGACCGGAGCATCGGGAATACATGAAGCTGAAGAAGGAGTTCGAGGCCTTGAAGGCGAAGCGGATTCCGCCGTTGCCGCGCGCGCTGTCCATCAAGGAAAACGGCCCGCAGGCTCCGGAGACCTTCGTCCTCATTCGCGGCAACGCGCACGTGCCCGGCGACAGGGTGAAGCCCGGCTTTCCGCAGGTGCTCGGCCTGAAGGATCCGGTCATTCCCGAGCCCAAACCGGGCGCGCAATCCTCCGGACGTCGCACCGTTCTGGCCGACTGGATCGCCAGCAGGGACAACCCGCTCACGCCGCGGGTCATGGCCAATCGCATCTGGCAGTTCCACTTCGGCCGCGGGATCGTCCGCTCGCCCAGCAACTTCGGACAGAATGGCGAGGCGCCGACCCATCCGGCCCTGCTGGACTGGCTGGCGCGCGATTTCATGAACCAGGGCTGGAGCCTCAAGAAGCTGCACAAGCGCATCATGCTTTCGAAGGCCTACCAGATGTCCTCGGCCGCAAACGAGAAGGCCCTGGCACAGGATCCGACGAATGATCTCTTCTGGCGCTTCGACATGCGCCGCCTCACCGCCGAGGAGATCCGCGACTCGATCATCAACCTCACCGGCAAGCTGAATCTCAAGGAGGGCGGTCCCAGCATCTACACGGAGATGCCCGCGGAAGTGCTTGCGACCGCGTCCCGTCCCGACAAGGCCTGGGGCGTTTCCTCCCTCGCTGAACGCAACCGCCGCAGCGTCTACGTTCATCTCAAGCGTTCATTGAACGAGCCCATGCTCAAGCTGTTCGACCAGGCGGACACGGATTCCCTCTGCGCGGTCCGTTTCGCGACCACCGTGCCGACCCAATCGCTGACCATGCTGAACAGCAAGTTTGTGAACGACTCCGCCGAGGCTTTCGGGGACCGCCTTCGCGCGCACTCGCAGGACGTTCGTGAGCAAGTGAAGGAAGGCTTGGCCCTGGCGCTTTGCCGCTCGGTCTCGGACAACGAAGTCGAGCGCGGCCTGGCGATGATCCGGGACCTGCAGGGCAACGGCGACCTCGACCCGGGTCAGGCCCTGAACCGCTTCTGCCTGCTCATTCTGAACTTGAATGAGTTTGTTTATCTGGATTGAACAAAAAACGCGTTGCGAGTCGCGTATTGCGTGAAGCAAGACAACCTGCCGCAAGTGATCTTGATGATAAGAACGAGAAACATGGCATCGTGCAGATTGTCAAAGGGGTGTGAACACGCTTCCCGGAAGACCGCTTCAACCGCGACTGCTGACGTATAACGCAACACGCATGACGAACCACGCATCATGAAACGCACTGACTTGCCCCAGAACACATTCTGCGGCCGCACGGACCGGCGCAACTTTCTGCGCACGGTGGGCGGCGGCTTCACCTCCACCGCGTTGGCCGGCATGCTCGCCCAGGACGGCTTCCTAGCCAATCAGTCCGTCGCCGCCGATGGCCAGACCGCCTGGCAGAATCCCCTCGCGCCGAAGCAGCCGCATTTCGCCGGCAAGGCCAAGCACGTCATCTTCCTGTTCATGTATGGCGGGCCCAGCCATGTGGACACCTTTGACTACAAGCCCAAGCTGTATCCGCTCGATGGCAAGACCATTGAGGTGAAGACCTTCGGTCGCGGCGGTCACAAGAACCAGGGTCGCGTGGTCGGGCCCAAGTGGAAATTCAACCAGTACGGCCAGAGCGGTAAATTCGTCTCCACCCTGTTCCCGAACCTGGCGCAGCACGTCGACGACATCGCCTTCCTGCATTCGATGACCGCAGACTCGCCGATTCATGGTTCGGCGATGTTGATGATGAATTCCGGCAGCGTGCTCAGCGGAAAGCCGACCATCGGCTCCTGGGTCAACTACGGCCTCGGCTCGGTCAATCAGGACCTTCCCGGCTACGTCGTCATGCTCGACAAAAAGGGCGGCCCCATCAGCGGCGCCAAGAACTGGACCAGCGGCTTCATGCCGGCGAGTTATCAGGGCGTCGTGTTCCGCTCCGAAGGCACCCCGATCCTCGACCTGAAGAACGCCCGCGGCATGAACGACCGCGAACAACGCAAGCTGCTGGATCATCTCAACCGGTTCAATTCGAACCACCTCGCCGACCGGGTCGACAACAGCGATCTGGCCGCCCGCATCGCCAGTTATGAACTGGCCTACAAGATGCAGGTCTCCACGCCCGAAGCCGTGGACCTCGACAGTGAGCCGGAACACGTGAAGCGTCTCTACGGCGTCGATGAAGACCGCACGGATGATTTTGGCCGCAAGTGCCTTTTGGCGCGTCGCCTCGTTGAGCGCGGCGTGCGCTACATCCAGATCTATTCCGGCGGCAATCATAACGACGCCAACTGGGACGCGCACGGCGACCTGGAGAAGAATCACAATTATCACGCCGGCAACACCGACAAACCCATCGCGGGTCTCCTCGCGGATCTCAAGCAACGCGGCATGCTGGAGGATACGTTGATTGTCTGGGGCGGCGAGTTTGGCCGCCAGCCCACCGCGGAGTATGCCAAGGGCACCGGCCGCGACCACAATGCCTACGGCTTCACCATGTGGATGGCCGGCGGCGGCATCAAGGGCGGCGTCAGCGTGGGGCAAACCGACGAACTCGGTAGCGCCGCGGTCGAGGACCGCTTCCATGTCCGCGACCTGCACGCGACCGTGCTCCATCAGCTGGGATTTGACTCCAACGCGCTCTCCTATTTCTACGGCGGTCTCGACCAGCGGCTGGTCGGCGTCGAAGGAGCCGACCCGATCAAACAGATCATTTCCTGAGGGCGGTGAACGAGTCGTGCTGGGGTTCGGACATTTCTTCGCCCCTTGTCGGGTAGGGGTTCTTCGGTGCCGGTTCGAACCACGTCCACATTCCCGCCCATTTGTTCCGCGCCCCGGATTCCAGGGCTTGCGTTTGGAGCGCAGGTAATGTCGGCACAGGAATCCTTCACGGTGACGGACACCGGCTTCGGCGGCGTCAGCGGCTCCAGCGACGGCGGGGAGTTCTCGGTCAAGGGAACAACCAAGGATGTCGGGAAGGACACCTCGTCAGGAGGTGAATTCTCGGTCAAGACTGTTTCGCTGCAGGGCATTGTCGTGGTCCAGGTCGAGGACGCTCCCATGCTGATCATCAGTCGAAGCGGACAGACCGCGATCATTGCCTGGATGGCGCCTGCGGGCGCCTACAAGCTTCAGGAGACAGCAAGCCTGGCCGCCGCCGGGACGGGGTGGATGGATTCGCCGATACAGGTCACCACGAACGGCAATCTCAATATGGCATCCGTCCCCGCCACAACCGGGGTCCGCTTCTTCAGATTGCACAAGACCTCGCCTTGAACTGCGTGATCGCCGCACGCGGCAGCTCGGTGTCACCCCTTGTACAGTATGCATATTTATGTCTTTATACATCTATGCGAACCACAATCGATATTCCGGATCCCTTGTTTCGCAAGATCAAGTCCGAGGCGGCCCTGCGCGGGGAGACGTTGAAGGGCTTTCTGCTCCGGGCGGCCAGGAGCGAGTTGGAGGTCCGCAGGTCTGACGGCGGAAAGCGCGCTCGGTTTCCCCTCGTTCGCTCGAAGGCAAAGACCTATGACCTGAATCCGAAGCGTCTGGCCGAAATCATGGAGGAGGAAGATCGTGAACTCATTGCCGGACATTAACGTCTGGTTGGCTCTGACGTTCTCGAGTCATCCGCATCATACGGTCGCGCTGAATTGGTTCGATGGACAGTCCGCAGATTCCTGCGCGTTCTGCCGCATGGCGCAGCAGGGCTGCCTTCGACTGACCACGAATCCCAAACTGTTCGGTGTTGATGCCCTGAAGTTGCCCGAGGCATGGCGGGCCTACGACACCGTGCTTGGGGACGAACGCGTCTTGTTCGAAACGGAGCCCACGGGAATCTAGAAGGAATGGAGATCCCTGACGTCCGATAATTCGTTCTCTGCCAGGATCTGGAACGACGCCTATCTGGCGGCGTTCGCGAAACAGTCGGCCCTGCGCTTGGTCACCTTGGATCAAGGGTTTCGGAGATACCCCGGTTTGAAACTCAAGCTGCTGAAGTGACATCACGAACATTCCGCGCTCCGGATCCCACTTTTCCGCTTGCGCCCGAAATGGCCGCCGCTACTCTCCGTAACGTCCTCGCAACAATCGGCAATCCACCTGGGCAGACGCCGATTTCCTTGAATGTATCCCTGGATAGAACCGCGTTGTGAAAATTTTTGCCGGCACCTCCAATCAGCCTTTGGCTGAAGCCATCTGCGATTCGATCGGAATAGAGCTGGGTAAGGCCACGACGACGCCGTTCCCGGATGGCGAAAGCTTCTGCAAGATCGATGAAAATGTGCGCGGCGAGGACGTCTTCATCATCCAGTCGACCTGTCCGCCCACCAACCATCACCTGATGGAGATGTTCATCATGATCGATGCGCTGAAGCGGTCCAGCGCCTCGCGCATCACCGCGGTCATGCCTTTCTACGGTTATGCGCGACAGGACCGCAAGGATCAGCCGCGCGTGCCGATCACCGCCAAGCTCGTGGCCAATCTCCTCGTCGCCGCCGGCGCGAACCGCGTCCTGACCATGGACCTGCATGCCCAGCAGATCCAGGGCTTCTTCGACATCCCGGTCGATCACCTTTACGCGGCGCCGGTGATCTATGACTACCTCGAAAGCAAGGGCTTCAAGAACCTGGTGGTGGTGAGTCCGGACGTGGGCGGGCTGAAGATGGCCCATGCCTACAGCGAGAAACTCGAGGCGGGCCTGGCCATCGTGGCCAAGCGGCGTCGCAGCGCCACCGAGGTTGAGACCGACGCCGTGATCGGCTCCATCCGCGGCAAGACCGCCCTGCTCGTCGACGACCTGACCGAAACGGCGGGCACCCTCTGCAATGCGGCGCAGGTTCTCAAGGACAAGGGAGCCAAGCAGATCCTGGCCTGTGTTTCCCACGCGATTTTGGGAGATCTGGGCATCGAAAGATTACGTAATTCAGTGATTGACGAATTGATTACGACTGATAGTGTCCACCGCCCGCCAATCGAAGGGATCAATATTACGACCCTTTCCGTGGCGGAGTTGTTGGGCGAAGCCATCAAGCGTATTCACAGCAATTCGTCGGTGACTTCGCTTTTTAAGTTCAAAGGCGGGCGCACCAGTTGAATGACCTGGCGCCCGTTTATCTGATCAGCGAAAATTATGAAATCATTGCCACTAGCCGCCAACCCGCGGTCCTTGGTCAAGAGCTCGGGCGTCAAGAAATTGCGCCGCGAAGGTCGTGTGCCCGCCATCATCTACGGCGGCAAGACCGAGCCGGAAAACCTGGAAATCAATGCCAAGGAATTGACCAATCTGATCAACAGCACCGTCGCTGAGAATATCCTCGTGGAGCTCTCCGTCGATGGCAAGAACCGCCTCGCTTTGCTGCAGGATGTGCAACATCACCCCCTGAAAGGCGATGTGCTGCACGTGGATCTGCACCAGATCGCCGAGGACGAGGTGATCGAGGTGACCGTTCCGATTCAAACGGTCGGCGAGGCGGTCGGCGTCAAGGTCGGCGGCGGCCTCTTGGAACACGTCTTGCACAAGGTGCGGGTGCGTTCCCTGCCGAAAGACCTGCCCGAATCCATTCAGGTGGATGTCAGTCCCTTGCAAACGGGCCAAACCCTGCACGTCGGCGATATCGTCGCTCCGGAAGGCGTCACGATACTGGGCGACAAGAATATTCCGGTCTGCTCGATCGCCAAGTCTCGCGCCAGCCGCTCCGAGGAATTGGCCGCGGCCAAAACCGAAGGCGAGAAGGGCGAGAAGTCCGGCTCCTGATCCTTTTTACCCGGCGGTGCGTCTGATGGAACGCCGCCGTCCAGCCCATGGAGAACCTGCTCTTGGTCGTTGGGCTGGGCAACCCGGGCCGCAAATACGAAAAAACGCGGCACAACGCGGGTTTTATGCTGGTCGAACGGCTCGCTCAGAAAGTAGCCGCCGATTGGCAGGACGACAAGCGGTCCAAATCGCGTGTCGCGAAGGCATCGTTCGGCGGGCGCCGCGCCATCCTTTGCCAGCCGCAGACCTATATGAACTGCAGCGGCGAGGCGGTCCGGAGTTTGGCGGACTTTTACCGGATTCCTTCCGAGGATGTCCTGGTGGTCGTGGACGACGCGGATATCCCGCTGGGTTCAGTGCGGATGAGGCCGGGCGGCAGTTCGGGCGGGCACAATGGGCTGAAGTCGATTGAAGCCCACCTGGGCGGGAAAAAGTTTGCGCGGCAACGAATTGGAATTGGCCGGCGGGATGGCTCGCGGGAAATTGTCGGGTATGTGCTGGGCAGATTTGACGCGGAAGAGATGAAGATTTTGGAACTGGCCTTGGCCAGGGCGGCCGATCAGGCGGAATGCTGGTTGACTGCGGGAATCGAGAAAGCAATGAACGAACATAATGGAGCGGTCATCGCTCCGAACGACGCGAAGGAACAGCAGTGAGAAAGTACGAAGGCTTGTTTATTTTGAATAGCGCCGCCCAGGAGATGGGCATCCCAGAGGCCATCGAGAAGGTCTCCGCCGAGATCGTCGCCGAGGGCGGACGGATCGACAACGTCCAGAAGATGGACAAACGCAACTTCGCGAGGGTCGCCAACAAGAAGAACCAGTCGGGTTTCTACGTGAACATCACGTTTGAGGTTCCGGCCGAGGCGATCGCCAAGCTCAACGCGAAGTACAACCTGAGCGATCTGGTCTTTCGTGTCATTTTCACCAGCGCGCCGGCGGAGCCCGCCGCCGCGCCAACCGCCTAGTCCGTCGTGGCCAGCTTCAACAAGGTCATCATCGCCGGGAATCTCACCCGCGATCCCGAGCTGCGCTACACGCCCAAGGGCACGGCGATCGCGCGTATTGGCATGGCGTTGAATCGTCGCTGGAAGAACGACGCTGGCGAGATGCAGGAGGAGGTCACCTACGTTGATGTCGACGCCTTTGGTCGGCAGGCCGAGGTGGTCGCCCAGTATTTGAAGAAGGGCCGTCCGTTGTTGGTTGAAGGTCGCCTGCGGCTGGACCAATGGGAGGACAAGCAAAGCGGTCAGCGACGCAGTCAGATGCGCGTCGTCCTGGAATCCTTTTCCTTCATGGACGGCGGCGGCGGCGGCAACCGCGGCGAGACCTCCGATCCATTCGAGCAAACCGCTCCGCAATCGCGCCCGGCGGCCCCGGCCCAGGGGCGTCCGGTCCCGCCTCCCGTTCATGACGACGGACTGCCTGAGGACGACGATGTTCCCTTTTGATTTGACGACCGGTCTGGACCCGGTTTGACGAGAACCATTTCAACCCTGACATATCATGGCTAAGACGAAAGTAATTCTGACATCGCATGTGGAAAGCCTGGGCGGCGAGGCCGACACCGTGGAGGTGGCCCCGGGATACGCCCGTAATTATCTCATTCCGCAAGGACTCGCTGTTCCCGTGACCCGGGCCAACAAGCGCCAATTGGACGCGCTGCAGCAACGCCGCGCCGAGCGTGAAGCGAAGGAGCTCAAGGACGCCGAGGAATTGGCGAAGAGCGTCGCCAAGCTCATGTTGACCATCAAGGTCCGGACCGGCGACGACGGCAAGATGTTCGGCTCCGTCACTTCGGCCATGGTGCTCGACGAACTCGAGCATCAGTTCGCCGTGCACCTGACCAAGAAGCAGATCCATCTGGCGGATCCGATTCGCCACACAGGCGAGCACGGAGTGGAGCTCCGGCTGCATGGCGAGGTCACCTGCACGCTCAGGGTGAACGTCGAGAGCCTGAACCCGACGCCGCAGGAAGAGGAAGCCGCCGCGGCGACCGCCGCGGCCTGATCACAGCTCTTCAGCGCGATTCGATTTCACACAACCCGCCGTCCGCAAGGGCGGCGGTTGTTTTGTGTTGGTTCGGGCGCGATTGACCGACGACGTCATTTCCCGCAACCTCTCCCTCCTTATGGGCAACACATTCGGGCATCTGTTTCGCATCACAACCTACGGCGAATCCCACGGCGGCGGCGTTGGCGTGATTGTCGACGGCTGCCCGCCGCGATTGGCGTTGACCGAAGCCGACATTCAGCCCGACCTGGATCGGCGTCGGCCCGGGCAGTCGAAAATCGTCACCCCGCGCAATGAAGCGGACGCGGTCGAAATCCTGTCCGGCACCTTCGAAGGCCAGACCTTGGGCACGCCGATCAGCATGCTGGTCCGCAACAAGGACGCCCGCTCCTCCGCCTACGAGGAAATGGCGGTGAAGTATCGGCCGTCCCACGCCGACTATACCTACGACGCCAAGTACGGCCTTCGCAACTGGCAGGGAGGCGGACGCACCAGCGCGCGGGAGACCATTGGCCGTGTCGCCGCCGGCGCCATTGCCAAGAAGATCCTCAAAGAGCAGTTCGGCGTCGAGGTCCTGGCCTATGTGAAACAGGTGCAGAACGTCGTCGGCGAGGTGGATCCGGAGAAAGTGAAGCTCAAGCAGGTCGAAGCGAACATGGTCCGGTGTCCTGATTCGAAAGCGGCCGAGAAGATGATCCGGTTGATCGAGAAGACACGGAAGGCAGGCGACAGCGTGGGCGGCATTATCGAGGGCGTCGCCCGCGGGGTTCCGGCGGGCTGGGGCGAGCCCGTCTTCGACCGACTGGAAGCCGATCTTGCCAAAGGCATGCTCAGCCTGCCGGCGACCAAGGGATTTGAAATCGGTTCCGGGTTCGAGGGGACCAGGCTCACCGGCATGGAGCACAACGATGCGTTCCGCATGCGCCGCGGACAGGTCCGGACCAGGACCAACCGCTCAGGCGGCGTGCAGGGCGGCATCAGCAATGGGGAAACCATCTTCTTCCGCGTGGCATTCAAGCCGACGGCGACGGTCATGCACCCGCAGGAAACGGTTTCCAATGAAGGCAGGAACACGACCTTGAAAGGCCGGGGACGCCATGATGCCTGTGTCCTGCCCCGCGCCGTCCCGATCGTCGAAGCGATGACCGCGTTGACATTGGTCGACCACGCCTTGCGTCACCGGGCGCAATGCGGGGAATGACGAGACCGCAAGGCTGGCGGCGCTTCTCGACGCGTTCATGGCATCCGATGCGGGTTGAAGCTGCGGGTCTGTAGAACCGCCAGGCTTCATGTTGTCGCCGCCCTGTTCCTGATTCCAGGAATCCATGTCAGCGGTCCGACAGGACACCGTAAGAATCCTGTCAGCGCGCCGGGTCGCCTTGGGATTGTCTCAGCCGCCGTCGAGTGCGCCCGCGTAGCCGCCCAGGATGCCGCGCCAGAAAGCCTGGGTCCCGGGATCGAGAAACATCCAGATGATCGCCGCCAGCGCAATGTAGGGGCCGTAGGGTATCCGCGCGGACCAGGATCGTTTTCCGATCGCAATCAGGCCGACGCCGACAAACGAACCAATCACCGAGCTGAACATCAGCGTGAAGAGGGTGGCCTGCCAACCCATGAAGGCGCCGATCGCCGCCATGAACTTTACATCGCCCAGCCCCATCGCCTCACGCGGCAGGATGATTTCGTCGGTCACGACCTCCATGAACCGGACCGGCTCCGGATCCAATGTCTCCTCGCCGATGATCAGCGCGTTCTGGGTCAGTCGAACCGGCGCGTCAACGTAGCAGCGATCGGCCAGCTCGAGGCGCTTCGCCCGGAAACCGATGAAGTCGGACTTGCGATAGAACAACTCGTCGTAGGGAATCTCCTCCCCCGGCAGGAACAGGCTGACGTCGGTGAAGGTCAGCTTCGAATCGGGTTCGAGGTTCACGCGTTTCTTGCCGAACATCCACTTGCCCATCCGGAGGATGGCGTAGACAACGCCCCCGCCGACAACGATGCCGAGCAGGCTCTGGCCCAGAGCCGGAACGGCTCCGCTGGCCTGGTGCAACGACGGGATCAGGGCCGAGGCAATGAAACCGACGCCCACGCCGCCAAGGGTGATCTCATCCGGAATGATGAAGTGCTCGAAGTCGATCAAGGTGGCGCAGATGAAGCCCGCCAACACCACGCAGTTGGCCATCGCCAGCAGCGGGGACGCGGGTCCGAAGGCGATCCAGGCGCACAAGAATGCGATCCCGGTCAGCAACTCAACCAGAAAGTAGCGGGCCGAGATGCCGGAGCCGCAATTGGCGCACTTGCCGCCCAATTGGAGCCACGAGACCAGCGGAATGTTCTGATGCCATGGAATCTGATACTCGCAGGAAGGGCAGTGCGACGGCGGATTGACCACGCTGAGACCCAACGGCATGCGGTGGATGCAGACATTGAGAAAACTCCCCCAGATCGAACCGAAAATGAAGAACACCGCCGTCCAATAATGAAACGGAACGGAATGCCAGTATTGCGGGTTGATCAGATCTTCGAGCATCAGGTGAATTTCAGGTGGGCCGGATCGCGTTGACTATTCAAGCGTTTCGCAAATGACGTTGCAGGGCCGCGCGCATGGCGTCCGCCGGCGCGCGCTTCCCCGACCAGATTTCCAGCGCCTTCACGCCCTGCCACAGCAGCATGCCGGTTCCATCCGCAATCCGGCAATCGGCGCTTTGGGCGGCTTGCAACAGCGCCGTCCTGTCCGGTCGGTAAACCATGTCGAAGACCGCGCGCGCCTGGCAGATTGGAAAACGCGAAGCGTCCAACGGGGACGGATCGTCCGGCTTCAGGCCGAGGGACGTCGCGTTCAGAATGAGATCCAACTTGTTGTCCGTCGAGGGATAGCCGACAAGCGCCTCCACGGTCGGATGCGCCGCGCGAATCTCCTCGGCCAACTGCGCCGCCTTGGACTCCGTGCGATTGACCAGCCACAGTCGGTCGACGCCCTCGGCCGCCAGCTTCAAGGCCGCGACGCGACCGGCCCCGCCTGCCCCCAGCAGCAGGACCTGGGACCCCTTCGGCTCGCAGTCCAAATCCTCACGCAGCGAACGCGTGATGGCGTCGGCGTCGGTATTGTAGCCGCGGGTGCGGACCTCTTCGATCGGGCCGCCCGCCCATTGCCCCAGCGGTCGCCATTCCCCGGATGCGCCGCGTCCCTCGAACACGACGGTGTTCACCGCGCCCCAGGTCCGGGCCGACTCGTCGAGTTCGTCCATCAAATCCACCGCAAGCAGTTTGTGGGGCACGGTCAGATTGAGGCCGATATAGCGCATTGCGCGCGCGCCCTCGATCGCCGCCTTGAGATCGTCGGGATGGGTTTCAAACGCCACATATCGCCAATCCAGTCCCAATTCACCGATGCCGGCGTTCTGCATGGCGGGCGATGCGGAATGTCGGATCGGGTGGCCTAGCACGGCGCAGACGCCGGTGCTGGCGGAAATGGGTTCGGGATTCGGGTCGGGCACGCGCGGAGCTTAGGGTGGGTGTTTCGAAGTGCAAGGCGAATGCGGGCTGGAGCGGTAGCGTAGGCGTCCTCGCCTGCGCTACGACGGTCACCCCAACGCGTCCAGAATGGAATCCACGTCGAACACGCAGCCGCCCCAGGTCCCTCCGCTCGCGGATTGCAGGGCCGCCCACAAGCGAGTGTCGGACGGAAGTTCGGGATTGGGGGCCATATCGGAACGCAAAGGACGCTGGTTCAAGATCGCGGCGCCTTCTTCGGGTGAGAAGCGTTTCCCGGCGGATTCCACGAAGTTGGCGGAACCGATGTTGGTGTTGCGGTCGATCTCAATCCGGATGACATCGTCGTCCTGCAGTTTTCCGATAGGCCCTCCGGCCAGTCCCTCGGGTCCTGCATGGCCGATGCAGGCGCCGGTGGAAACGCCCGAGAAACGCGCGTCGGTGATCAAGGCGACCCGCTTGCCGAAGGGGAGGTATTTCAATGCCGAGGTCACCTGGTAGGTTTCCTCCATTCCAGTGCCGGTCGGACCGATGCCGGTCAGGATCATCACATCGCCCGCTTTGATCGCGCCGCTCTTGATGGCGGCAATGGCGGCCTTCTCGCTCGTGAACACGCGCGCCGGCCCCTCCATGCGGAAGACGCCGTCCTCCTCCACGACAGACGCGTCGATCGCGGTGCTCTTGATGACGGCGCCCTCGGGAAAGATGTTGCCTCGCGGAAAGGTCACAGTGCTGGTGAGTCCGCGTTCCCGGGCCTGATCCGGCGACATGATCACCTCGTCCGGATTGATTCCGTCGCGTTCCTGCAGAATGGCGCGAAAGCGTTGTCGACGTTCGCAGGACTCCCACCAATCGAGATTCGAGCCGAGTGACTGGCCCGTCACAGTCAGCGCGTCAAGATCCAGCAAGTCCAGGTCCCGCAAATGCAGCATGACCTCGGGAACGCCGCCGGCCAGGAAGACACGCACAGTGGGGTGGTGCACCGGCCCGTTGGGCAGGACGCTGACCAGGCGCGGGGTCTCGCTGTTTACTTGAATCCAATCTTCGACTTCGGGGCGCCGCAGGCCGGCCGCATGCGCGATGGCTGGGATGTGCAGGAGAAGGTTGGTTGAGCCCCCGAACGCGGCATGGACGACCATCGCGTTGAGAACCGCCGCGTCAGTCAGCATATCGGGCGTTCTCAAGCCGCGTTCATCCAGGGATGCCAATGCACGGGCGGAACGGGCGGCCATGTCCGTCCAGACAGGCTCGCCTGATGGCGCGAGGGCCGAGTGCGTCAGGGAAAGGCCCAATGCTTCGCCGACCACTTGAGCCGTCGCCGCCGTTCCGAGGAACTGGCATCCGCCGCCCGGCGAGCCGCACGCCCGGCAACCGGCTTCGGCGGCTTCCTGCAGGGAAAGCATTCCATGGGAATAGCGCGCGCCGATGGTTTGCACCATCGCAGTGTCCTCGCCCACCTCCGGCGGAAGTGTGACCCCGCCGGGAACAAGTATCGTCGGGAGGTCCGGCAGGCCGGCAAGAGCCATCATCATCGCCGGAAGTCCCTTGTCGCAGGTCGCCACCCCCATGACGCCGGACCGAGTCGGCAGGGAGCGGGCGAGGCGTCGGAACACCGTGGCGGCGTCGTTGCGGTAGGCCAGGCTGTCAAACATCCCGGTCGTCCCCTGCGACCGTCCATCGCAGGGGTCCGAGCACGTTCCGGCGAAGGGAATGGCGCCGAGGCCCTTGAACTCCTTGGCGGCCGCCTGCGCCAGCAGTCCGATCTCGAAATGGCCGGTGTGATAGCCCAGCGCGATCGGTGTTCCATCTTCCGCCCGGATGCCGCCCTGGGTGCTGAGGATGAGAAATTGTCTGCGGCCCAGTTCCGCGGCCCGCCAGCCCATGCCGGCATTCTGAGTCATGCCGAAGATGTCGCCGCTGGGCCGTTCTTTCAACATGGCGTCGGTCAAGGGCAACGCGCCCTCCGGCCCGGGGGCCTTTGTGCGAATCTCGAATATGGCGTCGTCGCCGGACAGGAGGGCGTTCAATTCGTTCATTGCGCGTGATTCAAGCGCCTCGCCTGAGAAAAAAGGAGCAAGGAATTCAGCGGGAGCGCCGTCAAACAGAGGTGACCTGGCTGAAACGACGGACAATGTTCACGGTTGTAGCGCAGGCGTCCTCGCCTGCGGGTTGGCCGGGCGTCCCCGCCCGGCGATGCAAGAATGGCGGCGGGACGCCGCCAGAACCCGCAGCCGGGACGGCTGCGCTACGAACTCCAAATCACGCCCGGAATCTGTAATGGCCGGGGGCGGAGATCCCCGTTAGTGTGCCACTCATGTCGGAAGAACCGGACAAATCGAACGACCGGTTGGAGGTCGAATCCAGCGACGGTTCGGCGGTGGTCCTCTCTCACACGGAGGAACGGGACCCGCTGGCCGGTTTCCCCCAATGGGTGCGCATCCTCAATCTCTACAAATGGCCCATCGCGGTCATGTTTGCCTGCGTCGTTGCGTTGCTTGGCTACATGATCGCGCTCAAAGCCGCCAAGGAGACGGCGGTCTCCGCCGGAAAGGCGGTGCAGGAAACCATCGACAGCGTTGGCGACGCCGCGGCCCGCGTCGCGGAGCGCTTCCATGCCGGTTACATCACCGAAACCTTCACTTCTGCGATTCCCGAGTTGAGCTCCTCCGGCATGAAGCTCGAGCTCGCGACCATGCGCTCCGTGGAGACCTTCCGGCGCAGCGAGGCGAAGACGGCGCTTTGGGATTCGGTCTATCTCGGGACCACCACCACCGAGATCCGCGTCCCGGTCACCTATCGTTATCATCTCGATCTCGTCGGCCCTTGGAAACTCGATGTCGAAGGTCACAGTTGCGTGGTCGAGGCGCCCGCGTTCCAGCCCACGCAGCCGCCGGCGATTCACACCGACCGCATGCAGAAGTGGTCGGAGCGCGGTTGGGCCCGCTTCAATGAAACCGAACAGATGACCGAACTGGAGCGCAGCATCACGCCGAGCATCCAGCGCTACGCCGCAGACAAACGCCACATGAGCCTCGTTCGCGAGGAATGTCGCAAGAAGGTCGCCGAATTCGTGCGTGATTGGTTGTTGCATGAAGATCAATGGCGCACGGATCGCTTCCATACGATCAAGGTGGTCTTCACTGACGAGACTGATTTCGAGTCTGACCAATTCGCGCCCACCATCCGTATCAAGGAGCCGCTGCCGGACAAATGATGATTGAGCCGCAAACTCGCGGCTTTCGTTCTCCGAGTCAGGGGCGTAATTTTGTTGCTTGTGGAAACGTTCTGATTCCGATGATCCGATCGTTTCTTTCTCATCGGCAGCAATGAGCGCCATTGACCGGGTTGGTCGCCGACCATCGAGACGCGACAGCGTTACCCGCCGCCTGAAAGCGGCGCTGCTCGCGTGTGTGTGTCTGCTTGCTCTCCCAGCGGTGACGACTGCGGCCCACGTCTCCATTGCCGCGATACGAGAACTCTCCCACGCGCAGCTGAATCAGAAGCAGCCCGTGAAGACTGAGGGCGTTGTCTACGGCATCATTCCGCGGACGGGCCGGTTGATGGTTCAGGACGAGGGCAAGGGCTTGATCCTGATTCCGTCCTCCAAGGATTCATTGCCGCCCGTCGGCGCCAGAATTGCCGTGGAAGGCTTCACCGAATCGCAGGGTTCCACGATGGTCAAGGCGGCTCGCATCACTGTGCTGGATGCCACGGCTGGTCAACCGGCGCCGGAATCCTTGAGTCTGGCCGCCGCTCTTTCACGCAAACTGCTCCGTGGCGCCTTCGTGGAAACCCCTGGTATGGTCCTGAATATTCGAACCAACGGGCAGAATGTGGCTCCGTTTCTGGGCAATCGATTTCCTTCCCAAACCATTCCAGAACGCGGACCTCATCCGGCTCGTTCGAAGTCGCCTCGACGAAGCCTGAAGCCGACCGGTCGATCCTCTTCCTCCTCATGAAACTGCTCCTCGCCATCCTGCTTTGCGTTCAAGCTGCGCTTGCGACACAGCCGAACGACTCATCGAGACCCAACATCATTCTCATCCTGGTTGATGACATGGGCTACTCGGACATTGGCTGTTATGGCGGGGAGGTGAAGACGCCGAATATTGACCGTTTGGCGAGGAGAGGCCTCCGTTTCACCAGCATGTATAACACCTCCAAGTGTTTTCCCTCACGGGCTTGTCTGCTCATCGGTGTCTACGCGCAGCAATGCGGCATGGGTCGCAGCTCCAAAGGCGGCATCAGGAACGCCGTCACCGTCGCCGAACTGCTCCGGACGCAAGGCTACCGCACCCTGGCCGTTGGCAAGCACCACTCCACCACCAGTCTTCACGATCGGGGTTTTGACCGCTTCTACGGATTCCACTATGGCCCCGGAAAGAGCTGTGCGAATCACTTCAATCCGGGTCTTCAGCGCCCCGGTGAAGGCGTTCCCGCCCGCAAGCGGGGCGAGACTCGCACATACTGTTTTGATGATGAAAAGATGATTCCACACTATTCGCCTTCGGAGAAGGATTGGTACACGACAGATTACTTCACCAACTGGGCGGTTGATTTTCTGGAGGAATACAAAGATGAGAGCCGGCCCTACTTTCTCTACGTTTACTACACCGCGCCGCACGATCCCCTGCACGCCTGGCCGGAAGATGTTGCCAAGTACGACGGCGTCTATGACGTGGGCTATGGGAAGATTCGCGAAGCCCGGTTCCAACGGCAGAAAGAACAGGGTCTCTTCGGGCGTGAAGTTCGGCTCTCCGACGCGACGCATACAGCCTGGGACGCTTTGAGCCCGGAGAAGAAAAGAGACCAGATTCGGCGAATGCAGGTCTATGCCGCAATGATCGATCGCGTGGATCAGAACATCGGGAAGCTCCTGGCCAAGGTCAGGTCCTTGGGCCAAGAGGAGAATACCTTGATCCTGTTCGCCTCGGATAACGGATGCTCCTCGGAGAATGTAAACACCGGAACAGGGGAAATCGGCTCACTGACCCGCTGGGCGTCTTTGCAGCGGGATTGGGCGAATGTTTCCAACACGCCCTTCCGATACTGGAAGAACCTCAGTCACGAGGGCGGCATCCGGACGCCGTTCATTGTGTATTGGCCCAGAGTGATCACTGATGGCGGAGGCATCAATCGACAACCCGTTCATTTCGTCGACGTCATGGCGACGTTTCTGGAGATTACTGGGGCGGCGTATCCTGATAACTCTCGGGGACAGTCGATCGTCCCGCTGCAAGGCGAGAGCCTGTTGCCGGCCTTGGCGGGGAAGGAACTGCCGGCGCGAAAGAACCCCATCTTTTTCGAGTATGGCAGTGGCGGTGCGGTGCGGGAGAAGCGATGGAAGCTCGTCACCAAGTCCCTTTCCCGCAAACCTGGACGAAAGAATCAGGGCCGCCCCGAGCAATGGGAGCTTTATGACATGGACATAGACATGACTGAGATCACCAACGTCGCCGACCAGAATCCGGATGTCGCCCGTCGGTTGGGGCGTCTTTGGACGGACTGGCGTCGTAAGGCCTACAGTCCCTAGCGTGGGGGACTCGCCCCGCCGCAACCAAGGCCGGAAGGGCAGCGACGGAGCGGCGCAGGCAACTCGCGGACAAGGATGTCCGCGCTCCGGGGCTTGGAGCCGCGTTGTGGCAGGGCTCAGGTTGAGGTTGTGCTTTGTCGGCGGTTGGGCTAGTGGAAGCCCTTCGTTTCCTGATCCATTCATCCGTGAAGAACCTTGAGAACATTCTGAAGTTTGGCCTGCCCTTTCTGCGGAACTATTGGCGACGCTTCATCCTGGCCGTCATTCTGGGCGTTCTCTTCGGGTTGTCTCACGGCCTCATTCTCGGCGGCGTGAAGACCCTGGTCGGTCGGATGGAGTTGCCGTCCAGCAAGCCTACTGAAGTCGCTGCCGCGGAGCCCGGGAAATCTCTTCTGGACGGCGTTGGTGAGAAGATTGGATTCAATGCCGCCCGTTGGAAACGGAGCTACGAGGAAATGGTCGATGAGTGGCTGCCGCGCCCCGGGCGGGATGTGGGCCTCAAGGAGGCGGTCGGACTGTTGTTGTTGTTGCCCCTGTTGGTGGCGTCGCGCGGGTTCCTTGGTTACGCCAGCAGCTACCTGATGGGCTGGGTCAGCACCCGGGTCATCAACGACATGCGGATTCATGTGTTGGAGAAGATCAACATGCTCTCGCTGGATTTCTTCAACCGCTCCCAATCCGGCGATCTGATGACCCGCATCAACGGCGACACCATGATGCTTTACCGCGCCCTTAATCTCGGGCTATCGGACATCATCAAGGAGCCTATCACCGTATTGGTTGTGGCGGCGTTTCTTTTCATCAATGATTGGAAACTGACGTTGACGTTCCTGACCGTCGTTCCGGTCATTCTACTGCCGTTGATTATCTTGGGCCGCAAGGTGCGCAAGGCCAGCAAGGGCAAGGTCAAGGCCGGCGTCGCCCAGTCCAACCTGCTCATCGAGATGCTCGCCGGCATCCGGGTCGTGAAGGCCTTCTGCATGGAAAGCTACCGGATCAACCGGTTTCGCAAGCTGAGCGGCCAGATCATTCACAATGACATGAAGGCCATCCAGGCGCAGCAGTTGGTGAATCCCGTGTTGGAGACCATCGTGGCCGTGGCCTTCGCAGCGTTTCTGATCTTTGTGTTCAAGTCCGGCCGCGACCTTGAGGACATGATCGCCTTCGCCACCGGACTGTTGTTGGCCTACGATCCCATCAAGAAGATTTCCCGGCTGCACATGCTCTTTTCCCAGGCCAGTGTCGGCGTGGATCGTCTGAAGGAGATCTTCGACCAGGAAGCCACGGTCGTGGAGCCGGCGAGCGTGAAGGCGATCGAATCCTCCGCCGGCAATGTCACCTTCGAGGGGGTCGGATTCGCCTATGAGGACACGCCCGTCCTCCAGGACGTCAGTCTGAACATCAAGGCCGGCGAGCGAATCGGCATCGCCGGCGAAAGCGGTTCCGGCAAGAGCACGATGATCAATCTGGTGTTTCGCTTCTTCGATCCCACCGAGGGCCGTGTGACATTGGGCGGCGTTGATCTGCGGGAATTGCGCACCGAGGACCTGCGCCAGCATCTGGCCCTTGTCAGCCAGGAGATCGTGCTGTTCGACATGACCGTGGCCGAGAACATCGCCTGCGGCCGGCAGGATGCCACGCGGGAGGAAATTATCGCAGCCGCCAAGGCCGCGCATGCGCACGAGTTCATTGAGCGATTGGAGAATGGCTACGACACCAATGTGGGCGAACGGGGCGTCAAACTGTCCGGGGGGCAACGGCAACGGCTGTCGATCGCCCGCGCTTTCGTCAGGGATGCGCCAGTGCTCGCTCTGGATGAGGCGACCGCGGCCCTGGATTCGGATGCGGAAGGTGAAGTGCAGCGAGCCGTTGATGAACTGGCGGAACACCGCACGGTCCTTTGTATTGCGCATCGACTTTCCACCCTGGCCAACATGCATCGGATCGTCGTCCTCTCCAAGGGTCGCATCGTGGAGATCGGCGGCTACGAGGAACTGATACGCAAAGGCGGGGCCTTCGCGGCCATGGCCGCCAAGCAGGGCATCCGGGCCGAGGATCTCTGAGCCCGAAGGCGAGAAGCGCTAACCGGTCGGGTGGATCGCCGCCCGGTAGATCGTCTCCAGCCGGTCCAGCATATGATCGAGGCTGTGCTCCCGCTCGACGAAGCGTCGCCCGTTCTCGCGGAATTGATCGGTGGTTTCCGTTTCCCACAAGGTTGCTTCAATGGCGCTTGCCAAGGCTTCGGCATTCTCGGTCGGGACAATGCGTCCGGTTTCATTCGGTCGGATGATCTCCGGAATCCCCCCGGCCTCGCTGCCGACGACCGTCGTTTTCGAGGCCAGCGCCTGCAAACCGATCTGCGGCACGCCCTCATGGCCGGTCGAGGGAATCGCCAATACATCCAATGCGCGCAGGACTGCGGGCACATCCTCGCGATGCCCGGCTAGCGTCACGTCATCGCCCAACTTCAAATCCGCGATCCTGGCCTCGATGTTCTCACGTTGCGGCCCCTCGCCGACAATGACGAAGCGAATCCCCGCGCCCCGATCCTTCAGCATTCGAGCCGCTTCGAGGAAAAAGGGATGCCCCTTCCAAGAGCGCAACACCGAAACCATTCCGACGACCGGCGACGTCGGATTGCGATCGGCGGATCCGCGGCCGTCGAACAACTCAGCCTTGTCGCCGTCTGGGTTGAAACGATTCAAATCGATGCCCGTGGCGATGGTCGAGACGCGCCCCTCGGGGAGGTTGAACGTTTCCCGCAAGTTAGCCGTGATCTTGTCACTGGTCGTGATCACGCGATCCGCGAGCGTGGTGAAGGCGTGTCGGCTAGCCCATCGATTGGGATAGGTGACATCGATATGTCGTGACCGGATCAGCAATGGCGTCCCGGCGAGTCGCGCGGCGGCCCCGACAACGTAGCCGTCTCTGGAGCTGTGGGTATTCACCACCTGGACCCGGTTCTCGCGCAGCCAGCTCTTCAGCCGAAGCGCGTTGATCGGATAGCGGATCTTCTTGACGTCCAGATGCTTGACGGTGATGCCCGCGTCCCGGGCCCGTTGGTAGACCACGCTGGACTCAGGCGCCAACAGCGCCGTCCACGCGCCGCGCTCCCGGAAACCGACCAACTCGGCGAACACGCGGTGTTCCTGCCCGCCCCATCCCAGCGACGCCTCGGAGTGGACGATTCGCCATGGCTCGTCCACGCTCATGAAGTTGTCGTTTCAGCCTTCCGCGCCCGGCGTTTCTGGAGGCTCAGATCCCATTGAAGAATGGGTGAGCAAACACGCGCCCAAAGTCGATCGCCGAGGGAAACCTCCGAACCGTCGCCCGCGCGCTCCTTCCGCAGACAAAGCAGGCTGTCGGCCTGACCGACGCGGGTGAAGTGCGGATTGCGACGCAGGAAGCGGTCGATCGGCCAGCGCACGCCCTTGAAACGCGGCGCATAGTCATGGAAGCAGGCGATGCCGCCGACGTTGAGCAACCGCATCCAACGAAGGTCGTCCATCACGTAGCGGATCTTGTGTGAGGCGTCGACCAGGATGAAATCGAAGCGGTCATTGGCCTGTTCGGCCTCGGCGAAAGCCGCGTCACTGCTCTTGGTCCTGAAGTCGACCTCATCCGCGCGCAATCCGTTGTCCGCCAGGTTGCGATTGACGATGCCTTGCTGGTCCGGGAAGTAGGCCATGGTGTCGACCACCGAGAAGGGAGGACGCAATCCGTCAGAATACAGCCCCATCAGGAAACAAAGGGTGCCGCCCGCCGCCGTGCCGATCTCCAGGTGCGGACCGCCCAATCCGGCTTCCTGGACCCATGACTTCAACGCCGACAACTCGGTGTCGGTCATTTCGGGTTCAAGCGTTGTGGCAGAAGGACGGGTTCCCATGGCAGGCTGTCAGTCGCGCTCGGAATTGAATTTCCGGCGGATCACCGCCGGTGTTGGTTCTGCAGGTTCACAATGCATGCGTGTGGGCTCGGACGAGTATCCGCATACGTTCGGGGGCAGGCAATCTTTTCGCGGCGTCCCTGCGCCCCATTGTCCTGAGTCGATCAATCCCCGGCGGGGCGCGAATCGCCGATTTCCAGGCGCGACGCCAATAATGCGGCATAGCGCCGGGTATACTCCTGTTTGAATGCCGGCGCTACGTGATCCGCCGAATCGCCGATCTTCTCCAGGGGAATTACGGTGATATCGGGCACGTTGATCACGCCGGATTCGTTCAACTGCTTGTTGACCGCGTCGATGTAGTCCCCCGACTCCCGGGCCATGCCCTCGTAGATCGGGCCATGCGCATGGATCACGTTGATTCCGCGCTCCCGGCAGAAGTCCAGGAGCTTGAGAAGAAAGCGCTGCTTTTCCCTCCTGATCTGGCCGGGCTTCAGGCCGCGGGGCCCGCGGGGGTCAATCGGGGGGCCCTGCTCGATGTAGTCGGAGACAATCTCAAACCTCCGTTTCCCGAGTCCCAGCAGGCTCTTGATGGTCGCCTTGAAATTGCCCGAGGACAGAATCATGCTGTAGAAGGCAGCCAGGGACCGGGAGCGTTCCTCGCCGTCCAGTTCTTCAAGATCCGCGATATCGGAGATGGTCAGCAGGTAGCCGCCATAGGATGTCCCTCGTGAAAAGGTGTCGAGCGTCGACATCACGACCACGTTGCGAACGGGGTTCTTCTCCACCTTCTTCAGCATATTGTAGGCCCCGGCATAACCGTAAAGGCCCGTAAGCGCGAGATTGACCGACGGCGATCCGGTCAGTTCCGAGAAAAGCTCCGCGTCGATTGAATTGCCCATGGAACTGTCCCCCACGAACACGGTTTCAACATTGTGCAACCCGCGGGTTTTCTCCTCCTGATGGCGATAGAGGATCTGGTAGCCGAACAGCTCGTCGAAGAACACGCTCCAGACTCCCAGCGCGCTGATCGCAAACAACAACCCAAAGGCCGTCGCCATGGAAACCACAAAGTAGCGTCGCGGGCCAAGCTTTCGCCCGAACACCCGTCGCGCCGCGCGCCATGCGCCAACCAGCGGCCTGGGAATCCGCTCAGGCAGTCCGGGCTTGTCGTGGGAATGATTCATGCCGGTCAAAAGTTGAAATATAGGAAATCGCCGCCTTTTGAGACGCCGATTACCGAGTAGGCAAACACCACGCCGGTGAGGAGGCTCCAGCCGAGGGTCTGGGAATGGACCAGCTCGCGAAAAGGCGATCGCTGGGACACGGCTTCCGGTTCCGTGAGTATGGGACGGCTGCGCCGCATGATCTGTTGTGTGTTCGGCAGGAGCCACGCAATGCCCGCCGCCATGCCAATCAACCCGAAGGCGTCATCCCATTCGGCGAGATGATTCACCGAGAACTCCGAAAATCCCGGCTTTCCAAAGCCCGCCATGGCCCTCAGCACGACGACCGCGCCGGCGAAACTCTCCGCCCGGAACAGAACCCAGGCGACGACGACGGCAAGGAACGTCGCCACCCGGGATGCCACGCCCGCGACAGCCGAGCCCCTCGCTCCCGGGACAGCGAAGCGACGCCACGCATGGTTCATCATCAGGTAGACCCCATGCAGGGCTCCCCACGCGACAAACGTCCATCCGGCGCCATGCCAAAGCCCGCCCAACAACATGGTGGCAAACACGTTCAGATAACGCCGGGTCTCCCCTTTTCGGTTGCCTCCCAGCGGGATGTAGATGTGGTCGCGGAGAAAGCGGGAAAGCGTGATATGCCAGCGACGCCAGAACTCGATGATGCTGGCGGCCTGATAAGGTGAATTGAAATTCTCGGGCAGGCGGATTCCAAACAGCCGGGCCAGACCGATCGCCATGTCCGAATAGCCGGAGAAGTCGAAATAGAGTTGGAATGTGTAGGCCAGGGCTCCGCCCCAAGCTTCCAACACGGACAACGCGAGGCCGTCCCCGGCGCCGGAAAACACCGGATTCGCATATCTGGCCAGCCCGTCCGCCACGATCACCTTCTTGAACAAACCAAAGGTGAAGATCGTGAAACCGGCCGCCATATCGTCATGCTTCAGCCGAAACGCCGCCCCCAGCTCAAATTGCGGCATCATCTCTCGATGATGCACAATCGGCCCCGCGATCAGCTGCGGGAAAAAGGTCACGAACAGGCAGTAGTGGGAAAACGCATATTCGCCGGACCGATCGTGATGACAGTCCACCAGGTAGGCGATCTGTTGGAAGGTGAAGAACGAGATGGCGAGCGGCAGCAGGATCTCCGGGGGATTCCAGCCCAGGCCAAGGGCGTGATTCAGGTTGACCGCGAAGAAACCCGCGTACTTGTACCAACCCAGCAGGGCCAGGTTGGCCGCCACGCCCGACAGCATCAGAAACCGCCCCCGCGAACTCTTCTGAATCAACCGGCCCATGGCGTAGTTGAACAGCATGGAGCACACAATGATCGCGAGGTAGGCCGGTTTCCACCACGCGTAGAAAAAC
>Ga0181594_10000688_pt1 | contig 31400 bp, 18 predicted proteins | sample 071ome_18_FD_145603 | JGI IMG/M metagenome (GOLD analysis project Ga0181594, IMG submission 145603) | Coastal salt marsh microbial communities from the Groves Creek Marsh, Skidaway Island, Georgia - 071413BT metaG (spades assembly) | ecosystem: Environmental > Aquatic > Marine > Intertidal zone... | reverse complement strand
CGGCCCGCTTCTCTCGGTCCTGTTCTTCCTCGGCCCACCGGCCTGTTCGATCGTCGAGGCGCAGAGCCCCGAGTACCTGATCTCGGCGGGCGGAGACACGGTCTCTCCCGGTCAGGGTGCCTTCTCCTCGGTTCGTCTCGACTCCGCGGGCTCCTCGATCCAGGCGTGGTCCTTCGGCATCTGCCAGAGTGACCCATCCGCCGTGCTGGTCGATCTCCAGCCCGGGTCCACGACCGAGACGGTCCGACAGGGTGCCCCCGCCGACTTCGTCATGCTGAGCATGGAGCCCGGAGGTTGGACGATGTCGGTCGTCGTCTGCCTTCTCGGCTGCGCGGTGCTCCCCCCGGGATCGGATTACGAGCTCGCTCGCGCGGAGTACGCCCTGCCCGACACGCCGGGAGCTCCGGTGGAGCTCTGCCCGTGCGGCAGCCTGGGCACCCCGACGATCCCCGTCAGCGTGGGCGTCCTCGGTGTCCCCACCGTCCCGATGACCGGCTGCGGCCAGCTCGAGGTCTCCGCCCCTGTGGAGTTCCTGCGGGGGGATGCGAACGACGACGGGTTCGTGGACCTGAGCGACGGGATCTGGCTCCTGAACTACCTGTTTCAGGAGGGACCCCTGCGCCCCTGCCTCTCCGCCGCGGATGTGAACGGCGACGGCGGCATTGACGCCGCCGACCCCATCTTCCTGTTGTCGTTCATCTTCGTGGGGGGGGCGACGCCCCCGGCGCCTCATCCGGGGTGCGGGCTCATGGACGGACAGACTCCCGCGGACTGCACGCTCCACCTCGCCTGTCCCTGATCGACCGGCCCGGCTCTCTCGCCCTCGCCCGGGCGTCCCCGGGTCGAAGGCTTCCGTTCCGGCTCAGCGGATGAGAGGGTTCGGCTGGTCGGGGTCGATCCCGAGGGCGCGGATCGCCTCCGCCGCGCGCCCCGGCTTGATAGAGCCCTCGTGCGCGAGGGAGGAGAGCGCCGCTCCGACGATCGCGGCGGAGTCGATCTCGAACACCCTTCTCAGCGCCTCACGGGTGTCACTCATGCCGAAGCCGTCGGTCCCGAGGGAGGTGTAGGGCCCCTCGATCCAACGCGAGATGCTGTCCGGGACCGCCCGCACGAAGTCGCTCGCCGCGATGACGGGTCCTCCCCCGGCGGGGAGGATCTGGGCGACCCGCGGTGTCCGGGCAGGGGACTCCGGGTGCAGGAGGCGCTGCCGTTCGCACTCGATCGCCTCGCGCCGGAGCAGCTCATAGCTCGTGGCGGAGTAGACCTCGGCCCCCACGCCATGCTCCTGCTCGAGGACTTCGGCCGCGTCGAGGGCCTGCCGGAGGATCGGGCCACTGCCGAGGAGGCGGACCCTGGCCTTGCAGTCCTCGGCCGCCTCGCGCACGCGATAGAGACCCTCGAGCACTCCTTCCCGCAGACCTTCGGTGGTCGGCTCCGCGGGCATGTCGAGGTTCTCGTTGTAGAGGGTCAGGTAGTAGAAGACATCCTCCTGCTCCGTGACCATTCGACGGAGACCCTCCTCGATGATGATCCCGACCTCGTAGGCGAACGCAGGGTCGTAGGGGATGCAGCAGGGGACCGCGGCGGCGGCGAGGAGGCTGTGTCCGTCCTGATGCTGGAGCCCCTCCCCGTTGAGGGTGGTGCGGCCGGCGGTCGCGCCCAGGAGAAATCCTCGGCCTCGCATGTCGCCGAGGGCCCAGATCTGGTCTCCGACGCGCTGGAAGCCGAACATCGAGTAGAAGATGTAGAACGGGACCATCACCTCGCCGTGAGTGGAGTAGCTCGTCGCGGCCGCGATGAAGCTGGCGAGGGAGCCGCACTCGGTGATCCCCTCCTCGAGGATCTGGCCGCTCTTCTTCTCCGAGTAGCTGAAGAGGAGCTGGTGGTCGATCGGCTCGTACTTCTGTCCCTCGCTCGCGTAGATTCCCACCTGCTTGAAGAGGGGCTCCATCCCGAAGGTGCGGGCCTCGTCCGCGAGGATCGGGACGATGCGCGCTCCGAGGTCCGGGCTCTTGAGGAGGTCCTTGAAGAGGCGCGCGAACGCCATCGTCGTCGAGGCCTGGAGGCCGGCGCTGCTCCCGCCCCGGAGAACATCGAACGTCTTCGTGTCGGGGACTTCGGGCACCGTGACGGTGGTCCTACGGGAGGGGACGAAGCCGCCGAGGGCGGCGCGCCGCTCCTGAAGGTAGGCGTACTCGGGGGAGTCCTCTCCCGGGTGGTGGAAGCTGGGGTTCTCGAGGTCGGAGTCGGGGATGTCGATCTCGAGCTTGTCCCGGAACAGGGCGAGCTCCTGGACCTTGAGCTTCTTCACCTGGTGGGCCACGTTTCGCGCCTCGGCGGTGGGGCCGAGGGTCCAGCCCTTCACCGTCTTCGCGAGGATGACGGTGGGCTGTCCCTCGTTGTGGCTCGCGCGGTCGTAGGCCGCGTAGATCTTGCGGTAGTCATGGCCGCCGCGGCGCATCTTCGGGAGCCGCTCGTCGGAGACCGACTCCATGAGGCGGAGCAGCTCCGGGTCGTCGCCGCAGATGCTTCTCCGGATGTATTCGCCAGACTCCACCGAGTAACGCTGGAACTCGCCGTCGACGATGTTCGTCACGCGACGGACGAGCCGGTGCTCATCGTCGAGGTCGAAGACGGGGTCCCACTCGCGCCCCCAGATGACCTTGATCACGTTCCAGCCGGAGCCGTGGAAGACCGCCTCGAGCTCCTGAATGATCTTGGAGTTTCCGCGGACCGGCCCGTCGAGCCGCTGCAGGTTGCAGTTGATCACGAAGGTGAGGTTGTCGAGCTTCTCCCGCGCCGCGAGATGGAGGGCGCCGAGGGTCTCGGGCTCGTCACACTCGCCATCGCCGAGGAACGCCCAGACCCGCTGATCGGAGGTGTCGCGAATTCCCCGGTTGTGGAGGTAGCGATTGAACCGCGCCTGGTAGATCGCATTGATCGGCCCCAGGCCCATGGAGACGGTCGGGAACTGCCAGAACTCCGGCATCAGGCGGGGGTGCGGGTAGCTGGAGAGTCCGGTCCCGTCCGACTCCATTCTGAAGCGGGCGAGCTGGTCCGCCGAGAGTCGACCCTCGAGGAACGCCCGCGCATAGATGCCGGGGGCCGCGTGCCCCTGGATGTAGACGAGGTCTCCTCCGCCCGGATGGTCCGGGCCGCGGAAGAAGTGGTTGAAGCCCACCTCGTACAGGCTCGCCGCGGACGCATAGGTGGAGAGATGGCCCCCGATCCCGTCGTAGAGCTGGTTCGCCCGCAGGACCATGGCGACCGCGTTCCACCGGATGAACCGCCGGATCCGTCGCTCGAGAGCCTCGTCCCCCGGGAAGGGCGGTTCGTCCTCGGTGGGGATGGTGTTGATGTAGGGGGTCTGGACCAGCGCGGGGAGGTCGATCCCGAGCAGCTGCGCGTGCTCGATGAGGCGGCGCACGATGTAGCGGGTCCGCGCCTCGCCGGAATCGGCGAGCATCTGACCGAGGGCCTCGACCCACTCCTGGGTCTCCTCGGGGTCGGCGTCGGGACGCACGCGGGGGGACGCTTCGCTCATGGTGGGACTCCCTGGGGTCTCGGGGCCGGGTCGCGGAGGGCGACTCAGCGGTGCTCGGGGGGGATCTCGGTGTCGCTGAGCTCCTCGGACTCTTCCGCCAGCATCACGGGGATGCCATCCTCGATGCGGTAGGCGCGTCGAGAGGCGTAGCAGAGCAGCCGATCGCCCACCTGCACGAGGGGCTCGTGAGACAGGGGGCAGCGGAGCAGGTCGAGGAGCTGCGGGTCGATCGGGGTCGATCCCCCGGGTGCGCTCGTCACGAGTCTTCCTCCCGCTCCGGGCTCGGGTGGGGCCCGCCGGAGGAGGGCCTCGCCGAGGGTGGAGACATCCCGGGGATTTCCCCAGGCCCCTCGGTTCACTAGGATGCCGTGGATTCTCCCGAACCCCCCGGGCCCACGCAAGAGATTCGGGGTCTCCGCGCCGCTCGGGCGCTCCCCGCCGACAGGAGTGCAACATGCCCCGCCCTCTCCGACGGTCCGCGTCCCTCCATGGCTCCAGCGCCCGACATCCGGGGCGGAGGGCGTCGACCTTCCCGCCGCTCCGCTTCGCGCTCTTCGCGCTCACGCTCCTCGTGGCGGCGCCATCGACCCTGGTCGCCGAAGGATCGGGGGATGGGGCGGCGCGCGCGACCTCGATCGGGGAGCGGAGGATCACCTTCGATGAGATCCTCTCGGGCGGGGTCCGGCTCGGAGCGCGTCTGCCTCGGGCGAACTTCGACGCGGATGGCGACGCTGTCGGGCTCGACGGGCGCTGGGTCACTCTGGGCTCGGACGAGGAGGTCGAGCCCACCCTCCCCTCTCCGGAGCCGACCCCGGCCCTCGATGGACTGGAGGAGGTCCGCTTCACCGACGGCGTCGAGCGCTCCTTCCCCCGGCGGGGGCGACAGCTCTCGCGGGACGGGCGGGTCGTGCTCGCCGAGGTGGGGGATGGACTGGTCTACCGCCGCGCCGACGAGGATGCCCGCTGGATCCCGGCGTCCGAGGATCGCTCCATCGTGACGCTCGATCCGACCGGAGGGCACGCTTCCTGGGTGGCGGGGAACGACCTCTGGATCGCGGACCTCGACGACGCCAGGCCGATGGCGCTGACCACGAGCGGCTCGGCGGATCGCTTCCACGGCCGCCTCGACTGGGTGTACCAGGAGGAGGTCTACGGGCGGGGGAACTTCCGGGGTCACTGGTGGAGTCCGACCGGCGAGCATCTCGCCTGGCTCTCCCTCGATGAGACCGAGGTCCCGACCTTCTCCATCGTCGACCATCTCCCCGCCCGGCAGCGCCGGACCGACATGCGCTACCCCAAGGCCGGGGACCCGAACCCCATTGTCTCGGTGCATCTCCTCGAGGTCGGCACCGGGAGGCGGGTCGAGGTCGACCTCTCGCGCTTCGGGGCGGGGGACGAGATCCTGGTGGTCCGTGTCGACTGGTCCCCATCGGGGGATCGACTCCTCCTCCAGGTGCAGGATCGGATCCAGACCTGGCTCGAGCTGGTCGAGGTTCGGGTCGACGACGCATCCTCGCGGACCCTCCTTCGCGAGGAGTCCGAGAGCTGGGTGAACGTGCTCGGCTCTCCCCGCTGGTTGTCGGATGGGCGGCGCTTCCTCTGGTACTCCGAGCGGAGCGGCTTCAAGCACGTTCACCTGCACGATGGAGAGTCCCTTCGCGCGGTGACCGGGGGAGACTGGCAGGTGAACTCGATCCTGTCGGTCGACGAGGAGCGGGGCGAGCTCTGGCTCTCCGCTTCGATCCCGTCTCCCGTGGAGAGCCACCTCTACCGGGTCTCTCTCGACGGGGGGGTGCTGACCCAGCTGACCAGCGCGCCGGGGAGTCACTCGATCACCATCGCGCCCGACCACGGTCACTTCATTGACGCTCACTCCAGTCACGAGTTTCCGGGTGAGGTTCTCCTGCGGGACCGGGAGGGCCGGCTCGTCCGCACGCTCGCTCGCGCGCAGGCTCCGGCGCTGGAGGAGTTCGCCCTTTCGATCCCGGAGCGACGCCTCGTGCCCGCCCGGGATGGATACCCGCTGGAGGTGATGGTCACGAAGCCGGTCCCGTTCGATCCCGAGCGTCCCCACCCCGTCCTCCTGATGACCTACTCCGGTCCCGATGCCCCGACCGTTCGGGATCGGTGGCGGCTCGACCCCTGGCAGCAGTTCCTCGCCCAGCAGGGGGTGGTGATCCTCCAGGTGAACAACCGCTCGTCGAGCGGACGGGGTCAGGTCGACACCGCGGCCTGTTATCTCCGGTTGGGGGAGTCGGAGCTGCAGGACCTTGTGGACGCGGTCGACTGGCTCACCGCGCAGCCATGGGCGGATCGTTCGCGGGTCGGCATCACGGGCTGGAGCTACGGGGGCTTCATGGCCGCCTACGCGCTCACCCACTCCGACCGCTTCGCCCTCGGTCTCGCGGGCGCGGGGGTCTACGACTGGCGCCTCTACGACACGATCTACACCGAGCGCTACATGAGCACTCCCGAGCGAAACCCGGATGGATACCGCGACACCTCCGTGATCGGCGCCGCCGCCGATCTCGAGGGACACCTCGTCATCGTGCACGGGGTGGATGATGACAACGTCCACGTTCAGAACGCGATGCAGCTCGCGCACGCCCTCCAGCGGGCCGAGAAGTCCTTCGAGCTGATGCTGTATCCGGGGGCCACGCACGGCATCCGCGACGGCATGCAGCGTCGTCACCACCGGCGCCTGCAGTGGAGCGCGATCGAGGAGCACCTGCTGGGGCAAGCCGCCTCCGACCGGGGAGGGGACTGAGATGCGCGAGCGATTGCAGGTCGGCCGGTTCCTGCGGCGCTACAAGAGGTTCTTCGCGGATGTCGAGCGCGGCTCCGAGACCCTCGTGACCCACTGCCCCAACACCGGATCGATGAAGACGCTGCTCGCCGAGGGGGTCGAGGCGTGGTTCCGGACTTCGGATGACCCCCGTCGCAAGCTGGCCCACTCCCTCGTCCTCCTCGGAGTCCCGGGGGGGGTCGCGCTGGTGGACACCGCGCTCCCGAACCGGATCGTGGCGGAGGCGCTCGAGGCGGAGGTCGTGGGCTCTCTCGCGGGGTACGGCTCCGTCCGACGCGAGGTGAAGGTGGGGGAGAAGTCCCGCATCGATGTGGTGCTCGGTGACCATCGGGAGGGGCGGCCGGACTGCTACATCGAGATCAAGAACGTGACCATGCTCTCGGGAGAGACTCCGGACACCGTGACGGCGGGGCGGCGGAGAGCGGACTTTCCGGATGCGGTCACCAGCCGGGGGACCCGCCACTTGGAGGAGCTGATGCGCCTCGTCGACCAGGGGCATCGGGCGGTCCAGCTCTACTTCCTCGGCCGAACCGACTGCGATCGGGTGGGGCTCGCCTCGACGATCGATCCCGTCTACGCCGAGACCGCCCGGGCGGCGCAGGCTCGCGGGGTGGAGTTCCGGGCGGTGGCCCTGCGCGCGGAGCGGGGGGACGAGGATTGGGCGCTGACCGTGGGGGCCGAGCTCCCCGTCGTGCTCTAGGGGGCGCCGCAGCTCCCCGGGTCATCGCAGCTCTCGAGGGGCGAGACTCCGCAGGCGGGGTGGGGAGCGGGGGGAGGGGGTCCCCCGGCGAAGAGGTAGGTGAGGGAGCCGATGGGGTCGTTCAGCTGCAGGACGCCATCGGCATCGAAGTCGGCGGCGGCGTGGCAGGCTGGGCTCGCGCCCCCGGCGAAGAGGTACTGCAGCACCGAGACCGGGTCCGCGAGATTCAGCTGACCGTCTCCATCGACGTCGCCCCGTCGGAACGCCGCCCCCGCCGCCAGCTCGATGACCCCGGGAGTCCTCACGAAGTTCGAGAAGCTCCCCGTCCCGATCACCACTCCGTTCGAGAGGAGCGCGGTCCCCGAGCCGTCGATCCCGTCGCAGAAGGGGACCTCGATGGTGGTGCCGGGAGGCGCGCCGACCGAGATCTCGATCCCGATCCGGAAGAGGCGCGAGGGAGAGACGCTCGGAGGGAGCACGGCCCCGTCGAACGGAGGCAGGAAGTCGAGGAGCGCTCCGAGGGCGAACTCGCAGTCGTCCCCGTCGAGGTCGGAGCCGTCGAAGTCCGCCTGGATGAACTCCGCCTCATCGAGGGCGTCCCCGATCGCGTTCAGGCTGCCGGGGACGAAGGTCGCGAGGCTGCAATCGAGGCAGAGCGTCACGGTGAGTCCGCCGATCCCCTCCCCCGGGTCGGTGTAGTGGACCCCGAACTCGATCGTCTCCCCCGCCGCGGCGGGGAGCGGGGAAGCTCCCGAGGGGTCACCTCCGATGTAGGAAATCGGCAGGAGGGGAAGCGGCTCGCAGGTGACGGCCCCGGGCGTCGTGAGCGCCACCAGGTCCTGGCCGGCGGCCGGGACGGTGGATGGGGTGCCGCTCGACCAGGTGAGGTCCACGACGAGAGCCGGGTCCGGAGCGAGGGGGGGGAGCGCGCACTCGGTGACGAGGGCGATGAGGGGGAGCGCGTTTCCGAGGGGGATCGTCTGGCCGTCGAAGGGGGGCTCCGCGTCGAGGAGGACATCCACGAGGATCTCCCGTCCGATGAGGGAGGGGGAGACCAGCTCTGCGCCGACGGCGGAGGTGATCGTCCCCGTGAGGTCGACCGCGATGACCTCCAGCGGCTCCGGCACCGTGAGCGCGAGGCGGTACGCGCTCACGGGGCCCGCGGGGTTGTCGAGGGTGAGGGGGATGGCGGTGGGGCTCCCGGGGGGGAGGGTCGTGGGGGTGATCCGGAAGGTCGGAGGCGCGGGCTCCGCGAGGGTCACGATCCCGGGGACGAGGCTGAGTCCGTTCACGGCGGTGATCGCGACGCCCCCGGCCTGGGTGATCGTGTTCGTGACGGGTGGGGAGTCGAAGACCCCGTCGACCAGCTCGAGCGGAGTCGTGATCGCAGGAGTCGGCAGGACACCGACGGGGGCCCACTCGATGCTGAGGAGGGGCTGGTCGATTCCTGCGGGGAGTGTCTGCCCGTCGAAGGGGGGCGCGGCGTCGACGATGATGCCGCAGACCACGCCGCCGACCGTCGGGAGGATGTTGGGGAAGACGCCCTCCGCGTCGAGACCGACCCCGATCGCCGCGATCGAGCCCGCCGAGATCCGGGTCGGGTCGTGGGCGATCGAGAGGAAGACCGAGACCACGGGCGCGCCGCTGCTGATGAGAACGGACCCCGTGGCGCCGGCGAGGCTCTGGATCAGCACCGGCTCGAGGGTGATCGCCTCCTGCGCCGCGCCATCTCCTCCGACCGTGAGCACCAGAAGCAGGGCCAGGATCCGCAGGCGCGGTCCGCTGGCTGAGGGCTTCGGGGGCTGGGGAGGCTTCACGGACGGCATGACAGGGCTCCGGGGTGTGCGCCCACGGCGGGGCGGTTCGAAGGGTTCGGCGAAGCGACTCACGCGAGACGCCTGCGGACCACGGGGTGCCTCCATTGTACCGCCCACTCCCGGGAGTCCGAGCCGGGGGTGGAGGGGCGGGAGCGTGGCCAGAATCCGTCTCCGAACCCCTGTACCCCGATTCTGGGCGTTCGGGCCCGTCTTTCGGTCGACACTCCGCAGGGGCCGGGGCAGACTCCGCCCCCTCGGAAGGAGCCTGCGATGAGCGGATCGAACGACCCCGACGGAGTCATCCCGGACGACCCGGTCGAGCTGGAGTGGCTTCGTCGCCTCGCGCTCGCCGCGGGGCCGCCCGGTGCGGAGGGACCGGTGCGGAGCCTCGTGCGCGAGGCGATCGGCGAGGTGGGGAGCCTCGAGTACGACCGGCTCGGCAGCCTCCTCTGCACCCTCGGGTCCGGCGAGGGGCCGCGCATCGCGCTCGATGCGCACATGGACGAGGTCGGATTCGCGGTCCAGTCGATCACGACGGAGGGGCGCCTGCGCTTCGTTCCCCTCGGCGGGTGGTGGGGCCACGTCCTCCTCGCGCAGCGAGTGAACGTCATCACCGAGGCAGGGGCTCTCGTCCCGGGCGTCATCGCGAGCAAGCCTCCGCACTTCCTTTCGGCGGCGGAGCGCAAGGCGGTCCTCACGCCGGAGAGCATGCTCATCGACGTCGGAGTCTCGAGCCGGGAGGCGGCGGAGGAGCTCGGGATCCGGGTGGGAGACCCGGTCGCGCCGCACTCCGAGTGGGTCGAGCTCGCGAATGGCCTGGTGAGCTGCAAGGCCTTCGACGATCGCGTGGGGGTCGGGGTCCTGGTGGAGTCGATGCTGCGCCTCGGCGCCCTGAAGCAGCCCCTTCCGAGCACGGTCATCGGAGTGGCCGCAGTGCAGGAGGAGGTCGGGTGCCGGGGAGCGGTCACCTCGAGCGCCCTCTCGCGCCCGGATGTCGGGGTCGTGCTGGAGGGCACGCCCGCGGACGATGCCCCGGGGACTCCCGATCGTCAGGCCGTCCTCGGTGCGGGCCCCCAGCTTCGCTTCCTGGATCCGACCGCGCTGTCGAACCGACGCCTCGTCCGCCATGTGGAGACGATCGCTCGCGAGGAGGGGATCCCGATCCAGATCGCGGTCCGGGCGAACGGCGGCACCGATGCGAAGTCGATCCACCTCCACGGAGCCGGAGTCCCGACGATCGTGATCGGGGTGCCCGCCCGCTACATCCACACCCATGTCTCGATCATCGACCCGCGCGACTATGCCGCCACCGTGCGGCTGACCACGGCGGTCGTCCGCTCCCTCGACGCGGAGGCGGTCGCCGGGCTGACCGACTACTCCACGTCCTGAGGGGGGGCTGCGTCCTCGGTCGTCCAGCCCGCCTCCTCGAGCGCCTGACGAGCGGCCTCGAGCCGGGGAGCGCGGATCAGCAGGTGGTCGGTCTCGAAGCTGGAGACAACGAAGATCGGGATCTCCGCCCGCGCGAGCGGCGCCGCGATGCTCGCGAGGATCCCGATCTCCGAGAGATCCAGCGGTCCGATCACCCGAAGCCATCGCCAGCCGGGCGTGCAGGTCGCCGCCGGATCGACCTCGTCCTCCGGGAACACCCCGCTCGACTCCCCGGCTCCGGAGAAGCGGACGCGCAGGCGACCGTCCGAATGGGCGAGCTCGGGGGTGTCGGTCTGCGGCGCCGGCGGCGCGTCCCCTCGCACGATCGCGTACTCTCCCGCCTCGATGACGATGCGTCGCTCCCGGGGTGACATGGGGCTGCTCCTCCTCCGCTTCACTGGATCCGGTACCCCCCGCGGGGGGACGGCGTATCCTGCCCCCATGAAGACTTCAGGACCAGACCCCCGGGAACCCTCGGCTCGCGGCTCCTCGACCGAAGTCGCGGTCGGGGCCGACCTCCGCTGGCGCGCCTCTCCGCACGAAGGGGTCGAGTGGAAGAAGCTGCACTTCGACGGGCAGCGGTCGGTGGTGCTCCTCCGCTTCGCCCCGGGTGCGTGCTACGGCGCGCATCGACACCCCCGCGGGGAGGAGTACTTCGTGCTGGAAGGCTCTCTCCTCGACGGCGGGGAGGTGCATCGGGCCGGAACCTGGATCGCGCATCCCCCCGGCTCCGCTCACCGTCCCTCCTCGCCGGAGGGCTGCGTGCTCCTCGTCCGGCTCGATGCTCCCATCGACCCGATCGGGGATCCCGTCGAAGGATCCGACCCGCCCGATGGGCCGGGGACCGGAGGCCGGAGTTCCGGAGAACTTGGATGAAATGCCCAAGTTTGGCCCGCAGGGGTGTTCCCGTGAGGCTGTTCTGGTCGAAAATGACGAAAGAGGGATCCGTCTCGCCCCTCGGACGGAGCGAGGCACGGAAGCGGGCCTTCGGGGACGGAAGTCCTCACAGGGAGCAGTGATGAGCAGCTTCGGATCGAACAGCGGCTACGTCGATGACCTCTACCAGAAGTACCTCGACGACCCGAACAGCGTGAGTCCGGCCTGGCGGGAGTTCTTCGCCGACTTCCGGGGCGCGCCGGAGGAGGTCCACGAGCCGGAGACCCCGGTCGCGAGCATCGAGCCCCTCGCCGCGGTCGAGAGCGGGAGCACCGCGACCGTCACGGAGGCGCGGGTCGAGGTGCAGGTGACGGCGGAGGAGCCGGACGAGGACACCGGGCCGGATCCTGCGATCGAGCCGATCCGCGGCATCGGCGCCGCGATCGTCGAGAACATGGAGGCCTCCCTCGGCGTCCCGACCGCCACCACCTTCCGGACGATCCCGGTCCGTCTCCTCGAGGAGAACCGTCGCCTCATCAACGAGCATCAGCACGCCTCCGCGCGTCCGAAGGTCAGCTTCACCCATCTCATCGCCTACGCGGTCCTGCGGGCGCTCGACAAGCACCCGGGGATGAACCACGGGTACCGGGCGGAGGAGGGGACTCCCCACCGCATCGTCCGCGACTACACGAACATCGGGCTCGCCATCGACATCGAGAAGCGCGGCCAGCGCTCCCTCGTCGTCCCGAACGTCAAGGACGCCGGTCGTCTCGACTTCGCCTCCTTCCTCGGGGCCTACAACGGGGTGGTCGCGAAGGCGCGGAGGTCACGCCTCACCCTCGAGGACTTCCAGGACACTTCGGTGACGATCACCAACCCCGGCATGATCGGGACCGTCATGTCGGTCCCCCGCCTGATGGCGGGGCAGGGGACGATCATCGGGGTCGGCTCGATCGCCTACCCTCCCCAGTGCGCGGGGATGTCCCTGGACACCGTGGCCGAGCTCGGCATGTCGAAGATCATGACCCTGACGAGCACCTACGACCATCGGGTGATCCAGGGGGCCGAGTCCGGCGCCTTCCTCGCCACGGTCGAAGGCCTCCTCCTCGGCGCGGAGCAGTTCTATGAGGAGGTCTTCCGCAGCCTCGGGGTCCCGCACGAGCCGTTCCTCTGGTCCCCGGGGGATGAGAGCTCCGCGCTGAACCGCGCGGCGGCCGCCGCGGCGCGACAGGCGCGCGTGATGGAGCTGATCCGGACGTACCGGGTGCGAGGGCACCTGATGGCGAACCTCGATCCCCTCGGCGCGCAGCCGGAGGCTCACCCCGAGCTCGAGCTCTCCCACTACGACCTCAGCATCTGGGACCTTGACCGCGCCTTCCCCGCCGGCGGGGTCGCGGGCGAACACGGGGAGATGAAGCTCCGGACCATCCTCGATGTGCTCCGGCAGACCTACTGCCGCTACATCGGTGTGGAGTTCATGCACATCCAGGACCCCGTCGAGAGGAACTGGCTGCAGGAGCAGATGGAGTCGACGCGGAACGAGGAGCCGATGTCCGTGGAGGAGAAGCTCGGCATCCTCCACGAGCTGAACCGGGCGGAGGCGTTCGAGCGCTTCCTCCACACGAGCTATGTGGGGCAGAAGCGCTTCAGCCTCGAGGGCTGCGAGAGCCTCATCCCGACCCTGCAGGCGCTCTTCACCGACGCCTGCGATCACGGGATCGTGGAGGCGATCATCGGCATGGCCCACCGGGGCCGGCTCAACGTCCTCGCGAACATCCTCGGCAAGTCGTTCCGCCAGATCTTCCACGAGTTCGAGGATGTCGATCCGAGCTCGACCCAGGGCGCGGGGGACGTGAAGTATCACCTCGGCGCCACCGGCACCCACGAGGGTCGGGACGGGCGGACGATGCAGCTCCGGCTCGCCTCGAACCCGAGTCACCTCGAGTCGGTCGACCCGGTCGTCGAGGGGATGGTCCGCGCGGTGCAGGACGACCTCGGGGATGAGGACCACGAGAAGGTCCTCCCCGTGCTCATCCACGGAGACGCGGCCTTCGCGGGGCAGGGAGTCGTCTTCGAGACGCTTCAGATGTCCCAGCTCGCCGGATACCGCACCGGCGGAACGATCCACATCATCACGAACAACCAGATCGGGTTCACGACGAACCCGGATGACGCGCGCAGCTCCCACTACTGCACCTCGGTCGCCCGCTCCGTGGCGGCTCCGATCTTCCACGTGAACGCGGACCACCCCCAGGCGGCGGTCCGGATGGTGCGGCTGGCCCTCGCCTATCGACAGAAGTTCAAGAAGGACGTCGTCGTGGACCTCGTCTGCTACCGGCGCTGGGGTCACAACGAGGGAGACGAGCCGGCCTTCACCCAGCCGCTCATGGTCCAGCGGATCCAGGGGCACCGCTCCACCCGGAAGCTCTCGGCGGAGCGACTCCTCGCCCGGGAGGAGGTCGATCCGGAGACGGTCGAGCGGATGCTCATGGACTACCAGGAGATCCTCGACCGCTCCCTCGCGGAGGCGAAGGCGGACATTCCGGAGGAGCCCGAGCCGAGGCTCCGCCCGGACCACGAGGAGACGGAGGGGATCGCCGAGGCCTCGATGGAGACCGGGGTCGGCACCGCCGCCTTTGACGAGCTGGTCGACCGGGTCTTTTCGGTCCCCGAGGACTTCGAGATCCATCCGAAGCTCGCCCGCCAGTTCGCGCGCCGCAGCGACCTCGTCCGGGAGGGGCGGGTCGACTGGGGGCTCGCGGAGCTGCTGGCCTTCGGCTCCCTCGTGCGGGACGGCAAGCCGGTGCGCCTCGCGGGTGAGGACTCCGGGCGCGGGACCTTCAGTCAGCGTCACGCGGTGGTCGTCGACCACCGGGATGCGCGACGCTGGGTGCCCCTGCAGGCGATCTCTCCGGACCAGGCGGGCTTCGAGGTGGTGGACAGCTTCCTCTCCGAGTTCGCGGCCCTCGGCTTCGAGTACGGGTACAGCGTCTCCCGCCCCGAGGCCCTCGTCCTCTGGGAGGCCCAGTTCGGAGACTTCGTCAACGGCGGCCAGGTCACCATCGATCAGTACATCTCGAGCGCCGAGGAGAAGTGGGGCCAGCGGTCCTCGCTGGTGATGCTCCTGCCTCACGGCTTCGAGGGGCAGGGGCCCGAGCACTCGAGCGCGCGCTTCGAGCGCTTCCTCCAGCTCTGCGCCGAGGGGAACATGCGCGTCTGCCAACCGAGCTCCCCGGCGCAGCACTTCCACATGCTGCGCCGCCAGGCGCTCTGCGAGACGCGCAAGCCCCTCGTCGTCCTGACTCCCAAGAGCCTCCTCCGTCTCCCCGCCGCCTCCAGCGCACCGGAGGACTTCGCGACGGGCCGGTTCCGCGAGGTCATCGACGACCCGACCCGCGGGTCGGGGACGCGTCGACTCCTGCTCTGCAGCGGTCGGGTCCACTACGATCTCCTCGAGGAGCGGGAGCGCCGGGGCCGGGAAGATGTGGCGATCGTGCGCCTCGAGCAGTTCTATCCCTTCCCTCGCAATGAGATCCTCGGCATCGTGGAGGACCTCCCGAGCGACGCGGAGCTCTGCTGGGTGCAGGATGAGCCGCGCAACATGGGCGGCTGGGGCTTCCTGCTCGAGCGGCTGGTGCCCTGGCTAGGAGGCCGGGAGCTCCGCTTCGTCGGCCGACCGTGGTCGGCGAGCCCGGCGAGCGGGTCGAAGGGCGTGCACACCGCCGAGGCGGAGGCGATCCTCGACGAGGCCTACTGCGAATGATCGGACGGGAACGGCATGGGTGAAGGCGGCGAGGTCACCTACCTCCGCGGACGGGATGAGATCGAGGCGCTGGCGGGCGAGATCCGCGAGGAGGGGCTCTTCGCCCTCGATGCCGAGTTCATCCGCGAGCGCACCTACTATCCGCGCCTCGCCCTGATCCAGGTGGCGACCTCGGAGCGGTCGGTCCTCATCGATCCGGTGGACGGCGCCGACCTGGGTCCCATCGAGGACCTCGTCGTCGACCCGGACATCACGAAGCTCCTTCACGCGGCCAGCCAGGACCTCGAGATCTTCTACTACCGGACCGGGCAGGCTCCGCGCAACGTCTTCGACACCCAGATCGCGGGGGCGCTCTGCGGCCTCGGCCACCAGTGCTCCTACGCCGTCATGGTGGAGCGGACGACCGGGGTGAGCCTGAAGAAGGGGGAGAGTTACACCGACTGGCTGCGTCGACCGCTCTCTCCGAAGCAGGAGCAGTACGCCCTCGACGATGTCCGCTACCTGCATCAGGCGCATGAGGTGATGCGGGACCGCCTCCGGGAGCAGGGGCGCCTCACCTGGGCGGTGGAGGAGATGCTCCGCTACGAGGATGCGTCCTACTTCGAGGTCCCCGATGACCAGATCTACCGGAAGGTGAAGCGCTTCGGCACCCTCGACCCTCGGGGGCTCGCCATCCTTCGGGAGCTGGCGGCCTGGCGCGAGGACGAGGCGCGCCGACGCGACCGCCCGCGCCGGAACGTGATCGCCGACGAGACCCTCGTGGAGATCGCCCGGGCCGCGCCGCGCTCCCACGATGACCTCTCCCGCATGCGGGGTCTGCACCCGCGCGAGTCGAAGCGGAGCGGGCGGATCATCCTGGAGTGCGTCGACACGGGCCTCAGCCTCGCCCCGGAAGGGCGCCCGAAGGTCGGCAAGAAGGAGCGCCTCAGCCCGGAGGGCGAGGCGATGGTGGACCTCCTCCAGGCGGTCCTGCGCGCGCTCTGTCGCGTCGTCGAGGTGGCCCCGCCCGTGGTCGCGAACGCGCGCGACGTGGAGGAGCTCGTGCGCGAGCACTTCGCCGGGGGCTGCGGCGAGAGCGAGAGCGCGCTGCTGCGCGGATGGCGACGGGAGCTGGTCGGCGACGAGCTGCTGCGCTTCGTCGAGGGTGAGGTCTCGGTGCACCTCGACCCCGAGACCGGGGGGCCGGTCTTCACCGATCGCTGAGGGACCCGTCCGGGTCAGACCTCGATCACGTCCATGAAGCTGGAGACGCTGAAGAGCGCGTTCCCGACCCCCGGCGGACCGTAGCCCGGGGGGACCGGGAGACCGTGACGGCGGTGGGTGTCGCGCCACGCCCGCAGGAGTCCCACATGATACTCGAGGGGAGCCGGGCCCTGGGTCTCCCCGGCGGCCTCACGCTCCATGACGAGGGGAGAGAGGGGCTCCGGGCACCAGACCGTGAAGCGCGGGCTGACTCCCTGGGACATGAACCACTCGAGGCCCTCCGCGGTGCTCGCGACCGCCTCCGCCGGATCGGTGAAGCCGTGAGGGCGGGACATCTCGATCCCGGCCACGAAGTTGGGGATCACGTTCTCAGGGCCGAAGATGTCCCGGGCGGCGAGGATCCTGCGGTGCCACTCGGCGCGTCCGACATAGCTCGTCTTGCCGGGGCAGAGGATCTCGAAGAGCCGCTCGTCCCACACCTCGTAGTTCGGGTGGTAGATCCGGATGCCCGCGTCCCGGAACTTCTTCTGCTCATCCTCGGGGAGGGCCTGGGCGACGACCTTCCCGATCCAGCGCCCGGGGAACCGGTCCTCGATCTCCCGCGCGTAGGCGGCGTAGAAGTCCGCCTCGGTCTGCCCCTTGAGCTGGCGGGTGATGCTGCCGCCGGTGAGGGTGTAGGCCTTCGCGGCGGAGCTCGTCTCGGCGATGATCGAGAGCGCCTCGAGCACTTCCTCGACCGGCTTCACCGTCCGGTAGGGACGGCCGGCCTTCACCTGCTGGCGGTAGTTCTCGTTGATGTCGCAGAAGCGGCACTCCTCGTTGAACCCGAAGTACTGGCACTTGCGGTACACGGTCAGGTAGACGAGGTAGCCCCACTCGATCGTCGGGGCCACTTCGTGGACCGGCTGGCCGCTCTCCAGCTGCCGACGGTAGTACTCGGGCACCGGCAGGAGTTCGACCTCCCCGAGGTCACGCTCGCCACAGGCGAGCCGGAGGCGACCGTCCCGCACGACCCCCTGATAGGGGCTGTGGGGGTTCACCCGGACGGAGACCGTGGTCGGGCGGTATCGATGATCCCCGCCGGAGAAGCGGATCTCCTCCGGGGCTCGGAGATTCTCTCCCTGCTCCATGTCGGAGATCGGCACCATGTCGAAGCTGAAGATGAAGTAGGACTTCGTCTTGAACTCGGCGCAGAAGCGCAGGGCCTCCTCGTCGAAGCGGATCCCGGTGCGGAGGAGGTCCTCCTTGAGGATCGCCTCGGGCGGGATTTCGGGGAACTGCTGCTCCATCCGCTCGAGGAGGGCGAGGCGCTCGCGGTGCAGGTCGGTCGGGCTCTGGCTCTGGGTGTTCATGATGCGGAGTGTACCCCCGGGCAGCAGCCTTGTCGTCCGGCTCCGTCGATTCCACTCCCGAGTTCCGAGGCGGGAGGCCACGGCACCGGGAAGAGTCGGTAGACTTCCACCGGGAGGAGCACCTCGTGGAGAGAGTGGGGACGGTGAATCGAGCGGAGGAGCGGGCCCGGAGGCGTCGGCGGCGCCGCCGACGCGGCCCCCGGGCGCGGGTCGAGTCCCTGCTCGTTCGAGCCTGCTTCCTGCCCCTTCTGCTTCTCCCCCCTCGCGCCGCGCTCTGGATGGCGCGCCGCCTCGGGGACCTGACCTGGCTCCTCCTCCCCTCGCGCCGACGGATCGCCATCGACAACCTGACGCGCGCCTTCGGCGATCGATACGACCCCCGGGAGCGGGCCCGCATCGGCAGGGAGAGCGTGGGTCGCTTCGCCATGACCGTGGTGGAGGGAGTCCTCCTCCCTCGCTGGATCGCGAGCGGTCGACTCGTCGGGCTGGTCCGTGACGGAGTCGGCGTGGCTCGGGTCCGCGAGCTCCACGACCGGCGCGAGCCGGTGATCTTCTTCGCCGGTCACATCGGGGCCTGGGAGGTGGGTGTCCGGCATCTGGTGCGGGAGGGGTGGCGGATCGGCGTTCCCTACCGCTCCACCCGTAACGAGGTCCTGCAAGACTGGATCGTCCGGAACCGCGCCATCGCCGGACCGGAGCAGTTCCCTCGCAGCGGCGCCCTCCGACCGATGGTGCGTCGCCTCGCCCGGGGAGACGCGGTGACAATGTTCATCGACCAGAACGAACGGCACGGGATCTTCGTGGACTTCTTCGGGGTCCCCGCCGCCACCGTGGGGACGGTGGGAGTCCTCGCCGAGAGGTTCGGGGCGGAGGTCCACTTCCAGTGGGTTCGGCGCCTCGAACCCGGACGTCGCTACTCCATCGAGTTCCACGGGCCGGTGACGATCCCGGCGGGAGGGGACCCGGAAGAGCGAGTCCGGGCCTGGACCGCAGCCGCGACCGCCCGGATCGAGAGGGCGGTGCGAGAGGACCCCGCGGACTACCTCTGGATTCACGACCGGTGGCGGACCCGACCTCCCGAGGAGGTCGGGGGGGGGAGTCGGTCCGGTTCCCGGCCCGAAGAGGATGCCTGAGCCGACCCTCCCCGGTACCATGACGCCCGACTTCGCCGGGGGGGTGCTCCTCCCGACGCCACTCCGGAAGCCTGCATCGACCTGTCCGCGACCCGGGAGGGGGGGATCCTCCGGCCGGGAGCCCGCGGACCCCTCGTGGAAAGGCCGCTCATGTCCGACTTCCGCGTCCCCGGGATCGAGCCCCTCTACTCGGGCAAGGTCCGGGACATCTACGACCTCGGGGACTCCCTCCTCCTCGTCGCGACCGATCGGGTCAGCGCCTACGACGTCGTGCTCCCTCAGGCGATCCCCGAGAAGGGCTCGATCCTGACGCAGCTGACGCGGCACTGGTTCGAGCAGCTCCCCGCGTCGATCGAGCATCACATGATCTCGACCGATGCCGCCGATCTCCCGGAGCCCTTCGATCGGGTCGCGCCGGAGTGGGGCCCCCGGTTCATGAGGGTGAAAAAGCTCTCGATGATCCCCATCGAGTGCGTCGTGCGAGGCTACCTCGTCGGCAGCGGCTGGAAGGAGTACCAGGCCACCGGCACCGTCTGTGGCATCGGTCTCCCCACGGGCCTCATCGAGGCCTCTCGCCTCGAGCATCCGATCTTCACCCCCTCGACCAAGGCGGAGGAGGGGCACGATGAGAACATCTCCGCGGAGGAGGCGGGGCGCCAGGTGGGTGAGGAGCTGGTTCGGGACCTCGAGCGACGCTCGGTCGAGGTCTTCGAGTTCGGACGGGAGTGGGCCCGGGAGCGCGGACTGATCCTCGCGGACACGAAGTTCGAGTTCGGCCGCGTGGGGGGGACGGGGACGCCGGTGCTCGCCGACGAGGTCCTGACCGCGGACTCCTCCCGCTACTGGCCCGCGGATCTCTACGAGCCCGGCGGCAGCCCGCCCAGCTTCGACAAGCAGTATGTCCGTGACTTCCTCTCGCAGCAGGGTTGGCGCGGCGATGGGCCGCCCCCGACTCTCCCGGATGAGGTGGTCGAGGGGACGGCCGCTCGCTACCGGGAGCTCTACCATCGAATCACCGGCGAGCACTGGAACGGAAAGGCGCAGTGATGACGAACGAGAAGCGCGTCCTCATCGTGATGGGGAGCGACAACGACTACGAGACGATGAAGCCGGCCGCGGATGTCCTCCGCAAGTTCGAGGTCCCGGTCGAGGTGCGGGTCTGCTCCGCCCACCGGACGCCGGAAGCCGCCCATCGCCTCGCGAGCAATGCGCGGGAGAGCGGCTTCGGGGTGATCATCGCCGGCGCGGGCGCGTCCGCCCACCTCGCGGGAGTGATGTCCGCCACCGCGACGGTCCCGGTCATCGGGGTTCCGATCAACGCGAGCCCGATGCAGGGGATCGACTCCCTCTACTCGACGGTTCAGATGCCCGGAGGGGTCCCGGTCGCCTCCATGGGCATCGGCTCGAGCGGCGCGAAGAACGCGGGGCTCTTCGCCGTGCAGATCCTCGCCACCGCGGATGAGCGACTCGCCACGGCCTACGCCGAGTTCAAGGCAGCGATGGCTCGGGAGGTCGAGGCGAAGGACGCCCGTCTGCAGGATCGGATCGCCGCCGGGGACTGATCCTGTCGTCGCCGACCCCCGAGGGCGGTCGAAGGCGGAGGTCACCGGGACAGCAAGGAGACGGGCAAGCAAGGAGGGCGGAGTGGGGCACGCGCGTGCCTCACTCCGCCCTCTTGTTCGTGCGTCTTCCACCGCGCGTCTTCCACCGTGCATCTTCCTCTTGGCCGAGCGGTCTCTCGAACCGCTTCGCTCACCGCAGGGCGGCGAACGGGGGCTGAAGAACGCCGTGCTCCGTCACCCAGCCCGCGACCAGCGCCGCCGGCGTGACATCGAAGGCCGGATTCCGGAAGCGAACTCCTTCCGGAGGAGGCCCCCCCCCGACCGCGCCCCAGACCTCGTCCGGGGAGCGCTCCTCGATGGGGATCCGATCCCCCGTCGGGGTCTCCAGATCGAAGGTGGTGGACGGCGCCGCGACATGGAAGGGGATGGCATGGCGCGCGGCGACCGCCGCGACTCCGTAGGTGCCGATCTTGTTCGCGGCATCGCCGTTCGCCGCGATGCGGTCCGCCCCGGTGATGACCTGGGTGATCTCGCCCCGCGCCATCAGATGGGCGGCGGCGTTGTCGCAGATGACGGTCACCGGGATCCCTGCGCGGGCGAGCTCCCAGGAGGTGAGGCGCGCCCCTTGCAGCAGCGGGCGCGTCTCGTCCGCGAAGACCTGGAAGCGGGTCCCGCGAGCCCAGGCTTCGAAGAGCACGGAGAGCGCGGTCCCCGAGCCGGCGGTGGCGAGCGCTCCGGCGTTGCAGTGAGTGAGCACCGAGGCCCCCTCGGCGACGAGGGGCGCACCTGCCTCGCCGATGCGGCGGCAGAGATCGGCGTCCTCCTCGTGGATGCGTCGGGCCTCCGCGAGGAGCTCCCGCCGAAGCTCCATCCCGGTCATCCCGGGCCTCTCGCTGCGCTCGCGCAGGAGGGTCTCCATCCGATCGACCATCGTCGCGAGGTTCACCGCGGTCGGTCGGGCGTCGCGAAGGAGAGGGAGCGCGCGCGTCAGGGCATCGCGAACTGCGGGGAGCTCCTCGAGCCCACGCGTGGCGAGGCAGACGCCGTAGGCCCCCGCCACGCCGATCGCGGGGGCACCGCGGACGGCGAGCCTCACGATGGCATCGATCATCGTCTCCGGGTCCTCGACGGGGAGGTCGAGCTCCTCGTGGGGGAGGCGGGTCTGGTCGATCAGCACGACGTGCCCGTCGATATCCCCCTCCCAGCGGATCGTCCGCGGATGAAGGGTGGTCTCGCTCATCGGGTTCCTCTCTTCACCGTCTCCCTGTTCTCTGTCTCTCTCGAATCCACGGAGTCTAGCGGTCTCCCCGGCGGAGGAAAGGCGCTCCCGGGCGGTCTTGCTCCTCCGGTGCGGGGATGAGGATACGAACTTCAGTGCCTCGCCCACACACGAGGCGGACCCTCTCCCCGAGTGCCTCGCGAAGATCGGCGGAGAGGGGGCCCCCGCACGCGATCGCGTGCACCGGACTCACCCTCCGTACCCAGGGGAGCAACCCCGGGGCCCCCCGGCCGTGGTGGGGGAGCAGCAGGATCGCGCTCCGGGGGGGTGAGGGGATGCTCGCCAGTCCGATCCCTTCGAGGTCTCCGGGGGCGAGGAGGTCGAGTCCTTCGCCGCGGACGCGGATGACGAGGGAGTCATCGTTGGCCGGCAGCACCCCGAAGGGGCTCTCTCTCGGAGGGTGGAGGGCGTCGAGCGTGAAGGAGCCGACGCGGATTCGATCTCCGGATGAGACCGGGACGACCTCCACCTCGTGGCGCGAGAGGGCGGCGAGGATCGCAGCGCCGAGCGCGGAGTCTCCGAAGCGGGGGGGGACGAGGACTGCGCTCACCGACAGCCGGCGAAGGAGGCCCGGAACGGCGAGGACATGATCGGCGTGGGGGTGGGAGAGGACGAGGAGGTCGATCCGGTCTCTCCCCTCACGCCACAGCTCCCGGTGGAGGGCCGGCGCTCCTCCCTCGGCGAGGTCGACGCTCCCGGCGTCGAGGAGAATCGTCTCCTCCCCCCCGAGGATGTAGACCCCCTGGCCCTGGCCGAGCGGGGGGGCGAGGAGGAGGGTCCCGGTGGCTCTGCGCGGAAGGTTGGGGAGGAAGAGGAGGGCGGCGAGCGTGAGGACGAGGAGGCCCCGGGTCAGGCGGCGCCCGCCGCAGAGGAGCGCGAGCGCCGCGAGGAGGAGAAGGTCAAGGAGGACCGGGGAGAGCGGCGGGGCGATGGTCGGGGTCCCCGGAAGGCGATCGAGCTGCTCGGCGAGGGCGATCCCGACACCGACGAGAGAGTCCAGGGGGAGCGCGAGCGCTCCTCCCAGGTCGGGGAGCGTCGCGAGGAGGGTGGTGACCAGGACTCCGACCATCCAGGGGGCGAGGAGGACGGAGATCGGGGGGCCGATCAGGACCAGCTCCGGGGTGAGATGGACGAGGAGGAGATGGGTTCCGATCCACGCCGCGGAGGCGATGCGCAGGCCCTCGAGCAGACCCGCAAGGCGCCGACCCTTCCGTCCACCCGCGTTCATCGTGCCGGGCAGGGCTCCTCGCCCCGGCGTCCTCCGCTCGAGAGCGAGCGCGATGGCAGCGACCGCGAGGAAGGAGAGCCAGAGCCCGAGACTCCGCTCTTCGTTGGAGACGCCGGTGACGACGAGGAAGGAGAGCGCCCAGAGCTCCGGGAGGCGAGGGCGGACCGCGCGGGAGTGAACGAGGAAGGCCCCCACGCAGAAGATGGTCGCCCGCAGGACCGGGGGCTCGGCGCCCGCGATCAGGGCATAGAGGAGGAGGAGCACGATCGACACCTGCCTTCCGGCGCCTGCGGCCCGAGCGGGGAGCCGCCGGGTCGCGCTGCGCAGGAGGAGCGCGAGGATGCCGACATGGAGCCCGCTGATCGCGAGGAGGTGGGACTGACCGATGCGGCGGAAGAGGGCGCGCTCGTGAGGGGGGATCAGCTCGCGATCCCCGAGCAGGAGGGCGCTCCCCCATGCCGCGCCCCGCCGGGAGGCGTGGGCACGCAGCCCTCTTCGCAGCGATGCGCGCAGGCGATCCGGGACTCCGAGAATCGAGCGCTCGAGGAGGTGGAACTCCTGCGGTGAGGGGATGTGAAACGACTCGCTCTCCCCTCCGACACCGATTGCTCGGACCCGATCCCCGCGTCCGACGGTCACATCACCCCGGACGATCCAGCGAACGATCCGCTCCTGGCGGAGGACTTCTCCGGGCTCCTCGCTCGTGGTCTCCCTCTGACTCCGCTGCGGCGCCGAGAGTCGCACACGGAGGACGGTCTCGAGCCGGTCCGCTCCGTGTCGCGTGTCGAGTCGAGGTCGCGGGGAGCCGACGACGACCCCCTCCAGGCGACAAGGCCCGGGAGGGAGGCATGAGCCGGGGTGGTCGCTCGTTCGACCGGTCGGCGCGTCCTCGGAGGGGAGAGACGCGGTCCCGACCGGTGCCGCGGCCGTCCCGAGAAGGGCCGGGAGAAGCAGGAGGAGCGCGGCGCCGGCGCGGGGGCTTCGATCGCGTCCCCGGGAGCGCCACAGGAGCACCGAGGCACACAGGAGAGCAGGGCCGGTGAAGGAGAGGGGAATCGGAGGAGGGGAACTCGGGAGGAGCAATGCCATCAGCAGCCCCACGAGATAGGCGAGCACCGCCGGGAGCAGAGGGGGAAGCCGGCGAAGCGTCTCTCTCTCCACGGTCGAGAAGGGACTGCGCCCCGTCGCCGGATCCGGCGCGGGCGGGGCTCCACTCGTGTTCATGGCCAGGGGGGAAGAGGGATGGGGCAAGAAGGCTCCGTATGGGGATCGCTCGCCGAGACGACTTTGGCGAACCCCTTCCTTGCTGGGAAGGCTGCCCCGTGGCGTTGTCCGTTGGCGGAGTCCGGGAGCAGAGTCCGGGGGTAGAGCCCGGTAGCGGAATCCGCGGAGCTTCTGTGCTATCCTGCCTCAACGCTCGTGTGCACCCCCCGACGGAGGAGCCCCCTTGCCCCGACATCTCCTCCTCTCCGCCCTGGCGATCGCGACCCTTCTCACCGGCTGCGCCTGGCTCCTCTTCCTCCGCGGCCCGGGCCTCGCCGCGCCGGAGCGGAGCGACGAACCCCGTGCTGCTGCGCCGATGGAGTCGGAGGCGCCGGGCGAGCTTCTCGACGGATTCTCTCCCGCCATTGCTTCGGAGAGTTCTCTCGGGGACGGTCGCGGCCGGATCGAAGGGACGATCCGGAGGACCGATGGAAGCGGAGCGCCCGGCGCGCGTGTCACCCTGTATCGGTGCAGCCTCCCGGAAGATCTCCTCGAGGCGGAGCAGATTCTCCTCTCCCGGATTCTCGTGGAGGAGGAGACGGAGCGCCGCGACGGCGATGCGAAGACGGGCGGCCTCCTCCCCTCGATCGCGAACTCCCTCGAGGTCCTCGCCGAGACCATCGCCGAGGAGGGCGGGGCCTACCGCTTCGATGGAGTGGAGGCGGGGACCTACCTCGTCACCGCCCAGACTCCTTCCACTGCGCACTCCCCGGCGGCCGAGTTCCTCGTGGTGCGTGAGGCTCCGACCGGATCCGGTCCGATCGATGTCACCCTCGTCGAGGCCTCGACCCTTCACGGCACCGTCCTCGGCGAGGACGGATCCCCGATCCCGCAGGCGCGACTTCGTCTGCTCACCGATCTGCTCCCCGACGAGCGGGAGCCGCTCATCCCGCGGGACTTCCTCCTCCTCGCGCTCTTGCATCCCCGGGAGGTCGTGGCCGAGGTCGATGCTGAGGGACGCTTTGAAATCCCCGGTCTGCCCCCTCTGGACTTTCAGGTCGTCGTCCGAGCGGAGGATTGGGCCACCGCCGTGCTCCCTCAGGCCCTCCCGACCGAGGAGCCGCTGATCGTCATCCTCGCCGGCGGAGGAATGGTGGTCGGTGCGGTGAACGATGCCGAGGGGCGGCCGCTCGAGGGAGTGGAGGTGTCTCTGGAGATCTTCGGGAGCGCGGAGGATCCCTCCCTCCGCCTCGTCGAGCCCTCCGTCGAGGAGAGCGACGCCGATGGGAGCTTCCGCTTCCTCGGCCTCGGCAGCGCGAGCGTCTCGCTGACCGCGCGGGCGCCCGGGTGGCAGGAAGCACGGATCCCCACGCTGATCGTGGAGCAGGGCGGGGTTCATGAGGTCGCGATGCTCCTCGAGCCCGGCGCGGTGATCGAAGGGCGGGTCGTCGACGAGTCGGGGACCGGCCTCGCCGGCATCGAGGTGACGGCCACGGCTCAGGGGGGCGGTCGCCGGGGACGGGTCCGCGAGACCACCGACGAGCAGGGCGCCTTTCGGTTCGATACCCTCCCCTTCCAGCGGCACCAGCTCACCGCCCGCGCTCCGGAGTGGCAGGAGGCGACCCTCGAGGCGGGCGCCGCTTCCCAGGGGGAGGAGGAGCCGGTGGAGATGGTCCTTCTCCCGGGCGCCTCGGTTCGCGGTCGGGTCGTCGATGCGGAGGGGAGCCCCCTGCGGTCCGCGGTGGTCGAGCATCGGGGGGAGAAGCACGGAGTCGATGGTGAAGGGCGCTTCTCGTTCCGGACGACGGGGCCGGTCGAGGAGCTGGTGCTCGCGGTGCGATGCCGGGGCTTCCAGGAGGTCATCCTCGAGATCCCGGCGGAGGGGATCGACCTCGGCGATGTCCTGCTCGAGCCGAGTCCCGCCCTTCGGGGGCTGGTGCTGGGACCGGATGGGGAGCCGCTGCCCGGTGCGAGCATCGCGGCGACGAGCCGGGAGACCCTGGTGATCGGCGAGCGGAGAGGCCGCAACCGGCGGAGCAGCGCCTGGAGTGGGGGGGATGGACGCTTCCGCCTCGAGGTCGACGCTCCCGATCAGGAGCACACCCTCATCGCACGGTGTCCCGGTCTCCGGCCGAGTCCGCCGTTGAAGATGGTGCCCTCTTCCTGGGGAAGCGAGGAGCTGGTTCTCTCCCTGAGCTGGGGCGCGGGGGTGACCGGGGTCGTGCGGGGGCCGACCCGCCAGCCGGTCGACCGCGCCTCCGTCGAGCTGCGGTCCACGGGGCAGTGGCGCCGGAGCAACACGGTCGGGAAGACGCGCACCGGTCCCGATGGTCGGTTCGAGCTCACCGGCTACGGCGCGGGCGACTATCAGCTCCGGGTTCGCGCGGCGGGCCTCGGCGGCTCCAGCCTCTCCCTGTCCCTCGGGGAGGAGGAGCTGCGTCGGGTCGAGGTCGCGCTTGAGGAGGAGCTCCTCCTCACCGGCGTCGTGGTCGACCCGGACCGGCAGCCGGTCGCCGGAGCCCGCTTCCAGACCTGGCAGGAGGGCTCGGCGTGGCGCGCGACGACCACCGACCCCAACGGGGTCTTCGTCGTCGATCAGCTCTCTCCGGGACCGGTCCGCGTCAGGGTGCAGGCGAGCGGCTTCCGTCCTCTCGATGTCGAGGACATCTTCCCGGGTGATGGGGCCGTGGTCATCGAGCTCGAGGTGGCCCACTCCCTCGAGGGGGTCGTCCTCGAGGCGACGACCGGAGCGCCGATCCGGCGCGCCCGGCTCCGCGCGCAGAGGTCCGATGAGGATGGGGGGGCCGGCCACTGGACGCGCAGCGATGCGGAGGGGCGGTTCTCCTTCGAGGCGCTGCGGAAGGGGAATTACACCCTCCGCGCCGACGCGGAAGGGTATCTCCCTTTTCGATCGGAGCAGCTCCGCGTGCCCTCACCGAGCGAGGGGAGCGAGCTCCTCATCACGCTCCGGGCGGGAGGTCGGATTCGCGGGAGGGTGTACGATGCCTTCGGTCGGGAGCTCTCCGGGGCGGAGGTCTCCGCGCGACGCATCGAGGAGGACGGGTCGGTCTCGACGCGCGGACGGCCGGACGCGCGGGCCCGCACCGATGAGGCGGGAGAGTTCTCCCTCGTCGGCCTGGAGGAGCGTCGGTACCAGGTCACCATCGACCATCCGGAGCACCACTATGCACGCAGGGATACTCTGATCGACTTCGAGGCGGCCGAGCCCTGGCTCTCCGTGCATCTGGCGGCGGGAGGTGTGGTCGAGGGGCGGGTCATCCTCCCTGGAGGGGCCCCTCCCACGGAAGGCGTCATCCGCCTGCGGGGCCCGAGCTCGGGGCCCCATGAGGGAATGGGAACGACCCGGCGCTCGAGCCGGGAGCGAGACGCGGGCCGCTTCCGGTTCGCGGGACTGCCGGGGGGGGTCTACCTCCTCTCCTACCATCCGGAGGGCCGGGGCCCCGCCTCGGCGCTGGTCGAGGTCGAGCTCCCCCCCGACGGGCTCCGCGTGATCGATCTCCACGTGGCACCCTGAAGCGGACACCCGCCTCTCCGTCGACCTTTTCGGAACCTCTTTCCGAGGAGGCGCGGCTCGACGGCACCTCTCCCGTGACCCTCGATTTGTCGGATCCACCGGGTTCGGCGATACTTCATCGGCGCCGCCGGGCTCTCCCGGCGTCGTGACGGCGCGATCCCGCAAGGGGCCTCGCCCGGCTCTCCCCGAGAACCCGGAACGGCATCGACTCCGTCGATGACGGCCCACCCAGAGCGCGCGGTTCACCGCGCGGGAATGGACCACCCAGACATGCGACAGCGATCCTCGAACCTCCGTGCCGCGGTCCTCGCAGCGGTCGTCGGTCTCCTCTTCGGCGGTCCCTCGGCCCTCCTGATGGCCCAGGACGGCTCCGGCACCTCCGTCGTCTCCAGCAAGCCCGGGATCCCCGTGGTCACGGACGAGCTCAAGGAGAAGGGGACGGAGGAGGAGCTCTCGAAGACGCTCGGCGCCATGCTCGCCCTGATGCCCGAGAACCTCCGCAAGCCGGAGAACATGACGGTGGATGAGCTTGGGCAGCTCGTCGACTCCGCCATCCTGCTCCACCAGGTCTACGAGACCCGCTTCCCGAACGGGGCGGGACGCGCGAGCTGGCTCCCCGGGATCGCCCGCCTCTACGTGGTGAACAACACGCGCTACTTCGTCGCCCTCTCGGCGGCCTTCAAGGAGCAGACCGGACGGAGCATGACCCCCGAGGAAGCCAAGGCGCAGCGGTCCGCCTACTGGGACCGGGTCATCGCCCTGATCTCCGAGGCGCTCGAGGGTGATCAGGAGCCGGGCCCCGGCAACGAGGCGCTCCTCGCCACGAAGGGCCAGGCCGCCTGGTTCGCCCAGCTCTACGGTCGGGCGATCGAGACCTACGAGCTGCTGCTCGGCCGCTACCCCGAGAGCGATCGCCGATCGGAGTACCTGCTCGCCTTCCTGAACGCGCATCTCTCGGCGCGCGACTACGGGACCGCGGTGAAGCTGTGCGATCAGTTCCTCGCGGAGTTCCCGCGCAACGACCTCGCCCCCCATGTCTATCAGCTGAAGGCGAAGGGGCTCCTCGAGGCCGGGCGCGCGCAGAGTGTCCTCGACTGGTGGATCGAGTGCCTGCCCACCCTCGAGGCCGCGGCGCAGGGCCGCGCCATCGAGGTCGGGGATGGGTCCTTCACCTTCAGCGGAGAGCCGCGGAAGGCGTTCCGCCGCTACGCGGACGAGGGCTACTTCATGCTCGGGTTCCTCCGGGGGTACCTCGGGGATCTCGAGGGGGCGCGCGTCGCGTTCGAGGACGCGCTCGTGAAGCTGAACGAGCTGCAGGAGCAGGGCAAGCTCGACCCGCGCTCCCAGGTCTTCCGCGGGCGCACCGACAAGGTGAACATCGCGTACCTGACCCTCGTCGGAGAAGAGAGCCCGCAGTTCGATCTGGGGGAGTGGATCGACGGCGTCCCGCACGACACCGCTTCGGAGAACGGGAACGTGCAGATCCTCGCCTTCCTCCCGTACGAGAACCCTCGCTACTACGACTTCCTCCAGTTCCTTCAGCAGCTCTACACCCAGCACTGGACCGATGGGCTCCGGGTGACGTGGGTGGCGGATCCGAAGGGATTCAACGACACGTCCTCCCAGGTCGGGCGCGTCGCGACCCAGCGAACGAACCTCGGCCTCGGCTACCCGACCGGCCTCGAGACCCAGCGGGGGTGGCCGAACTTCCAGAAGTTCCAGGCCTCGGTCGGCGGCGGCACGCTGATCGTGGTCGACCGCTCCGGCAAGGTGGTCTGGTACAAGATGGACCCGACCTATCGGGACGAGAACCTCGTCAAGGGGATCGTCGGGAAGCTGCTCGCCGAGAAGCCCTGAGCCCCGCGCGATTCACGGTCCGAGAGCGGGAGGGGGAGCGGGGCGGAGGCCCGGCTCCCCCTCCCGCGCATCCGGGGGATCGTTGGGGCGGCGACTCGTCGCATCGGCTATGCTGACAGGGGCTTGGGGTGCGCGTCGCTCCCTCCTGTCCGGTGACCGGTCGCTTCCGGTCTCCTCGACGCCTCGGTGAAGGAGTCTCGTCGTCATGGCATTGATTCGCTCCGGTGCCCGAACCCTCTCCCCCCGCCTCGTCGGGCCGGTGCTCCTCACCCTGCTGGCCCTGCTGCTCCTCGTCACGCCCTTCTCGGCGAGCGCGGCGGACGAACCCCCGGCGGGTCCGTCCCCGACCGAGGTGAAGAAGAAGCTGCTCCAGGCGATCCAGTCCGGCGACGATGCCGCGCTGGTGCAGGTCCTGCGGAAGGCGGGGTCGATCCCGGGGCGTCAGATGACGAACATGCTCCTCGCCACGGCACGGAAGCTGCCCGGTGACTTCGAGGACTCCTACTGGCTCATCCTGGATGGCGTCGCGGGCTTCCAGCACGGGGGCGCGTTCACCGAGATGGGCGAGTACATCACACGCAACAAGCGGGAGCCGATCTCCCGCGACCTGATGAACGCCCTGCGCAAGAGCGAGTCGAAGTATCTCGGCCGCGTCATCCGGCGGATCCTCGAGCGAGGCACCCTCGACATGCAGATGATGGCGGTGGACCTCGCCCCGAACGCCAAGGTGCGTCGCACCGTGGACATCCTGATGCCGTACCTCGAGCAGGAGTACGCCAAGGAGAACGACGGCAGGAATCCGCCGACCCTGCTCAAGAAGCGGCTGATCATGGCGCTGGAGGCGCTGACCCTGCAGAGGTTCGGGGACGGCGTCCTCAACTGGGTCGGTTGGTGGAACATCAACCGGGAGAAGGGGCTGCGTGTTCTCCGGCACGAGGCGGAGAACGACGACTCGATGACATCGGTGGGGCCGGCGCTCGACCCCGTCCGGGCTCGCGAGATGATCGGTCTCGAGGAGATGGAGCCGGGGACGGTCCTCGTCATCAAGGGACCGATCTCGAAGCGTGGCACGGACATCAACTACGACCACATCGAGCACGTGCTCGAGAGCCTGCGCATTCAGCATGACGTCGTCGAGAAGGGACGGGTGGAGGAGAGCGACTTCCGGCTCGACGCCTACGAGGCGATCTTCATCAACTGCACCCAGATCAACGAGTTCTGCCAGAACCCCGAGCACACCGCGGGGGAGTACACGGGGGACCGGCTGCACCGCTGCGTCGGCCCCGGGCCCCACGATCCGATGACCTACAAGATGAAGCAGCCCGCCCTCGACAAGCTGAAGAAGTGGGTGGAGCGCGGCGGCTACCTCTTCACCGAGGACTGGGCGCTCGTCGAGGTGATCGAGCCGCTCTGGGACAGCTTCCTCGTCTCGGGCTCCCCCCTCGACGACTCCAACGTGCACATCCGACCTTCCCGGGGCTTCACCGCCCACCCCTTCCTCCGCGGGGTGTTCGTCCCTCCGCCCGAGATCGACTGGGGATATGACGACGAGCTCGACGAGGACGACGTCGAGGAGGAGCTCGCCGAGTACGACCCGACCATCGAGGACGACGCCGGGGACTTCGACGAGAGCCGCGGCAAGACCGGACTGGAGACACCGCCGGAGGAGGAGATCGTCGAGATCCCCGATCCGGACATCGACCTGATCCGGCATGAGTGGAAGATCGACAAGGAGAGCCCCAGCCTCTCCATCCGCTCGAAGAAGGTGGAGGTCCTCGTCGTCAGTCCGGACCTGAAGGAGCAGGTGGGGGACGATGCGGTGGCGGTGACCTTCCCGGTCAAGAAGGGGAGGGTCCTGCATGTCCTCTCCCACTTCGGGAAGCAGAGTTCGTCTCACAACGAGGCGACCCTGGAGAACCTCCTCATCAACTTCCTCATCGAGGTGAATGTCCGCGCCGGCTCCTGAGGGGGCGGGCGAGTTGACATCATCCCCCCCCTTCGTACCATGCCCGCCCCGGGGGCGTCTCCCTCGGGCGGATCGGCGGAAGGGGCTGTGGGTTCAGGGTCTCTTGAGCTCAGGGCTTCCCGAGCTCAGGGCTTCTTCAGCTCCGGGG
>Ga0181594_10000687_pt1 | contig 31421 bp, 33 predicted proteins | sample 071ome_18_FD_145603 | JGI IMG/M metagenome (GOLD analysis project Ga0181594, IMG submission 145603) | Coastal salt marsh microbial communities from the Groves Creek Marsh, Skidaway Island, Georgia - 071413BT metaG (spades assembly) | ecosystem: Environmental > Aquatic > Marine > Intertidal zone... | reverse complement strand
TGGCTTGTATATCAAACTCGCGGCTGACGATCAGGCAACCCACTCCGACTTCTACCGGCAGGCGTACTTACTCGCATTAAAAGAGGTGCGCAGGGTTCTAGGCGAAGATAGCAAGGGTGAATACTGGGACGATTGCGGCGTATTGCAATTGGCGTACGACGAGAAAGAAGCGAAACGCCAGCAACGCTTTATTGAGCGTCATACCCCGCCGGAGCAATTAGTCTCAGCAACACACAGATCTACACAAGACGACGAGCAACGAGCCCTGCTCTACCCCGCTGCCGGCTGGGTATCGCCTGCTGATTTCTGCAAGGCGCTGATTCAACACCCGAATATCGAATTTAAACAAACAGCCGTCACCCGCTTTTCTGGCGAGCAGAATTGTCTGATACTCGAAACCGACAATGGCGCAATACACGCAGATGCCTTTGTTATCGCCACCGCGCATCAGGCAAAAGAACTCGCCGGCGCTAATACGCATCTGCCCACCAAAAAAATCCGCGGGCAACTCAGTTACCTGAATGCAGAAAAACTCCCCCACCTCGATAAAGTACTCTGCGCCCGTAGCTATATGGCACCGCCCATCAATGGCCGCCTTGTATTGGGCGCAACCTACAATTTGAAAGACGACGAGACTGCACTGCGCGACAGCGATCACCTGACCAATCTGAGTCATTTATCGGATTTCGGTAACGAGTGGGAACACGCGGCGAGCGCGGCAAACGTTACTGGAGGACGCGTCGCCTTTCGTTGTACGACGCCGGATTACCTGCCCATGGCCGGGCCACTGGTTCAAAAACAGGCGTTTATAGAGCGCTTTCAACCCATGACCAAAAACGCCAAGCGCATTCCGAGTGAATCTATGCCTTGGCTGAGTGGCGTCTGGTTAAATATTGGTCATGGCTCACGCGGGCTGGCGTCATCTTCTCTGTGTGCAGAATTGATTGCAGAGCAAATAAGTGGGGGTGCAGTGTGTGCCAGCCAGACCGTCGTTGATGCGCTCTCGCCCAACCGGTTTCTATTGCGGGATCTCATCCGTAATAAGTTATAAACGGGGATTATCTTCTTTGCCGTGCCAGATGCGCAGTACTTGAATGACATCGCTATTCACACTAGGAGCCAAGCGATAACGCAGAGTGTACCGGCCGCTATAGAGGTCACGTATTCGCTGACTGTCTGGCGCACGTGAGACGGGCAGACCAATCAATGGAAACGCTTTGAGCTTTTCCGCTGCTTCGCGAAGCTCTAACGCGATACGTCGCGCAGCCAACGGGTGCTTGTCAGCGACAAAGTCGTGCAATCGTTTCAGGTCGTTGATCGCCTGCGGGGTGTATTCAAGCTTCATGGTGGGATTCGGTCTGTCGTCCTTGCCTGAACAATGGCTTACTTGCCGGACGAATCAGAAAGCGCATCAGGTGCAGCCAGAACCTTGTCCGTGCCCCAGCTATCGAGCCAGGCGTGTACTGCATCTTCAGACACCAACTCACCACGCTCAGCGGAGGCCAGTGCTTCCTGCGTCTCCAGCCAGCGCTCGTCTTCGAGAGCTTGCCGGGCAATGTACTCCCGAACTGCTTCATTGATCAGATAGCTTTTGCTGCGATCAAGCTTTTTAGACAGGCTTTCTAAAGGCGCTTCCACCTCATCGTTGAGGCGCACACTGGTTATCGCCATACCAACCTCCGCATCTGCGAGCACATGATGTAATACAATGTATTACAGCACTTCGCTGATATCAATCTTTGCCAAAAGGCCATCAAGGAAGGAAAAACGATGCGCGGTGAGCACTTAACTCAGATACCGGGCGGTAACTGATCGGCTAAGGCAAGCTGGCAGGTTTCAGCCACAGGATCAAACAGAATCACGACCTGGCCACGACGGATCTGGGCGCGCACCTGATCTTTTTTGTCATCAAAGCTGTAATCGTAATCGCCATAGTCCGTGCCTTCGCGGGACACAAACTCTTCGATGATACCCTCCAGTGCCGATGGCGTCAGACGATCGTAAGGCACTCGAATCACGCCCTCTTCCGGCGGTTGTTCTTGTGAAGGCTCGGCCGCGTACGATTCGGATGTGTACGACTCTTGATTTGGGTCAGATGGCAAAGGATGCCTCCCGTTCCCATTCACACACCATCTGCAAATCAGCATCAGAAGGCTCATGACCTTGCTCCGCCTGCCAGTTGAAGGTGTGCTTACCGGAAAGTTCGGTTTCGAGATGAACGGTGGCGCCTACCCAATACATGCTTTTCAGCAGAGCCTCAAACTGACGTAGCCAGTTTTCCCATTCGTATTCGACAGCTCGGTAGGACGCGGCAAAGTGAATGATTTGTGTCTGATAGGTGCCGGAAAAGATGTCGTCTCCCGCCATAGAGAACATCTCGCGCTTCAACAGAGAGAAGTCGTCTTCAATGCCAAGCGGCAACATCTGGATCGCACTGAGGTTGCTGCGACGCTCACGACGAGCAGATAGTTCATCCGTGGACGGCATGTGACGAATCACACCGTAGACTATCGATTCCTGATCAAACTGTGACACTGCATTCTCTCTCTCAAGGACACGCCGTCATGATACCCAATTCCGCCCAATACAGAAACGCCGCACTGGGGGTGCGGCGTCTGTGTTGACTGTATTACCAGTCGCATCCGAGCAATGCCCTGAGCCTTAGCTGCCAACCACGTCCTGAATGCGCATTTTGACGTAACTGCCCGGCGCATCTTCAATGATCGCCAGCGGACCATCGCCCGGCACACGCGCAGGCACCTGTTTGCTGCCTCCTTGCTTGCTCACCCAGTCTTGCCAGTCTGGCCACCAGGAACCCTGATGACTGGTTGCACCAGCGAACCAATCTTCGCTTTTGTCACTGATGTCATCGTTGGTCCAGTAGTTATATTTATCAGCCGCCGGAGGGTTGATCACCCCTGCAATATGACCGGAACCACCCAATACAAAGCGATTTTTTCCGCCCAGTAATTTGGCGCCTTCATAGGTCGATTTCCACAAGGCAATGTGGTCTTGTGAGGTCGACAGGAAATAGGCTGGTGTCTTCACCGCTGATAAATCTAACGTCACGCCATTCACCTCAAGCGCGTCTTTTTCACGCAGCAGATTATTGAGGTACATGTTACGCAGATAGTAAGAGTGCATACGCGCAGGCAAGTTCGTGCTGTCCGTATTCCAGTACAACAAATCAAACGCAGCCGGGCGCTCGCCCTTCAGGTAGTTATTCACAAAGAACGACCAGAACAGATCATTTTCACGCAAGGTGTTAAAGCTGAACGACATCTGGCGACCATCGTAATAACCCAGCATATTCATCTGTTTCTCAAGGCCGGCAATGGTGGTTTCGTTAATGAAGACACCAATTTCGCCTGGATCCGTAAAATCGATCAGGGTCGCGAGGAAGGTCGCCGATTTAATCCGGTTACGGCGTTTTTTCTTCAGGTAAGCCAAGGTGGCCGACAAGAGTGTACCGCCCAGGCAATAACCGATGGCGTTGACTTCTTTCTCGCCGGTAATGGCTTCGATCACATTGATCGCTTCTACCGGACCTTCGAGCAGGTAGTTATCAAAGCCCTTGTCTTTCAGACCCGGTCCCGGATTCACCCAGGACACCACAAACACCGTATGCCCCTGCCCCACCAACCAGCGCATCAGCGAGTTATTCTCGCGCAGGTCCATGATGTAATACTTGTTGATAAAGGGCGGAATAATCAGCAATGGGCGCTGTGCAACGGTGTCGGTCGTTGGCGTGTATTGGATCAGCTGCATCAGATCATTCTGATACACCACCTTGCCGGGCGTGGTCGCAACATTGACCCCAACCTTAAACGCGCTGGTGTCCGTCATGGCAACATTCAATGCACCTTGCGCACTGGACTCGAGATCTTCCGTCAGCTGCTCAATGCCCTGAGCCAGATTGAGTCCACCACTCTTCAGTGTTTTATCGATGACGTCTGGGTTCAGACCCGCAAAATTAGAAGGCGCAACGGCATTGATGTACTGGCGCAGCAGGTAGTCGACTTTACGGCGAGCGTGATCGCTCAAGCCATCGGTATCTTCTACCATCTTTTTCAACGTAGAGCCCTGCAATAAATACAGTTGCTTCACGTAATCAAACAGCGGATTTTCCTGCCATTCTGGATTAGAGAAACGACGATCGCCGTGCTCGGGCTGAATTACGGGTTCCACGTCTTTGCCCAGAAATCGCAGCACCGTGTTCTGAAACAAGGCTTGTTGCTGTTTCAGTAATGCCATTTGGTCTTCGATAACTTTATCCGGATGCGCCAGCATGGCCTCACCCAGTTCACGGAATGCGTCAGAAAAATCGTTGAGTACACTCGCAGCAGGGTCTTCTGCGGTGGTCGGTCGGTTGATGAAAGATTCCCAGATCTTTCCCGTGTGTTCGGCGGCCTGTGTGGCCATGTCGAGATAATCGCTTACAACATCACTAACTTGATCAGACACCTGACTCATCGTGGGTCTTGCTCCCTGAATTTCCTCGGATCATCAAAAAAGGCCACCTGATGGTGGCCTCAATCACAGCACTGCGATTAAGCCGCTTTCGACTTAGTGGCTTTTGCTGTGGTTTTCGCTGTCTCAGCAGCGGTAGAACGCATCTCTTCCATGACGCCTTCCATTTGGGTTTTGAATTCCATGGTCATGTCAGACAGTGACTTGATGTCTTCCATGATCTTCTTGTTCATACCGGTGGCAATCTCAGCCTGAGAAGATGCGAAGGTGCGCATGGATTCCAGGTCCTGGACGTCCGATGCCGCTTTCATCTGGCTCAGTCCCATTTCTGCGTAGCTTTTTACAGCGTTCAGTTGGTACTCAGTCAGTTTTTCCATGTTATCGACGAACAAGCTATTAAACTTGGACATCGGTGAGTACATGGTTTTGGCCTGCTCAGCGAATGCGTTAAGAATATTCTCTTGCATGGTCTAGCTCCTTAAGTTTAGGGACAGAACGTCTGTCACTCCCGCATCGTGCGGAAGCAACGTTACACCTGGGTGACAGCCGTCTCTACAAAGTAGCAGCGGTTTTTAAGTTGTCACCCATTGCCCGGACAACTCGATGAGCAAAGGTTACATTGACCCGAAAGGTGTCTAAATTTGTCCAATCAGGACGTCTTTGACTGCCCTGCCATCATCATGGCCATCATGGTCTGTTGGAAATCCGTCATCGACTTCATGCCTTGTTCCACTAACGGCTGATAGAGGCTCATCGGGTCGTAACCTTCTTCACCGGCCTGCATTTTTGCCAGCATCTGTTCAAAGACCTCACTTTGAAACTGCTGTACATCGGGCAAACCGAGCAAGCGCCGGAACTCTTCCGGCGTCATATCGAATGTGACATTCACTTTCATTGTCTGTTCCTTGTCATGATAAATGGCGGCTCTGTCCATCCTCTCGAGGCAGTAACCACCAGGCGAGTAGCGCAGCCACGAGTGCTGCCAGCCCTCCCAATACGAATACCAGCGTGCCACCCAGCGGCGTCCATAACAAGCCACTGATCCACGCGCCGATGGCGCCTCCTAAGCCAAACCCAACACTGCTGTACAGTGCCTGCCCCTGGCCTTGCAGTCGTGCCGGGAACAACGACTGAACATAGCGCATGGAAACGGCATGCATTACCGCAAAACTGAACGCATGTAAGAGTTGCAGTAGCAGCAGCCCCCACAAATGGGCCATGACAGGCCCAGTGAGCGCCCAACGTACGGCGGTGAGCAGCAGACTGAGTACGACCCAACCACGCCAGCTGAACCAGTGCATGATGCGCCCGAATTGCCAGAACAACACGACCTCGGCCATCACACCCAGCGCCCAGAGAATACCGGTCAGTGTGGCACTGTAGCCCGCGTCTTTGAGGAAAATACTGAAGAAAGTGTAGTAAGGCCCAAAGGAGATTTGCAGCAGGACATTGACGACAATAAAGCCAAATACCGCCGGACATCGCATCTGCATCAAGACGTCCCGAAAGCGCGCTCGCTCTTTACCGGCAGAATGCGCTTGTTCCCGCATTCCTAAGGCGTTGATGATAATCAGAGCCATCAGCGCCCACATCACCCAGGGCAGCCAGGCAACACTGACCATTTCAAACGCTACTCCCAAAGCCAGCACACTGACAATAAACCCCAGCGAGCCCCACAGTCGCACCCGGCTGTAACGGTCAATTTCATGATTCAGCGCCTGCATACACAGCACTTCGTATTGCGGCAGCATGGCAGCCCAGAAAAAACCGTAAGCCAACATGACCGCCGCCACACTCCAGAAGTCCCGGGCGATAAATACCGCACTGAACGTCAGCAGCGTCGCCAACCCTGCCGTACGCACCATGGATAACGGGCCCGAAAACCGGTGAACCTGCCCCGCCCAAACATTGGGTGCCAGGATGCGTACCACACCAAACAGCGCCATTAAGGTGCCGATGTCGAGCGCACTGAATTCAAGGTAATGAAGATACAGCCCCCAGAACGGAGCAATGCAGCCTAGTAAGGCAAAATAAAGAGCGTAAAAGAGTGAAAAGCGCGACGCTGTCATGGCGAATCCAGCAGTGAGAGGAGCACTAACCGTGTCGATGGAGGGGAATCGGCATGACCCCATTACGAACCAGACATAGAAACGAGAAGCTACAGACCTGATAGAAAATGAGAGCGCCGCAGTCGCAGCGCTCCTGAGCCCAGGCGACGAGACCCGTCAGAGATCTCGTACTTGCAGTTATTCCGGTGCCTGACCCGCAATCACTGGCGTCGTGCAATTAACGTCTGCATTCTGACCACGATCACGTAGCAGGTGATCCACCAGTACGATGGCCATCATAGCCTCGGCAATTGGCGTGGCACGAATACCCACACATGGGTCATGACGGCCTTTGGTGATCACTTCAATGGGGTTGCCATCGATATCAATTGAACGACCCGGTAGCGCCATGCTTGACGTTGGCTTCAGTGCAATATGCGCAACGATATCCTGCCCCGTAGTAATACCACCGACGATGCCGCCAGCATGATTACTGAGGAAGCCTTCCGGCGTCATTTCATCGCGGTGTTCGGTGCCTTTCTGCTCAACCACATCAAAGCCATCGCCAATTTCAACGCCTTTCACGGCATTGATGCTCATCAGAGCATGTGCCAGTTCAGCATCGAGACGATCAAAAATAGGCTCGCCCAGTCCCGGTTTGAGGCCAGTAGCAACCACGGAAATCTTGGCACCGATGGAGTTGCACTCTTTGCGCAGCTTATCCATGTAGGTTTCCATCTCGGCTACCTTTGAGGCATCCGGGCAGAAGAAAGGATTATTGTGCACTTCGTTCCAGTCGAACGCTTCGGCCTTAATTGGGCCTAACTGAGACAGGTAACCGCGCACCTCAATGCCCTTTTGCGCCAGTACTTTCTTAGCGATAGCACCTGCCGCCACGCGCATGGCAGTTTCACGGGCTGACGAACGGCCACCGCCACGGTAATCACGGAAGCCATACTTCTGCGTATAGGCGTAATCGGCGTGAGCAGGACGGAAAGTCGCGGCAATGTTGGAATAGTCTTTCGAACGCTGATCGGTGTTTTCAATCAATAAGCCGATTGGCGTACCGGTAGTTTTGCCCTCAAAAACGCCCGACAGAATTTTTACCTGATCCGGCTCACGACGCTGAGTAGTATGACGCGATGTCCCCGGTTTACGACGATCCAGATCCGCCTGCAGATCGGCCTCACTGATCTCGATGCCAGGAGGGCACCCATCGACGATGGCACCCAGTGCCTGACCGTGACTTTCACCGAAAGTAGTAACTGTAAAAAGCTTGCCGTACGTATTTCCAGACATGTTCTTTCCGTTGCAGCAACACTGCTGTATTCAAATTAATGTGAGTTCAGGGCGTCCAGGTCACGAGCGTGGAGTACACACACGCCATGACCGCCGTGTTCAAATTCTGGCCAGATAAATGGCAGTTCCGGGTAAGCCGCCTGCAGTGCCGGGAAGCTATTCCCAACCTCGAGAATCATAATGCCATCGTCGGTCAGGTACTGGCGGGCCTGAGCCAACATAATGCGCACCAGATCGAGACCATCATCACCGGCAGCCAACGCCAGTTCCGGTTCGTGGTGATATTCCTCTGGCAACGACGCCATATCGTCGGCGTCGACGTACGGCGGATTCGTCACAATGATATCGTACTGCCCCGACGCCGCCGTAAAGAGATCCGACTGCAGTGCCACGACCCGGTCACCGACGCCATGCATTTCAATGTTGCTATCGGCGATTTCCAGCGCATCAAAGGAAATGTCCAACAGTTCAACACTGGCGTCTTCAAAGGCATGAGCACAGGCAATGCCGATACAGCCTGAGCCCGTGCACAAATCGAGAATGCGCGCAGGCATCTTGTCTTCAGGCCACCAGGGAGCAAACTGTTGCTGGATTAATTCACCAATGGGCGAACGTGGAATCAACACCCGCTCATCCACCTGATACGGCTGACCGCAGAACCAGGCCTCGCCCGTCAGGTAAGGGGTTGGTACACGCTGACAGATGCGTTGCTCGAACAACTGAACAATGGCCTCACGCTCACTGCGCGTGGTACGACTCGTTTGCCATTCGTTGGCCAGCTCCCACGGCAGATTCAGGGCGTGTGCCACCAGATACAGCGATTCATCCCATGGGTTATCAGCACCGTGTCCACAAAAGACGTCGCTTTCCATCATGCGGCTGACACCCCAGCGAATCAAATCCTGAAGAGTGGTCAGTTCGGCGATGGCTTCTTCGGCCAGCTGAGGAAAGTTCATGGGTCTGCCTGTCGGAAAAGCGCGTATTGTAGCCTAACGCTTGCGCTCACCATAGAGGCTGCTGTGACCGTTTTCAAAGGCGTCCAGCGCGTCGTTAGCGATCTGATAACCCAGGTCGATCATTTCCTGCGCCCGGTAGAATTCGTACATTTCACAACTGTCACCGGGCATACGGATGAGTAAATCGGGCGGATAGCCCGCCGTCTTGAAACGACTCAACGACGACTGCATGACCTCAAACATACGGCTCAAGGTCTCGAGTTTCCCCAGATTTTCATCGGCCTGATCACGGTCGCCATTGCGACGCCCCAACCATTCGGAGGCTTTATCCACCACCGAGTCGAGCCAGGCACGTTTGTCGTTTTCCGTATCGAGTAGATTGCGAACCAAATTTTGTGGCACAGGCACATCGGCGTTCAGGTCCACCGCGATAATCAGATCGGCATGGGCCGAGACACAAGGCGTGATCGGCAGCGGATTCAGTACCGCGCCGTCCACCAGCATCATGTTATCGGTCACCACGGGCGCAAGAATGGTCGGAATCGCCGCTGACGCGCGCATGGCATCCACCAGCGAGCCACGCTGAAACCAGATTTCCTTCTGGTGCCTCAGGTCGGTGGCGACAGAGGTAAACGGAATATTGAGGTCTTCAATCTGACAGCCATCCAGCATCTCGCTCATGGCGTCGTAGACTTTCTCGAGACGAATCGCCCCACCGGAAAGCAGACTGAAATCTACCAACCGCAAAATGTCGAGATACCCCAGGCTCGTGACCCAGTCACGATACTGCTCAAGCTTACCGGCGGCATAAAACCCGCCCACGATCGCTCCCATGGAGCAGCCCGAAATATTGACGATGTCATAGCCCCGTTCTTCCAGAGCCTGCAGCACACCAATGTGGGTGTAACCACGCGCACCGCCGCTTCCGAGCGCCAGCGCTACCGTCTTCCCTGCGTTTGGTTGGTTCATTTTGGTAAATTTCCGCTTATCGACCAGGCCAGAAAAGGAATCGTACACCCGGTGCGCGCTCGAGTGACGCCCCAGGTGCCGGGGTTAAGGCACCATGAGAATGCAACTGGAATCCCGGTAACTGTGAGGCTATGTCTTTGCTCAACTGATCTGAACATGTTTTCGTCTCCGACAGGGTTTTGCCCTCGTAGCAATGCACGATTAACTGCAATCGCGCACGCTCACCCGCAGACAGATTCATCAGGGTATCTACAACTATCGGCGCAACAATCAATGCCTTACCATCGTAACTGACACCGGGTAACCAGCCCGCCGAGGCACTCAAGGCAGCGCGTACGGTACTGACAGTGACAACGGATTCCTGAAACGGCTCGTCCAGACGTAGCTCATCCATCACCACCTGAGGCTGGCGACCGCCGCGCATGGTGACATAGACCACGGTCAGCAAACGCCCTTCATCGCTGATGCGTGCCTGATACGCCTGATCCTTATCACGACTGACTAAGCGAGGCTCGGAGAATATCTGGTTGGCCCAAAAATGACTGCTGCCACAGTCGACCCCAATGCACTCATAGAGCACTCGGTAATCATCTTTGGCTTGGGTAAAAAACGACCAGGCCTGCGCCAGCCGAAGGGTTCTGGGGAGATCATAAATTCGGCGGGTTAATTCCCCCGCCAGACGCCGCTCGCGCTCACCAAAGGTCGCGGTTTGCTGATGCTTAAGTTCAGACAACACCAGACGATACGCCTGAGTGTTCAGGGTACGCTCTTCGCGCAATTCAGACCCCGCCGGGACGACGGAATCCATCGCAGAAGAAGACGGCGCCACTTGGGCAACCGAAGAAAACGAGGCAATTACGCCCAGCAGCAGAACAACAAATGATTGGCAGGTCATGGCTTCGCTAACTGATCACATGGGCTACCAATGTATCAGAAACGCAAACTGCCACCCAACTGCCAATAACCATTTTCGGCGGCATCCGCGCGCAGTTCCGTACCACTTGCATCCGTTGCCCGGATATGACGATTGCGCATCTGGCCTATCTCTGCCGACAACCACAACCCTGAACGCCAGCGGAACTCCGCTCCCACGCCAGTGCGCCAGTTTGTATAAGCAACGGTGGTCGTTGTCGCTGGGGTCACGGCGTCGACTTCCTCACGCCAGATACCACCATCAGGATAGAAACGGGCAAAGGTCGATACAGTATTGCTCCAGCGGGTCTGAATGCGGCTGCGTGGAAATCCTAATAACGCCTCGGTGTCCTGCGTAAGCTTTGACGCAAAGGCAATCACCGGACGCGGATTGAAATCACCAAAGCTACGGTCAACGATGATGCCGTATTGCCAGAACGACGTTGCACTGCGCAGGATGCGACCGCTCACCTCAACGTTGGCAGCCAGGCTTTCGGTCCCAATACTGTCGAGATCCGTCATTAGACCCGGTTCAAAGTACAGGTGAAATTCGTGTCCGCTCAAACGCTTCTGACGATATTTCATTGGCGCCGACACCCAGAAGTAATCGGCCTGTGCGGCGCTTGTTCCGCTCCAACGAAACTGGTTCAGTTCGATGTTCACGCTGCTTTCAAAGCGCTCACGAGCACGGCTGACATCCTCAAGCGGGACGTTCACCGACATTTTCATGGCCGCAAAGCGCTCTCCGTCGCCCATGTCGACCGTGCCGGGGACTTCGTTCATCCAACTGATCTGAGTCGCAAAGGCAGCACTGCTGCACATCAGTAAGGCAATATTAATCAGAATTCTGCGCATAATAAGTCCCGTAGATTTCTTCAATGCGGGCAAAGCCACATAACTGACCGCTGCTTTTTTCTTGTTTACGAGCGATGTCTGCCGAAGCCAGTACATTCGCCACCAGCCGCAATCCATCGAGATCGGCTTGTGACGCACCGGTCTCGCTAATGATGTCAGTGTAGTCAGTAATAAAGTCGTATGCGTCGCTCTCAGCGCGGCGGCGTAACGTCTCGGTCGGACGCCCTAAACCATGCAGGACATCCAGCACACCGGCCAAGCCCATGGCGCCATGCTGATCACCCAGGTCGGATTCGCGACGAATAAGAGACTGTAAGAACACCACGGCACCGCGAACGGCCTGACCGCGGGCAACCGGGACAGGCATCGATGGCGTGATTTCTGAGACCACAGGCACGGCCGTCATTGCTTTCGATAAGGCGGGTAACCAACTCAACATAACCAAACTCCTCTACGATAAAGGAGGTTATGCAGTTAGTGAGCCAACCCATTAAAACGACTATTTTTCAATGGGTTAGCATCAGTAGCGGTGGTTTATTACCGCTCAGTGTCAGAACTTTGCCGCTCATGCCCCGCACGCAGTGGTCGCGCGCGCCGGGTCACGTGCTGGCGCACACTGCGAACGCCAAGCCAGACCAGCAACAACACAATCGGCATCGAAATACCTTTCGCCAGCGTCACGTCTATTGGAAGCCCTGCCGACTTTATTGCCGCAAACGCGATCTCAAGCAGTGACAGGAGGTAATAGCCAATCGCCACCACCGAGAGACCTTCCACCGTCTGCTGCAGGCGTAATTGCAACTGACTCCGACGGTTCATCGACGACAACAAATGTTGGTTCTGCTCCTGAATCGACAGGTCTACCCGCGTCCGCAGCAAACTGGTGGTGCGGTGAATACGTCGGGACAGATCTTCCAGACGATCTCGCACTGAGTTACAGGTTTTAATGCCCGGCGTTAAGCGACGCTCGAGGAATTCCTGCATGCTTTGCATGCCATCAATCGGTTGCTCTCGTAGCTGACGCATGCGATCACGCACCAGATCGTGATATGCAACCGATGCGGCGAAGCGGAAGTTCGTATCCGACCGGTGACGCTCAACTTCCGCCGCCAGTTGCGATAACTCCTGCAACAACTCGCGTTCGTCTTTTTCCTGATCGATTTCAGAAATACTCAGGTTCAACGTCGCCAGCGCATCCTCGATGCGCGATAACTCACTGCCCATGGCACGTGCCACCGGTAACGCCAGCAACGACATCAGACGATAGGTTTCCAGCTCACATAAGCGCTGCACCATACGTCCGGCCTGATAGGCATTCATGTCCCGATTCCAGACCACCATGCGGCCAAAGCCATCACTGTGCAGTTTAAACGCGGTCCACAGACGAGCTTTATTATCCGCCGCCTGAGATCCGGATACCCGCTGTCCTTCGAACCAGCGCTGCAATTCCTGCTCAGCAGGCTCTTGGTCAGTCAGCACCAGATTCACCGCGACCACCAACTCGCCCGGCATGCTGGATAACCAGTCTTTGGGGATAAATGCCAACGCATCGTCAGAAAACGCCGCAGTGTCTTTGGAGATAAACGTAAAGTTTGCGAACTCGAGGTGGCGCTCCCAGCGCAGCTCAAAACCGCCAAAGTCCTGATACAAACAACTCGAATCGGCACTTGGCACTGGCACGCTGTAACGGCGGCACAGGTCACTGACGTGATCAAAAATGGCGTCACGATTGTTATTCAGCATCACGGTAAAATGCGTCACCTGACAGGCACCGTCGACGATGGGCGACGGCCGGTTATGCAATTCTTCATACAGCGCAGAACGCTGAGGATGCACTCGTAATGACACCGTTGGCGCACTGATTTCTGGCTGTTTCAAGGTTGGTTTTTCGGCGACGCTAACGTCTTCCAGGGCATCGTTCATTCGCTGTCCTCTGTTTCTGTTTCAGTCTCTGTCTCCATCAGATCGGCCAGGGTCATTGCCCCTAGCTCAGACGTCGCATTCGTGAGTGACGCCTGCCACTCGTGCAATTTCACCAACTTCTCACGCTGGCTGGCATGGGTTCGGGTCAACTCCTCGAGTGTTTGCCCAGCAAAGAACGCATTTAGTGATAATGATGCAGGATCGTACACCCACGCCCAACGACCGTCTTCCGTCGCCACGACCCAGCCTGCGTGAGCGAACTCATACAGCAGGTTGGTCAATCGACCGGCGTCCACATCACGCAAGCGGCGACGCACCTCAGCCTCCGTCAATAGGGCCGCGCCTTTGCGTCCGGCAATCAACAACTGGGCGAGACGTACCCGGTCACCCAGAGGATCGCGACTGCCTCCGGGGCGACGATAGTGACTCAGCCCATAACTCAGCTCAGCCCCCAGCAATAAGAGCATCCACGACACGTACACCCACAACAGAAACAACGGCACGGCGGCAAAGGCTCCATAGATCAGCTGATACGAAGGAAAGAGCCCTAACGCACCGCTAAACAGAAACTTGCCGAATTCAAATGCCCCTGCCACCAATACGGCCGCAATTAAGGCATGGACCACGGGCACTTTGCAGTTTGGCACCAGCACATAGAGCACGGTGATAGCACCAGTCGTCAGCAGCCAGGGCAGAACACCGGCCAGCGCCTGCAACGACTCCGCAGGTGAGTTGGCGGGCGAATCTGCCCATAAGCTCATCGACGCCAGCACCGATGAGGTTGCCACGGCGGCACCAAACAGCAGTGGCCCCAAGCTCAACACGGCCCAGTAACGGAAGAAGGTCTGTACTTTGGATCGTGAACTCTCCACGTTCCAGATGCGGTTAAACTGCGCTTCAATGGTTTGCAGCAGTAACAGACAAGTCACAAACAAAGCGGCAATACCAATCCAGGTTAACTGGCGGGCCTGTTCACTGAATTTCTGCAGATACTCGGTAATGACCTCACTGCCCTGAGGTAACACGTAACCCAGCAATTGTTGGTTGGCGTCCGCGCCCCAGGATTGCAGTGCCGGTATCGCACTGAGGATGGCATAACTCACCGTAATCACAGGCACCAGAGCAAACAACGTAGTGTACGTCAAAGCCGCCGCTTCTTTGCGACGTTCCATGCTTTCGAAGCGTTTAATCGTCTGCCAGAGCACACGTCCGACGTGAGATGGATCAGGAATATAACTGGGTTTCATACGTTTCCTTGATACAATGAGAGCCTTTATCAGACCCGAGAACACCGGAAAAATCATGAGCGATATTACTATTTATCACAATCCCCGCTGCTCTAAGTCACGCGAGACCCTCGCCCTGTTAAAAGACAATGGTGTTGAACCCACGGTGGTTGAGTACCTGAAAGAGACGCCAGACGAAGCGACCCTCGCCGGCCTGATCGAAAAACTCGGCATCACTCCGCGCGAGCTACTGCGAAAAAAAGAAGCCGAATTTAAAGAACACAATCTGGGCGACGCCTCTGTCAGCGACGCTGACATCATCCGTGCCATGGCGGTATCACCCAAGTTGATCGAACGCCCGATCGTAGTAAATGGAGACAAAGCACGCCTGGGACGCCCACCAGAACAGGTGCTGGAGATCATTCAATGAGCGACTACGTTCTGGTGCTCTACTACAGCCGTCACGGCAAAACGGCCGACATGGCCAAGTACATTGCCCGTGGCATTGAATCACAGGGGCTGGAAGCGCGTTTGCGTACGGTGCCCGAAGTCAGTCCAGACCACGAAGCAACGCAACCTGCGGTGCCTGACAGCGGTGCCGTCTATTGCAGCATCGATGACCTGAAGCACTGTCAGGGCTTAATACTCGGCAGCCCAACGCGCTTTGGCAATATGGCAGCGCCGCTGAAGTACTTTATCGATACCACCAGCGCCTTGTGGATGACTGGCGCCTTAATCGATAAGCCAGCCTCGGTATTTACCTCGACCGCCTCGATGCACGGCGGACAGGAAACCACCCTAATGACCATGGCCTTACCTTTGCTGCATCACGGCATGGTGTTCGCGGGCTTACCTTACAGTGAAGCTGGCCTGTCAACGACGACCGGCGGCGGTACCCCTTACGGCGCTAGCCACGTCAGTGGTGCCAACGGCGATCTGGAGCTGAGCAAAGAAGAGAGCAATCTGTGTGTGGCCCAGGGGGCACGTGTTGCCCGACTAGCTAAACAACTCAGCAAAGACTGAAGCCAATAAAAAACGGCTACCGTGGGGTAGCCGTTTCATGACGACGCATTCGCCTGATGCCAATGACAGATTAGTCGTCCCATTCACCATCCGTGTCATCATCCGCGATTTCAGTCGTCACAGACGCACCGCATTTCACGCACTTACCTTCGATGTACACAACGCCGTTCAGTTCGTATTCCTCTGGTTCTTTCATACCAAGGTCCACCTCCATACAGCTGTTGCACCAGGTCTGGGACAGGAAGGCTTCCTGATCTTCTTTGTCGCGTGCGTAAAAGTCGCGTTCGATGCGTTCCATAAATTCTCTCTGTCTCGCTAGTCATCACAATTATTGATAATGGAATCAGTGTCAGGAAGCCATTCAGGCCAACGATCACAGATCCAGTGAGGCCTATTCTAAGCTGATTGGACTCAGGGACAAACGGAATCCACCATGAAAGTCCAAACCCAGATTTCCCTCAGCGTCATGGCCAGTACCCTTCTGGCCGTCGTCGTCACCGCGGCCGTCATCATTTTTACCGCGATGAACTCAGCCTCCAGCCATACCGAAGCGCTGATCCGCGACAACCTGATGGCGCAGAATGAACAGAAGAAGCTGCAAATTCGCGAATACTTCAACGCCACCGAACGCCAGCTGACCTTGCTGGCGCAAAGCCCGTTTTTGCGCGAAAGTCTGACCGAGCTGACCGCAGCCTTCGACCAATACAGCCGAGACGTAGATGGCATCAACACCGACGCACTACGCGATTACTACCGCGACGCCTTCGATGAGAAATACCAAGCCATCAACGGTACCTCATCCAACCCAACGGCGCTGATGCAAGGGCTGAGTGACAACACCCTCGCCCTGCAAGCCAGCTACATCAGTGACAACCCACATCCGCTGGGTGCCAAAGATGCCCTGAGCAAAGCCCCCAACGACGCCTATTACGATGCCATGCATGAGCGCGTTCATCCGTACCTGCAACGCTACCTGAATGACTTTGGTTTGTACGATGTGTTCTTAGTATCAGGGCGTGGTGACATCGTCTACAGCGTGTACAAAGAGCTCGACTACGCCACCTCGCTAATGAGTGGGCCGTACCGTGATACCGGCATTGCCGACGCGTTCCGACGCTCACAAACGCTGACCGAAGGCAGCGTCGCTTTTACCGATTTCCGCCCGTATCTGCCTTCTTATGAAGCAGCCGCCGCCTTTTTGGCGACGCCGGTCATGATTGGTGATACTCGCATCGGTGCCCTCATTATCCAACTGCCCATCGACACCATCACCGCCATCATGAACAATTTCGGTGAATGGCAGCGCAGTGGCTTGGGTGACACTGGCGACAACTACCTCGTTGGCCCCGACCAGCTATTACGCTCTGAACGACGGGCGTTCCAACAAAGCCCCGAAGCCTTCCTCGCCAGCCTCCCAGAAGGCCAGGTATCCGCGGCGCAACGTCATGCCATCCTTCAACGTGAATCTCTGGTGGGGTATCTGCGCAGTGACTCTGCCGCTGTCAATCAGGCACTCAGCGGCGACATCGGTTTTCATCGTGGCGCTGATAGCCAGGGCATGGACATCCTCAGTAGTTACACTCAGGTGCCCGTATTTGATTCGCAATGGGCGCTCATCAGCGCCATGGGAACCGACGAAGCCTTTGCTGAAATCGCCGCCACCGAACGCGACCTGATTTTTTATTCTGTACTGGCCACCGTACTCGTGGGTGGCATTGCCGCGTTACTCGCGCACTATCTTGGGCGTTCAGTCACCAAACCCATCCTGCGATTTATTCGCCAGATCGCCGACAGCGCCCACAACAAAGATTTAAATGCACGTTTCTACTCGCGCGGCGCCGACGAGTTCCGATCGCTGGCGGATTCGCTTAACGACATGATGTCGGGTTTGCAGACCTTCATGCAGCAGATTTATCAGACATCGCACTCACTGAGCACCCACGCTAGCACCCTATCCCGCGTCACAACAGCCACCAGCGACAAGGTGACCGCGCAAAACGACGAGGCCAACGCCGCGGCAACGGCTACCACTGAGGTCAGTGCGTCGGTCGGTGTGGTGGCCGATCATGCAGACACCACCGCCAAGCACATCCGCGATACCCGCGCCCGTGTGTTAGCTGGCCATGAGACATCCGCCGATGCTCGTCGCTCGATCCGCGCCTTGGGTGAAAATATGAAGCAATCCATGACGGCCATTGGTGTACTGGAAAGTGAGAGTGACAGCATCGGCGCCGTGCTGGACGTCATTCAGACCATTGCCGAGCAAACTAATCTATTGGCCTTGAACGCCGCCATTGAGGCCGCTCGCGCCGGTGAGCAAGGTCGCGGCTTCGCCGTCGTCGCCGATGAAGTACGCACTCTCGCCAGCCGCACGGGAGAAAGCACCGAAGACATCCGTCATCGCATTCAGTCATTGCGTAATCAGGTTGCCGATGTCCGCCGAGCCATTTCCGCCTCCGAGCAGGACACCCATTCATCACTCGAGAAGATCGAATCCACCGCCGAGCAAATGGACGACATTGCCAGCAACATTGATAACGTCGAGCAGATGAGCGTTCAGATTGCGGCTTCGGCAGAGCAACAGAGCCAGGTCGCGAAAGAGATTGATCGCAACGTTTCTCATGTACGCGATTTGTCTGACGAAATTCTCGAATCCGCCGCGACCATCAATCAAAGCAGTCATGACCTGGGTGACATCGCCAGCCAGATACGCCACCAGCTGGAACAGTATCGGTTTCAATAAGGACTTCTCATTTCAGGCGCTTGATGCGTAAAAAGCCTGCGGAACGGACTGTTCCGCAATTAGTTCGCCCGAGTGGGTAATTCCTTTTCTGCGGCACTTTCCAACCTCAGCGTGGTCGTTTATAACGGGCGGATACATTCTCTAACGACAGGTCGGTATATGATCACGCTGCATCACCTTGAAAACTCCCGCTCCCAACGAATCCTTTGGTTACTGGAAGAACTGGGCGTGGAGTACGACATCAAACTGTATAAGCGCGATCCCAAAACCAACCTGGCGCCCGATGAGCTGAAAGCCATTCACCCACTGGGCAAATCACCATTGCTGACCGACGGTGGTAAAACTCTGGCCGAATCCGCCGTGATCATTAACTACCTGATGACGACTTATGGCCAAGACAAAGGCATGGTTCCAGAAGTTGGCAGCAAAGCCGCAAACCAGGCCGAATACTGGCTGCACTTTGCTGAAGGCTCGATGATGCCGTACCTGGTCATGTCATTAGTCTTCCAGAAAGTGAAAACTGCGCCGATGCCATTCTTCATTCGCCCGATCGCCAAAGGCATTGCCGATCAGGTCATGAAAAGCTTCGTCAGCCCGAACGTAGAAAACACCCTGCGCTTTGTGAACGAGCACCTGAGCCAGCACACCTGGTTCGCTGGCGATGAATTAAGCGCTGCTGATTTTCAGATGATTTTCCCACTGGAAGCCGCCCTGAGCCGCGCCGAGTTAGCGAAATCACTCCCGGCCATCGCCAGCTTCGTTGATCGCGTACATGCCCGCCCTGCTTACCAGACCGCCCTCAAAAAAGGTGGTCCTTACGACTACGCCTGATCAGGAGATCCTATGTTCCGGAAAATGATGCGCAGTACCTGGCTTTGGGTGCTGGTGTTAGCGGGTTGTACCACCGCAGGTTTTAACAGCATGGACACCGAAGCCCTGTTTGGGCGGAGCGTCATCATTGAACACAGAGCAGATTATCAAAGCGAGGCTGCCGAACATTACCGCACGGAAGTGCAGCCAATTCTCGAGCAACGCTGCGTTGTCTGCCACGCCTGCTACGACTCACCTTGTCAGCTAAAGCTCACCTCGCCTGAGGGAATCATGCGCGGTGCTAATGGCGACAAGGTGTATCACGGTACGCGCCTGATTGCGGCCGAACCCACACGACTGGGCATCGATGCGCAAAGTACTGCCGAGTGGCGCGACAAAGGCTTTCACCCGGTGCTGAATGAGCGCACCCAGCGTGCGGATATCAATCTATCAAATTCCTTGATGTACCAAATGCTGTCGCTCAAGCACAACGCGGAGCCCGCTACAGGCCCACGTCTTAGCGACGACTATCGCCTTGGCCTGAACCGTGAACAAAGCTGTCCGACTCGCGAGACCTTCGATGAGTACGCCGCTGATAACCCTCATGCAGGCATGCCCTACGGGCTACCCGCATTAAACGAACAAGAGCATAAGACACTCACAAACTGGTTGGCCTCCGGTGCCGCCATGTCAGCGCCTGCGCCTCTGTCTGAGGCTATTCAGACCCAAGTCGCCGATTGGGAACGCTACCTCAATGGCGACTCGCTCAAGCAACAATTGGCCAGTCGCTATATATATGAACACTGGTTCCTCGCCAGTCTGTATTTCTCGGATGCGCCGTTATTCAAAGGCATTGAACCGGATACCCGGCCCGAAGTTTTTTTCCGCATCGTGCGTTCCTACACACCACCCGGGTTGCCGGTAAAGGTCGTCGCGACCCGCCGACCTTACGATGACCCGGGCACGGCCCGCATTTATTACCGCCTTATGCCCATTACTGAGAGCATCGTCGCCAAAACTCACATGCCCTACCGCCTGAACGGAGAGCGCATGGAGTGGCTGAAGTCGCTGTTTACAATCCCAGACTACGAGGTCGGTGCACTGCCAAGCTACGAACCTGAGGTCGCGTCAAATCCGTTTATTGCGTTTCACGATTTACCGGTCAAATCCCGCTACCGCTTTATGCTGGAAGAGTCGGAATACATCATCCGAGGATTCATCAAAGGCCCGGTATGCCGCGGTCAGGTGGCGCTCAACGTCATCGACGATCATTTCTGGGCCGTCTTCGTTGATCCGGATGAAATGGACAACAGTGATTTCGCCGACTTCCTGAGTGAACAAAGCAATAACCTGCGCTTGCCCGGCGAGGCGGAGAGTAATTCTGGTGTGCTGACAAACTGGCTGCGTTACTCGCGTCTGCATGGCAAATACATCGAGGCGAAAAATCAGCGCATGCTTGCGCGTTTCCCCGATGGCAAAGAATTAAACCTCGACCTCATCTGGGACGGCGATGGCCACAACCCGAACGCCGCACTCACCATCATGCGTCATTTCGACAGCTCAACCGTGGTGAAAGGCTTTGTCGGACAGGCACCGAAGACGGCCTGGGTGGTTGGCTATCCGCTACTTGAGCGAATCCATTACCTGCTCGTGACCGAATTTGATGTCTACGGCAACGTCGGCCACCAACTAATGACGCGCCTGTACATGGATTTTCTACGCATGGAGGGTGAGCATAACTTCCTGACCTTGCTGCCACAGGAAACCCGCATTGAGCTGGCCAATTACTGGTATCGCGATGCCAGTGATGAAGTCAGCGAATATCTGGTGAATTACGAAGAAAACGTCATTACAGATCCCGGTATTGAGTATCTGACGGACGACCCGAAACGTGAGTTATTCCAACACCTAGAAACCCACCTGAAAGGCGCCACACGCGACACGTATCGCTTAGCCAGTCATGTGACCCCGGCATTGCTCAGTACTTTGTCACCCTTAAACGAGATCACCGGCAAACCGGCGACGTTGATGCCTGAAATCTCTCATCTGATGGTCGAGCACCTAAGCGGCAACACTCAGCTGTTTACCCTGCTGCGTGCCAGTGGCCACAGTAACCTGACGGGGCTGCTTTACGAGGAGGGCAATCGCCTTCCAGAAGAGGACTACCTGACGGTATTGCCGGGAATTGTCGGCGCCCACCCCTCAGCGCTGTACCGCATTTCTGCGCACGAATTGGATGACTTCACTCAGCAAGTCTCTGGATTGCAGAATGAAGAAGACTATCGGGCGTTAGGTGACCGCTTTATTGTGCGTCGCACCGCCAAAGATTTCTGGCCGGTCAGCGATCACCTACACCGTTGGTATCGTAAGACGGACCCTCTGAATTACGGCATTCTCGATTACGCACGCCTGGAAAACCGTTGATCATGCAGGACATCATTCAACAATTCGTATTGCTCTGGTCCGTCATTGATCCGATTGGCACTATCCCGGTATTTATCGCCGTTGCCGCCGGGTTAAGCGATCCCAAAGACCGACGTAAGCTGGCCATCAAAGCCACTTTGGTCGCTGCTGGCGTACTGCTGTTTTTCGTGGTGGCTGGTGAATTTTTATTAGACGCCATGCAGATTCCGCTGCCCGCCTTTCAGATTGCAGGCGGCATCGTCTTATTTCTGTTCGCCATGACCATGATGTTTGGTGACAGTAAACCCGAAGAAGAACTGAACATGGTGAAAAAGGGAATGCAGACGGCGGTCTTCCCGCTGGCGATCCCTTCCATTGCTTCGCCGGGGGCCATGATGGCAGCCGTGCTACTGACGGATAACAACCGCTTCTCGTTGGAGCACCAGGCCGTCACCACCTTGATCATATTGTCAGTGCTGCTGATTACGCTGATTTTTATGTTGCTGGGGACTCACATTCTTCGAGTCATTGGTGAAGCCGGAGCCAGTGTCATCAGCCGGGTGATGGGCCTGATTCTGGCGTCGGTAGCCGTAACGGCCGTATTGCTGGGTATTCAGACTTTCTTTCATCTGGATACCCTGAGCAGTGCGTTTTAACGCAGTACGGGCTCAACCAAAATAGCCAATCAGATAAGATAGCTAGTCAGGCAAAGTGATCAGTCAGACAAAATGCTGGCCAATAACTCTTTGTCTGGCATGCCAAAGCTCGAGTTCGAGGCAACAATTTTACCCTCAGGGTTAATCAGGTACTTGTAGAAATTCCAACGCGGAGCCTGATCCTGCCGGGCGACCTCCTGAAACAAGGGGTGAGCGTCTTTCCCCTTGACCGGAACCGTCGACAGCATGGTGAAGGTCACGCCAAAGTTCTTGTAGCAAATATCGGCCGCCACCGCTTCGTCGTCGGCTTCCTGGTTAAACGAATCAGACGATACGCCGATGACCACCAGCCCCTGATCTTTGTATTGCTGGTGAAGTTGCTCCAGATCGCCAAACTGATCAGTGAATCCACAATGGCTGGCGGTGTTCACCAGTAACACCGGCTTGCCTGCGCTTACGTCACACAAATTCAGCACATTGCTGCTGTGCAACTGCTTCATCTCGTGGTGGAAAATTTCAGGGCAGCTCTCCGGGTAATCCGCCGCCTGAGCGGACACGGCGGCCAGAGATAACGGGATCGCTGCGAACAGCGTGCTAAGCAAAACGGGGGCGAATGGTTTCATACATTACTCCTGCTGATTTTTATAAGGTTAGCAAACCTGCCTCACGTAAATCACCCGGAAATCTGTGTTTGCATGGTAGTATCAGCGGCCAGATAAGGAGTTGATATGGCCCTCACCCACTTCCTGACACACAAAATCAGCAAAGCTGAAAAAGAACCCGGTGCAACGCTGACCTGCAGTGATCAGGACGGCGCCGTCGGCGACGACACCCTCTCTGGTTACTATCAGCGTTGCGCCAGCCAGTTAAAAGGCACTCTGTTGCAACGCAGTGGTAAACGCTACGGGGTATTCAACCCAGAATCGTTGAGTTTTCAGGCGCTGATCCGCGATTGGCAAAAAGAGGCCATGCCCTTCTCCAGTTGGTCACAACGCGCGGCCAAACATCTGGCGTCTGCGCTGGATAACACCGAGCTGATGATGGATGGCTACCTGGCATTCTTTCATGAGTCGTTGGCCGACCACGACAAGCTGTACGTATTTCATCTGCGATACAAAGACAGTGTCATGGTCGATAACAACCTCAACTTGTCCGAAACGCGTTACCTCGATTTCTCAAACACCGGGTTTGGCTTGGTCATCAATCTGACCGACTGGGCACAAGATGCCGACAGTAAGTACTACACCTTCTCGTTCGGTCGCGGCGATCGTCCTTTACAGAATGCCCTGCTCGAGGCCACAGGGTTTACCGATACCCTGAACACCTCGGCGGAAACCGAAGAGTTTCTCGACATTGTTGAGGAATACAGCCGCCAGTTACCCGACGAACAAGCGCATGAATACAAGGCCAAGGTCGTTGACTACTGTATGGAACAGGACATGCGCGGCGAGCCCGTTGTGTTTGAAGAACTTGAGCATCACCTTGAGTCAGAAACCAACGCGCGTCCCGGTGAAGCCTTTTCTCATTACGTGATTGAAAAGAAAAAAGCCCGCCGCCAACAAGCCAGTGCTATGCCCGCCCCGGATGCCTCGCCAGAAGCGCTCGTGCAAGCCGGTGCGCCAACCAGCATGGTCGCGGATGCGGTGAAAAATGAGCTGATTCCTGACCGCAAAAAGCTGAAAGGATTTATTCGCTACACAGGTAAAAACAAAGACCTGAGTTTAAGCTTCTCGGCCAGTATGCTGGGTAAAGACGTGGAATTTAATGCGGCGGATAAATCTTTGCTTATCCGTAAGGTGCCGGAGAGCCTGATCAAGCAACTCTCGGGTAAAAAAGACAACGACGCCTGACGGCGCCGTTGCTGTACTGCTCGTTTCTGCACTGCCCAGTGTTGTACTGCCAGACAGTGCAGAGGTTACGCTTAGTTAGTCTGCAAACTGCTGATAATCGTCGATGGTGACCGAAATATTCGCGTGCATAAAATCACCATCGTGTGGCCATAGGAAGGCCGTCCAAGGCGTCAGCGCCAACGGGTTGATCACGTAGGTGTTATCAACCACTTCGTAGTTAATATCAAAAGCAACACCTGCCAGCGTGTTAGAGCTGGTTTCTGTCCACTGTGCCGCGTCATTACAAGCAGCTTCGGTTTCAGCGCACGCGTTTACGTACAGAGTGAATACGGATTCGGTGTTGATCGTAGCGCCCAGCGAATTCGTCACCTGCTCGCCCACTTCCTGACGGAAACGGTAGTACTGAACCTGACGGTCGCTGGTGTCGAAGAAGGTAAATACGTCCTGCGTAAATTCCCACACGTCGTCCGTCTGCTCGGTAGTTTCCACACCGTGGGCAATGGCAATACACTCGGCCACGGCGTCTTCCTGAATGCCTGCTGTTCCAAGGTTGGTGTAATCCAGAGAGAACTCATACGTCAGTTCTGGAGCAGTGGCAAAATCAGTACTGTCACTGACCTTCACTCCTTCCACGGTTAATGTCGTGCTCTCGCCCACTGGCGTGGTAACACGGCTACCTTCGGCATTCAGAGTACGGAAGTTCGGGCCATAAGTAACTGTCAGGTCCGTCAGAGTTTGCGGTGTGACACCGGACTCATCCACACTACCGGTTTCGGTATAGGTGGCTTCGTAGCCATCGGCAGTGGCTTCCACGGAAAAGTCTTTGCGCCATGCAGAATCGCAGCGGGTCATTTCATAAATGCCGTCGTCATTGGCAGTCACAACGACCAGCTCACGGCTCATGCCCTGATACAGGAACGGGTTAGTCGCATCATCGGCATTCGGCGAGGTGCTGTTCTCTTCCGTCAGAATCATCCAGATACCCTCTGGCGATTCACTGCTCAGTGAACGATCCGTCAGCGGCAAACCGCTAAAGCCTTCTGGGAAGCACCCGGTCAGAGGCACACTCAGTGCCACAACGGTTGCTGCTGCCAGTGGGCGCATCAAAAATTTAGCCATGGGGAAACTCCCTGTATCGCAATGTAGGTGGAATCAAATTCGCCATCACGATACCTGACAAACGCCTGTCTATTATCCTGATTACGTAAAGATGACCGCTTTCGTCCCGATTCACCCCATTCACCATTAGACATTTTGCGCCCCACCCCATGCATCCGTCCCTTTGGTTGACTCAGTACCAGAATCATTCGACTGGCTATGCACTCTGGGGCCTAGAGCCAGGGCTGTTTGCATGCGACATCATACGTACACTGTTCAGCATCACGTTTTTCTGCAAGGATGCCGCCATGACGATGACAAACGCCCCCCGCTCGCCAGCCGACTGGCAAACGCCACTCAAACACACCTTCGGATTCGACCAGTTGCGCGAAGGCCAGCAACCGGTGGTCGAAGCCATACTCGCCGGGCGCTCTGCCGCGGCGATTTTCCCTACCGGGTCAGGCAAATCACTGTGCTATCAGCTACCCGCGCTTTTACTGCCTCACCTCACCTTAGTGGTTTCGCCATTGTTAGCATTGATGCAGGATCAGGTGGCGTTTCTGCGCAGTAAAGGCGTTGCGGCGGCGAGCCTCGACTCAACATTAAGCCGGGAAGAACTGACCTCTGTTCAGCAAGGTGTTCGCAATGGCGAAATTAAGATTCTGTTTATCTCGGTAGAGCGTTTAAAGAATGAACGCTTCCGCGAATTTATCCGGGGCGTTGCTATTTCTTTACTGGTCGTCGATGAAGCGCACTGCATTTCTGAATGGGGGCACAACTTCCGTCCGGATTACCTGAAACTGCCCTACTGGCGTCGCGAATTTAATATCCCGCAGTCTTTGCTCTTAACAGCAACAGCGACACAGCCCGTCGTAGAAGACATGCGCCGACATTTTGATATCGTGGAATCCGATGTCATCAGTACCGGTTTCTATCGGTCGAACCTTCGATTATTAGTTCAGCCTACGCCGGTACATGAGCGCTTAAACAAATGCGCCCAATGGTTAAATCACCTGATCAAAAAAGGCGAGCCGTTTGGCAGCATTATTTACGTCACCCAGCAAAACACCGCAGACGACGTTGCCAGCCAGTTAAACCAAATGGTTCCAGTGCCAGTAGAGTCCTATCACGCGGGCTTGCCGAGCGATACGAGGCAAGAAATCCAACAGCGATTTATGAATGGTTCAACGCCCTGCATCGTGGCCACGATCGCCTTTGGCATGGGCATCGACAAAAGCAATATCCGCCAGGTATTGCATTACGACCTCCCGAAATCGATAGAAAATTACAGTCAGGAAATTGGCCGCGCCGGGCGTGACCGAAAGGCGTCTGATTGTGTTCTTCTCGCGGATTTGAGCGGCTTAACCGTGCTCGAAAATTTCACCTACGGCGATACGCCGACACTTGGTGCGATTAAGCGTTTACTAACTACGATAAGCACAGATACTACCGTAAATAGTTCAGGTTCGGGCCGCTGGGAAACCATGATGCAACCGCTGTCGAATCAGACGGATATCCGCCCGCTGCCGTTAAAAACCTTACTCGTGCATTTAGAAATGGCCGGACGCATTACACCGCTTTACAGCTACTACGCCGAGTATCGGTTTAAACCAGAGTCCGACAGTGCCCTGCTGTCTCACTTTAAAGGTGAACGGCAGGAATTTATCCAAACGCTATTAAACCGCAGTAAAAAAGGCCGCACCTGGTACAGTCTGGATATGGATGCGTTAATTCAGAGCCTTGGCTCCGATGCCCGCTCGCGCGCAGTGAAAGCGCTCGAATACTGCGCCGAGCAGCAATGGCTGACGCTCGAAATTAAGCAGATGACCGAGGTGTTTGAAGTGAAGCCCTGGCAAGTTGCAGAAAGCGATGCCATTGCGCATGAACTACATCAGAGTTTTATGGCGCACCAAAACAGCGATATTCAACGCCTTCACAATATGGTGAACCTGTTTCAGTCGCAGCACTGTTTAAGCCGACAACTGGCGGTGTATTTTAATGATCACTCGATGACTCAAGACTGCGGGCATTGCTCGGTCTGCATGGGTAAATGGCAGCCTTGGCCACACAACAATGTCGCTACCGCACCGGAGCATACAGTGATTCAAGGGATGCTGTCTGAGTTTAACCAAGCGTATCAGGCAATGTTTAATCAAATACCAGAGCCCGAGACTCAGATCCGTTTTTTAAGTGGCATGACCAGCCCGTGGCTGACAAAGGTTAAAGCGAAGAAGATTGCAAATTACGCAGCACTCGAGCAGATGCCGTATGCGGATGTTTTAAAAGCGCTTAAAACTTGATACTGAAGGCTGAAGCCTGACGTTAAGACTTCTTCCCGGCATTATCCGCAATGCGACGAATCACCCGCGAAGCAGCAACAAAACCAAAGGTCCCCGTCACCATAGTGGCCGAACCAAAACCGCTGTTGCAATCGAGGCGGGTGCTTTCGCCCGCGAACGCCTTGGTCTGACACACGGTGCCGTCACTGCTTGGATAAACCAACTGTTCGGTAGAGAACACACAAGGGATGGAATAGTTACGTGAGGCGTTTCGCGAAAAGCCATATTCCCGACGTAACAAGGAACGCACCTTGCGCGCGAGCGGATCATTAAACGTTTTGTTCAGATCACCGATCTGAATCTGGGTCGGGTCGGTCTGGCCGCCAGCGGCACCCGTGGTCACAATACGGATCTTACGGCGCTTACAGAACGCAATCAGCGCGGCTTTGTTCTTCACGCTGTCGATGCAGTCGATCACGTAATCCATATCCGGCGTGATCTGCTCTTCCAGATTCGAGGCCGTGACAAACGCCATGCGGGCTTCCACATCGATCTCGGGGTTAATGTCTTTCAACCGCTTAGCCACCGCTTCGCATTTAAGCGTACCGACGGAACTGGTCATGGCATGAATCTGGCGATTAGTGTTGGTGACGCAGATATCATCCATATCAATCAGCGTAATCTTACCCACACCTGTACGTGCCAGCGCTTCCGCTGCCCAGCTTCCCACTCCGCCAATGCCAATCACGCAGACGTGCGCATCGTGCAGACGCTGTAGGCCGTCAGCACCGTATAAGCGGCCAATACCGCCAAAGCGGTCGAGGTAGGAAGGGGTCATGGTTCTGCCCAGAAAGATCAAGTACGCCAGCGATTATACCAGCTATCTGAACCATACACTTCAACTTGAGCGAGCCCGTAACCTCTGAGTCATCGTTAGTATCACCGCCAACCCAATCAGCCCCAACAGAATCCAGGTGGCATGACTGGGCAACATGAAGATCACAAACAACAACGCTGGAATCATCCAAAGCGATAACCGAGCGTTAAACAATCTGGCACTAATCCAACCTGCAAAAATTGGTGTCAATACGGCAAGAAGAACGAAAGCATAGGTGATCACATGATTGCCAGCCGCCCAGTCCGACGCGGCAGAATACACATCACCGATCTGCTGAAATGCCAATACACCCAACCACAGACTACAACCAGCGGCTAAGATGCCAATGATTTGGTAAATACGAAATAACATGAGATTCCTTGTATCAGTTCCTGTTACTAACACTAATTGTGCACATAAACCCTCGCTTACAGCTCGGTACTGACATCCACTGAAGTGGTTGAAATAACGGCGTACGTCACTGTGCCCGAAGTAAAATAAACAGCTGGAGAACTCGTGATGATTTCACCGTTAGGAAATGTAGCCACGAAATTCATAGATGCCTCATCATTAACTTCAAACTCAATCCTCCCATTTGAAGGAATGTCTCCGAGATCCCTGATCGTCTCTCGCCAGTGAGCTTGAACAGCCACAGTTTCACGGGATTCATTGATAACAATGAACTTGGGTGTTGCCACCAACGGAGCGACCGTAAACAGCAAGATTCCTATGACGAAACCAGACAGTATCGAGCTAGCTATGAGTAACCTATTATATTTCATATACGTACTTACCATCCAAGGCTTCCAAAACAATAATTTTTTCGAATACTCCTTTGCTAATGGTTTCTTTGAAATCTTCAAAATATTCTGAATAATGCCCGTAAGCGACACAATCGACTAGCACCAACCACCATTCTTCATATATTTCTCGGTAAGGTTTTATTTTTGAAGACTTTGTACTGATACAATGCTTTGTGTTTTTCGATACTTCGTCATAAACCCAACCGCCTATTTCGTGCTGAGATATAGCACCAAGCCTAAACACAGGAGCGTCCGAATTAAAGCTTCCTGGTGTAAAGCTAACCGTTAGTCCGTCGGTCACCGTGTATTCACGGTGACAAACAACGCTTTCAGGTGTCTGAAATGACTGAAGTAAACTGACTAACTTCTTCTTCGTTCTTTTGCGATTTCCAAAGGGTATTCTTATATCAATTTCCACCCAAAAACATCTCCCATCAAAAGAAGGTTCGTATGAATGCAGTACGTTTTTCAGAAAATCAGTAATGCTGAAGCTATCATCATCTATTCTCTTTAGTACTCCCTGTACTTCAACATGCTCATTGAGCCTAGTTACTTCTATCGCAATATTGCCATTAAGTAAGAAATCCGGTGGTATGTTTCCATCAGGTTCAAACTCAAGAGATTCTGGAGAAAGTGTTTCTAAATATTTTTTGGCTAGTTCTTCTTCTCTATTCATAAATTGAATTCGCGTGAAATATAACAGTTAACTAGTGCATATGCGCATTCATCCATATCGATCAGAGTAATCTAACCGACGCCAGTCCGCGCTGGCGCTTCTGCCACCCGGCTCCCCACTCCCCCAATACCGATCACACAGACGTGCGCATCGTGCAGGCGCTGTAGGTCGTCAGCACCGTATAAGCGGCCAATACCGCCAAAGCGGTCGAGGTAAGAAGGGGTAATCAAAGAAGACATGGTGAAACTCAAAGAGCGAAAACGAGGACCGATTATATCAGCTAACCTTAGACTCCTCCCGGGTATCGATACGAGCAGCCTCCCCGGAAATAAGCAAGCAATGGGTGGATCTGATCTAAGAGAGAGTTACATGTCCATGTATCAATCTTTAATGATTAGAGTTGACCCCAAATGAAACATACTCATACTATCCGAACAAATGACATATCAAGAAAGGATTCTATTCTCATGAAGTATTTACTCATCGCGTTTTCCGTCGTTTCTTTCTCCGTAAATGCGGAGATACCCCACACCTTTTCTGCTGGGAGTCCTGCTAAGGCTTCTGAAGTGAACGAGAATTTCGAACACTTCGACATTGAAATGACCCGCCTGGAAACGGAAGCTACGACAACCTATGAAGGCCTGCAGGGTGATATCGAAGCGGTAGAAAGCGATTTAGCCACACTGGAAACGAGAGTAGATGACCTGGTAGCAGCAGGTTCAGGAGATAACGCCGGAACTGGAATGACTTACTCTTGTGGCACAGATCCTTACGATCATGCGTATACCTATAGCCGCACAGTTGCAGATCTCGGCACTTCTGTATTTTTAGGTGGACAAGAGTTCAAACTCGCCAAGTATGCGGTGGAGGTAGATAACGGGGATATCTATCACATTACTATGCCTAAGCGTCTGTCTACTCAGACGTCCCCAACTACGGTCAGTTACGTCCGGTTTTCTTCCTACGTTCCACCGGCTGATGACCGGTTCGTCTGTTCAGAAGGCGGCACCATCTTCGGCGATGCTCAATTTTATTATGATATTACACCGGGGATGTTCATTTCTCGCGAGACTTACTTTTCTAATGACGGCGATGTTGATGGAACATATTATTTGGACACATCTACGATCGAATCTATTCAGTACAATGTGAATGTTACATTTGGCGGCAAGAAAATGAATATCAGTGCCTATCTCGACGGAGATGCGTCATCCATTCTGGTTGGTAACCATGACTATGACTTCACTGACCAGGTCCCTGTCGTAGAAGGGGCTGATTACTCGGCTCAATATGCAGAGATCGCAGCGTTCTTGAACTATATCTATATCGAAAAGGTGGAATGATATGTCGATCAAGAATGTACTTGTGGTCTTCGCCTTCAGTCTTTTCCTGACCGCATGCGGAGGTAGCTCTTCTAAATCAAAGAAAGCACCTGATGATATCACTACGCCGCCAGACGCGACTATTGCTCAGCCAGATCAAGAACAGCAGGAAGAAGAGGTCGTTCAGAACACGCCGGATCCCGATGCGAACTGGGATCAGTTC
>Ga0181594_10000684_pt1 | contig 31441 bp, 23 predicted proteins | sample 071ome_18_FD_145603 | JGI IMG/M metagenome (GOLD analysis project Ga0181594, IMG submission 145603) | Coastal salt marsh microbial communities from the Groves Creek Marsh, Skidaway Island, Georgia - 071413BT metaG (spades assembly) | ecosystem: Environmental > Aquatic > Marine > Intertidal zone... | reverse complement strand
GCACTCCAATAGTCCTGATCAATCCAGGGCGGCACCTGCGGGTGCGCCGTTCGCGTATGGTAGGACTCACTGAAATTTACCGACGCAAACTTCCAATTGGTGTTGAGACGAATCTTTCTCGCAAAGATTCGCACCGCAGTGTCCATGGGATAGTTCTTGTATATTTCTGGAAGCGGATGCAGATACTCCATGAGTCCCGGGCTGTCATCGCTGAAGCTGTACCACACAAAGCCGCCCCAGGTGTCGCAACGGAGCTCCTTGAGTTTGAGCTTTCCGCAGGGATTCCCCTGAGAGAAATTCTCGGGGTCGTGCACCGACTGCAACACACCATCGAGCCCCCAGACCCAGCCGTGGTAGCGGCAATGGAATGCGTTCACCGAGGAGCTCTCCTCCACCAGCCGTAGCGCACGGTGCTGGCAGACGTTATAGAAAGCCTTGATCGAGCCGTCGTCCTGCTTGGCACAGATCACCGATTGATTCATAAAGTCGTGAACGACAAAGTCACCAGGCTCCTCGAGCTCCACCAGTCGCCCGGCCACATGCCAGATCTTGGTCCACATGTGTTCCCATTCCAGCGCGGCAAATTCTTTGGAGTAATAACGGTCCCCGGTAATCGCGTCGCCCCTCAGCAAAGACGGATCGCGTCCATCCATGGTGTCAGGGTGCACTGGGATATTCAGAACGGGTATTTCGAGCTCGGGTTTATTCATGATGACCTCTGTCACTCGCAGTGCTGGCGCTTTAGGGTATATCACCGCGACACTCGCCGGCTGCAACGCCCAACATCGCCTACCATCCTCGGCGGACCGTCATACAAAATCAATGCCTGAATGCCCCCAAATCTGGGCATCGAGTTGGCTATTGGCGGACGTACGAGCGGCCACAGCTACCCCTAGTCACGTTAGTTGAGAAGCGTAGGCCCACGTCATAAAAAAAACAAGTATGATTGTATTTAAAACATGATGGATACCCGCAGGCACCTTGCGACTCAAAGACTCACTAAGCCAACATTAAGATCACCGCGGCACCGATTTACCCAAGAGGAATGATCCCATGACCAATCGCCAAGTCGTTTTAAAAAGCCATCCTAATGGTGTCCCGCTGCCCGAGGATTTTGAATTGGTCGAGGGCGTCACCCCCGAAATCGGCGAGGGGCAAATGCTGGTAAGGAATCTCTATTTTTCTTTGGAGGCCGCCATTCGGGGCTGGCTGGATGGCAAAGCCAATTACTTCGAGCCGATTCCCCTGGGCGGTGCCATTCGCGGCCCCTCGGTGGCGAAAGTCGTCGCGTCTCGCTTGGAGGGCTTTCACGAAGGCGACATTATTTTCGGCCTGCATCACTGGGAGGACTACTCGCTGAGCGATGCCAACACCATATTGCTGTCAAAGCTCGACCCCGCCCCCGATCTTCCCCTCTCCTACTATTCTGGCGGGCTCGGAGGCTCAGGCCACACCGCCTATGTTGGGCTGCATGAGATTGGCAAGATTCAGGCGGGAGACACGGTCGTCATTAGTGCAGCCGCCGGGGCGACAGGATCCATGGCAACCCAGATTGCCAAGCTGCGCGGCTGCAGGGTCGTCGGCATTGTCGGCGGCGACGATAAGGCTGAGCTCATCACCCATCAACTCGGCGCCGATGCTGCGATCAACTATAAAACCTGCGGCGACCTCGCAGCGGCGGTTATGGCAGCCTGCCCCGAGGGAGTCGATGTCTATTTCGACAACGTCGGCGGTAAAACCCTCGACGCGATGCTCAGCTGCATGAACACGTTCGGGCGCATTATTGGCTGCGGGATGATCAGCGACTACAACGACCAGGATAATCCGACGCCCATTTACAATATGTGGAAGCTGGTGGAGAAAGAGCTCACTCTCAAGGGGTTTTTGCTCTACACCTATATGGAGCAGGTGCCCGCGGCCTCAGCACAACTCCATGAATGGGTGCGTGCTGGCAAGATAACCGTCCTCGAAAACATTACTGAAGGCCTCCCGAAGGCGGGCTGGGCCTATAGCGAGATGATGCGCGGCGCGACCATCGGCAAAAATCTGGTGGCGATGGACCTCGAGGCTGGCGAGACGATCTAAACTCCGCCAAAACCGATCTGCGTGCCCTAGCCCCCACTACAACGGGGGCCAATGACCGCAAAAGGGCTCTACCAGAACGCGGTTCAGCACCCGCTAATCTAGGTCACAGCGCGAGCGATAGGCGCTACTCAGACGTGAGCGGCTCTACCTGACCCAGCAATTGGAAAAATATGCCGTCCGGGTCTTCAAACACAGCGATGCCCATGGTGGACCTATCGCCGTCACAACACCTTACGATCGGTGACACAAATTGAACCCCGGCCCGCTGCAGGAGAGCGACGTCGGCCTCGATATCAGCAGAGGCATAATTCACCCGCTGAATCCCGGCATGGTTGATAGGCAGCGGATGAGGCGGCGCATCGTCACTGGGGCGCATCCACTGACTCAGCAAGAGACCGGAGCCATCGCTCGCGTGGGTCAGCATGACTTCCCGTACTTCATAGGGCGCTGCAAAACCGCGAGCGAGCGCCTCTTCGACAGTACTCGTGCGCTCGACAATGGGGGCACCCACAAACCCCAGCCGCTGATAGAAAGGCAATGACCGCTCGAGCTCAGTCACATTGATATTAAGGTGGTCGATGTGAGTCACGTAGCTGCCATTGGTGAGCGCATGGGCACGCGTTCTGTTTTGACGCAGCTCCACAAAGGTGCCCGAGGGATCTTTGAGCACCGCAAATCGAAGCCCAGCAGCGCCCACGCCGACCGGACCGATCGTTTGATAACCCGACGCTGCCAAGCGCGTTAGATCGGCGTTTAAGTCATCGGTACCGAGCACTACTTTGACAAACCCCAGCGCATTTAAGGCGGGGTATGCGGGCGCGAGATTTTGGGGGTCGAACCATTGGATCAGATCAATCATGCGCCCAGTCGGCTCGTGGAGCCGCGCGGGATCAATCTCACTTTCACCTAAATAGATAATTTCAGCGTACATGCGGTATGGCGACGCCATACCCATCGACTGCGCCATCTCCAGCGTATTGGTCTCTGGAAAAGGCCCGATCGCTCGCGCGAAACCGAGTTGCTGATAAAACGCCCGGGAAGCCTGATAGTCGTTGGTATTGATATTGAAATGGATACGACCCTGAAGAGAGAGCACTTCATCGCTCGCCCGCAAGGAATGCTGCGTTAGCATCAGACAAAAAAGCGTCAAGACAGCAAAACTCAAGCGGCCCAATCCAACCCGCGGCTTATTCATGGCGCACTCCTACGATTAGCCCGACATAGGCTCAGCTAGCATAGCAAACCACGTACCCCGCCTTTGGGTGAACGTATGCAATTGCTCTGGCAAAACGAAGCCCCGCGTGGAGAGCCAGGCGTACAGAAACGCAGGCTCTTCCCGCACGTTAGGCACAAACCTAACAGGCTTAAGGCCCTGAGCGCATGCCGGGCAACGGCGGCATAGCCTCACTCCCCCGGGGACAGAACCCTAGGCGTTGTCAGCACAAGACTGGCAGCTCTCGCAAAGACGCAAACTGCACAATCAGAATCGCCGGTTCAGTCCCACAGTGACCATCCAGCCTTGGGAATCATAGAAGTGGAGATCACTGTCGCTCTCGCCAACGGCGAATGACAGGTTGGGCTGCCATGCGCTCGCACCAAAAACCCCCTTAAAAAAGATCTGGGTAGCGAAGCCGAAGCCGTCTGCATCATTGACACCACCGAATAGTGGGTTTTCCGCATCGCCGTCCAAGGATGAAAAGTGCACCACCGTGGCCCAGCCAAAGCTCGGCGTGTTTCGGACGTAGCTCACACCCACCTCAAAACCATCCTGAGACATGGCCGCACCGTCGAGGTCACGATCAATAGCGGCAATGTGGGGCCTGACCAAGTGCTCGCCTCCCCCCAGGTTGAAGAGGTAACCCAACTCCACCCGCGTCCAGTCACCTTCGCGGCTGAGCAGTCCCCGCTCCGCTGACGACAGATCGAGGGACGCGCCACTGTTTTCTTCATCGAGCTCGATGTTGCGCGATATCGCTTTGAGCTCAAACTGGGAGCCCATAATTTTGTCCCAGGTCAATCGCAATCCCGTGGCATCGCGCGCTGTTTTTTTACGCTCCTCGTCCAACAGGTAAGGATCTGCCCAAACCTCGGTCTGTATCGCCGCTGCCGAGTCCAGCGCCAGCTGGAAACGCCCTGCGGTGTCTGTGTCATGCCGAAGGGAGATGATAGTTGAACGATCAAACTGTAAAAAATCCGCGAGATCATTACCGACCGAAAACAGCGTTTTTCCGTCCTTGAACAGGTAGCTCACATTGAGTGCCGCCGCGGGCACAATAAAGCTCTTGTCATCCGGTGAGCCATATTCCGTTATCGTGCCGACTCCCAAATCAACGTCGATCACCTTAACGTCGGCGATCATATTGCTCTCGAGACTGCCCCCACCCACACCCAAACTCACATAGCCCGACCACCCCGTGGTTTCTGGCAGTGGACCCAACGCCGACGCGGATGATGAGATCAGTAATGCGGTCAATAGGACGGGAAAGGACTTCATGAGTTCTCCTTAAAAATGGACGGGGGCTAAGCAGCGCTTGAACATTTCTCGAGTCAGGCAAGATAGAAAACCCAAGAAGGCCCCACAACCGCAGAAGGTGACACGAACCCGGAAGCAAGGCGCAGGACCGTATTGACGACGGCAACAGTGGCGGAGATAAGCACGGTCGGATGACCAAACGGCGGGGTGGGAGCCACTATTTTTTGCTCAAGGCGCTATTAATGCTTGAGTATGCTGAATTGCAGGGAAGTGGCCCGCCCGGAGAGGTAAGCTTCGGCTGCGCCTCGCTGGTCTCGCCGCTATCGCGGCTCGGCTCGAACTCGGGAGTTCGAACCCTTCAGATTACTCACACAAAAAAACGCCCCCATCTGGAGGCGCTTTCGTATGTGGCCCGCCCGGAGAGATTCGAACTCCCGACACCCAGGTTCGAAGCCTGGTGCTCTATCCAGCTGAGCTACGGGCGGAGGCGCGAAGCTTAGGTACAGCGCCGCAAAAGGTCAAGAACCGTGCTCACCAGAAGCCAATGCGCTGCTGGGCATCACCACCACACTGTGTAAAAGAACACCAGAATCAACGTCACGACCAGCGCACTGATGTTGAACGTTTGACTGGTAGAAAAACTGACACCCGTGGGATCGACGAACCCGGGCTGCGGTGCCGGACGTGCGAGTGACCAGAGGATGCCAATTCCGACACACAACAAAAACACCCAGCCGACGCGATCCATGAACGGCAATTCGGGCATGTACAACTTGAAGAGCAGCGACAACACCGCCGACGCAATCGCCGCCAATAGGGCCGCGGTGGCGGTGGTACGCGACCAAAACAGGCCCAACATAAAAATTGCCACAATACCGGGGGTAAAGAACCCGGTGAATTCCTGAATATACTGAAACGCCTGCTCAAAGTTACCGAGCAAGGGCTTCGCCGCAATCATGGCAATGGCCATGGCACAGACAGCGACAATGCGCCCCAGTCTAACCCCCGAGGTACCGTCATCCGTTGCGAGACCCAGCATCGGCGCCACGTCTACCGTAAAAATGGTAGAGATACTGTTACACATGGAGGCCAACGAAGAGACGATAGCGGCCAGCAGCGCAGCAAACACGAGGCCTTTAATGCCCACCGGGAGCAGCGTCATTGCTGAAGGATAAGCCTGATCAGGCGAGGCCAGCTCAGCGTTGAGGACAAACATGGCAATGCCTGGCAACACGACGATCACCGGCATCAATAACTTGAGAAAAGCGGCAAATGCGATGCCCTTCTGCGCCTCATCGACACTTTTGGCGCCCAGCGCGCGTTGAATAATGTATTGGTTAAAGCCCCAGTAGGAGATGTTCATAATCCACATACCCCCCAAGAGCACAGACAGGCCAGGAAGGCTCATATAGTGGGGATGCCCCTCCTGCAGGATCATGTGAAATTTCTCAGGGGCCTGCGCGGTCAGAATTGAGAACCCGGCCATAGGGCCTGCGCCCTCTGCCACCTGATCCAGCAAAATCCAGGCAATCAGCAGGCCGCCAAGCACCAGCAGCACGACCTGAATAATATCTGTGAGCGCGACCGCCCGAAGTCCGCCATAGAGCGAATACGCAATTGCAAAAGTCCCCAGTGCAACAAGCCCAATAGCCAGATCAACCCCAGCGACTGTGTTAATCGCAAGCGCGCCCAACCACAAAATGGAGGTAAGGTTTACGAAGGTGTACACCCCCAACCAAAAAAGGGCCATCACCGTTTTTACCCGGTTGTCGTAACGCTGGGCGAGAAACTGCGGCATGGTATAGATGCCCGTCTCAAGAAAAATAGGTAGCAAATACTTGCCCACCAACAACAGCGTAAAGGCGGCCATCCACTCATAAGACGCAATGGCGAGACCAATCGCATAGCCAGACCCAGACATACCGATGATTTGTTCGGCAGAAATATTGGCCGCAATCAGAGAGGCACCGATGGCCCACCAGGGCAGCGCCTTGCCTGCCAGAAAGTAATCCTCAGCGCCCTTCTCGTGCCCGGCCTGCTCTCGGGAAACCCATTGGGCAATCACAAATAGCGCCACCGCGTAGAACGCGACGATAACCATATCCATTGTTGCGAGCATAGAGCCCCCAGATCGTTGTCGTTATAGTGAGTCGTTGGCTTTACTGTATTTATTGCCTCGCGGACGATACACCATTATCAAGGATTAGCTGCGAGCCCATCACAATCAAACAGTGAATTCTTTGGCGGCGCCTCGCGAATAGCAATCTCTGCAATGTCGACTGACAGAACACCGCGGGTTGCTATCAAAAACGGTGTATTGACCTTGCTCAGATCCACGCCACGACTGGCAAAACATGCCACCGGCACCGACACCGTCCGCCACTCTGCCGCGACCATTGTTTTGAGTACTGGCGCTAAATCTACTGCACCAGAACACGGCCAGCCGCAGTCCATCCGCAGAAAGACCGCGTCAGAGGGCGGCGTGTGCAGACGTAAATCCATGGTCAGAACACCTCCTACCGCCTCAAGGTCGCTCATATCCACCGCTTCATCGTACTGAAAATACAGCTGGCTGAGATGATCTCCATTGCCCGAAAAATCGGCCCGCCGGGCGTCCTCCTGCACATGACGATCCACCACCGACAACTGTAGCTCTCCGCGCGAACTCTTGCCGCCCCGAGGACCCACAGCCAGCGACCAGTCGAGCCCATCGCCCACATACAGTTGCCAGGGATCACGCACGCCCCGCCCAAAGACGACTTGATCAATACTACCGCCGTCACCGATGGGTTGCTCATTCAGTGCCACCCACACGCCCCGATCCTTGGAGCTGAGGCCATAGTTCATTGGGAACAACACCTCGTCGACGGGGTCGTCGGCCACGCTGGCGTTCAGATCGGCACCCGGCCAGTTCATTGGCAGGCGCCCCTCAAACTCGTATCGCGGCTCTCCACTGCCGTCAGCAATCAGCACGTCGGCGACCCCTGCCCCCTCGGAGCCGGGAAGCCACGCCACCACAAACGCGTCCGAGGCATTTAATTCTGCATTGACCCAGAGCGGTCTTCCCGTGAGAAATAACGACACCACGGGTATACCGCGACCCGTAAGATCTTCAATCAACTTTAAGTCGCGCTTGTTGCGCTGCTGCCAAGCCAGAGAATCAATGTCACCCTGCGTTTCGGCGTAGGGTTGCTCGCCAAACACGACGATCGCTGCGTCCAGCGGGGCCTCGTCCACGGCGGCCACGATTTTGCCACCCGCAGCGGTCACCTGCGCTTCGATCCCTGCCTTAATAGAGGTCGCCCCAGGAAAATCCGCGTTGGTATTTCCCGCCCCCTGCCAACTGATTGTCCAACCGCCCGACTGCATCCCAATGTTATCGGCACCTGCTCCCACGACGGCATAGGTGCCAGCAGGATTCAGTGGTAACAACCCGTTCTCGTTCTTCAGCAATACCAATGACCGCCGCACCGCCTCTCTCGCGAGCGCGCGATGCTCGGCCGCGCCAATTGCCTCTGAATACTTCGCTGCTGTCGCAGAGGGCTTGCCGCGAGACATCAATCCCATCTCATACTTGACCTTCAGAATCCGCGACACTGCCTCGTCGATTCTCGCCAAGGAAATCTCCCCAGCCTTCACCTGTGCCACCGTGGTGTGGAGCATTGACTCCCAATCCTCGGGCACCATAATCATATCGATACCGGCATTGATGGCTTTGGCACAGCGGTCATCCTCACACCCGCTAACCTGACCAATGCCGTTCCAATCGCTAACCACGAACCCTTCAAACCCGAGTTGACCGCGCAACACATCGGTCAGCAACTCGCGATTGCCGTGGATTTTGTCGCCGTTCCAGCTGTTGAAAGACGCCATCACGGTCTTTACATCAGCATCGATTGCAGAGACGTAACCCCTACCGTGACGACTCAGTAACGCGTCAAGCGGTAACCGGGTATCTCCCTGATCAGTACCCCGATGAGTGCCGCCATCACCAATGTAGTGCTTGGCGGTAGCCATCACTCCCTCAGCTTGAACAGCTGACACGTAGGGGCCGGCGTAACTGCCTACTACCTCCGGATCAGAACCAAAGGACTCATAGGCCCTGCCCCACCGCAAGTCTGTGGCCACCGCTATCGTGGGGGCAAACATCCAATCGATGCCTGTAGCCCGCACTTCTTTGGCGGTAGCAGCACCGATACGCCCGATCAGATCAGAATCTCTGACTGCGCCCAGCGCAACGTTATGAGGGAATAGCGTGGCACCTATGACGTTATTGTGGCCGTGTACCGCGTCGGTGCCCCAGATAATCGGGATACCCGCATTGCCCTCAGATTGATCTACGGAAGCGTCGTAGTAGGCATCCGCGAGCGCGACCCACTCGTCGACTGAGGCGTATTTATTATCAGAGGGAAACGAGCCGCCACCGTTGAGCACACTGCCCAAGCCATACTTTCTGACATCATCGGGCGTGACGTGCTTGATTTCACCCTGAATCATCTGAGCCACTTTTTGCTCGAGCGTCAGAGCCGCCAATTGCGCTTCCACGAGCTCCGCGATCTCTCTTTCAGTCGTGTCGGAACACGAGAGCAGCGCAAGTGACATCGATAACCATACCGTAACCCGACCAGCGGACGATTTTATACGTTCCATACCTTCTCTTAACATCGATGTATCCCGACTGTTTCCAACCCGTGCCCGCGGCCCTAAGCGATGGGTCTCTCGAGGTCCACCATCACCATCTGCGCGCCCGGCAGTGATTCTCAGCCCCGCAAAGTAAAGTGGTCTCGAGAAGCGCTCAATTGAAAAGCGATTATGCGGGGTATACTCAGGTTGGACGGGAGTCCGGGGTATGTGAGCTCGGTGCAGATTGGGCTGCCTGGACCGTCCTAAACAGCTCGAAACCGCGGCCGTAGATGAGGAGCCAGGCTCTCAATATTTGGAGGTGAACTCCTGAAAATAGACGATTTTCCGCGCCGATCGTCGCCACTTCGCCGCTTCCGCAACCCTCGCGAGGGCATGCCATGCCGATTCAACGCACCCAGCCCCCCGTTTATCGAAATGCCGTTCACTAAAGCACCCGCGCGTGGGATGTTAGCCAGCTAATAAACCAACAATGCCAATTCAGGGGCCTGCTATCCATGGACGCTCGGACTTTCGCAAAAAATAGACTTACTCAGGCCGTTTCTTTGGCGGTGGGGGTGGCACTTTCCACCTCCGTGACCGCGCAAGAAACAGTCGCTGATGAGGCCGTGATGGAGGAGGTGGTGGTCACCGGTATCCGCTCCAGTTTGAAGCGGGCCATGGACACCAAGCGCGATTCCCAAGGGGTAGTCGACGCGATTACCGCTGAGGACATCGGTGACTTCCCTGACACGAACCTGGCGGAAGCCCTCCAGCGTGTCACGGGTGTCGCGATCGACCGTCAGCGCGGCGAAGGCACCACCGTAACCGTGAGGGGTTTCGGCGCAGACTTTAATCTGGTCACGCTCAATGGTCGCCAAATGCCAACGCACAGTGGCCTCGGACGTTCCTTCGATTTTCAGGACATCGCTTCAGAGAGCGTGTCGGGCGTAGAAGTCTACAAAACCTCGAGAGCGAACATCCCCTCCGGCGGCATCGGCGCGACCATCAATGTTCTTACCGCTAAGCCCCTTGATAAGCCGGGTCCGCAGTTCAGTTTTAGCGCCAAAGGAGTTTACGACGAGAGCACCTATTCCGGCGATGAGGTGACGCCTGAAGTCTCGGCTTTTGCCTCACACACCTTTTTTGACGATACCGTGGGTATTGCGCTGTCAGGCACCTTCCAAGAGCGCCACTCAGGCGTTGCGTCTGCGTTCAACACGCGCTTTTTCGAGCGAGACGGTGCCGCCGTGCCTGATAACGGTCAGCAGACCAACGCACCGGGCGAGGGCGACCTTGCGGCGGCGCCTCAACAGTTGGTCTACCGCGTAGAGGAGTTCGAGCGAGAGCGCATCAACGGACAAGTGACGCTGCAGTGGCGCCCTGTCGAGTCTGTAACGGCAACGCTCGATTACACCATGGCGCAGTTGGAACTCGACCGACGATACAACGACATGTCAATCTGGTTTAGCCCGACTTACCAATCTGCCACTTGGTCAGACGGCCCTATTGCGTCACCGATTATCTACACGGAAACCAACAATCAGCCAGATAGACCCATGGCGGCAGGCGTAGACGCCTCTAAAAACACCCGCTCATCGATTGGCTTCAATCTTGAGTGGGACATTACGGATCGTCTCCGTGTCGCGCTCGATTACCACGACTCCAAGGCAGAGCGGGAACCCAACAGCGTCTACGGTAGCTCAGGCAACATCAGTATCGCGGCGTTCGGTCGAAATTCGGCGAGCGTGAATTACAGCACCGAAATTCCCGTGACGACCATTGGCATGAATGACCCCCTGTCTCCCGATGACATGCGTATCACGGGTAGCGTATTCGCTGCGGACTGGGCAGAGATGAACATTGAGCAGACGCAGTTCACGGGCGCCTTTGACCTCGATGACAACATCACCATCGTCGCAGGGGCGTCTTTCATCGACCTAGACAACTACCAAGCGGGATCCATTGTGCAACGCAACACCTGGGGAGCAAACCAAGCCTCCGCCTATGGATCAATTACTGACATCCTTGTCCCAGCCTCGCTGGCGGGTGTTTACGATGAGCTTGAAGGGGGTGATCAGGTCACCAATAACTTCTTCATGTACAGCATGAGCGACATGGCGGCCCGCGCCGAATTTTTGGAGGCGCTTTCGCCCAACAACCCGCTGTATCTCGCCCCCGCAGCAGGCAATCCCACAGGGAGCTGCGGAACTGCCTTTTGCGCCGACCTGGACGCTGGGTTTGGCAACCAGTTCCGCGAGGAAACCTGGGCCGCTTTTATGCAGCTGAACTTCTCGGGCTCAGTGTTGGACCGTACCTTTAACTTTCGTATGGGATACCGATACGAGGAGACCGACGTCACTTCGAGCGCAGAATCACAGTCTTTCTCGAGTATTGTGTGGGCATCAACCAACGAGTTCACCGCGATACCGGCTACGGGCACGACGCCCTCTGGCCTAACAGGCACTTACGACGTGGGCTTGCCCAATATCGATTTCGATATCGAGATCATGGATGACGTCATTTTTAGAGCCTCTTACAGTGAAACGATCGCTCGCGCAGGCTATGGTGCCTTGATCGGCACGCTTAATGCACCCAGTGTGCTCCGGGTAGTTGAAGGAGAGCACACGGCACAGGCATCGGCTGGTAACCCAGGACTACTCCCGCATGAATCGGAGAACTTCGATTTATCGCTTGAGTGGTACTACGGCGATGCGAGCTACGTTTCAGTGGGGTACTTCGACAAGTCCGTTGAGAATTTCGTCACCGCTGGTGAAATCCAAGACGTCGTATTGTTCCCCGACCTCGCTCACCCGGCGCTGGGCCCGCTTTACCAGCAGGCCACAGATGCGCTGGGCATTACGGCTGCACCCCAAGATATCCGTGATTACATTTTCACGAACTTCGCGTCAGAGCCTGGCGTCGACGTGGAGGCACAGACCATCACGGGCGTTGTTGGACGAGACGACCCCGCCTATTACGACTTGCTCACCAATGTGAACTCAGACGAAGTCGCAGACATCGACGGGTGGGAGCTCGCGTGGCAGCACAACTTTTGGGACACAGGCCTTGGTTTTATTGCCAATATGACCCTCGCTGACGGCAGTGCCACGTTCAATCGCTTCTCGGACGAGCCGCAGTTTGCCCTGCCCGGCCTGAGCGACACGCGCAACTTTATTCTGTTTTACGAGGGGTTCGGCTTTCAGATGCGGGTCGCTTACAACTGGCGAGATGAGTACTTCACAGGGGGTGTTACACAACCCGCTTATAACGAGGAGTACGAGCAGTGGGATGCCAGCGCCCAGTACGAGGTGTTCGACGGCTTTACCGTCTTTGTAGAAGGTATCAACATCACGGACGAAACCTATCGCGCCTTCGGCAGAGAAGAACTGCAGTTCTTTAATGCTGGCCAAATTGGCGCTCGGTACAACGTGGGATTCAGATACACCTACTGATATTCAGTCACCGGTCCAACTCAAAAAACCGCTCTCAGGAGCGGTTTTTCTTTTGTAGAGAACCCCCTAAAATTTCAACTTTCGGATTCAGCCAATCGAGATGAATGCAACACCCCATCACATCGTGATACTTGGCGGCGGCACCGCTGGCTGGCTCACCGCAGGGGTACTCGGCGCCGAATTTGATAGCGCAACCATCAAGGTCACCCTTGTTGAATCGCCCACGACGCCCACCATCGGTGTGGGCGAAGGCACGTGGCCGTCAATGAAATCCACGCTCCTCAAAATAGGCCTGTCGGAGCGCCTGTTCATAGAGGAGTGCTCGGCTGCACTGAAGCAAGGCACACACTTCAAAAATTGGCTCCATGGTAAAGGGGAAACCTATTACCACCCTTTTACTCTCCCCCATGGCTTCGCTGAGCTCAATTTGGCGGATCACTGGGTCAGGGGGCATCTGGGAGATCAACCATTCGCCTCAAGCGTGACGCCGCAATTCGCTGTCTGTGAGGCGGGACTGGCGCCAAAACAGCTGAGCGTTCCCGAATATGCCTACACCCTCAACTATGGCTACCATCTCGATGCCGGTAAATTTGCGGCGATGCTCTCAGCGCACGCGATCAATAACCTCGGGGTAGAACATGTGATTGCGGATGTCACCGCTGTAACCTCACGTGAAAACGGTGACATCGAAACGCTCGTGACCGATCAAGGCCCCATAACCGGCGACCTCTTTATCGATTGCAGCGGATTCCGCAGTGTCCTTTTGGGCGAGCACTTCAAGGTACCCTTCGTTAGTCAAAAACACGTGCTGTTCAACGACAGCGCGCTTGCGGTTCAGGTGCCTTATGGCCCGGAGTCCGAAATCGCGACAACCACCAAATCGACCGCTCATGAGGCGGGCTGGATTTGGGATATCGGTCTCCAACATCGCCGAGGCGTTGGCGCCGTATTCTCGTCCGCCCACACCCGCACCGACGCGGTAGAGATGCACTTGGACACCTACCTAAAGGAGACTGGTCACGCTTCAGGCCTGTCGGGATTCGAGCCGCGGCTGATTCGCTTCGATCCCGGCTATCGCGCTGCCTTTTGGCATAAAAACTGTGTCGCTGTGGGGTTATCGGCCGGATTCATTGAACCGCTCGAGGCATCAGCTCTGGTGTTGGTAGAACTCAGTGCAAGAAGCATCGCGCAGCAATTCCCTAAAACTCGCCAGCAGATGGACACGGTGGCGCAACGATTCAATACTGAGTTTCTGCAGCGCTGGGAGCAGATCATTGAATTTCTCAAGCTTCACTATGTCCTTTCACGACGCGACGACTCGGCCTATTGGATCGAGCATCGGCAGACGGCGTCAGTGCCTTCATCCTTGAGTGAAAAGCTGGCCGACTGGCGTCATCGTTGCCCCTGGCATCTGGATGAGCGACGCGTAGACGAAATGTTTCCATCCGCGAGTTACCAGTACGTGCTGTACGGCATGAACTTCAAAAGCGAACTCGGCAAAGACAATCGCAGGCATTCTGAGGCGAGTCTCGCTAGGGCTCATGCCCTCAGAGCCGAAGTCGACGCCCAATCTAGCCGATATCTCAAGCACTTACCCCGCCATCGCTCGTTACTGGACGATGCCATAATGCGCGGCTTCGCCGGATAACTATCAGATGAACCAAGATCAGCTAGCCAAGCTCAACAGCGCCGATCACGCACTACTTCGCGTCTCGCCGAAATACAGCGTCGCAACCGGTGATAACGTGATGACCTGCCTGGTCTTTACCACCGAAATGCGCACACTGCAGGGTACTTATCCACTGTTACTGCAAAACATTGAGGGCCACTCAGCGCCGCTACCGGTGGCACTGATGGGCCTCGAAAAAGATGAAAATCTGTTTCTCGACGACTCTGATTCGGGCTGGGCAGCAGCAACGATTCCTCTGATGATGCAAAAAGGCCCTTTTTATATCGCCAAAGAACAAAGCTCGACTGGTGCCACCCGAAATGTCATTGCACTGGACGAGACGCACCCAAAACTGAGTCTAGAGAGTGGCGAGCGTCTGTTCTCAGATGCAGGCGGCTACAGCAATCATCTCGAGCGCATTATCGGGTTGCTGGAGAATATTGAGGCGAGCCACCCACACACCCTCGACTTTGCCGCCGCGCTAAATGCACTGGACTTAATCACGCCCCTTGACTTCCAGTGCATACTGGACGACGGCAGTGCGCACACCTTGACCGGATTTGTTGGGATCGACGAGGAATGTCTGCAACGACTGCCAGAAAATGCCCTGAGCGATTTGCATCAGAAAGGCTTTCTGCTCCCTCTCTTCATGATGCTCGCATCACAGTCTCAGGTATCGAGGCTGTTGGCCTTAAAAAATGGCAAGCTCTGAAACCATAGCCAATAGCCAAGTTAGCGCTCCCATCAGGGAAATCACTCTCTCTCAATTGCAGAGTGCCCCCGAGGTTTGGCTGAGTGAAGCCGCCCCGTGGGTGCTGCGCGACGCTGTCTCTGACTGGCCCCTGGTTCAAGCGACAAAAAAGAGCACGGCTAGCTCGCTCGATTACCTCCGCCGTTTTTACAAAGGCCATAAGGTTTCCGCTTTTTTGGGAGAGCCAGAGATCAACGGGCGCTTTTTTTACAATCAGGATTTCAGTGGGTTCAATTTTTTGCAAGTGCAAACCCGCTTGGACCAAGTTATCGCGAAGCTACAAGAGATGGCCGATGCACCTACATCGCCGAGTCTTTACGTGGGCGCCACCAATATTGCCCACTGGCTACCTGGAATGGAACTCGAGACACAGTTCGTCTCGCCACTACCCTCTCCACTCACCAGCCTGTGGCTCGGCAACGAGACGATTGTGGCCCCCCACTTCGACTATCCGGCAAATATCGCCTGCTGCGTGCTTGGCACTCGTCGCTTCACCCTATTCCCTCCAGATCAGGTTAAACACCTCTATATCGGTCCCTGGGACATCACGCCTGCTGGGCAACCCATCAGCCTCGTGAATACCCGAGACCCCGATTACGATAGGCATCCTCTCTTCCGGGAAGCGTTGACTGCTGCCCAAGCAACAGAACTCAAACCGGGCGATGCCATTTACATTCCTTCCCTCTGGTGGCACCAAGTCGAATCGACGGCAAAGATCAATGGCCTTGTAAACTTTTGGTGGACCACTCAGCCAAGAGAATATGGGCGTCCCATGGACGCATTTAATCACGCCTTACTCGCGATAAAGACACTACCCGAGGCTGAGCGTAATGCTTGGGCGACACTCTTTGATTATTATGTGTTCTCTGAGCAATCGCGGGACGGGCAGCGCTGGAAAAGTGGTGCCATTGACCGCACAGAGCACCTCAACGTCGATGTCGCCAAAAAACTGAGGGGCGAACTCATCAACAATTTGAAACAAGTATGACTGATTTTAAAGACAGACCGATCAACCGAGTGGTCATAGCAGGCGGAGGCACCGCCGGCTGGATGGCAGCCGCGGCCTTATCCCGACTGGTGGGCCGCCAGCTGGAAGTGACTCTCGTCGAATCTGAGGAGATTGGTACGGTTGGCGTGGGTGAAGCGACGATTCCCACGCTACTCACCATGAACCGGCTGCTGCAAATTCCCGAACCCGACTTCATAAAAGCGACCAGCGGCACCTTTAAACTCGGGATCCGATTTGAGAATTGGCTTTACGAGGGTCACGACTACATCCACTCTTTTGGTGATACGGGCAAGGGCTGTTGGGCCGGGGGTTTTCAACACTTTTGGAAGAAAGGGCAGCAACAAGGGCTAGCCGAGGAATACGGCGCTTATTGCACGGAGCTTAGAGCGGCCGTTGAGAATAAATTCGGCATTCTGTCTGAACACAAGTTGAACTATGCCTACCATTTGGATGCCACTGCCTACGGGCAATATCTGCGGCGACTCGCTGAAGCGAATGGAACACAACGGATAGAGGGGCAGATAGCGCATGTCTCGGTTTCGGAATCGACCGGTTTTATCGATTACCTGCAGCTAAAAGACGGGCAACAGGTCGCGGGAGATCTCTTCATCGACTGCACGGGCTTCAGAGCCCTACTGATTGAAGACGCGCTAAGAACGGGGTTCGATGACTGGAGCCACTGGTTACCCTGTAACCGGGCCTGGGCGGTGCAAACTGAACTCACTGGCGAGCCCGTCCCCTATACCCGCGCCATTGCCCATGACAGCGGATGGCGATGGCGAATTCCGTTGCAGCACCGTGTCGGCAATGGCTTGGTTTACTGCAGTGACTATTTAGATGACGATGCTGCCAGAGAGCGCTTGCTCAGCTTAGTTGACGGGACGCCGATCATCGATCCAAGACCGATTCGCTTTACGACCGGGCAACGCAGGCAATATTGGAATAAGAACTGTATCGCGCTGGGATTGTCCAGCGGCTTTATTGAACCCCTCGAGTCAACCAGCATTCATTTTATTCAAAATGGCATTATGTGGTTATTGCTCATGTTTCCCGACAGTGTCATGAGTCAAGCATCGGTAGATGAGTACAACAACAAACTGCGAGGCGAGGCCGAACGCATCCGCGATTTTATCGTACTGCACTACTTCGCCAATCAACGGGCCGGAGAGCCGTTCTGGGACATGTGCCGGGACTTACCAATACCGGAGTCTTTGAGTCAGCGCATGGCGTTGTTTAAAGAGACGGGACGGGTGTTCAAACCACAGGATGACGTCTTCTCGGAGAATTCATGGGTGCAGGTCATGATGGGCCAAGGCCTTATACCCGAGAGCTACCATAATATCGTTGATTCAATGAGCAACGAACAACTGCAGCAATTTTTGGGTGACATTCAGCGGGATGTCGAGCGAACGGTTGCCGCGCTTCCTAATCATGGTGCCTTTGTTGAGGCGCTGGTTGCGCACGCCCGGTAAGTGGGCTCAGCTCTACACCAAACGGCATCTGATTATTTGAGCAAATGCTGGATGGCCGAGCGGTAGTTTCGGCTGACGCGCACTTTGACGTCGTCGTCCAGATGCAGCAAACACTCGCCCTTTGGCAGGGTGTCCACCGCGCGCACTTTCCTCACATTAACGATAGTGGAACGGTGAACTCGGACGAAATCCTGACTGAGCTTTGCTTCAAGGTCTTTCATGGTGGAGCGCAGAATGTGGACCTTGCCAGTAGCATGAACACACATATAGTCCCCCGCCGCATCGATCCAATCGATGTCTTCATGGGGCAGTAGGTAAGTGTGGCCTCCATCTTTTATGGGTAAACGTTCGTACTCTGTTGACGAGGGCCCACCTTCTGTACTGGCGTGCTCAACTTGTCGAAGATGAGCAATGGCACCCAGTGGTGCGTTTTTACCTGCTCGCAATTCGCCTACGCTGAGGCGCTGTTTGGCGCGATCCAATGCCATCCGCACCCGTTCGGGATCGAAAGGTTTGAGCACGTAGTCGACGGCGTGCAAATCAAAGGCCTGACAGGCATATTGATCAAACGCGGTGGCAAAAATGACGGCAGGCATGAGGTCTGCCTGGGTTTTTTCGACAACCTCGAGCCCAGTCAGGCCCGGCATTTCAATATCCGTCAGCAAGATGTCAAAGGCTTCTTGCTGCAGTCGGGCAACGGCCTCTTCACCGTTCGAGCATGTCGCCGCCACTGTGAACCCCGGCAATCCATCGACGATCGAGCGCATAAGCTCAATGCTGAGCATCTCGTCGTCAACCAGCAATATGCGCAAATCGGTCATAGCGGTGCCATTATGCCGCTTCTTGCGCGGGGATGCAGATCTCTACGCGCATACCACCCAAAACGGAGCTCGTCGAACGGCAGTGCGCACGCGCTCCGAAAAGCGTCTCGAGACGCTGACCAACATTCTGGAGTCCTATTCCTACACCTGTGTCCGCCCGACCCTGCTCCGCATCATCGCGGAAGCGATCTTCGTCGGCACCGCTGTCCTCCACCGCAAGATACAGGGAGCCGTCTCTGACGCGAGCCCTGACCTGAATAGTGCCGCCAGCTTTAGATTTGGAGATAGCATATTTAACTGAGTTCTCCACCAGAGGCTGCAACAGCAAACTCGGCACCTCGCAACGATACGCATCGGTTGAAATGTCCAAAACGAGCTCCAGTCGCTCAGAGAATCGAACTTTTTCAATATCCAAATACAGCTGCAGGGCAGCAAGCTCTTCCTGGAGTGTCGTCAGCGAGACGCGCTCCTGCTCCAACGAGAATCGCAGAAATTTCGATAGGTTTAGCAGCATACGGTTGGCGTCATCCGTTCTTGCGGTTGTCACCAGCGCGCTGACCGAATTGAGCGTATTGAATAAGAAGTGCGGGTTTAACTGATACCGGAGTAGCTGCATCTGCGCCTCTTTTGCCTCCGCCTCCGCTTGTATCCGTTTCAGGGCCTCCTGCCGCTGTGCCGACTCGGCGCGCACCGCCACCTCCTGCTCACGCTGCAAGAACTGATAATATTTTATGCCGTGATAGAGCGCCGCCCACGTAAAAAACACAAATAGCGAGGGGAAGAGCCATCCGCCAAAGTCTGCCCATAGATCGCCCGCCCCGGTCATGGCCATGAAAAGCACAAGTCGCAATGCCGCCCAAACGAAAGCAAAAAGCATCGCCGCGCCCAACACCACGACAAGTCGAATGTAGATGTGCCAATGCCAAACGGCCCGGTACAGGTATCTAAGAGGGAGTGACAGCAAAAAGCCCAGCGCCGACTGGGATATGTTGTGGGCGAGATAGGACCATTCATACTGGTCGTAGGGCACGCTCAGACTCAGGTAGGTCAGTAGCGAGATCCCGATCCACCCCATGACCTGCAGTAACCAGAACAAGGTGCCGTCGTCAGGAACCAAGCGATGGTAAGTTGCTTTGTCGGGCTCCACGGGCCCTCCCAATTTGACCGATAACCGCAAGTAGAGATGGTAACTGATTGATGTAGATGGAAGTATTAGAAAACCCCACGGCACCGTAAAAATGGTAAAATTTGGCATCGGCCCAGTAGAGGCCGTCCGCGTTTTGGGGGACAACAATTCTTATGACCGATATCAATGCGGTAGCCAGCGCTACTTTGCTCGCTGAGGATAATCAGGCCTCTGTCAGCGCCATGCTCAATGCCATACTGAACACGCCCCTCACTCCCATGGAAGCCAATCAGGCTAAATCCTACATGGAACAAATTGCGGCTCGCGCTGCCAATGACGAAGGCGCGGAGGTTGCCCTCTTTCAGCTGATGGAGATGAAAAATCAGCACACCACTTACGTGATGCGCGTGGCGCTGTTCTCCAACAACAAAGCGATAGGGCTTGATGTCATGGACGCGGAAAATGGTCAGTTTTTCGTGCCTGAAAGCTGCCCCGTAGTGGAACTGCAGGCTTACGCGCTGAATTGACGCACCGCAGTACAACTGGGGAAGCCCTCACCTTTATCACACTGGTGGGGCTGGTGGCATATGCCGCCATTGCCACTGACCTCTATCTGCCAGCGATTCCCGCTATTGTTACCGATCTCGGTGCAACTGAATCTGAAGGGCAACTCACCCTCAGCGTATTCATGGTCGGACTGGCCATCGGTCAGCTCATCTTTGGCCCGTTGTCTGATCAGTTCGGACGGCTTCCGGTTGTGCGTATCGGGACGCTGCTCTTTTTAGTGACATCGGTGTTGTGCGCGCTGGTGCGGCAGATGGAGCTAATGTGGTTGGCGCGTGCCCTGCAGGGAGTTGCCGCTGCCAGTGGGCCAGTCATTGCACGGGCGATCGTTAGAGACCGCTACGAGGGCAATCGTGCCGCTCAAGTCATGTCGGTGTTATCCGGGGCCATGGCCGTGATACCCATGGTCGCCCCTAGCTTGGGCGTCTTGATTCTCGGTATAGCACCTTGGCCCGGCGTTTTTTTCGCGCTGGCGCTGTTTGCACTCCTTATCCTATTTGCGCTCATGCGCTTTCCCGAATCCGTGGCGCGCAAGAACCAAGAGCGGCTGACTTTTCGCAGCGTCTTTGGCGCTTTTCGAGCGATGCTCACGTCTACTGCGTTCATCGGGTACCAAATGGCGGGCTCTTTCTCTTTTTCTGCTTTGTTTTGCTACCTGTCGACGGTGGCTTACTTTCTTCCTGACGTGTTCGACGTTCCAACATCACTGTTTGGATACGCCTTTGCGCTGACAGTATTTGGTTTTATGACAGGCAGCCTGGTGAATGCCAGTCTGGTCATGCGTTATGGCATGAACATGACACTCAGAGCCGGTCTTCTCACCAGCCTTGCCTCAGCAGTCGGCATAGTGGCATTAGCACCTGACGCAAAAAATATGATGTCTGCCCTCGCGCTATTGTCGTCGACCTTTTTTTTCGGTGTTGGACTCACTTCTGCCAACGCATCCATGGGAGCCATTTCGCTGTTTCGCCATCAAGCGGGGGCGGCTTCGGCCGTCTACGGATTTACCCATGCCCTACTCGCCTCTATCGTAGGCGCCGCTGCTGGCGGGCTCTATGCGGGTCGATTAATAGAGCCCGCGCTTATCGTTCTCGCCTGCTCGCTATTGGCGATCAGCGGCCTACTGGTGATACCGCGAACGGAAGTCTCAACATGAAGCTGATAACGACGAGAAGTCTTATCGCCGATAAATCCAGTATGGACATCGACTGAACCGGCGAGGAGGAGGATGAATTGAGCGATACCCGATGGGAGCAATTACTCCGCTACCGATTTATCGAAATCATTGCCCTATGGGAGGGGCGCCTCACCACGCGGCATTTGCGCGAGGTGTTTGGCCTTGGCCGCCAGCAGGCCAGTAAAGATATCAATAACTACAAGCGTTCTATCGGCCCGGGCAATCTCGAATACGATACCGCGGCAAAAGGCTATAGACCCAGTGACACCTTCTCCCCCGTCGTCTCACGAGGTACGGCTGAGGAATATCTGGACATTGTCGCGGGCTCGAGCGAGATACAGCAGGTTTTGGGACGACTCCCAGATGCGCTCACCGCTACCGAGGTCCTGCGTGCCCCAGTGAGGCAAGTGTCCCCAGAAATACTGCGTCCGCTGATCAGTGCCGCGAGGGAGGCACGTCGCGTAGAGGTCGACTATGTCTCACTCAACGCCCCCGACCGCGAAGGTCGCATCATCGTCCCCCATACGCTGGTGTGGACAGGCCAGCGCTGGCACGTTCGGGGCTGGTGCGAGAAAAACCAAGCCTACCGAGACTTTGTGTTGAGTCGTTTTCGCGGCGAGCCAGAGATCATGGACATCTCCGAGCACACCGTTCATGAGGATCTGGATTGGCATACGTGGATTGATATTGTCATTGCGCCAGACCCGAGATTAAGTTCAGCGCAACAAGAGGTCGTTGCCCACGACTACGCGATGGATGGAAATCAATGGCGCCTATCCGTCAGGGCGAAACTCCTGCCCTACTACCTGAAACTGTTACAAATTGACCCCGAGGACATAAAGCCCGATGCCCAAGCGCAACAGCTGGTGATCCTCAATCCCGACGACTTGTCGCCTTGGCTGTTTTCGTCGGGTCTTTCGCCTTAAGGCCCGGGTTCCGACGGCGCTTGGACGCCTGACGCATTAGAGAGCGTGGCATTCTGGGCTTCTTGCCGGTTGCGAAGTAGCGGTGAATCATCTCCTGCGCCTGTAGGGCCGGTGTTGACCTCGCTCGAGGCAAAAACTGATTATTTTGCTGACTGTCGAGCACTCGCGCTTTGACATTGTCTTGCCACTGCTGGTCGAGGACATCCTGCAATTGTTGCTGCACTGCAGGGTCTTTGATCGGACAGAGCACCTCTACCCGGTAATCAATATTCCGCGTCATAAGATCAGCTGAACCCAGCAGATACTCAGGTTTCCCGCGATTGTGAAACACATAGATGCGCGGGTGCTCAAGATAGCGATCGATGATACTGATGGCCTTGATATTCTCGGAGACGCCTTCCACACCCGGCAGTAAAGTACACATGCCGCGGACAATCAGACGAACCTTTACCCCCGCCTGACTGGCCTCGTAAAGCTTGAGCGTCAATTGCCTGTCGACGAGGTTATTGCACTTGAGGGTCATCATGGCACGGTAGCCCTGGCGCGCGTTTTTAATTTCTCGATCAATTCGCTCAACCAAACCCGGCCTAGAGCTGTGGGGCGATACCAGTAGCGTCTCGTATTTGGGAAGCTGGTAATTGAATTTCAAAAAGTTAAACACGGCCGCGACATCGCGGCCAATAACCTGATCCGAAGTCAGCAAAGAAAAATCCGTGTACAGGCGTGCGGTTTTCTCGTTGAAATTTCCTGTGCCTATGTGACTGTAATAACGAGTCTCCCCCGCTTCACGTCGCTCAATCGAAAATAGCTTGCAGTGCACTTTGAGCCCGGGGATGCCAAAAATGACCTCGACCCCCGCCTCAGTCAATCGATGGGCCATTTCGATATTTGCCTGCTCGTCAAAGCGCGCAGCCAGTTCTACCACCGCCGTCACGCGCTTACCGTTATGGAGTGCGTTAATCAGCGCCTCGCCAATACGGGAGTTTTTTGCCGTTCGGTAAAGACAGATTTTGATGGCGACTACGTCGGGATCCAGAGCCGCCGTTTTGAGCACATCGACCAGATAATCGAAGGGGTGGTAGGGAAAGTAGAGCAGGACATCCCGCGCTAGGATTACGTCAAAAATACTCGCCGGGTCGTCCATCTCAGGTAAATTGATACGTGCATGCGGCTTGAACTCGAGATTTTTTCCCCCGGGATTAGGAAAGGATAGAAAGTCTTTGGAATTGTGATATCGCCCCCCCGGTATCAGGCTGTCGTAACGACCAAAACCGAAGCTCTTTCTGAGTGCGTTCAACAACGTCTCGGGCATCGTTTTGTCGTAAACAAAACGAACGGCGTCGGCGCGTCGTCTTTGCTTGAGACTGGAGGCCATCTTTTCTATCAAGCTTTCGTTGATAGAGGGATCGAGCTCGAGCTCAGCATCTCGAGAAAACTTGAAGCAATAAGCGCTCGCTGTGATCGGCCCAAATACACCGCGAAAAACCAGCGGTAAGCAGGCGCGAATCACATTGTCGAGCGTGATGTACACCGTCCCACGTCGCCGACCTTTCTGCCTGGGAATCTCAATAAATCGACCTAACTGCTCTGAGGGGACTTCAATAACGGCAAAACGCTGCGTCGCACGTGCCTTGATCATGACCGCCAAGTACAACGATTCATCTGTCAAATTGGGAATCGCCTGTGCCACGTCAAGGAGGATTGGCTCAAGCTCTGGTAGCACAGTGTCTTTAAAAAACTGCTGTACGAAAGTCAGTTGCCCCTCATCTAGTTGCTTTTCATTAATGAGATAAATCTTCTGCTTCTGTAACTCCCCCATCAAACTGCCATATATGGCGTCGAACTTTCGCTGTAGCGCCACTACCTCACGCTGAATCAACTGCAACAGATGCTTGGCCGCCTGTCTTTCAGGCCCCTTTGATACGCTGATGAGTCGCCTCACCTCTGCGACACGAACACGAAAAAATTCATCGAGGTTGTTCGAAAAGATACCCAGATAGCGGACTCGCTCAATCAACGGCACCTCAGGATTCTCGGCTTCCTGAAGCACACGGGCATTAAAGGAGAGCCAGCTCAGCTCTCTGGGAAAGAAACGTTTCTTGTCGAGATCGGCCCATCGCGTGGCAACCGGGTTAACTGACATGATCTATTTCCAAACAAAAAAATTCTGTGGGGAGGCTCAGATGATGCTTGTATCATTAATTTTGTGTCTGACGCTATCGCTGACCGACGCCGCCCTAAAAAACGGCCGGAGCAATCGCCAGCCGGCCCATCGCTGTATTTGGTCTAAAGCGGCGCCAGCACCGACCCGCTGAGGGGCATCAGATCTACTTGCTCGATTGAATAAAATCCAGAGCGACCTCTGCGCAAGCCTGCGGTGCCTCCAGGGGTAGCAGATGCCCGCCGCTAAGGGTCGTCACTTGAATCTTTGAGTTCAATCTGCTTGCCCAGTTAAGTGTCTTTGCCGACAGCACATCAGAGTGATCGCCCGCCACGATCAGCATCGGACACTTCAGACGCTTGAGCGCCCCACTCATTCTGGGCACAGAGCGATAAACGCATGCCTCCCACTGGCCAGAGTACCGGAGATGAACCTGGTCGTCCCCGCGAGAAACATGGGCCGCCATCACATAATCCATAAGGACAGCGTCGGAAATATCCTTAAAAACACGCTTGCCTCGATAAAATTCATACGCTGCTTCGTGGCTCGAAAACAGATGTGGCCGCGCCAGCGCACGCTTCACGATTGGCATCGCGTCGGGCTTGGTCCTTGCGAATAAACGAGACCAAAACCAGACCTTATTGGAGATGAGCACTGGATCGAGGGCGACAATGCCTTTAAAACGGCTCGGCTGCTCGCTCGCCGCAAGTATTGCCGACGCGGCACCCATAGAGTGCCCCACCAGCCAAACTGAATCAGCGCCGCTTTCCTCTATCCGGTCGAGCAAATCGCGCGCATAGATCTGCCAAGACAAAAAGGTTGGCGCGGGAGATTCACTCCACAGAGGTCGATGTTCGATTCCAGAGACATCCAATTGCGAGGCCAAACCTCGCAGCAAAGCATCGTAAGATCCGGGCGGATACCCGTTAGCGTGGGCGAATAGGGCTTTCATTCCCGAATTATCTTTGATTTTTAGAGCTTCGCGAACTCCCGGTTGAGGTCGTATTGGCGGGATGTCACATAGCGCTCCATCGCCTCGATGCGCTTGCTCGCGGAGTCGATCCGCTCCTTCGCTTTACGCAGTCGCTCCGACGGTGCATCCGTGTAGCGAAATACGGTTTTGCGGCGAAACGCCTGCTTATCCTCATCGTATTCCATATCCAGCGCATCGTCTTCATCAGCCACCCTGGACCACCGTGACGCCTGAGGCGCAATAGCAAACCAGGCCAGCACATAAAGCCAGAATGCGAGCGTGCCGGTGAACATCAGCAATGCCACCGCCGCCAGTCGAATGACCCAGTTGGGTACATCCCAGTGGGCTGCCAATCCAGCACACACCCCGCCGATCCAGCCTTCGGAGCGGTTTCGATACAAACCCATACCCCAACCCCGCTGGCGGCTCTCGCTAAAGGTGCGCTTGTTGCGATCGCTCATGACTGTTGCTCCTTACCTACTTTGCCACCCTCGCTCCCACGCCAATCGGGGTGATCGGCATCGAGAATCGATTCGAGCGATTCAACCCGCTCTGCTAACTGATCCACTGCCACCAGCATATCCTCCAGCGCCTGCCTGTCTTCCTCGGTCAGGTGTCGGCTAGATCGGTTAAGGCTGCGGTAATGCATCACAATCCAGGTGGGTGCGACGATCACCATAAACAGGATCATCGGCACGAATAACATTTCGAATGGGTTCATCTCCCCTCCCTGCTGAACACTGGGTCAATAAAAACCGCAGCGCCAATTCCTATGGTTTCAGATTGATCAAAAATACTTCAGGCTTTATCGCCCTGACCGTCATCGCTCGATGACTCTGAGCTGCCACCCGTCATGCTGTCCTTAATGCGCAACAGCTCTTCCTCCAACCAGTCCGCTTCGCCCAACGCGTCAATCTCAGCGGCCAGGTTAGCCGCAGTATCTCGCCCCAGGTCCATCGCCTGCAATTCCCCTTCGAGGTTATCTACCTTCTTCTCGAAACGCTCAAACCGCGCAAATGCATCGTCGAGCTCCTTGCGCTGCACCTGATTTTTCACCTGTACGCGGGACTGAACGGTTGTCGCCCTCAGTAAAATTGTTTTCTGCTTGGCTTTGGCGTCGTCCAACTTCTGCTGCAACTGGCCAATCTCCTCGTTCAATTGGCCAATATGCTCACCGGAGGCCGTTAGCTCGCTCTCGACCAGACGAAGCGTATCCTCCACGGCGCGACGTTCCTGTAGCGCCGCCTTCGCCAGATCATCTCTACCTTTAGCAACCGCCAACTTCGCCTTTTCTTCCCACGCTGAAACGTCCGCCGCTATTCGGTCGCGACGACGAGATGCGGTTTTCTGATCCGCAATCACCCTTGCCGAGGCGCTACGCACCTCCACCAGGGTGTCCTCCATTTCCTGAATAATCAGGCGAATCATTTTTTCCGGGTCTTCGGCACTGTCGCACAGCGCGTTGAGATTGGAGTTCACGATATCCGATATTCTTGAAAAAATGCCCATTTTGCTCTCTCCTATCAGCTGTTTACCGTCACCTGGGTGGATTTACTGCCCGCGGGTCAACCCCGCCTCCGGCTGACTCCGCCTCTTACCTTGGGTGTGATAGTGGCCCATGAGACTGCTACCTACCCAGTAGGCCCCTTCAATTGAGGCTGCCACAACACCAAATGTCGCTGCTGCGCGTGCCGGCCCGGCAAACACCGCCAATGCACTGCAGATAAATAACACTGCGACATAAATCAATCCGCGCTCATCGATAACATCCATTTCATCTCTCCTATCATCCTTGTGAGTTGAGCCAACCGGCCCCTGCGAGCCCTCTGCGGGCTTCGCTACGTTTGTCGCGATTAACGTGCCACAGCCATTAAATGGCGCTTAATCAGTCATTTAGGCATCATTCGAACGCCCAACGGCAAAATTAAAGGTTTTTTTAACCTATTTAAATTAGAAAATAGCCCTTTTAAGGTTTAAAATGTAACCATGCGCGCCGCCTCACCCACGATCATCGGTCACTCGAGTACACTCTCGGCAGCCCTCAATCACGTCTCGCAATTGGCCGGCATTGACCGACCCGCCTTGATCATCGGCGAGCGAGGCACGGGCAAAGAACTCATCGCTGAACGGCTGCACTACCTCTCACCGCGTTGGGACCAAACCTTCACAAAAATCAACTGTAGCGCCATCGCAGAGACCCTGTTGGAGAGTGAGCTCTTTGGTCACGAGGCAGGCGCCTTCACAGGGGCCACCAAAAAGCACATCGGGCGTTTTGAGCGCACAGATGGCGGCACCCTGTTTCTCGATGAACTCGCCACCATGTCACTGCGTCTGCAGGAAAAGCTATTGCGCGTCATCGAATACGGAGAATTTGAGCGCGTCGGGGGTCAAAAAACCCTGCAAGTGGATGTTCGCCTGGTAGGTGCGACCAACGTCGATCTCCCGGCGCTGGCCGACCGCGGACAATTTCGCTGGGATCTCCTTGATAGGCTGAGTTTTGATGTGGTGCACTTACCGCCCTTGAGAGACAGGGACGACGATGTCTTTGAACTTGCGGAGCACTTTGCCCTGAGGATGTGTCGCGAGTTGGGCTGGGAATACTTTCCGGGCTTTTCTGACGCCGCCCTCGCCCAACTGGGCTCCCACCATTGGCCTGGGAATATTCGGGAATTAAAAAATGCCGTCGAAAGATCTCTGTTTCGGGCGAGTGAGAACGCGGTCCCAATTGAGCAGATCGTCATTAACCCATTTGCACCGGGAAATGGGGCGCCCATCACCGCCAGCGAGCGCAGCGACGCCCATGGCGCACCGCCGACCCATCTCATCCAATGGCCCATTGATCTGAAAGCGGCAATCAAAGACGCGGAGCGCGATTGGCTCATCCGGGCGCTTGCCGCGGCCGGACAAAGACAAAATGAGGCGGCCACGTTGCTCGGATTAAACTACAATCAGATGCGTTCGCTTGTGCGCAAACATGGGCTCATGACGCGGCCCAGTCGCACCACTGCGGAAACCGCTAAAAGCACCAGCGCCCCTCCCCACAGGAAGGGCTCAGACACCTAAGGATTCGGCCGGCGACGGCTCTGGCGACGTGTCGGCAGGATTCTACTGGCGCTGCGACTCTCCGGGGTCAAATCAACTTTTCGGCACGAACCCAATCCAGCGTCGTGTTGAGTGCCGCGGATAGCTTGTCGATCAACTCATCAACGTGCTCATTCTGGATAATCAGCGGCGGACAGACCGCCACCCGATTGCCGCCCAGCGGTCTTACAATCAGCCCGTTCTCTTCCGCCGCCTTAGCACAGAACTGGCCCACCTTCATGCCATCAAATGGCTGCTTGGTGGCCTTATCGGCAACCAATTCCACGGCGCCAATCATCCCCACTCCGGAAACCTCGCCAATCAACGGATGATCCGATAACGCGCGCAACCGCCCCTGCAAATAGTCGCCCACAGTCTCTGCATGCTGAAAAATATTGTCGCGCAGGTAAATATCAATCACTTTGCTGGCAACGGCACATCCCAGGGGATGCCCGCTGTAGGTGTAGCCGTGACCGAACACGCCCACCTCAGTGGCAGAAGCATTAATACAGTCCGCGATATCGCCCTGCACTATCGCGGCAGATACCGGCACGTAAGCAGAGGAAAGAGCCTTGGCCAGCGTCATCATTTGCGGCTTCATTGCCATTTTGTTGGCGCCAAAATCAGCGCCGAGACGCCCGAAGCCACAGATTACCTCGTCGTCCCACAACCAAATGTCGTAACGATCCAGCACGGCCTGAATCGCGGCAAAGTAGCCGTCTGGGGGCACGATGACACCGCCGGCACCACTCACCGGCTCTGCAATCATTGCCGCGATAGTGTCAGGACCCTCGGCCAGAATCAGCGCCTCCAATTCCTGCGCTCGGCGCGCTACAAAATCCGCCTCGGTTTCGCCGTCGTGCGCCCCTCGGTAATAGTTTGCGGACCCCGTGCGCAGCACGCCGAGGGCCTCAAACGGCAACTGGAAATGCGCGTGATTGGTAGGAATCGCCGTCAGCGCGGCAGAGGCTAAAGTCACCCCATGATAGCCCTGCTCCCGGGCGATGACCTTGACCCGACCGGGGTTACCCGACGCCTCGGCGTAATAGCGAATCAACTTGAGCAGCGTGTCGTTGGCATCGGAACCTGAGTTGCCGAGAAAGACTCGTCCGTCCTGCATGGGAATCATGTCCGCAAGCTTGTTCGCCAGTTCGATAGCTGCCGGGTGAGTTTTGCCGCCGAACATATGGCTAAAACTCAATTCGCGCATTTGACGCTGCGCGACTTCGATAATTTCTTCGTTGCCGTATCCAAGCGCGGTACACCAGAGCCCGGCCATCCCTTCGAGATAGCGCTTTCCCTGCTTGTCAAAGATGTAGGGGCCCTCGCCACGGGCCACTACCATTTGCTCCGCTAACGCCGGGTTGGTGGTCGGATAAATCATAGCCGTCATAGGTGTTGCTCCATCCATAGCACACTCAATTGTGAGGAGTGTATCGGCTCTCACGAACTCCCACTATCCCCGATAGTGGTAGCCCCCAGCACAATCTCATGTTGCCTTGGTTTTCTCCAAACCGCAGCGCTCACAGCGAAATCGCGTGATCAATTCACCCCGATGCACCGCGAAAGGATCACTCTTCACCGGTCGCCATTTGTGGTGGCCGTTTCGACACAGGGTTTGATCGGGCTTACGTGCTTTTTTGAAAGGCAGAATGTCCGCCATGGGCATCAGGACGGAGATTTCGCGCGATTAACCGCTACCCGCCAGGCCTCCAGTCGCCGACGTCTGGGCCCCGGTCCCATGCGACTCGGGAAGGTTGTTTCAGCCCGCCATACCTTGGCGATGGCATCAACATCCCTCCAGAGACCGACCCCCAGCCCGGCGAGAAAGCAGGCGCCAGCTGCCGTAGTTTCAATCACCTTTGGCCGCACAATCTCCCGACCCAAGTAATCGGCCTGTAACTGCATCAGCAAGTTATTGGCCGCCGCACCCCCGTCGACCTTCAGCGCCCGCATGCGACGACCCAAGTCGCGCTCCATGGCTCTCAGTATGTCGACATTCTGTAGCGCCATCGCCTCCAAGGTGGCACGGGCCAGGTGCGCCGCGCCCGCGCCTCGGGTCAGACCAGAGATCATCCCGCGAGCTTCGGGATCCCAGTGCGGCGCTCCCAAGCCCGTCAAGGCCGGCACAAATTCAACACCCGCCGAGTCAGGCACTTGCAAGGCCAGTGACTCAATGTCTGGAGCACGTTTAATAATGCCGAGCTCATCGCGTAACCACTGGACCGCGGCGCCACACACAAAAGCGCCACCCTCAAGCGCATAAACCGGGAACTTTTCTCCCGATAGCTGCCACGCAACCGTGCTCAGCAGGCCCGCATCGCTATGCATACGGTCATGACCCGTATTCATGAGGATAAAAGAGCCTGTCCCAAAGGTGCATTTCGCGGCGCCGCGTTCAAATCCGGCTTGACCAAATAATGCTGACTGCTGATCTCCGGCGATCCCCGAAATTGGTATGCCGTCGGGCAGCCCCGTTACGCCAGATGTAAAACCCAGTTCGCCGCTGGAAGGTACGATCGCGGGCAGAATTCCTCTTGGCACGTTAAAGAGCTTGAGCAGCTCAGGGTCCCAGTCGAGAGTTTGCAGGTTCATCAGTGAGGTGCGAGACGCATTGGAAACGTCAGTGGCGTGCACCCCTCCGCCAGTCAACCGATACAGCAAGAAAGCATCGATGGTTCCCGCCGCCAAGTCACCGTTTTTCGCCCGACCGCGGGCGCCCTCTGTCGCATCGAGCAACCAGCGAAACTTGCTGGCGGAGAAATAAGGATCCAGCACCAACCCGGTCCTATCCCGCACCATCGACTCAAAGCCTTTTCGCTTCAGGCCTTCGCAAAAAGCAGCCGTCCGCCGGCACTGCCAGACAATGGCATTTGCCACGGGTTTTCCTGAGTGACGCTCCCACAGCAACGCCGTTTCGCGCTGATTCGTGATACCGATGCAGGCGACATCGGCGGGCTTACACAAGCCTTTGCGAAATACCCCACGAATACCTTTGAGGACTGAGGTCCAAATATCATTGGGGTCATGCTCGACCCAGCCAGGCTTCGGGTAGATCTGGGGGAACTCGTGGTTAAC
>Ga0181594_10000683_pt1 | contig 31446 bp, 29 predicted proteins | sample 071ome_18_FD_145603 | JGI IMG/M metagenome (GOLD analysis project Ga0181594, IMG submission 145603) | Coastal salt marsh microbial communities from the Groves Creek Marsh, Skidaway Island, Georgia - 071413BT metaG (spades assembly) | ecosystem: Environmental > Aquatic > Marine > Intertidal zone... | reverse complement strand
GATCTATCTCGGCATCCTGCTGACGACCTCCGTCGGGTTGCAGCTCGTCGCGATCATATGGACGTGGGTGCTCGCCGGTACGCTCGATTTCCGGACGGGTGGGATTCTGGCCGGTACTGCGTCCACAGGGATCCTGAGCGCGATCCTCGTCCTGTACGTGTACGGGGTTGGAAAAGCCGCCGTCATGCCGTTCCACCGCTGGCTTCCGGCCGCGATGGTCGCGCCCACACCGGTGTCTGCGCTCCTGCATGCCGTGGCGGTCGTGAAGGCTGGCGTGTTCACCGTGCTCAAGATCGCCGTCTACGTGTTCGGCATCGATCTACTTCAGACGCTCACGACCACGACGTGGCTTGCCTGGGCCGCCGCCGCGACGATCATCCTCGGGTCTCTGGTCGCGTTCAAGAAGGACAATCTGAAGGCTCGGCTGGCCTACTCCACGATCAGCCAACTCTCATACATCGTGCTCGGCGCGATGCTCGCGAACGAGATGGGTATCATCGGGGGCGGCATGCACATCGCTATGCACGCGTTCGGCAAGATCACCCTCTTCTTCGCGGCCGGCGGCATCATGGTGGCCGCGCACGAGAAGAAGATCAGCCGGATGCACGGCCTCGGGCGCACGATGCCGATCACCTTCGGGGCGTTCTTCATCGGCTCGTTGTCGATCATCGGGTTGCCGCCTGCAGGGGGCGCGTGGTCCAAATGGTTCCTGGGCATGGGAACGCTTGAGGCCAGCCAGATGGGTTTGCTCGCCGTACTGATGCTGAGCTCGCTCCTGGGCCTCTACTATCTGCTCGAGGTCCCGGTGAAGGCCTTCTTCTTCAAGCCGCCCGAGGATGCGCATCACCACGACGGTATCCATGAGTCTCCCACGCCGTCGCTGATCGCGATCTGCATTACCGCCGCAGCGACGATGGGACTCTTCCTCTGGCCGGACCTGTTCCACGAATTGATGCAGATGGTCGTCGCAGGAGGTGCCCGATGAGTGGGCACGGGCATCACGAGGTGAAAGAGCCCGTCGGCTGGATGGACAAGCCGGACACGGTCAAGAAGCTCTTCATGATCTTCTACGCGATCTGCGCGGTCCTTTTCCTCTCTGAGTTCGTACTCATGGGAACCGAGAACGCGCATCCGCACCCGCTCGAAGAGAGCATGCGCTTCTTCGTGTATCCGGTCTACGGCTTCATCTCGTTCTGGTTCCTGGTGCTGCTTGCGCGTCCCATGCGGACGCTCCTGATCCGTTCCGAGGACTACTACGAGGGCGGGGGCGCGTACGACCCCGATGCCGACCCGGGACACGTGTCCACGCACGGACACGGCGGGGGGCACGGCACAGCGTCGGATCCCGGTTCTGACGAAGAGGGAGGCGCCTGATGCTGGGAAGCATGCCTCCCTTCGTCCTCTTCTTCCTGGGGGCGATCGTCGTGGCCGTCACGAAGGGCGCGGTCCGTAAGACCGTCGTCCTCGGGATTCCGATTCTCGGGCTGATCAACCTCATCATGACCGCGGGCGCCGACGTCGGTGCGCCTTCGGCGATCGGTGAGTCGGTTCCACAGGTCTATCTCACGCTCGAGCTCCTCGGGTACGAGCTTCAGCCGTACCGGGCCGATAAGCTCAGTCTGCTCTTCGGCTACCTGTTCCACATCGCCGCCTTCCTCGGCTTCATCTACGCCCTGCATCTGGGCGACGGCACGCCGGATGGCTCGGTCGCGAGCGAGGTCGGTGAAGACGACATCATCGGCAACGAGAAGGCCGGGATGCAGCATGTCTCGGCGATGCTGTACGCTGGAAGCGCGCTAGGAGCGGTGTTCGCCGGGGACTTCATCACGCTCTTCGTCTTCTGGGAGCTTCTGGCGATCACGTCGGTTTTCCTGGTCTGGGCAAGGAAATCCGACACCGCGTACGCCACCGGCTTCCGCTACCTGATCATCCATGTCGTGTCCGGCGTGCTCCTGCTCTCGGGTGCGCTGATGCTCGCGCATCAGACCGGCTCGATCGAGTTCGGGCATGTCGCCGGAGAGCTACATGGTGACGAGGGCGGGGGGCTGGCCGCCGCAGGGCTCCCGGCTCTCCTCCTCCTCATCGCCTTCGGGATCAAGGCGGGCTTCCCGCTCGCGCACAACTGGATCACCGAGGCGTACCCGGAGAGCACGCCGACGGGGACCGTCTTCCTGAGCGCCTTCACGACGAAGGTCGCCGTCTACGCGCTGGCCCGGAGCTTCGGTGGGCTCGACGAGCTGATCTGGATTGGAACGGCGATGACGTTCTTCCCGATCTTCTTCGCCGTGCTCGAGAACGATCTGCGTCGGGTCCTCGGCTACTCGATGATCAACCAGATCGGCTTCATGGTCGCCGGGATCGGGATCGGTACGGCGATGGCAGTGAATGGCGCCGTGGCCCACGCCTTCGCGGACGTGATCTTCAAAGGCCTGCTCTTCATGTCCATGGGCGCGGTCCTGACCATGACCGGCCGCACCAAAGGCACGGATCTCGGGGGGCTCTACAAGACGATGCCCCTGACCGCGACGCTCTGCATCGTCGGGGCTTCGGCGATCTCGGCATTTCCGCTGTTCAGTGCGTTCGTGACGAAGTCGATGATTATGGTCGCCGCGATCGATGAGCATCATTACATCGTGTGGCTGTTCATGCTCTTCGCGTCGGCGGGCGTGCTCGAGCACGCCGGTATCAAGATCCCGTACTTCGCTTTCTTCGCGCACGATTCCGGAATCCGGACGAAGGAACCGCCCAAGAACATGCTTGTCGCGATGGTCATCGGCGGCGCGCTGTGCGTCCTGATCGGCGTCTTCCCCGGCACCTTCTACGCGCTGCTCCCGTTCGAGATGGACTACCATCCGTACGACACCCGGCATGTCCTGACGCAGTTACAGCTCCTGTGTTTCGGCGCGCTCGGCTTTATCACGCTGGTGAAGACCGGCGTCTACCCGGATGAGAAACGCGCCGTACACATCGATGCGGAGATCCTGTACCGGAAGCTTGGTCCGTGGTTGGTCACGACCGTCGGGAGCGTCGTCGGCGCCATCGATCGAGCGGTGCGTACCGCCGTCATGGGCCTGGTACACTCTGCTCTGGGCGGCCTCGGTCGCACTCATGGAGAAGTGGGCCCGTTGGCGCGATCGTGGGCTTCGGGTAGCATGGTGTTGTGGGTCGCGCTTCTACTGGCGGCCTATCTGCTGTTCTACCTCTTCTGATCGACATCCTCGGCCCCCGTCTCGGGGTGGCCGGGAGAGGGCATGACCACGTGACGGCCAGGCTGGCGACACACCCCGATATCGCGGGTCGTACCGCGCACGTTCTCGAACGGCTCCACCACGCCGGTGTCGACGTGGAGTCCGTCGGTGAACTCGATCGTTCGGCTCCGTTTGCCGGACTTCGGGAGCATCAGATCGATCTGGCGCTCGTCGGCCTGTCCGCGATGCGGGGCAGTGGCTCCGACGACTTCACGACCGTTGCCGTTCTTCCGCGTATGGAGACGCGGGACGTCGTCGTCGCACTCCAGGGGCGTGCTACGCCCCTGGCCCATCTGCCGACCGGAGCCATGGTGGGCTATACCGGTGCGAGACGTGGCGCATTCCTGGCCGCGCATCGTTCGGACCTCCGTGGCCTCGACATGGACGCCGCCGCGGTGCGCGCGGTTGCCGATCAGGCGCGGTCGGCGGCCGATGACGGTACGGACTTCCATGGTCGCGAGGAATCTGATCCGCACGTGCTCATCATGAGCGCCCTCGACGCACGCGAGGTGGGACTCCTGGATACTGCAGTGGAAGCTCTCGACCCGAAGGCGTGGTTGCCGGAGCCGGGGCAGGGGGCGCTCGCGCTGATCGCTCGCCACCCGATCGCAGAGGCGACAGCGCTTGATCATCTGCCGACGCGAACGGCCCTCCGCACTGAACTGGCACTGCTCGACGCGATTGGGGAGCACGGAACGGAGACGCTGGGTTGTCTGGCTCAGCCATCCGGCCGCTGGATTCGGCTGTGGGCCGCGGCCGCGAGCCCTGCCGGGGACCGTCTGGTACGCTCGGACCTCACTGGCCCGCTCGATGAGCCGGAGAGCCTGGGGGCGTCGGTCGCTTCGGAGCTTGTGGCCCGCGGTTATCGCCTGCTCACGGGCATGGAGGCGTCGTGACGCTGCGGTCGGCCCCCGACAAGATCGTCATGCGCGACGAGTTGACGAGGCGCCTCTCGCAGCCCCGCTCGGAACGGGTCGTGTTCACCAACGGGGTCTTCGACCTCATGCACCGGGGACATGCGACCTATCTGCAGTCCGCGCGCGCGTTGGGTGATGTGCTCGTGGTCGGCGTCAACACGGACGACTCCACCCGGCGCCTCGGGAAGGGTGCTGAGCGCCCGCTCGTGCCAGAGGCGGATCGGGCGTTCGTCCTCGCTGCGCTGGAGTGTGTCGACTACGTCTGTCTTTTCGATGAGGACACACCGTCGGCCTTGATCGATGCCCTCGTCCCCGACGTCCTCGTGAAGGGCGGAGACTACGACCTCGACAGCGTTGTCGGGCGTGACACGGTCGAGGCGCACGGTGGTCGGGTTGAACTCATTCCCTTCGTGGAGGGGTACTCCACGAGTGACCTCGTCCGACGGATCCGCACGAGCGCGGACGATCCCTCCTCCTGACCCCGTGCCATCCATGTCAGAGCGACACGACGGCCGCCGTCCCGATCAGGGACGGCCGATTCATATCGAGATCGGTCCTTCGCCCTATGCCGAGGGTTCGTGCCTCATCGCCACGGGCAACACCCGCATCCTCTGTACAGCCAGCGTCGCCGACGGTGTTCCCGCGTGGCGCGAGCGAAGCGGGGCTGGGTGGGTGACCGCCGAGTACGCCATGCTTCCGCGCGCCACGCACACGCGCAGCGGGAGAGAGCGCAACGGCCCCAAGGGGCGCACGCAGGAGATCCAGCGCCTCATCGGACGTTCACTCCGGTCCGTGACGGACATGCGTGCGTTGGGACAGCATACGATCACCGTCGACTGCGACGTGCTGCAGGCCGATGGTGGCACGCGTACGGCCTCGATCACCGGTGCGTGCGTCGCTCTCGAACTCGCGACTCGATGGATGATGAACGAGGGACTGGTCGCGCGTTCTCCCGTCCGTGAAAAGGTCGCGGCAGTCAGCGTGGGTATCGTCGACGGTGTGCCCTGTCTCGATCTCGACTATCGAGAAGACTCTGGTGCGCAGGTCGATATGAACCTGGTTGCGACCGAGAGTGGAGGGCTGGTCGAGGTGCAGGGGACGGCGGAAGGCGATCCGTTCCCACGCCGGGACCTGGACCAGTTGATCGACCTGGGCATGGCGGGTATCGAGACGCTTCTGGCCGCCCAGGCGCGCGCACTCGACGGGAGCTGACGTGCAGCTGCTGATCGCCACGCGGAGTGACGGGAAGATGCGTGAAATCCGGCGCATACTCGGCGACGTACCAGGCCTCGAGGTGCTCGGGCTCGACGACGCTGGGGTGTCCTACCTGCCGGAAGAGGAGGCGCTCGAACCGTTCGACACGTTCGAGGAAAACGCACTGTCGAAGGCGCGATACTTCGCGGCCCGCTCAGGACTTCCCACAGTCGCCGACGACTCCGGGATCTCCGTGGATGCTCTCGACGGCGCTCCCGGGGTTCGCTCGAAGCGGTTCGCCCCTGACCATGGTGCCGCGCCTGCCGACCTCGACGGCGGGCAACTGGACGACGCGAACAATCGCCATCTGGTGGAGAGGCTCCAGGATGTACCCCCGGAAGATCGCACTGCGCGGTACGTGTGCGTGGCGTCCCTCGTGGAGTCCGAGGACGCGGAGCCGGCCTTCTTCCGGGGCGAGGCGCCCGGACGGATTGTGGACGAAGCTGTGGGACGGGGTGGCTTCGGTTACGACCCTCACGTCTTCAATGAGGAGCTCGGTCGGACCTACGCCGAGATGACACCCGCGGAGAAGGATGCCCGGAGCCACCGAGGCGCCGCGTTCCGAGCCCTCGCAGCACATCTCGTGCAAAGGGCCGGATGATGCCCCGAGATCCGCGCACGCACCCGACCGAGATCGGGCCTTCAGAGGACGAAAGCCGCCTTCGAATCGTGTGGGGGGATGGCGTGGCCGCGGAGTATGTACCCAGGGAGCTCCGGCTCGCGTGTCCGTGCGCTGGCTGCGTCGACGAAATGACCGGGGTGCGGACGGTCCGGCCGGACGATGTGTCGACGAACGTGTATCCGACGGCCATCCATTACGTTGGTCGCTACGCGCTCCAGTTCGTGTGGAGCGATGGGCACTCGACCGGTTTCTACACGTTCGACTATCTGAGAGGGCTCTGGGAGGCCTAGGGTCCCACAGTCTGAGCCGCGATCAGGTCACCGATCCTCGCTGATCGGGCGAGTGCTCAGCGGCACTCCCTTGGGGGCACGTCGTAGTCGAAATCGTGCACGGGGAGCCCACTTGGAACCGTGGCCGGAATGAGATGGCGCAGCGCATCCGGGTGTGCTTCGGGGTCGGAGAGTGAGATCTCGACGAACGCGAGAAGATCCTCGAACTGATCGAGCGTGAGTCTGCCTCTCGGATTTCGGGCCAGCTCGTGAGCCAACTGAATCATGTCCTGGTCCGGGCCTCTCTTCGCCCGGAGTCGGTACTCGAGGTGCTCACCGGAGAAGGACTCGAGCGATTCGCGCATCTCGAGGTGATGCCGTATCGAATTGTCGAGGCAGATGAAGGCACCGTTGTGCATGAACGTCGGCTGATACGCCACGTTCCGGAGCGGAGTCGACCGGAACTTGTATCGATCACTGATGTCGCCCGTGCTGCGTTCGCGTCCGAAGTCCTCGTCGTAGCCCGGCCCGTCGAAGACTGCATTGGTCTTGGACGGGGCGATCTGCGGAACACCGATCGCGTGCGACTCGAAGTCGCTGAACATCTGGTTCGCGTATCCAAGCGTGATATGGCATTCGAAGCACGCGGCCGGATTACGGAAGAAGAGGAGCGCCCCTCTCTTCTCGGGGGGCGTCATCGCAGCCGTGTCTCCGCGTGCGTATTGGTCGAGTGGAGCGTCCGCGCGAATGAGCGTGAATTCGAATTCGGCGATCGCCCGCGCGATGTGCTCGTACCTCAGCGGCGCACCGTCTGCGATCTCCGGAAAACTCGTGGCGAACCGGGTCCTGTACTCGGCGATCTCATCGACCCGGCTGGTGATCTCCGCACGGATCGCATCGCTGTCACCCTGAAAGTCGAAACCGGCCATCTCGATCTTGTCCGTGACCGGCGTGAACGCCTGGGCCATGAGCAGGTGATCCAGATCTGACAGGCTGTACCCTTCAGGTTCGGGAAGGCGAAAGCCCTGGGAGTTATCGAAGCCGTCCAGAGATTCCGCGGCGAAGCGACCGTCCCACATCAGATTCGGATAAAAAGCCGCGTTGATGATCGTCGGGGCACGCCGAAGGTTGAACGGGCCATCGCGATCCGGACCGACGACCCCGTTGTTTTGAATGCCGATCGAGATCGACTTGGAGTCGTTGAAGCTGACGTTTGGCCCGTGACACCCAGAGCAGCTGTTGTCCTGCGTGATGGAAAGGATCGGGTCGAAGAAGAGCAGGCGACCGATCTCGGCGAGATTCTGATCAATGTCCCGGCCAAGCATCGCTGTGAAGCGCTCCTCGATGCGCCCGTCGATGCCCATCAGGAACAGCTGCAGTTGGAGTTCCTGATCGAGCGCAAGACCTGAATCGTCCTCGAGCTCTTCGACGAGCGGGACGACGGGTTCGTCAGAGCAGGCCGCGATCCAGATGCCGGATGCGAGGAGGCCGAGAGAGAGCCAAGCGCCCCGTGTGCGCGGTGTAGTGGACCGGCCGGCGAACGAGCGGAACATACTGCGGTGAAACCCCTCCGAGCGCCTCGAGATCAGGCATGAACGCATACCTCGGGACTGTAGGTCCGAAAGCGTGTCGAATCAAGCGTTTATAGGGTCGGATACCCATGACGCAGAGGCTCCTCCCGCGTACCTTGGCAACGCCCTCGGAGACCGCCCCCGAACTCGTCGGCACGCATGCCTCTCACCACGCCGTTCCACCCTCGAGTCCAGGCTCGAAATGAAGCCGGGCTGTGGAAGCACTGGGCCGGATATCTGGTTGCACCTCAGTATCAACACTCGCTCAGTGCCGAGTACTACGCGATCCGCAATTCGGTCTCGTTGCTCGATACGACGCCCCTCTTCAAGTATCGCGTTTCGGGCCCTGACGCCGCTCGCTTCCTCGGTCGAGTGCTCGCCCGGGACATCGCGGGATGCCCGGTCGGCCGAGCGCAGTACACGTGTTGGTGCGACGAGCGGGGTTTCGTGCTTCAGGACGGGGTCGTCATGCAGGTCGACGATGGTACGTACTGGCTGACCGCGGCCGAGCCTGCGCTCCGGTACTTTCGGGTCATGGCGCGGGAGATGGGCGCCCACGTCGAAATCGAGGACGTCTCCAGGGCGTTCGGCATCCTCGCACTGCAGGGGCCGCACGCCCACCGCGTGATCCGCCAGCTGACCGAGTCGGCGACACCATTGAGGTATTTCGGGGCGACCAGCGCGATGATCGAGAGTCGACGCGTGATGGTCTCACGCACGGGGTACACAGGAGATCTTGGATACGAACTCTGGATCCGGTCGGAAGACGCGTGCGTGGTGTGGGATGCCCTCATGCGCGCCGGACGTGGGCACAACATCGTCCCCATCGGGACGACGGCGCTGAAGATGGCACGGATCGAGGCCGGGCTTCTGCTCATGGGCGCCGACTTCCACTCCGCCCGGTTCGCATGGGTGGACGAACAGCGCGAGACACCGCTCGAGCTCGGATGGTCCTGGATGTTCAGTAAGCTGGATCAGGACGGACGTGACTTCGTGGGGCGTTCGGCTATCGAGTCCGAGCTGCGAAACCGAACGAGCCGTTGGACCACCGTGGGCCTGGCGGTCGACTGGCACGACTACGAGCGCGTCTATTCGGAGGCCGGAGTCGTTCCGCCGCGGCACGAGGTGTATGCCGAGTCGACGATGAGCGTCTACCGACGCGGAAGCACGGAGTGGGACTACGCCGGGTACGCCAGCAGCTTCACGACCTCGTCTCTGCTGCGGACGCCGCTCGCGATCGCGAAGCTCCCTCTGGACCTGGCCGAGCCGGGTTCGGAGGTCGACCTGGAAGTCACCGTCGTCCGTCGCCCGCAGAACGTCCTGGCGTGCGTGACCCGAATGCCGTTCTACAACCCCGCTCGAAAGACGGCGGCCATGGGCGAGGAGGCCGGAGATGAGTGACGCGCGACGGTACGACGCGATCGTCGTCGGCGCCGGCCACAACGGACTGGTGAACGCGTGTTACCTGGCGAGGGCCGGACTGAACACGCTTCTCCTGGAGCAGCGCCACCTCGTCGGTGGCGCGACCATCACCGAGGAGCTGGTGCCCGGATTTCACTTCACCACGTTTTCCTACGCGATCAGCCTGATGCGTCCGGAGATCGTCCAGGATCTCGGCCTGGTGAAGCACGGCATGATGGTGCTACCGCTGGTGAACACCTTTCAGCCGGGGCTCGATGGCGAATATCTGCTGCTCGGCCCGGATTCGGACGAGAACTACCACGAGATCGCCCGCCACTCACCGGCGGACGCGGAGGCTGCGCGAGACCTGGATCACATCATCGCCCGGCTGGTTCGGGCGCTGAAGCCATGGATGGACCGGATACCTCCGAACAGCCGAAGCGACGATCCGGCCGAGATCGCGGCCCTGGCGGAGCTGAAGGGGTGGTACGACGAGCTGGACCCGGAGGTCCGGACGATGTTCGAGAAGTTCCGCACGCGGTCGGCGGCCGAGATCCTCGACGAATACTTCGAGAACGAGCTGGTGAAGTCGCTCTATGCGTCGAGCGGCATCATCGGGAGCCGATGCAGTGTTCGGGACCGGGAGTCGGGCCTCGTCTGGCTTTTCCACAAGTTGGGTGAGTATGACGGTGAACCAGGTCACTGGGGCTTTCACAAGGGCGGCAATGGTGGATTCACACAGGTCCTGGCGCGGGCCTTCGAAAGCTTCGGTGGCACGATCCGCCTGAACTCGGGTGTGGCGCGCGTCCGCTACGAGGACGGGCGAACCCAGGGCGTCGAACTCGCAGACGGAACCGTCATCGAATCGGAGCTGGTGGTCAGCGCCCTGGATCCCCGCCAGACCTTCCTGCGGCTCGTCGACCCCGATGACATGCCCGAGGACCTGATCGGACATGTCCGCGACTTCAAGTTCCAGGGTACGGCAGCCAAGGTGAACTTCGCCCTGTCGGACGTGCCGACGTTCCCCGGCCTCGAAGGTCGCGAGGACATCTTCACGGGGTTCACAAACCTCGGACCGTCGATCGATTATCTCATGGAGGCGTGGGCCGATTGCGAGGAGGGGAGGGTGAGTCGCCGCCCGTTCCTCGACTGCTGCGTCCAGTCGACGCTCGACCCCGATATGGCTCCGGCGGGCAAGCACGTCATGTCGTGCTTCGTGATGTACGCGCCGTATCACCTCGCCGAGGGCAACTGGGAGACCGAGCGGGATCGGCTCGGGGACATCGTGCAGGAGACCATCGAAGAGTTCTTCCCGGGTTTCGGCGAACTGGTTCTCCATCGCGAGATCGTGACGCCGCACGACATCGAGACGCTGATCGGGCTCAGCGAAGGCAACATCTTCGCCGGGGAGCTCTTCGAGGATCAGCTCTTCCTGAACCGGCCCGCACCGGGCTGGAATCAATACCGGACACCGATCGAGGGATACTACCAGTGCGGGTCGGGCACGCACCCCGGGGGCTGCGTCAGCGGGGGGCCGGGGTGGTTGGCGGCACAGCAGATCCTGGGAGACCGGCAGGCCTGAGCGACGCATAGGCACTGAGGCCCGGCCCGTGGCCCGACCCCACCCCGGCAGCCTAGGTTGTCCTTCTCTTAAACCATCGAGGCCATTCGTATGCTCTCCAGCCGTACTCGCCCACTGACGCTCGCCGGCTTTCTCCTCCTCGTCGCTGCGTGCGGGGGCTCGACGCCCGTGGCGGACGTCGCGATCGAGAATGTCACCGTGATCGATGCGGTCAACGGTGTGAGGGAAGGGCAGACCGTCCTCGTGGAAGGCGGGATGATCTCCGCGGTGATGGACGCCGGTGAGGCCGGCGGGGCCACGCGGACGGTCGATGGATCGGGCCGATACCTGATCCCGGGTCTGTGGGACTTCCACGTCCACCTCACGTATGATGCGCGCCTGACGGATGCGATGGCCGGACTCTTCCTGAACCACGGCATTACGAGCATCCGGGACACCGGCGGCCCGCTCGATCCGGTTCTGGCTGCGGTCGCGCCATTGAGGGCCGACGGGGCGACTGCACCGCGGGTCTTCTATGCGGGTCCGCTTCTCGATGGAGAGTTCGTCGTGTACGACGGCAATGGTCGCCCGCCGCTCGGCATCGGGAATCCCGACGTGGAGACCGCTCGCCTGAACGTCGCTCGCCTGGCCGATGCAGGGGTCGATTTCCTCAAGATCTACGAGATGGTCACCCCGGAGGTGTTCGAGGTGCTCGTCGAGGAAGCGAATGCGCGAGGGCTGCCCATGGATGGTCACGTGCCGCTATCGATGAGGGCACGTGATGTCGGGCCCCGAGTCCAGTCGCTCGAGCACCTGCGCAACATCGAGACGGATTGCGTCGCCGATGGAGAGGCCTGGCTGGCCGAACGTCGCGCCCTCCTGGCGAATCCGGATGGCGTCCCGGGTGGGACCCTTCGGTCGAGCCTGCACAACCTGCAGCGGCTCCCTGCGGTGGACGCGTACGACGAGGCCAGCTGTGCCGAGGTGGTCGCTTCGATGATGAACACCATTCAGGTGCCCACACTCCGACTCAACGCACTGGGTGTGATGCCCCCCTTCGAGCGTGATGATTGGAGCGAGCTGCTGTCCAAGCTTCCGACGGATGTTTCGGAGGAGTGGGGCGCGGCCACCGAGGCGAACAGGCAGGGCGGCCCGATGCGCGACCTGACCTACGGAGAATGGAGTCTCTTCCTCGTGGGTCTGATGCATGAGGCCGGCGTGCCCTTCGGCGCCGGGACCGACACACCGATCGGCTTCGCCGCACCGGGCTACAGCCTTCACAGCGAGCTGGAGATGCTCGTCCGAGCGGGACTCACGCCTCTCGAAGCGATTGAAGCCGCAACAGTGCACCCGGCCGAGTTCTTCGGGCTTCAGGGCGAGATGGGCACGATCGAAGCCGGCCGCGTCGCCGACCTCGTTCTTCTGAGTGCCAATCCGCTCGAGGACATCACGAATACGCGATCGGTCGAGGCGGTCGTCACCAAGGGTCAACTCCTGGACGGTGCCGCACTGAGTGCGCTGGTGAACTGATCGCGTTTGTGACCGTGTGACCATGCGCGCTCGTGCACGTCACCGAGTGTTTCGGTCGGTTTGTCGACTGGCGTGGTGTGATCAGGTGAGGTCGGGCCCCCGCTGAGCCGCGATCCGGATCGGGCCGGTCCGTGACTCAGATCGCGGGCATCATCGCTCCCGTCTTCGGGGTCATGGCCGTCGGCTATCTCGCGGTCCGTGTCCGCCTGTTCGGAGCGGTTACGGCGCGAAGACTCGTCCTCTTCGTGTTCAATGCGGCGATTCCGATCATGCTGTTCTATCGCATCGCGACGATCGACTTCCCCGAACAGATCGCGTGGAGCTTCCTGGGCGGCTACTACGCCTCAGCGTTTGCAGCCTACGGCCTGGGCATGCTCTCCGCGCGGTTCCTCTTCCACCGACCGATCGACGAGCAGTCGATTCACGGCCTCGGAGGGGGCTTCTCGAACACCGTTCTTCTGGGGATCCCTCTGCTGGTCAGCGCGTTCGGAGACGAAGCGACCGTTCCCATCTTCCTGATCATCTCGTTCCACTCTGCCACGCTCCTCCCGGTCTCCATCCTCCTGATCGAGACGGGACGACGGAGGGAAGGGCGAGCTTCGCGCGTGCACGTGGCGCGACTGTTCCTGGAGGTGCTGGCGAATCCGATTATCGCGGGGATTCTCCTCGGCCTCGTGGCGAATCTGGCCGGCCTCACGCCCCTCCCGTCCCCGATCGACGCGGTCGGCAGCCTCATGTCCGTCGTCGCGATCCCATGTTCCCTGATCGCCCTCGGTGCCTCCCTGGCTGGCTATCGACTCGAGGGACAGATCGCTCCGGCCTCGGTGCTGGCGGCGATCAAGTTACTGGTGCAGCCGGTACTGGCCTGGGTGCTCGTCGTACCTGTGCTGGGGCTCGGCTGGCCGTGGGCGCCGGTTGCCGTGGTCATGGCCGGCATGCCGAGTGGGGCGATGGTCTATCTCTTCGGGGCTCGCTACGAGACGGCGTCGGAGGTCGCGGCGAGCGTCGTGGTCATATCCTCTGCGGTCTCGGTGGTAACGCTTTCGGTGTTGCTCGTGCTCATGGGCGCCTGACGGAGGGGGCTAACCGTCGCTCGTCAGTCTCGGTCGAACGGGCTTCAGGTAGGTCTCCCACCAGCGTAGTTCATTCATCATTCGGTGCACGTTGTTCCAGTGCCCACGGATTCCGTGGGCCTGACCATCGTAGACGATCAACTCGGCGGGTACGCCCTGCTTCTTGAGCGACGTGTACAGCTGGATCGCGCCCTCGAGAGGCACGCGGTAGTCGACCTCCCCGTGCACAAACAGCGTCGCCGCCTGCACACCACCCGAATTCAGGTAGGCAGACTGGCGGATCATGATCTCTCTCGCCTCGGGCTCCCACGGGCGCCCGAAGAATTCCAGTTCCTTCGTTCGTGCGACATCGGAGTGCGCATAATTGCTCGTCCAGTTGGACGCGCCTGCACCGCTCACCGCCGCCTGGAATCGGTCCGGGTACCGAGTGATCAGCCAGTTCGTCAGGATTCCCCCGTACGAGTGGCCCGTTGACCCGACCCGGTCGCGATCGACAGGGAAGCGCTCGATCAGGTGGTCCACGCCAGCGAGCGCGTCCTCCCCGTCATTGGTGCCCCAGGCGCCCCACGTACCCCACTTGAAGTCATCGCCGTAACCCGTGGAGCTGCGGAAGTTTGGCAGAAAAACAAAGTACCCGTTGGCGGCAAAGAACTGGTTCTTGAAGTTGAACCCGTACCCGGAGGCCGAGTGGGGGCCGCCGTGGTTCACGACGATCAGCGGGTACGTGGTCCCGGAATCTTCGACGTACCCGTGTGGATAGAGCAGGAAGCCTTCGATCGGCGTCCCGTCGTAGCTCTCGTAGAGGATCCGCTCCCAGCCACTCGGTGCAACGTCAGCCAGGAACTCCGCGTGAACGTCCGTGAGCTGACGCTCGTTGCTCCCGTCGATATCCGCGGTCCAGACTTCAGGCGGCCGGTCGAAGTGTCCGACCGTATAGGCCATCCGCTCGAAGTCCTCGTCGATGCTGAGGCCCTGAATCCGGCGAAGCCCGGTCGTGACCTGCTCGACGCCGCCTCCGTTCGGAGAGGTACGGAAGAGGTGTGTGGCGCCCCCGATCCCCGTCGTGAAGTACATGTGATCGCCATCCGGGGCCCAGCGAGGCGTGCCGGCGTCCAGATCAAAGTCCTCGGTGAGGTTTAGCGGGTCACCGCCGGACGTGGGCCGTACATAGAGGTCGCGGGGGCCTCCGTGATCGAGCCTTCGCTCGATGATGTAGTCCGTACCGAACGAGCGGACGTAGGAGATCCATTGCCCGTCCGGCGAGAACTGTACGCCCGAATACGTGAAACCATCGTCGGTGAGTCGGGTCAGGTCTCCGGATACGGTCACCGTGAACAGATCCGTTCGTGCGTAGAGCAGTTCGCTGAACGCGTTCGGGTCGGCGGTGAAGAGGATCGTGCGACCATCGGGGCTCCAGGATACGCTCCCCGGACGAAGGCCGAGGTTGGTGAGCTGCACGGCTTCTCCCGAGCCATCGGTCCGCTCCAGAAAGAGCTCCTCCGTGTTCGCTGCGGACCGGTCCGGGATTGGGAATTCCTGTCCATCCCGCACGAACGGGTACCAGTCGAATTGCACGCCCTCGAAACGGTCGGCGTGTCGCTGCTCGAAGTCGGTGAGTTCCGGATCGGGTGCGGCCGGGCGCTCGATCTCTCGAACCACGGCGCGCCACATCCCATCCGGAGAGAGGATCCCGTCGGGTTCATCCTCCGGTGATGGCGTCGCGGTTTCTCCCGTCCGGTCCGGATCGATAAGCCATCCCATCCCTTCCGCGTCTTCCACCCGGAGATGGTCGCCCTCCCAGCGGGGTGCCGATACATCGTGCCCGTCATGACGAACGAGCGAAGGACCGTCGGTACCGTCCGCGCGAACGATCCAAGTTCGCACGACCGTGGAGTTGTCCTCCTCGACTCGACTCGAAACCGTGTAGGCGACCCAGCGACCGTCCGGCGAGATCCGCGGGGCACTGACGGACTTCAGGGCGTAGTAGTCCTCTAACTGGAGGGCTCGCCCCGTCTGCGCGAGGGCCGGCCCCGCGAAAAGCGTGAGCGCGGCCAAAGGGATCAGGGAGTAGGTCAGACGACGCATGGGTCCCTTCCGGTCGGGTGGACAGAGCGAAGACCGAAAGTCCGAACCGTCGCTTGGACTGGCAAGGTGGTGGGCTGTCGGCGAGCCTCGAGCCCAACCTCCCGTTCACCGCGCCGGGCGAGGCGGCCCTCGTCCGGGGCGATGTCTACTGGATGACTGTGCGGTCCTTCTTGGAGAGGCCCACCCTGGAGAAGTCCACCTCGGAAAAGTCGACGGCCGCCTGCCCGTGCTTGAGCTGATGGTACGCGAGGCCGAGGTAGTAGTAGATCCCCACCAGTTCGTCCGGTGTGGCGCTCGAGACTTGCACGGCACGCTCCATGGACTTCACCGCGGCTTCCGGCTGACCCATCTCGATGAACGTCTGACCCATCAGTTCATACGAGGGCAGGTGGTCTGCGGAGGCCCGCACGGCTGCCTGAAACGACCCGATCGCCTCCTCGAGTAGACCCATTTCTTTGTACGCCGTCCCGAGGTCGTAGTGAGCCCGCACGTCACTGTTGTCCAGGTTCTCGTCGATCTTGTCCTTGAACTGTGCCAGCATGGTGTTGAAATCGGCCTGCTCATCCCCGCTCGGCTCGTCGTACGGAACCGTGAAGCGCGCTGACTTCTCTTTCAGGTCGCCGAGAATCATCTCTCCGAGATCGATGAACCCGTTGTCGCCCGACGCCTCTTCCGAATCCGGCTTCGACGACAGATCCGCTGCGTAGGGTGCCGCAGCTCTCAAACCAGCCGCGGCCTCGTCGACCGCTTCCTCCATCGAGTTGCTGGACGTTCCGGATACCAGAGTTTCGACATCGAACTCTGGGTCGATCGCGACGATCCGGGACTTCACGTCTTCGGCCTGCTGTGTGTCCTCGACCTGGACGAGGTGACGGTACACGACCGCCAGCTGCGCCACGGCGTCCCCCTCACGGCCCTGAACCACCATCCGCTCGGCAAGCATGACCCGGACGTCGACGTCGTCCGGCGCCCCATCACAGAATTCGATGAGGGCCCGGAACGACTCGTCCAGATCGCCGTCCGCGGCCATACGGTCGGCATACGTCAGGAAGTTCGTCCGGGCATCAGGCACAAAGCCCTGTTCCGCACGGATCTGCCCCATCAGCAGGTAGGCGCAGTGACGCTGCGGGACGCTCCGCAGGATCTTCTTGCAGACCGCGATGGCGTTGTTCGGAAGGTGTGCCTCGCGATAGAGCTCCACGGCTTTCCCGTAGTACTCGAGCGCCTCATCGAGCTCACCGACGCGGACGGAAAGGTCCCCCAATCGGTTGTAGAGGCCGATGTCCTCCTGCTGTTCTCGGGCGAGTTCAGTGAGCACCTGTTGGTATTGATCGAGCGCTTTTTGCCATTCCTCATTCTGCTCCTGCTCGCGCGCTCTCTTCTTGAGCGACTCGATCCTCATACGGTGCTGTCCGGTTGTTAACGGGGTGGGTTCGTTCGCTATATACGCACCTAGGCACGCCCACGCGAGAACTTTTTTGTGCCATTTTTAGATAGTTCAAAACCGCACTAAATCGTTGTAAATCATACAAATAGCTTTAAGTGTGGAACCATTAAAACATATGTTTATTTCTTCGTGAACATGGCGCCCCAAAGCTGACTGCGCCGAGGTCGTCATTGGTCGTCTGTGTCCTCACTCGCGGAGGGACGCCGCGTACTGCATCTTCGCTACCGGGTAGACACCAATCCGCGGTAAGGGCATGGCCGAGAGTATCCTGGCGAACGAGGCGTGGCTCCGGATGGGCTTCTTCCTCGGCGTCCTGATTCTGATGGCCGCGCTCGAGGTCGTCGTCCCACGAAGACGGAGGGACATCCCTAGACTTCTGCGCTGGACGAACAACATCTCGATGGTCGTCCTCGATACGATCCTGGTGCGGCTGGCTTTCCCCGTCCTCGCGGTCACTCTGGCCGTTCTGGCGGAAGACCGGGGTTGGGGCCTTTTCAACGTCATCACGGCACCCGGTTGGCTCGCCTTCGGTGCGTCGATCGTCGTGCTCGATCTCGCCATCTACCTGCAGCACGTGATGTTTCATGCTGTACCGGCACTCTGGCGTGTTCACCGGGTCCATCACGCGGACCTCGAATTCGATGTCACGACCGGCCTTCGATTCCACCCGGTCGAGATCCTGCTTTCGATGGCGTTCAAGCTCGGCGTCGTGGTCGCGGTGGGCCCGCCGGCCCTGGCGGTCCTCCTCTTCGAGGTCATCCTGAACGGGACCTCGATGTTCAACCACAGCAACGTCCGGATCCCCGTGGCGATCGACCGGGTTCTGCGTTGGATCGTGGTCACCCCCGACATGCACCGCGTCCATCATTCGATTCACGAGCGCGAGGCGAACAGCAACTTCGGCTTCAACTTGCCGTGGTGGGATCGATTGCTCGGCACGTACACGGCGCAGCCCGGCGAGCCGCACGAACGCATGACGATCGGGGTCGACCAATTCCGGACGCGGCGCGACCTGTGGATCGACCGAATGCTGCTGCAGCCCCTGCGGGGAGGCACCGGTGGTGTGCCCCTTCGGGGTGAGGCGGAGAAGTCCCCGGCACCGGGGCATGAAGGAAACGAGGAGAGAGTATGACGACGAGACGCGAGTTCATCACCACGACCTCGAAGGGCCTTCTGGGCGCCGCGGTCGTACCCGCTATGGACACAGCAATCCGGCCGATGGCGGCGGCCACTGGGACGGGCCTCGTGTACGACCGGCGGTATCTGGATCACGTTCTTCCGGAGCGCGCCGGAGAGGAGCATCCCGAGCGACCGCTGAGACTCCTGCGGATGATGGAAGTGTTCGCGGAGCGAGGGCTCGACAGGGACGTCGTCCAGTTGTCACTGCTCGACGACCCGCTCGACTACGTGGGCTACGCCCACACGCCGGAGCACGTCGAGTCCGTGCGGCAGATTGACGTAAGTGGCCGGGTGGCAGAGCTCGCGGTCTCAGGAGCCCTGGGGGCCGTGCAGGCGGTGGCCACAGGCGACGTGAAGAACGCGTTCTGCGCGAGCCGCCCGCCGGATTCGACAGTCGTCGGGACGACCTGCTCGGGTGCTTCGACGTGAGCGACGACGCGTTCCGACGGATGACCCGGATCGCGATGGATGTCGCGGAGGACCATGCGGAGGGACGGCTCGTTTCACTCCTCGAAGGCGGCTACAACGTCGAGGGCAACGCCCTCGCCGCCGCCGCTCATCTGGAGACGTTGATCGCCGGTTCGTGAGGAGCCGCGGGTTGGCTCGTATCGTTGGGGAGGATTCAGTTCCAGGGCGCTTTTCCATGGGTCGGCACCACCCCCACCGTCACCGTTGCCGCCGGGGATGGGTTTACGACGCTACCCGCCGAGATCGTGGTCACGGTGGAGGATCGGGAGGACGAGTCCGGTCTGGCGTTCGAACTGATCGTCGCGGGCTGACGGCAGCTACCGGGTCCCGACTGCTCGCTCGGGTGGCACGCGGGCCATCGACGCCTGTTCGTAGTCGTAGGCCATCGAGAGCAGGCGTGCTTCGGTCCACGCCGTGCTCGCGAAGGTGAGCCCAACCGGAAGCCCGTCGACACGTCCCATGGGGACGGAGATCAGGGGATACCCGGCCACCGCCGCGACGACCGTGAGGCCCGGAGGACGGGTTCCTCTCGGCCCCTCCGGGATCGGCCCCGCTCGAGGGGTCCCATCGCGCTCGATCCGTGACGCCGGTGAACCCGTGGGCGTAACAAGGGCATCCAGGTCGTACTCCCGGAGGAGACGGTCGATGCCTTCATCGCGGGTGAGTCGACGCCCGTTCGCGAGTGCGGCCTGATAGTCCAGGTCGGACCGACCGTTCTCGGTCGCCTGAGCGTCATCCCAGTAATCCATCGTATGCATGCTCTCTCGGGGATCCGTCAGACTGAACTCGATCAGCTCCGCGAGGTTTCGGACGGGTACCGCGCTCGGTGTTGTCTCCAGGTACGCGTTCAGGTCGACCTTGAAGTCCTGCAGCAGGATGACGCGCATCTCGGGCCGCGGATCGACGAGTGCATTCGGGGGGAGTTCGACGAGTTCCGCGCCCTCTGCCTCGAGAACCTCCAGCGCCCTCCTGAAGAGTGGGGTTACGGTGGAGGCGTTCTGGCCCGACAGCTGGATCACGCCGAGTCGCGCGCCCCGAAGGGCGTCAGTATTGAGTGCGGCCTCGTATGGTTCGACGTGTTCGTCCGCCTCCGCCGACCACGGGTCCTCGGGGTCGGTGCCGGCGATTGCGTCGAGGATCATCGCGGCGTCCCGGACCGAGCGAGTCATAGGGCCGGAGGAGTCCTGATTCAGGCTGATGGGTACAATCCCGCGCCGAGATACCAGCGCGATCGTCGGCTTCATCCCGACGATGCCGTTGACCGACGATGGACCGACGATCGACCCGCCGGTTTCGGTACCGATTGTGGCTGCGGCAAAGCTCATGGCAGTGGCCACGCCCGAACCGCTGCTGGAACCGGCCGGACTCCGTCGAATGTCGTAGGGATTCTTGGGACTTCCGCCGACCGTGCTGCCGTTGAATGACGCGGTGTTCCTGAAGCCTGCGAATTGCGAGAGGTTGGCTTTGCCGAGGATCACCATCCCGGCCGCTCGCAGGCGACGGGTGACCTCCGAGTCGCGTTCGGGTACGTTCTCGGCCAGGGCGTACGAGCCCGCGGTCGTGGGCATCCCGAGCGCGTCGAGGTTGTCCTTGAGGAGGATCGGTACTCCGTCGAGCGGCCCCAATTCCTCACCGGCGGCTCGTCGGGCGTCCGAAGCTGCCGCCTGCTGGAGTGCGTCAGGCGAGATAGCGATGACCGAATTGAGTTCTCCATCCATCGCCGTGATGCGCGCGATGTATCCACCGGTCACGATCGCCGAGGTCGTCCGCCCGGCTGCGAGGTCGTCGGAGATCTGGTGAAGCGGTACTTCGACCACGGAGTAGCCGGACGTCGGTGCCGGCGGATCATTCTCCGGGGAACAGGCGATCAGCAGAGTTGCGGCGATGAGCGTGATCAGCGGGGTCCGGGATCGGAAGGCAGACATGGGCAGTCCTCGGGGTAAGCGCCGGCGTCTGAAGCTCCGTGGTCGCGGCGGGCTCAGGTGCCGGAATGGCTGGGAAGGTAGGCCGGGGACTCTGTGCCGACGAGGCTGACGAACTCGGGTCGGAGATTCTGGCGGATCAGCGACGGGTTGATTGCTCCAGCGTGTACACCCCAAGGTTCTGAACCTCCAGTTCGTCCCGGGTGATCAAGACGACCTGATTCCCACGCACGCCGGCCAGCCGGGTATCGGCCGGCAGGCTGAGTCGGGCGAGAGGTCGCCCGGATGGATCGAGGACGTGCCACGCGTCTTCCTGTTGCCACTCCTCGCTGGCCAGTCGAAACGCCTGCACCCACACTCTGCCGGAGTCGTCCACCTGGATCGCGCCGAGTGCCGGCAGCTCCTCCGGTACCACTTCCGGAGCGAAGAGTTGATCGAGAAGGGCGCGGACTCGCTCGGGTGCGGCTCTCCCGGTCTGGGTAAAACGCTCCTCGACCTCGGCCCGGACGCGGGTGACCTCGTCTTGATCGAGAGGTCGACGAGTTCCGGGCCAGTGAAGGGTTTGGGTCAGGGCCAGGTCCGGAGTACGGAACTCGAGCCGGTACCCGGCGCCGCGGGCGTGAATGATGAGCGAGCCATCGACTGTGATCGCGGGATTGGCCGCGAACGGAGAACGGCCATCGAATCGCTGGTTGATCAAGTCCAGCCCGGCGGGGAACCGAACCGCTCGATCAGCCGGACGGCCGCTTCGGTCCGCAAGCCGGGCTACCGACTCGCGTGATCCGAGACGCATTCCTTCGGTCAGGTCGCCGGGGTTCGTAAAGCGGATCGAGTGCAGGACGATGCTGTCGCCGAGGGGCCATGCGGACACGAGAAGGGTCCCTTCGCCTTCGACACCCCGAGGGAGATCGACGACGGCCGCGACCGTGCCGGAGGGCGTGAGGACCGTCATTCGAGCGTGCCGACGGTCGAAGATAAAGACCGAATCGGCCCGGCCGACTCGGATCGATTCGACGTTCCGGATTTCGCCCGGGCCGTCACCGCGAGAGGCGAGCCGCCTCGGGGCGGCCTCGGAGTCGAACATCCAGAGTTCCGCGGACTGGTTGTCCTCTACGATGAGTCGCCCGTCGGAGAGGACCGCCAGCTCGCCGACATCGCTCAGGAATGGAGGCTGGTTCCCCGGCACGACAAACGACGGGGTGGGGTGCACGGTCCAGATAGGCAGCTCACCCGGGGTACCCTGTACGGACAGTCGGCGTATGCCGAGGCTGTCCTTTTCGACCACGGTCAGTGAGGACGTGGAGGGACTGGCCTCGCACCCCTGAAGGGCCAGGACCATCCCGGACAGAAGAAGGACGTGTCGTCGAGGCATCGTCGGGGTCGTGCGGGCGGCGGGGTACAGGGTCGAGGCAAGTATGCGGGTGAAGGCCGTTCCCCGCGACGGTACGCTCGCCAATCGTGCCCTCGTCTCGCATCTTGCGTGTACCCCTCCCGCGATGGATCGGGCAGGGGGCGGGAGTTGCGATCGAGAACAGCGAACTCGAAGGAGTGTTCGATGAAGGGATCTCTACTTTGTGCACGGGCACTCGGGCGCGTGCTGGGGCTGGTCGTCGTGGCCTCGTCACTTGCGCACCCGTCCGATGCGCGGGCTCAGGACGCCACAGTGCCCCTGCTCACCGCCGTGACCGGCGAGTACACGCGGGCCATCGATACCGACGTGCCAGTCGCCCAGGCGTACTTCGACCAGGGCATGCAAATGGTGTATGCGTTCACCCTGCCTGTGGCGATCCGCTCCTTCGAGGAGGCCCAGCGACAGGATCCGAATTGTGCGATCTGCGCGTGGGGTGAGGCCCAGGCCCGCGGCCCCTTCCTCAACGGCCGGATGACGAACGCCAACGCGGGGCCGGCGTACGAGGCCGCTCAGCGGGCATTGGCGCTGATCGACCATACCGATGATCCGAGAGAACGAGCGTTGATCCGCGCGATGGCGCTTCGTTACGTCTCGGACCACGACCCCGATACGCGTGCGGCACTGGACTCGACGTATTCCCTCGCCATGTCCGAGATCTACACGTCGTATCCGGACGACGTCGACGTCGGCACGCTGTACGCCGAGTCTCTCATGCTGCTCAACACTCAGCGGTCGCGGTACGAGGCCGATGACCCGTACGTACAGAGCTTCCACAGCGTGCTCGAAGGCGTGCTCGAGCAGGATATCAACCACCCCGGCGCGTGCCATCTCTACATTCACGCAACCGAAGCCACCTCCGTCGCATGGAAGGCGGAGGCGTGTGCGGACCACCTCATGACATCGGTCCCGGGGTCGAGCCATCTGAACCACATGCCATCGCACACGTACAACGTGCTCGGTCGCTGGGGGAAGGCCGTCCGCTCAAACGCCATGGCATGGCGCTCGGACGAGCGCACAGCCTACGGTGAGGGCGTGTCGTACGGGGCTACGCACAACCTGCACATGCTCTTCTTCGCGGGTTCGATGGATGGCCAGGGTCAGGTGTCGCGTGCGGCTGCCGAGGAGTACGCCCGTCAGGTGACCGGAGGGCAGTTCTATCAGTCGATGGTGCTCCTCCGCTTCGGAGAGTTTCGGCGGATCCTGGAGCTGGCTGAGGCGCCGGAACAACCACTACGCCGGGGATTGTGGGAGTTCTCGCGTGGGTACGCCCATCTCCGCACCGGCTCGGCGGACAGTGCGGCGGTCTATCTCGAGGCCGTCGACGAGAAAGCCCAAACGCTTCCGGACGACGCCATGGAGCGGAACAATCGTGGCCGCGACCTCATGAGCGTTACGGGTGATATCCTTCGAGGGGAGATGCTGCGAGCCGAGGGCAACCTCGATGAGGCGATCACCGTCTTCCAGAGAGCGTCGGAACTTCACGACCGCCTGGAATACGCGGAGCCGGAGGCCCTGAACTTCCATGCGCGCCACTGGTGGGGTGCGGCGCTCATCGAGGCGGGTCGGTTTGCGGAGGCCGAGGAGGTCTATCGGGTCGCTCTTGAGGAGCATCCGAGCAACGGCTGGTCGTACTTCGGTCTCGAACAGGCGCTGAGAGGCCAGGACAAGACGGCGGAAGCCGATCAGGCGAGGGCGGACTTCCAGCGGGTGTGGGCGCGCGCCGACATCATCATCTCGTCGTCACGGTTCTGATCACGAACAGAGGAGGGCGGTCGGATTCTTTCCGGCCGCCCTTCTGTTCGCCGATCATCCGTCTCCTCGCCGTGGCGGTATTCGTCGGAGGTTCAGGAGCGTGTGCCTCGCCGGGGCCCCACGCTACGGGTATGCCCGCGGTGGCCACCGATCCCGTCGACATGGCGGTTGCCGACATGATTCCGGCCGTCTTCACGGCCGAGCAGGCAGGCCGGGGCGAACGTGTCTTCTCCGCCGTGTGCTCTGCGTGCCATGGGGCAAACGAATTCAAGGGGCCGATCTTTTCGATGACGTGGATGGCAGAGCCGGTCGGATATCTGTTCGAGCATATCAGCACCAACATGCCGGAAGACCGGCCTGGTAGCCTTGCGCCCGAGGAGTATGCCGCCGTGCTCGCGCACTTCCTCAGAGCGAACGGGCGTACGCCGGGGAACGCTGAACTTCCCTCGGACCCTGATCTTTTGCGCAGGATGCGATGGTGAGGCGCTGGTTGGGCTCATGTCACGCGCGGGCAGCTCGAGATTCGCGGGACGCGGAATCACCAATCGTCCCGAAGCGTGTGATGGTCCGTCTTCGCCTCGTGTGGGGCACGGTCCTGTCGCTGTTGGTGTTTCCCGCGGCCGCTCGGGCACAGGCTGCGAGTGAGCTCGCGACCTTCACTCAGGTCATCTCCGAGACAGAGGTCGAAATCACCTGGTCTCGCCCGTCTCTTCGAGGGCGGGAGGTCATCTTCGGACGTCAGATTCCGTGGGGTGAGGTGTGGACGCCGGGGGCGAACATGGCGACGACGATCCGTTTTTCGACGGATGTCACCCTGTCTGGCACGCCTGTCCCTGCAGGACACTACAGTGTGTGGCTTCGTGTTCTCGAGTCGGAGCCCTGGCGGTTGGCGTTACACGCCGACACCATGCTCCCCCACAGCGCGCACCCTCCCATCGAGGACGCGGTCGTGCACGTCGCGGTCGAGCGCGGACGCACCGATGACATGCAGGAGTCTCTCGAGTGGGATCTCGACCGAATTCGTCTCGATGGTGCGGAACTGGTCATGCACTGGGGGCACGACCGCGTGGTGATTCCGCTCGAAGTCGATCCGGGGATCGACCTCGCAACGCCGGTGGAGAGCGCGCTCCCCATCGTGGGAGACTGGTTGTACGATGACCGCCCATCTCTCCCCACTCCCGAGCAGATCGAGCGATTCACCGGCGGAAATCCGGACGATCCGACCGGACGGTATCTGAACGTCCTGATCTCCGAGCCGCGTCCTCGACCGATCCGGATCAGGCACGACGAAGAGTCGGGTCTCGTCCATTTCGTCGACCCCCTCGTGGAGGCTGCCGAGGCGGCGTTCTACTCGAATGACGGCGAAGAGCCTCTCGTCATCTACGGCCAGGCGCTCCTTCCACGCGGTCCGGGCTTCTTCGCGGTCGCCGGCACATTCGGGGGAGAGGTCTCCGCTGTGAACGCTCGCTTTGCCCCGCTCGTCGAGTTCGAATTCGATGGAAGGGGGCGTGCTGTGTCCTTCACTGTCCGGAACCCGGATGACGAGCTGATGGCTTCCGGGGTTCGCGCCGGGGGCTGATCGGTTCTCCTTCGACGGACTCGCCGCATCCGTTGTGCCGAGGGGGCGCCAGAGGCTTCGATGCCCTGGCGTGCCGGAGGCAGTGGCGTCGTGCGAAGAGGGTTACGCCCGGACGAGGGGCATGCGAACCGTGAAGGTCGTTCCGACGCCGGATTCGCTCTGAACCTCGATGGTGCCACCGACAGCCGTCACGATCCCGTTTGTTCTGCTGAGCCCGAGACCGGTCCCTTCTCCCAGATCCTTCGTCGTGAAGAATGGCTCGAAGATCGACTCTTGGACGGAAGCCGACATGCCTACCCCAGAATCGCTTACAGTCAGCGTCACGGCCCGATGGTCCGAGTCAGTCACGGACACCTTCACGCCGAGGTGCCCGCCCCTGGGCATCGCGTCGCGAGCGTTGATACAGAGGTTCACGATGACCGTCTTGAGGTCGGCGTCTGAGATGGGTACGGGGAACTCAGCGTCCGCAACATCCACGCTCAGGTCGATGCTGCTCGGCATCAGGAAGCTCAGCATGTGGGTGTTTGTCTTGACCGCAACGCCGAGGTCGGCACTGACCCGGGTGGAGTGGCGATCCGACTGCGCCGAGCGACTGTACTCCAGGAGAGCCCTGGTCATATCACCGATCTGCGTGCAGCAGTCGACAATGATGTCGAGGGCTTTCGACTGACCTCCCCGGTCACCGCTCGCCGCTGAGATCTTTGCCGACTCGGCGGCGAATTGGATGGCCTGAGACAGGTTGTTGACCTCGTGCGAGACGCCTCCGACTAGGAGGCCCAGGGCTTCGTGTTTCTGCGCCTCACTGAGAGCTCGCTCGGCTTCCCGCCGCTTCTCTTCTTCTTCGCCGGATACCCAGGCGATCATCCCGAGCGCCAACAGGGCATGTATGGCTGCCTCCAGGGGTTGCAGCGCCATTCGGTACGATACGTCGACTGGAGAGACAAAGAGATTCCAGCCCGTCGCGGCGAAATACCCGAGCAGATACAAGCCCCAAACCCCGGCGACCGACCCAAACAGGGCTCGGTACTTGAGTCGGGGGCCCGTCCGGATTGTCCGAATGGAGCTCAGCCCGAGGGTTAGGAACGCGGCTCCCACCAGAAACCCGCGGAAGAGACCCACTCGCCAGAACAGTCTGTCCGGCGCAGAAAGGGGTGCTGTTGCCCACGTCAACACCAACGAGAGTGCGAAGAAACCCGCGACGACGCGCAAGAGCTCGCTGCGGCGGAAGACCCGTTGGGTTCGCAACGTGTGAAGTCCCATGTACAGGAACGTCACAGCCAGAAGGACCGAGATCGTGGACAGCATGGATAGGGCGGATCGCACCCCGCTTTCCGCCGCCCCGGTCTCGATCAGATAGACCAGGACTCCACCGAGCACGTCAGACCCGCCCAGATAGATCCAGCCCCAACCCCACAGAACTGAGGTGGGGCTGTCAACCTCGCGCCCACGCAGAAGGAGTAATCCCCCTACGCAGAACGATACCAATGCCTCGGCCAAGCTTTCCAACGGGATGAGCATCAGCACCTGGGAACGGGACGAGTCTCCAGCCTGCTCGAGCCAAAGATGTATTAAGTCTTGAGCTTTCGCTACGAGGCTGAGTGGCTTTTGCCCCGGTCGGACGTGTCAGCGCTTCTCGCGGATCAACGTCGGGTAGGACATGTTCTTCACATGACTGCTGATCCTGACACCCGCCTGCACACCATTCGTGAGTGTGGCCCATGCACGGCTTGCTGTACGGTGTTTGCCGTCAGTGAGCTCGAGAAGGGCATGTTCGAGGCGTGCTCGCATGTGTGCGACGCCGGCTGCGCGATCTACCCCGATCGTCCGGAGCCATGCCGGGCGTTTCGATGCCAGTGGTTGCGGGGCATGCTCGAGGTCGATGGATCCGTCGATCGCCGTCTGCGCCCGGATGCTTGCGGCGTGATCGTCGATTTCCAGCCCCAGACGGAGAACGGAGACATGTTCGCCGCGTGGGAGGTCCACCCCGGGGCGTCCGACGAGGAGCCGGCAAGGTCGGTCCTCCAGGGACTCCAGGAGCAGTTTCGGGTGATGATTAACAGTCTGGGCCCCGCAGGCGGGCCCGCCATGGTGCAGCGCCGCTTCGTGGGCCCGACCTGTCGTGAGGAGCCGGCACAGCAGGAGATCGTTCCCAGACGCGCCCCATGAACCGCCGGCTTCGCCCGGTCATTCATCCCATGCTCGCTGTGGCTGCGAGCGTCGCTCTGGGGGCGTCCGGAGCCCAGGCACAGGTCGTGTCCGGGGTCACGACAGAGTCTGGCGCGCATCCCGTTTCGGATCTTCCCCGAAGCCGTTATGAGGAGTGGGTGCGCAGGTGGGTCGATTCGTGGCAAACGCGGACGGTCGAGATGGTGCTCGGCCAGGAGTGGCGGGACGCCGCGGCTGGTCGGGACCTTCTGGAGGCGCTGCGCCATACTGACCTCCCCGTGGCAGGTTGGGAGGTGCATCCTCGCTTTCCCGACGGTATCTGTGCGCGGACCCGGTCGAGTTCACGATGCGTGAGCGTGTCGTATATGAGCCATGATCGGCGGGGTGACCTTCGGGATGTGCCGCCCAGCGAGATCGAGGCCGTGGCGTGGATCGGCCCGACGATCTCGAGTACGCCTTCGCTGGGGCGGATGGCCTGGGACGAGCAGGGGGTAGCGGAGCGGCTCATCCTGTTTTCCCGGGGCTATCTATCCACGGAGCGCTGAGGTCCGCGACGACTGCGTGCGCCAATCAGCGTACAAGTCTTGAAGCTGAAGTCGGTCGTGACCGATCGGGGTGCTCACGACAGTCGCCCGTCGGAGCCGGACGCTTACTCGGGTTCGATGCAGCTGAAGTTGAATGCAGTCACATACGTCGTGTCCGCCACCGCGGTCGGTTGATCGGTCCCCGATCCAGCGACGAACGACGTGTCGACCACCATGCATTGGGGCAGTTCCACGATGGTTGTCTGAGGAACACAACCCGCTGTCATCAGCATCACCACGGCGATGAGCTTTTTCATTGTTTTGACTCCGAGTCCAAGCCGGGTCCCAGCTCAATAGAGATAGGCACACGGGCGCGTCGGCGACAAGCTTTATTTTCGAGTCGACTTGGCCTCGATCGCCCGAATCAGACTTCTCTTCCGATCACTTCGGCGGACCTCAACGACAGCGCACAGAACGTCGGCGTACCATTCGCACACCCGCCCGACACCATGGTGGAGGCCCCGATCACGAAGAGATTGTCGTGGTCGTGCGTGCGCCCGAAGGAGTCCGTGACACTCGTCGCCGGATCGTCTCCCATCCGACACCCGCCACCCGGGTGCTCCATCTGCGCGGAGATCTGAGTGGACATCACGGACCCGTTGCCAGCGGCAGCCATTCGCTCGAAGAGCCGGAACATCGTGTCGTGTGTGTGGGCGCGGAGCTCCACCGACTCGGGCGCATCCCGAAATTCGATCCGCGGCATTGGGTCTCCCCATCGATTTCGGCGGCCTGGGTCGAGCGAGAGCCGGCTGTTCCGATCCGGGATCACGTCGTAGTAGCCTCGGACGCGCGCCGACGAGCGCTGCGTGCGTGCTCGCCAGTCGTCCATGACCGCGTCACCGAAGAGCCATGATCCGTCTTCGCCTCGGGGCCGGGGCTGACGGCCAGCCGTCGAGGTCCAGATGCGAAGGTCGTGTCTGACGTAGCGCTCCATCCGACCCGGGCGTGCGAACTTGCGGGAGAGGAGCGAGTTGGTCGAGAACATGCCGGGGTAACTCTCGAACGGGAGGTCGATCTGGGCGCTCGCGTAGGGATGTCCGTTCATGTAGGCGCCGACCATGCCGGTGCGGTTCGCCAGGCCATCGGGGAACCGACTGTTGGCTGACAGGAGCAGCAGGTGCGGACTCCACGCATACCCGGCGGCCAACACGAACGTCTTCGCGCGTAGCTCGACCGGTTCGTCCGGCGACGTGGCGTCGACGGCGACAGCGTAGTCGATCCGGTCAGAGTCCTCGTACAGTTCCAGCCTGCGCACCAGCGTATGTGTGAGGAGCCGAACCTTCCCTTCGGCGATGAGGCGATCCAGCGTGACGTCCGGTGTGTACTTGGCGCCGGTAGGGCAGACATGGCACGTGTCGCAGCGTCGGCAGATCGCGCGGCCGTGGTCTGTCGTCGTGGCCTTCGCCCAGGGTTGCGTCCAGAACGGGATGTCCGCGCTCTCGCCCCATTCTTTCAGGATCTGGAGGTTGTACGAGAGCGGTAACGGCGGCATCGGGTACGGCCCTGAGCGAGGGTCGTACTCGGGTGGGCCGGCCTCGCCCGCGACCCCGACGCGCTGTTCGAAGTCATGGTAAAAAGGCTCGAGGTCATCGTATCCGATTGGCCAGTCGGTGCCTACGCCGTACAGCGAGCGCTGCCGGAAGTCCTCGGGTGAGAAGCGTGGGCAGGCCCCGTCCCAGTGCATCGCGCATCCACCGACGTTCATCGAGCGGTAGAAGAGGCCTTCCCCGGTCTGGCCCCGGATGTGGTCTTCGGTCCAGGGGTTCTCCCCGTAGTCGAGCATGCGACGCCGCTTCGCGATCCTGTCACGTACGGGCGTGGTGTGCCCTCCGGCTTCGACCATGACGATGTCGGCGTCGGTGAGCTCGCCGATGCGGTCGGCGGCCAGGATGGCCGTAATGCCCGAACCGATGATGCAGATGTCGGAATCGATGCGGATCGTCATGGGGTTGGCACGTCGATCGCGATGTTCATCCGAGGTGGGTCGCAACGCGGCCGGTCATCGCTGGCCTCCCGCCAGGGGTGTCGGGCGTTCACCCACGTCGTCGATGCTCCTGCACTCGAGCTTCGTGATGCGCACGCCGTAGCACCGGTCCACCGCGTCCGCCGACGTGAAGTAGTGGGCCATCAGCGCGACTGCGACGTGCTGCGCCCGGCCCGGAGCAGGGAACCCGTCAGAGGGCACACCGATCTGTTCTCCCAGAAGCTCCCTGCGCCGCTCGACAGACACGGCCGCGAAGGGCGAGCCCCATCGAGCCTCGGCGAGTAGATCGAGGGCCTCGAGCTGTGCCGCCCACCCGGGTTCGGGATCCGGCGGCCCGTAGGGGATCGCGGATCCGCCGTAGGGATGCCTCAGTTCGGCGACCGGTTGGAAGCCGGAGAGCCAGAGCTCGAAGGCGCCGACCGCAGTCTCGCGCCCGTCAGGCCCGATTGCTTCCGGCAGCACTGCATCCCCCACTGCACGGAGCAGGAGGGAATCGAGCGCCCTGGGCGGGGCGATCGGGGGGGCAGCGCTCACGCCCTCGGCACCCAGGGAGGCGGCCGAGAGTGCAGCGGCCGAGTGCTTGAGGAAGGCGCGGCGATCTTGCGTCATCTCGCGTTCCCTCCAGCGCGCGATGCGTGAGTCAAAGTGCTGTTGAGCCTACGGGTGAACCATGGAGAAGGCAAAAGGGGAGGGGCGCTCGGATTGTGGGACTGTGACCGGAGGCCTTCGGGAGGGTGTGACCACACCGCGGTCCGCCGAGGATGGAGGAACCAAGATGAGCGCGCTTTCGACGAAGCCTTGGCGGGTCCCAAACCAGACATGGCATCAGTCGCCATCCTGCCCGCAAACGTGTCTCGCAGCACTGTACCCTACTGGCGGGACCGACCCCTACCGATCGATCTCACATCCCGAAGCCGAGCCCGCCCAGTCCGTCTAGCTGCGGAATGATGATGAGGAGCGGGACAAGGGTATACAGCGCAATGTTCCAGCCACTCGACCCTCGGAGTTCGACGTGACTCACGTCCGCGAAGGGCAATGTGACCTCCGAACCGGCCTCGACCGTACAGGCGCTGCTACGAGTCCCATCAGGTCGCGTGAGGCAGGTGCGCGAGCCTGGGTTTTCCCCGCGAATACTTTCCCCGTCGGTCGCCGGGCCATGGAGAACCATGCCCGAACCATCATTCAGCACGACCCTAACCCTGTCCGGGCGTTGCTCAACAGTCTCGCGGGGCCCCAAGGGGCTAGGTTGCCAAGTCTTGATGCATCCGGATGCGGTCAGGCAAACCAGCACGATCGGAACAAAGCGAATCGACCGGCTCAGCGTCAGCATTCAGCATCCTTCGTGGGGCGGGGCGACCGTCGGCGCCCAAGGTACGTGGCGCCACATGATTCGCAACTCACACGGAATGCGCCTCAAGGGACG
>Ga0181594_10000682_pt1 | contig 31493 bp, 25 predicted proteins | sample 071ome_18_FD_145603 | JGI IMG/M metagenome (GOLD analysis project Ga0181594, IMG submission 145603) | Coastal salt marsh microbial communities from the Groves Creek Marsh, Skidaway Island, Georgia - 071413BT metaG (spades assembly) | ecosystem: Environmental > Aquatic > Marine > Intertidal zone... | reverse complement strand
CGTCTGTCGCCCGCTGGATGTCCCAGGTGCCGCTCGAGGTCGGGCAGCACGTCGAGCTCGATCTGCCCGGCAACCCGGGTGGAGGCGGCTCGGATTACGCGTCGTTCGTCTGCCACGGGGCGCCGGGATTCAGTCTGGGAGCCCTCTCCTGGGACTACGGATCGCACACCTGGCACACGCATCGTGACACGTACGACAAGCTCGTGTTCGACGATCTGAAGAACAACGCGGTGCTGACCGCGTCACTCACGTATCTGGCGGCCGAGGATCCCGAGTTCGTCGACCGCACACGAAGGACCGTCATTCCGGGCCGTAATGGGCAGCCGGGGCAGTGGCCCCAGTGCACGCCGGCGACACGGCGCTCGTCCGACAGCCCCAGGATGCAGTAGAACCACACCCCTTGGTGATTCTAGGGCGGCAGCCGCGATAGAATCGCCCCCGTTTTGCATTTAACCGCAGCGACCATGAGCTCAGTCGTTCAGAACTACGTCGGGGGAGGATGGCGCACCGCGTCATCGACCGACACGCTCTCGATCAGGAATCCGGCCTCGGGACATGAGATCGGGCAGGTGCCCCTCTCCAACGCCTCGGACGTGGATGCCGCCGTACAGGCCGCGAAGGCGGCGTTTCCGGCGTGGCGCGCGACCCCATCTCCGGTGCGGGCGCGCATCCTCTTCCGCCTGAAGGCGCTGCTCGAAGAGCACAAGGAAGAACTCGCCATCCAGCTCACGAAGGAGCACGGCAAGATCCTCGCCGAGACTCGTGGCGAGGTGCAGCGGGGCATCGAAAATGTCGAGCATGCATGCGGTATCCCGACGCTCATGATGGGGGACACCGTCGAGGAGATCTCCGCCGGCATCGACTCTGCGTCCTGGCGGCAGCCGCTCGGGGTCTTTGGCATCATCACACCGTACAACTTCCCGGTCATGATCCCGCTCTGGTTCTGGCCCTACGCGGTCGCGACCGGGAACACGGTGGTGCTCAAGCCGAGCGAGCAGGATCCGCTTACGCACCAGAAGATCGTCGATCTGGCGCGTGAGGCTGGATTGCCGGACGGGGTTCTCAACGTCGTCCACGGTGGGAAGGAAGTGGTGGAGACGATCTGCGATCATCCGGAGATCGTCGGCGTTTCCTTCGTCGGATCGAGCGATGTCGCGAAGATCGTCTACACGCGGGCGTCAGCCGCTGGAAAGCGCGTCCAGACGCTCGGAGGGGCAAAGAACTTCCTGATCGTGCTGCCCGACGCGGACATGGACGCCACGCTGGACGCGTGCGCGGGCTCGATCTTCGGATCGAGTGGTCAGCGCTGTCTCGCCGGAAGCGTGGTCATTGGAGTGGGGGATGCGCACCACCAGATCCGGGACCGGATCCTCGACTACGCCTCGTCGATCCGGATCGGAGACGGTCTCGATGCGGCGACCCAGATGGGGCCCGTTATCTCGGGCCCCCACCGCGATCGGGTGAAGTCGTTCATCGATCAGGGTGTGGCCGACGGTGCAAAGCTCTCACTCGACGGGCGAGGTGCGACGGTCGAAGGTCTCGAGGGTGGATACTGGGTCGGTCCGACCGTCTTCGAAGACGTCACTCCCGACATGTCGATCGGGAGCGAAGAAATCTTCGGACCGGTCGCGAGCATCAACCGGGCCGACAGTGTCGAGGACGCGATCGCCATGATGCACCGGAACCGGTATGGCAACGCGTGCTCTCTCTTCACGACCAGCGGCCACGCGGCGCGTGAGTTCCGCTACCAGGCGGGCATCAGCATGATCGGGATCAACATCGGTGTGGCGGCGCCGATGGCGTTCTTCCCGTTCGGTGGTTCGAGGCAGTCGTTCTTCGGGGACCTCAAGGCCGCCGGTAAGGACGGGATCTCGTTCTTCACCGATCAGCGGGTGGTGATCTCACGCTGGTCCGCGGTGAAGGCCGATCCGCACAACCTGCCGAAGTCGGGCTGACGGCCGGACATACTCGGACACGACGAACTCAACCGAACAGCACGATGACTGCACCATCACTCGCACGGGGCGTGACCAGCGCTGAGACGATTCACGGTCGAGACGAGTTCCTGCTTCCCGGGATGCTCCATCTCTATGAGAAGCCGCTCGTCCTCGTCGAGGGGGAGGGCGTTCGCGTCAAGGATCCGGAGGGGCGCGAATACCTCGATCTGTTTGCAGGGATTCTGACGACGTCGGTCGGGCACTGTAATCCGCGTGTCGTCGATGCGACGATCGCCCAGATGCAGAAGATCGGGCACATCTCGACGCTGTACGAGAACGAGATTCACATCGAAGCCGCCCGGAAGATCGCCGACATCGCGCCCGGTGCGCTCAAGCGCACCTTCTTCAGCAACTCGGGGACCGAGGCGATCGAGACCGCGTTAATGATGGCGTGCCTGGCGACCGGCCGGACCGAGATCATCGCACTGCGCGTCGGCTACCATGGTCGCTCGTTCATGGCGACGAGTGTGACTGCGCACTCGGGGTGGCGTCCCCTCGCGACGCCCGTGGCGGGAATCAAGCACGCGAAGTCGCCGAATCTGTACCGGTGCCCCTTCAACACACCCTGCGACGACACGTGTGTCGACAAATTCGTCGACGACCTGGAGGAGGTGATCGTCACGACCACCAACGGTCGACCCGCGGCATTCATCGCCGAGACGGTCATGGGCGTGGCTGGGTACGTCGTGCCCCCGAGGGGCTACTTCGAGAAGGCGGCCGAGGTGATCCGGCATTACGGCGGCCTGCTCATCATCGACGAGGTCCAGGCGGGCTTCGGCCGATGCGGCGACCACTGGTTCGGGATCCAGCACCATGGCGTTGAGCCCGACATCATGGTCATGGCGAAGGGTATCGCGAATGGCGCCCCGGTCGGCGCGACGGTCACGACGGACGAGATCGCGCATCGCTGGCAGGGTAAGCACATTTCGACCTTCGGCGGTAATCCGGTCTCCATGGCCGCGCTGTGCGCCACGCAGGACGAGCTGAGGGATCACGACGCACCCCACAACGCGAGCGCCCGTGGCGCTGAGCTTCGGGCCGCGCTGGAAGAGATGCAGACGCGTCACCCGTGGATGGGCGACGTCCGGGGCATGGGCCTCATGCAGGCGATCGAGATCGTGAAAGATCCGATCTCGAAGGAGCCCGACCTGGCGCGCACGAAGAAGCTCATGGAGGCGTCACGCGAGGAAGGCGTGCTGATCGGGCTCGGGGGGCTGCACGGAACGGTCGTGCGGATCGGTCCGTCGCTGCTCATCACGGAGGAGGAGATGGCGGAGGGGATCGAGAAGCTGGGGAGGGCGATCGACAGGGTGGGCGACTGATGCCCCTCGACGCCTGGCTCCTGCTCTTCATCGCCGTCGGCCTCGGCCTCGGACTCGAAGTGGCCTTCATCCGGGCCCGCATGCGTGACCGCAGCTCGTCGGGTGGGCGGGGAGATATCGAGTGACCTCCGCCACGATACTCGGCGTCGTCATCGGCTATCTGCTGATCCTTCTCGCGATCGGCTTCTGGGGTGGCCGCGAGTCGGGTGACCTGAAGGGCTACTACGTCGCGGGCAAGAAGCTGCCGGCGTGGGTGATCGCGTTCAGCTCGAACGCGACGGGCGAGAGCGCGTGGCTTCTGCTGGGCCTGACCGGCATGGGGTACGCCATCGGTGTGCACGCCTTCTGGATCATCCTGGGCGAAGTGCTCGGGGTCGCCTGCGCATGGATCTGGGTGGCGCGTCCATTCAAGGAGTACACGGACCGATATGACGCGATCACCGTTCCGGATTACCTGACCGAGCGCTTCCGTGACACGTCGAATGCGTTCCGGTGGCTCTCGGCGATCATCATCCTGAGCATGGTGATGGCGTATACGGCCGCGCAGCTCACAGCGTCCGGGAAGGCGTTCGACTCCTTCCTCGGCACGGGTTACACGGAGGGCGTCTGGATCGGTCTGGGCATCGTCCTCTTCTACACCACGGTCGGAGGGTTCAAGGCCGTGGCGTATTCGGACTTCCTGCAGGGTGTCCTGATGCTCGGTTGCCTGCTCACGCTCCCCGTCGTCGGGATCGCCAACGCAGGTGGCTGGGGCGAGATGATCGCCAATCTGCGAGCTCAGGATCCCGCCCTGCTGGAGCCGATGGGCGTATACGGCCTGACGCTGGCCGGCGTGATCAGCGCGGCCGGCTCCGTCGCGATCGGGCTAGCCTTCCTCGGCTCACCCCAACTGCTTACCCGCTTTATGGCCGCGCGCGATCAGAAGCAGATCGTCGACGGCGGCTTCTGGGCGGTCCTCTGTGTGATTGGCTTCGACGTGGGCGCGGTGTTCGGCGGTATGGCCGGACGCACGCTCTTCCCGGGCCTGGCGGACCCCGAGACGATTCTTCCGCAGATGAGCGCCGCGTTCTTCCCGGCGTTCTTTACGGGGATTTTCCTGGTCGTCGTCCTCGCAGCGATCATGTCGACAGTCGACTCTCTGTTGATCCTCGCGTCGTCGGTCGTGGTGCGGGACGTCGTTCAGAAGTCCCTGGGTTCGACGGCGTCGGAGCGAACCCTCTCGATGTTGGGAAAAGGGGTCACGGTCGTGATCGGAGGAGTCGGTCTCGTCGTCGCGCTGCTGGAGGTGCGCGTCATCTTCGATTTCGTGCTCTTTGCGTGGTCGGGGATCGCGTGCGCGTTCACGCCGATCGTCCTGTGTTCGCTGTTCTGGAAGGGGACGACTCGCGAAGGTGCGATCGCGGGCATGATCGGCGGATTCGCGACGACGGTCATCTGGGTCCGGGCCTTCAAGGCGGACTTCTACGACCTGTATGAAATGATCCCCGGGTTCTTCGCCGGGCTGGTCATCTGCATTGTGGTCAGCCTCGTCACGAAGCCGCACGACGACGCGGTCGCCGAGCTCGAGTCCGTTCGAGAGACGGTCGGGCCAGTGTTCTAGAAGAGGGAGGTACGATGTCGGACTTCGATCGCAGGCAATTCCTCGGACTCGGGGCAGCCGCTGCCGCCGCGGGGCTCACCACGGGATGCGCGACCGGTTCGGGAGACGGACTTACGCCGGACCTGATCGTGGTGAACGGAAACGTGCTCACCCAGGACGATGCTCAGCCGAGCGCCGAGGCGTTCGCCATCCGCGACGCGCGCTTCGTTGCGGTTGGCTCCAGCTCGGACGTGCGCAACCTGGCCGGTCCAGACACCACGGTGCTCGACGCCGAGGGCATGACGGTGGTGCCCGGCTTCATCGATGCGCACTCCCACCCGTCGGGCGCGGGACTCAACGAGCTCCGGAACGTGAACACGAATCTGGGTTCAGTCGCACGGATCCAGGAGGCCCTCCGGGAGCGAGCCGCCTCCACGCCCCCGGGCGAGTGGATCATCGGCTTCATGTACGACGACACGAAGCAGGAGGAGGGCCGCCCGCTGAACCGCGTCGATCTGGACGAGGTGAGCACGGACCATCCGATCATGGTCGGGCATCGCGGAGGCCACACGGGCGTCTACAACTCACGGGCGTTCGAGCTCGCAGGGGTCACGGTTGAGACACGGGATCCGTTTGGCGGTCACTTCTACCGCGAGGACGGGGAGCTGACCGGAAAGGTCGCCGAGCGGGCGCGGGCGGTTTTCGAGGTGCCAAGCGGCTCCACACCTGAAGAGCGAGCCCGCGGGGTCGGCGTCATCTGTCAGAAGATGAACGCCTCGGGGCTCACGTCCGTCCACCAGGCAGGCACGTCCCGCAGCGACTTCATCGCGTATCAGGACGCGCGGGCGAATGGGGATCTTTCGCTCCGTATGAGTCTGATGGCGCGCGGTGGCACGTTCCCCGCGTTGATGCAGTCGGGCGTTCGTACCGGGATGGGTGACGAATGGCTCCGCATCGGGCCGGTAAAGTTCTCGGCCGACGGGTCAGCGTCCGAGCGGACGATGGCGATGAGCACGCCGTATGCGGGCCGACCGGACGATTTCGGCATCCTCACAATGACGCAGGACGAGATTCACGACGTCGTCGAGCAGGCGCACAGGGCCGGATGGCAGGTCGCGATCCACGCGAACGGCGACGTCACCATCGACATGGTGCTCAATGCGTACGAGCGGATGGCGCGGGAGTATCCGCGGGCCGACACGCGCCACCGTCTCGAGCACTGCTCGCTCGTGAATCCCGAGCTGCTCCAGCGAATCGCAGACGGTGGGTACATCCCCGCGCCGTTCTACACCTACGCCCATTACCACGGCGAGAAGTGGATCGAATATGGCGAAGAGAAGATGGAGTGGATGTTTGCCCACAAGTCGTTCATGGATTACGGCATCCCGGTCGCTCCGGCGTCCGACCACAGTCCGGGCCCGTACGAGCCCCTGATGGCGCTCCAGTCGATGGTGACGCGCAAGGATTTCTCGGGCCGTGTGTGGGGTCCGAGCCAGCGGATCACGCTCGATCAGGCGATGAAGATCTGCACCATGCACGGCGCGTACGCATCCCACGAAGAAGACGTGAAGGGATCGATCACTGCGGGAAAGCTCGGGGACTTCGTGTTCCTTTCCGAAAGCCCGTACGATGTCGATCCGGACGCGATCAAGGAGATCCAGGTGGTGCGGACGGTGGTGGGAGGCAGGACGGTCTACGAGGCGTAGGTCGAGGGCGGCCCGGAGCAGGGTCGAACCGATGGGGAGGTGTGGGAGGCCTGACGAGAAGCTCAAGGAAGAGACGATGTTCGAGATGTTGATCCGCACCCGTGTGCGACACCTGGTCGTGGCCCTGGCCCTGGGGACACCCGCGCTCGCCGCGCCGGTCACCGCGCAGGAATCCACCACACTCGACGTGCCCGGCCTCCAGCAGCCGGTCGAGATCCTCGTCGACCGATGGGGCATCAGTCACATCTACGCGGAGACGGAGTACGACCTCTTCTTCGCGCAGGGGTGGAATGCGGCCCGGGATCGACTCTTTCAGCTCGAGCTCTGGCGTCGCCAGGCGACCGGCACGGTGGCCGAGATCCTCGGTGAGCGCGAACTCGAACGCGACATCGGCACCCGTCTCTTCAAGTTCCGTCGTGACCTCGAGCAGGAGTTGAATCACTACCACGACCGCGGCTCGCTGATCATCAACGCGTACACGGACGGGATCAACGCGTACATCGCGCAGACCGAGCGTGACCCGAGCCTCCTTACGATCGAGTTCGATCTGCTGGGGATCACCCCCGGGTACTGGACGCCGGACGTCGTGATCTCCCGACACCAGGGGCTCCTGGGGAACATTGGGGCGGAGCTCTCGACCGGTCGCCGAGTGGCCGCTCTCGGGGCGGACGTCGTGAAAGACCTGTCGACGTACGGTCCGGGCGATCCGCTCCTGGAGATGGATCCGGCGATCGACGGAGACGCGCTCTCCGAGGACATCCTGGGGATCTACAATGCGTTCCGCCGGGGTGTCCGCTTCCAGCCCGAGGACATCGTCGACACCTCCCGGCGCGGGGATACCGACGCGTTCGCGATGCTCGAGGCCGCCGCGGCCGAGGCGTCCAGCGTGGTCGCGTACGATGTCGAGCAGGACATCGGATCGAACAACTGGGTGATCGACGGGACGCGCTCGGAGAGCGGCTTCCCGATGATGGCCAATGACCCACACCGGGCGCAGGGCTCGCCGTCGCTCCGCTACTGGGTGCACCTGATCGGTCCCGGCTGGAACGTGATCGGCGGGGGTGAGCCGTCGCTCCCTGGCGTCTCGATCGGACACAACGAGTACGGTGCGTGGGGCCTGACGGTCTTCTCGACAGATGCGGAGGATCTCTACGTCTATGAGACCAATCCGTCGAACCCGAACCAGTATCGGTATCGGGATCAGTGGGAGACGATGACGGTGATCACGGAAGAGATCCCCGTGAAGGGTCGCTCCGCTCACACGGCAGAGCTCAAGTACACGCGGCACGGACCCGTCGTCTTCGAAGACGAGGGTCGTAACCTGGCGTACGCGGTGCGCGCGGGGTGGATGGAGATCGGGGGCGCCCCGTACCTGTCCTCACTTCGCATGGACCAGGCGAGGACATGGGAGGAGTTCCGGGCGGCCAACGCCTACTCGAACATCCCGGGGGAGAACATGATATGGGCCGATCGCGAAGGGACGATCGGCTGGCAGTCGGTCGGGATCGCACCGGTCCGTCGCAACTGGAGTGGCCTCGTCCCGGTTCCCGGCGACGGACGGTACGAGTGGGACGGCTACCTGCCGATCATCGCCAAGCCCAACGTCGTAAACCCACCAGAAGGGTATTTCGCCACCGCGAACAACGACCTGATTCCGCGGGACTACGAGTACATGGATGCCGTCGGGTTCTCCTGGTCGGATCCGTACCGGTGGCTCCGCATCGTGGAGGTTCTCGGCAACGGTACGCGCCTGTCGATCGCGGATAACATGCAGCTCCAGACGGATGAGCTCTCGCTGCCGGCCCGCCAGCTCGTGCCGATGCTGGAGGAAGTCGATGCGGCCGGTCGCGCCGAGCAGGCTCGCCAGCATCTGCTCGACTGGGACTACGTGATGGACAAGAACTCCATCGCGGCCGGCATCTACGCGGCGTGGGAGGCACAGCTGCGGCGCACGGTGCGTGATGCGATCGTCCCGGCGGGCGCGGACATGAACCTGTCTCTCTCCAAGGTGATCGAGACGATCATGGTGCCGCCCGGCACGCTGGGTGCCGACCCGATGCGGGCGCGCGACGCGTTGCTCGTCTCGGCCCTTGGAGATGCCGTCGACGCGCTCGACGAGAAGCTCGGCTCGGACATGTCCGGCTGGCAGTACGGGCAGGCCGACTACCACCACGCGTATCTGCGCCACCCGATGGGGACGGCCGTCGACGCGGAGACGCGGTCGATCCTGGAAGCGGGCCCGCTCCCGCGCGGAGGGTACGGGTCGACAGTGAACCAGACCGGCAACGGTGACAATCAGACGTCCGGGGCCTCGTTCCGGATCATCGTCGATACGGGCGACTGGGATCGCGCGGTCGGCATGAACACGCCGGGACAGAGTGGGGACACGCGGTCGCCCTTCTACGACAATCTCTTCGAGTTCTGGGCGAACGATCAGTTCCACCCGGTTTTCTATTCACGCGAGAGAATCGAAGAGGTCACGGCACGTACGATCCAGCTCCGGCCTGGTCGTTGAGACTCAAGGGCCGAGTCTGTCGTAGCCAGTCGTCCCGGACCGTGATGATCGAGCTCGGTTGGTGACGGTGTCCGAGGGAAAGTCTGCCCGACGTCTGATCCTGGAGGGGGGAGCCATCGTCCTGTCCATCCTCATCGCATTCGGTATCGATGCGGCGTGGGAGGAGCGAGGTGAGCGGGTTCGCGAGCGGGACGCCGTGGAGCAGCTCATCGGCGAGTTCGAACTGATCGAGACGCGTCTGGTTACGCTGGACTCCGCCTACGAGCACGGTCGGTTCTCCGGCGCAGCCCCACTGCGTGAACTCCGCGGTGTGATGGGGAGTGAGCCGGGTGCGTTCAGCGACGTGAGACTCGACTCGCTGATCGCATCATCTCTTGGAAATCCGCGAAGCGATCTTCCCGAAGGTGTGCTGTCCGCCCTCGTTGGCTCCGGTCAACTGGCGTTGATTCAATCGGACAGCCTGCGGATCGCGCTCGCGGAATGGGCACCGCTGCGTGAGACCGTACGCATGGACACCGACGCCCTCGCCCAGTTCAACGCGGAGTATCTGCTGCCGTTCCTTTGGGCGAATGCGTCGGTTCGGGCTCTGGATGTGAACACGCGGTATCACGTCGAACTCGGACTCGGACCGTTCGACCGAAACCACTGGCCGCTGCTTCAGAGCCGGACGTTCGAGAACCTGATCAACGAACGCCTGACGAGCCTGGAGGCTTCATCCGGTCGACTCGATGAGGTGCTCGCGCACGTACGTCTGGTTCTTCGACTCCTGCGAACCGAGGCGTTAGAGGCCTGATGTCCGTCTTCGAATACATCTCGGTCGCGATTTCCATCGTCCTGGGTCTGGGGCTCACGCAGATCCTGCGATCGCTGGTCGTCGTCTTCCGTGCCAGGCATGAACACCCCGTGTCGTGGTTCGCGGTCGTGTGGGCGATTCTGATCTTCCTGATCGGCGTCCAGTTCTGGTGGGCGCTGTTCCAGCTCGATGCCGACGGCATCGTCCAGCGCTGGTCGATCGCGTCGTTCCTGTTCATCATCGCGCTGGCCGTGACGATCTATCTCGCAGCGGCCATCGTGCTTCCCGGAGAACCGAAGGATCCGAGGACGTACCTGCACGAGGATGGGCGGTGGGTCTTCGTCGCGCTGATCGCCTACGGATTGATGGCCGTCTTTGCGAACCTCGTTCTGTTCGGCTCGGATCCGGCGGCCCCGGTGAACGTCGGGAATTACGTGGCGCTTGTTGGGCATGCCATGCTCTTCCGCCGTCCCGACAGCCGGGTCGCGTGGCCGTTCACGCTCTATTACGCGCTCTTCATGGCATGGGCGTTCTGGGGTGCTGCACCTCAGAGTTACTGATCCCGTGTCACGTCACGCTCGTCGTGGTGTGACGACCCGTCAGGCGGGTGCTCTGCTCCGGGCAACGCGCGGGCGCGGGTCCTTCTCCTCCAGCCAGACCTCGGGCTTCACGGTTCGTTTCCGTTCTTTCGGATTCAGCCGAAACCACCGAGCTACCATCAGGATTTCCGCAGCCTGCTGGGCGGTGAGCGCTGCAGGACCGGTCTCGACCTCGCCGTAGACGGCGTCGATCGATCGCGCGACGCGTTCTCGGGCACGTCGCGTTTTCGGCAGGCTCATCTCTCGGCGAATTCGTCCCCGCCGGATCAGGTACAGCCGGTCGTCTCCGCCGAATCCCGGGACCCGATACAGGAAGCTGAGGTTCTCTACCTTTCCCCGGAACGCGATGAGCTGGTCGCGAAAGTCGGTCAGCCGATCGATCCGGTCGCGAAGGGTCGCTGCGTACTCGAAGTCCATGCGAGCCGAAGCCGCCTCCATCTGGTGTCGAAGCTGAGCGAGGGGCTTCTCCGCTTTGCCTTCGAGGAAGCGGCGAGCCATGCCCACCGTCTTCATGTACTCCTCGGCAGAGGGTCGTCCGGCGCAGGGAGCGAGACACGTCCCCAGATCTGCGCGGATACAGCGAGGCATACGGCCCCCGCCGAACATCTCCAGCTGGTCACTGAAGAAGACGGGGGTCGTAGCCGGGCAGTCACGTAGCCCAAGCACCTGGGAGAGCTCGCGCGCGATCTGGGCGATTGCTCTCACGCGTGGGAACGGGCCGTAGTACGTCGATCCGTCCTCGATCACGCGCGTGACCGGCAGGATCCGGGGTGCGGCTTCCGCCGTCACCTTCACGAAGGAGTAGATCCGCTTGCGCTTGTGGCGGACGTTGAAGCGTGGTTGGAGATCCTGGATGAGCTTCATCTCCTGGATCAGGGAGAAGAACTCATTCGGGATGTAGTCCCACTCGATCCGCGCGGTTTCGTGGATCAGTTCCCACGCCTTCTCGCCTTTATCGGCGCGGAAGTAGGAGAGGACCCGGGTGCGTACATGGACCGATTTTCCAACGTACAGCAGCTCATTTCCGGGCCCGAACATGCGGTACACGCCGGGCCGATTTTCCGCCTTGGCGCGGACATGCTCACGGAGGGTCGGGTTGGGCTGCACGATCGGGTACGAGGTGAACGGGGGGGCTGGCGCTTTCGTGATTTGTTCGGGAAGATAGGGAGGTCGTTCCTGCGATGCCAAAGTGTCGTGTTCGACCATGGGTACGCCGTCCCACCCGGGACACATTGTGAGGCATGACGATGACGGGCTCCGACAAATTGATCCGCGATCCGCTCTGGGAGACGATTCGACTGGATCCCACCGCGGTCCGCATCGTCGATACGGCCGAGTTCCAGAGATTGCGATACATCCGGCAGCTCGGCCTGGCTCACCTCGTCTATCCCGGGGCTACGCATACGCGCTTCGACCATGCCCTCGGTGTCTATCACCTGACGCGGACCGCGCTTCACCATCTTCGGGAGCGCGGAGGCGTACCCCCCGAGGCGTGGGAAGACGAGGAGTTGATCCCGTACGCCGCGCTCCTGCACGACATCGGGCACTACGCGTATTCGCACGCGCTGGAGGAGCTCGAGACCGAGCACCTGCCGGCGCACCACGAAGAAGTCAGCAAACGGTTCTTCGCCTCACCCTCCCTTCGCGACGCGCTGGCGCCTCTGGGCCTGACCGCGCCGGAACGCCTGGCAGAGCTGATTCGGGGGGACGGTGAGATCCCTCTGCGCGGCCTGATCAGTGGAAGCCTGGATCTCGACAAGATGGAGTATCTCCGTCGGGATGCCCGGTTCTGCGGAGTACCGTACGGAGAGGTGGACGTCTCGCGTCTCCTCCAGGGTCTCATGCTTCTTCCTGACCCGGTGACGGGCAGGTACGAGGTCGGAGTACACGAGAAGGCGATCGCGGCACTGGAGTCTTTGCTGTTTGCGAAGTACCAGATGTTCAGAAACGTCTATTGGCATCATGCGGTCCGCGCGGCGACCGCTTTGTACAAACGAATCGTCGAGGAGGCCGTGCGTGGTGGACTGCTCGACCCGGAGGAGCTCATTGGCCCGACCGATGAAGAGCTCCTCTACGAGATCAGTCGACGGGGGCAGGAATCGGACGACGAGGTCGGTGAGCGGATCGCGACCCGCTGGATCCCGGCGCTTCGTCACCGGAAGCTGCCGAAGCGAGCGCTCGAGTTGACGGCGGCCGACCTGTCCGGTCGACAGGTCGAGGATTGGGCCGTGGGTGACTCGCCCTGGAAGCGCGCCGTTGAAGACGACCTTGCCGAAGAGCTCGGTCTCGAGTCCGGAGAGGTGATGATCGATTTTCCGGTGAAGCCGGCGATGTTCCAGCTCGACCTGCTCGTCGAGCGGCGTGATGGTGCTGTCCAGCGACTCGGGCTCGAGGGCGTCGAAGGTATTCTGGATCTCCCGAAGGTCGCGCGCGAGCTCTATACGACGGCTCGGGTTCTGAGGGTGTTCACGCTCGAGCGTCGCGACGTGTCGGCGGAGCAGGTGCTGGACCGGATTACCCGTCCGATTGGCGCTGTCTGAGGCCGCGAGCCGCCAGGCTCGACGCCGCTCAGTTGCTCTCGAACGACACCAGCACGGCGGTGATGTTGTCGTGCCCTCCAGCCTCATTCGCGGCTTCGACCAGGTTCAGGAGCGGTGCGGCCGGGTCCGCGCCGTTCTCGGAAAACGCCTGAGCGAGGATCGACAGCATGGTGTCGTCTTCGAGCATGCCGACCAGCCCGTCGGAGCACAGGAGGAAGCGGTCACCCGGTGCTGCTGTCCCGTCGAGAATCTGGGGTGTCGGCGTATCTTCGAGCCCCAGACACTGGGTAAGCAGGTGAGCATACGGGCTGTGCCGGGCACGAGCTGGATCGAGGTCCGGATTGTTTTCGATCTGCTGCTGGATCCACGTGTCGTCCCGCGTGACCTGATCCATGGTCTCACCGTGAATCCGGTATGCACGGGAGTCACCGACATGGCCAATGACCCACGCGCCCGTGTCCGGATGCGTGACCATGGCGGTGAGCGTCGTGCCCATTCCATTCAGGTGTGGCTCCTGCACACCTCGTTCGCGGATCGTGGCATGAGCACCGAGCACGGCATCGAGCATGATGGCGCGCATGTGCGCGACGAATCCTGCGGGGTCGGGACACCCCTGCATGGCGTCCGCAAGCGCGTCGGCGGTAGCCGAGACTGCAAGACGCGATGCAACGTCCCCACCGGGATGACCACCCATGCCGTCGGCGACCACAGCGACACCGGAGCTTCCGTTCAGTGCTAGCGCATCCTCGTTTCTTCGGCGAATGCGGCCGATATCGGACTGACCACGCACGGAACGGAGAGAAGGCAAGTTGGGACCCTGGGCACTCAGGCGGCTGAGCTTGGGCGTCGAATCTAGATGGAGCACGACCGGAGCACCAACACGCTCTGTCCAACTCGGCGACGGGCGAAACAAGGAACTGCGGCCTGCAAAAGGGTTACAAGAGTGACCTGAACTTCGGCGGCTTCTCCTCCATACGGATTCCAGCCGCTGGGCGTCTTGCCGGGTCAAACTTCCGTACGGGCGGGTTCGAAACCTGCGGCCCTTGGGGCCGCGAGGCCATTGACAGGCTATCAGGCGACCTGCATCGTAGACGGCTTAGGATTTTGCGCGTTTAGAAGCAAAGAATTGCGCCTCCACGCGGCGGGATCGTCCTGTCGACTCGGAGTGCGTTGAAGGAGAACAGGATACGATGGCTGCTGCCACCACGACGAAGCGTCGCAAGCGCCGGGGGAAGGGAAACCTTCTCGCGGGATTCGACGCGAGTGTCGAGGAACAGAGCGCTCTCGATCAGTATCTTCGCGACGTGAGTCGTCACGAACTCATCACGCCCGAGCGTGAGAAAGAGCTCGGGGCTCGCGCTCAGGAGGGAGATCAGGAAGCCATTCAGGAGCTCGCTCGTGCGAACCTTCGCTTCGTGATCAGTGTTGCGAAGAAATATCAGAACCGCGGTGTCTCTCTGACGGATCTCATTCAGGAGGGCAACGTCGGCCTTGTCACGGCTGCACGGAAATTCGATCCGGAGCAGGGCGTGAAGTTCATCAGCTACGCGGTATGGTGGATCCGTCAGGCGATCCTCGCGTCGCTGGCCAACCACGGCCGGGCCGTACGCGTGCCCCTCAACCGGGCCAGCGATCTCGCGCGGATCTTCCGTGAGAAAGAGCGGCTCAAGCAGGAGAAGGGTCGCGAGCCCACCACGGACGAGTTGGCAGAGGCGACGCACCTCACGCCGGAGCTGGTCGAGTCGCTCCAGACGCTGAACGCGGCGGAGATCCGTCTCGATGCACCGATCGGTGATTCGGAAGACTCGCAGCTCGTCGAGCGCTTCATCACGGAAGAGGCCGCTGAGCCCGAGGTCGAGGTCGAGGGGCGACTCCTGACGGAGACGATCACCGAGGCTCTCGAGACACTCGAACCGCGCGATGCGAAGGTCCTCCGCCTGTATTTCGGTCTCGAAGGTGAGCGGGAGCACACCCTCGAGGAGATCGGGAACATGCTCGGTGTGACGCGTGAGCGGATTCGCCAGCTGCGTGATCGCGCTCTTCGCCGCCTCCGGGAGGGTGGCAAGGGTGATGCGCTGGAGTCGTTCGCCGCGTGATCTCAGGGGCGTTGCCCCGGTTCAGCTTTGAACAGCCCCTGTCGGAACTCCGTGCTCCGGCGGGGGCTTTTCGCGCGCGTAGATGACTGACGCCCAGCAGCGTCCCGGTGTGGTTCATGAGACGGGCGGAGGCGTCTACTCGGTCGTGCTCGAGGACGGGTCCCGTGTCGAGGCCTCGCTGCGTGGCCGTCTGAAGAAAGAGCAGCGGACAGGCAGCCGGGTTGTGATCGGCGACGAGGTCGACGTTCGTATTGCTCCGGCCGCGGCGACCATCGAAGCCGTGCTGGAACGGCGTACGGAACTGGTTCGGCGGGGACGGGGTCGAGCACCGAAGATCCTGGCGGCGAACCTGGATCGTGTGTTCGTCGTGATCGCACTTCGGGAGCCCCGCGGGTCGCTACAGCTCGTCGATCGGATGCTAGTCCTCGTCGAATCAAGCGGGATGCGGCCGGTTCTGGTGCTGAACAAGGCGGACCTCGAGGACACCGAGTCCCTGTCCGAGGCGTGGTCCGCTCTGTATCGGTCTGTCGGGTATCGGGTTCTGGTGACGAGCGCGTCGACCGGCGCGGGTATTCCGGAGCTTCATGGCGAACTATGCAGCGGAAGCTCGGCGTTGATCGGACCTTCGGGGGCGGGGAAGTCGACCCTCCTGAACGCCGTGGATCCGGGCCTGGAGCTGCGTACCGGGGCACTGTCCCGCAAGACTGGAACCGGGCGCCATACGACGGTCGGTTCCCGGCTGATCACGCTGGAGTGCGGAGGCCTGGTCGCGGACACGCCCGGCTTCGGGGACGTGGGGTTATGGGCTGTCGACCCGGAGGCCATAGGATCGTGCTTTCCCGAGTTTGCCGAGCCGGCCGATGGGTGCCGGTTTCGGGGTTGCACGCACGTGCATGAGCCCGGGTGCGCCGTGCGCGACGCACTGGAACGCGGACTGATCGCCGCGTCCCGCTACGAGAACTACGTGCTACTGCGCCAGGAAGCGGAGGAGCGGGACGGGTTCTAGAGCGAGGACGCATTCTGGACCAGAATGCGTTCCGGGCGCACGGATCGTCCCGCACCGGGGCACCCACCCGGATGGCGGCCCACCGCAGATCAGGAGCCTGCGCAACTGTCGTGATAGCTGCGAACCCACGCGTCGCCCTCCTGGCTCAGCGCTGCGAACCAGCGCTGGTCACTTCCGAAGACATCAAGCAGGATCTCGTCGGCTCCGTCTCCGTCCCAATCGAGGTGATCGAAGTACCGGGGAGCGGCTTTCCCGTTCTCGGCCGCATCCTGGTACCACGTGTACGCTTCGGTGTATCCGACGTCACGCTCGTGAGCGAGGACGAACAGAGAGTACGCGCGCTGCCCCGCTGCCCCGACCTCGAGGTCGTCATCCACCACGAACGTCGCGGCGACTGACTGCCCTGGAGTGTTGCGCAGCTGGAAGGCCTGGATGTGATCCCGTGCGTCGAGCGTACCGAGTTCGGGCCATCGGGCACCGTACCGCGGGATCGCGTCACCGGCGATGGTCAGCGTCGCGACTCGCTGGTCGTATGCGTGGTCAATCGTCTGGTATTCCTCGTACGGCTGTTCGACCTCGGCAGCTGGCATGGCGAGCAGCCGCTCGGCGTCGGCCGCTGTAGCCACGAGTTCGACGATGCCACGGATCTCGGTTCGCGAACCGCAGTATCCGATCGCGTTCGCCGCCGACTCGACGATGAGACGACCGACTCGCACACCCTCGGAGAAGACCGCCCACTCCGTCCCCGGCGCAGTCAGCTCTGCAATGCGCTCCGCGTCATCGATGAAGCGCGGGTCGGGAAACGGACGAAGGGCATCGGGGTGGATCTCACCGACCACGGTGAAGCGTCCCCGAGCGCCATCGCGCACACCGGCCAGCAGCAGGGGCTCGTGCACGTTCGTCGGCCCCGTGGCCGTGGTCGTCTCCACGCCCTCGACGGTCTGGCGACTCGCGGGCTCGGGCGACCGAAGCTCGACGTGAATGCCGCCGAATTCCACGTTGTCGCAGCCGGTACCCGCGGTTAAGATCACCGCCACCGCTAGTAAGTGCTTTCGCATCAATCCCTTGGCGTCGCCGCGCGTCGTCGTGCCCTCACCGGGGTACGAGAGCACAAGCTAGTGTGGACCCCCCGGTGAGCAAGCTGCGCATGGACCAGCAAACGGACCGAAACGCCTCGCTCCGCGAGGTGATGAGCTCGTATCCGACCGGCGTCACGATCGTTGCGGCGCGGGCGGAGGAGGGTGAGCCGTTCGGATTGACTGTGAACTCCTTCACCTCACTGTCACTCGAGCCGCCGCTGGTCCTCATATGCATCGGGCACGGAGCCACGTCTCACGACCGACTGGTCATGTCCGACGCGTTTTCGGTCAATCTCCTCTCCGGCGGGCAGGGCGTTGTCGCGGAACGATTCGCAACCGACCCGTCGCAGGGTCGCTTCGACGATGTTGCGTGGAAGCCGGGGGTTCTGGGCGCCCCGCTCATCGATGGCGCGATGGCGTGGCTCGAGTGCTTGCGGTATGAGGTGCTTGATGGAGGCGATCACTCGATCCTGATCGGAAGGGTTGAGCACGCGCTGGTGACGGATCGGGATGCGCTCGTCTATCACAGGGGCCGTCTCAGCTCGTCGGGCGGATGACCTCCGGGCCGCCGCCTCGACTGGAGTGGGTACCCCCACTCCTGGTGGGTGCATCGGCCGCCGTCGCGGCGGAGGTCGCACTGTCTCTTCTTCTGTACGGTGGGCCGGGGCTGGTCCGATCCCTCACGACCGTGCTCGGCGTCCAGGGATTCGCGTTCGCGGCCGGTCTGTGGAGTGCGCCGGGGCCGGGGCGCGACCTGGTCGATCGGGTCCGACGGCGCTGGATTCTCGGCCTCGTCGTCTTCCTCGTGGCGGCGACCTACGGCTCGGCATGGACCTTCATCCCCCTGCTGGGTGAGGGGCGACTGGGCCAGTCTGCCGGTCTGGTGATCATGGGCGCCGCGCCGCTGTACGCCGCCGGGGCGGTGCTCGGAGGCATGACCTCTGCAGCGGTCACGGATGAGGGTGGGCGCCTCTCCGGTCCCGGGGCGGCCGCTGCAGCCGGTGCCTCGCTGGGTTTCGTGCTCACGGGCTTCATGCTGCCGCGGGTACCGATGCCGGGCACGATGCTCGTCGGCTGCCTGGTTCTCCTCTCGGTGGCCGGCATGGTGTATGGCGCGGTGCTGGGCTCCCGGACCGAGATCTTCGTTGAGGCGCATCGGCCCTCTGTGAGCGGTGACGTCCGCGTGCAGGAGCGGCACCTCGAGTCGGAGGGCATCGCGCACGTCGAGCTGTTCGAAGGCGACTTCCTCCGTCGGTCGAAGGATGCGGGTAGCGGAGCATCGACGCCGGCGTGGGATGAGGCCGCGGTTCGTGCGTTGCTACCGCCGTCCGGGTCGGCGTGGCGGGTGCTGTGTCTCGGTGGTGGGGTCTCGTCCGCGCCTCGAAGCGCGCTGCGGGAGCACCCGACAGTACAGGTCGATGTGGCGGAGCGGACGGCTGCCGTAATCGAGCTCGGGCGTGAGTACTTCGACACGGGGCTTTCGGTCGGCGTGGTCGAGCGTCAGGCGGTTGCCGTCGGGAATCTGGATGACCTGATCGCCTCCGTGCGCACGACCTACGACCTGATTCTTGTGGACCTGGACGCGCTCGCTCCGATCGGGGGTCTTCGGGGGCTCTCCCGCGCCACGCTGTGGCGCACGACCGATGCCATGACGCCGTCGGGGGTGGTCGCGTTCGGACCGAGCCTCGTCGAGCCGGTGCCGGAGCACCTCGAAGAATGGAACCGGACCCGTGTGCCTGTGGGCAAGGGGCTCCTGACCCTCTTTTCCCGTGTGCCCCTCGCCGAAGGCGTACACGCGCGCCTCAACGCTTCGAGCGCATCGTGATCATAGCGCACCTCTCCGACCTGCACCTCGGCTTTCGAGCCTATGGGCGTGTGGACCGCGGGACGGACATGCGGGAACGGGACGTGGCAGCGGCGTTCGAGCGAGCCGTACAGCAACTCATCAAGCTGAGGCCGGACGTCGTCGTCGTGGCCGGAGATGTCTTCGATCGCCCGGATCCTCCCGCGAGCGCAGTCGTAGCGCTGGCCCGGGGCCTCGAAGCGATGAATACCGCATTGCCTGAAACGCGTGTCCTGATGGTCGCGGGCCCCCGTGACACGCCACGACGTCCTGGTGATCCGGGAGCGCTGGCGGTGCTCGATACCTTCGCCAACGTCGATGCGGTCACGGCCCGCACGCACACCATCGAGATCGATCGACTCGGACTTCACGCGTGTCTGGTGCCGTACCGCGCCGTGGTCCGGAGCGCTCCAGCGCTGCCCGACCCGGATCCACGGAGGAGGTGGAATCTGCTGGTCATGCACGCGGAAGCCGCCCAAGGTGGAGACGAGGGCATCTTGATCGATCCCGCGGAGTGGGACTACGTCGCTCTAGGGGGGGAACACCGACGCCAGAAGCTGTCCGATCGGGTGCGTTATCCGGGCTCGCTGGAGCGCGTTGCCCTGGACCCGTGGGGCGAGGCCGCCGACGAGAAGGGCTTTCTGACCATCGACCTCGAGTCCGGTCACGTCGCGTTCCACCCCATCCCGGGTCGGCCGGTCGTCGCGTTGGCTCCAGTAAAGGTCGGTCCGGGCGACCCCGACCGCATCCGACGGCGGGTAAGCGAGGTACTGAGCGAAGTTCCGGGTGGCATCACCGACAAGATCGTACGCCTCCGGTTGCAGGGCGCGAGACCACATGACCTGCTGGCATTGCAGGGCGAGCCGCTGCGTGAGCTCAGGGGTGAGGCGCTTCACCTGGCCGTCGAGGCGGGTAAGGACATCGACGTCCCTGCGGAGGCGTGGCTCCCCGTCGACGCGGCGCGGCAGGTGAGGGAAGCCGTCCATACCGAGCTCACACATGACGGACAGGAAGGGCACGACGCCCGCAATCTCGTCCTCGAACTCGTGCCGGATGACGCACCCACATCGCTGGACTCACCGATCGGCGTGATCGAGGCGCTCGATGGAACCGTGCAGGGAATCGGCCGCGTCAGCACGTCGGTACCGACGGGACTGACGGCGATCCTGGGGGGAGGTGGGCGTGCCCGTCGAGCGGTCGCCGACATGTTCATCCGGGCGGGTCGCTCCACTTCGTCGTCGGCCATCGCTCGCTGGTGGGCCGGTGCGGAGGCGGAGACACTCGATGGTGCACTGCGGCGGGCTGTCGACGCCGTCGCCGAGAGTCGAGGCATGGGGCTGGTCGACGCGGCGCTCGATGCGATGGGGGCTCGCATGCCCTCGGAGGTCGTTCCCGAGGCGCGTGAACGGCCGGTGCGCGGCGCCGTTCGTGTCGACCCCGAACAGGTGGCGGCGGAGTTCCGCACGGCTCAGCGCGAACTGCTCGCCAGCCGGGCGGATGTCACCGAGGTAGACGGTGATCTCGAGGTCGCGACGATGGACTGGCTCCGCGAGCGGCAGGACGCCGAGACCACCCTGTTCGCGTATCGGGACAGGGCTCGAGAGTTGCGGAGTCGGATCCGGAATATGGAGTTGTCCGGCCCGGAGGCACCGTGTCCGACGTGCGGGCGGGTCCTCGAAAGTCACTACGAAGAAGTCCTGGCGGAGCTGCGGGACGAGTGGGAGTCCGTCGTTCAGGACGGCAGCTGGTGGAAGAGTCGTTGGGAGCAGCTCGAGCTGAAGCCACAACACCTGCAGGATCTGGAGCGGACGTCGCTCACTCTGCACGCTGCAGTCGAGGCCGGATCCGAACGGGTGGAGGTGCTGAGGGCTCGACTCGAGGAACTCGAAGGCGGCTCCATCGTACCCCCGCCGGAGCTGGATGACGTTCAGTCCGCGGTCGTTTCTGCTCTCAGCCGAGTCCGCTCTGCGCGCATTGCTCGGGCGACGGACCTTCTTCTGGACCGAGCCTCACGGTTCGTGTCACGAGTATCGGGTGGTCGAGTCCTCGCGCTCACATTCGAGGACGGGGCTGTCCGTCTCCAGGGCAGTGAAGGTCCACTGACGCCACTGTCCGAGGAGGATCTCGCCATCGGACGCATTGCGATTCGCCTGGCCGCTGCCTCGCTGATCGCCGCTCGTGGCAGGATCATCGCGAGTCTCGCCATCGAGCAGCCGTTCGACCGGCTCGACGCCGAAGCTCGGATTCGCACGCTCGTGCTCACCAAGCAGCTTCTTCGCGAAGTGCCGAGGATCGTCCTCTTCAGTCGGGGGGACGCTGTGGATGTTCGTCCCGAGCTCTTCGACTACGTGCTGGAGGTTCGTGATGACGAGGCTGTTACTGGACCTGTCCTCCGGCCGGCGGCGGCAGGGCCCGGGCGTCTCGCGATCCGATCGGTGCCACGCTCGACGCGGGTGAACCCCGGCCCGTCGCACAGTGGCGCTTGAACGCTACAACCTTCGCAACGCCAATCCCGTTGTATACTACGGGGCGGGAGGCTCAGGAGAGTCTTTCGGCTGGGTCGGCTGAAACCGGGTGCAGATCATGAGCCTACTCCTTCCGATCGCGATCGCTGTACTGGTCAGCTCGTTCGCCGTGCACATGTGGCATCAGGAGAGCAAGCGCCGGGGGCTCCCAGAGGGCCGATGGGCGGATGCGCACAACTCGCCGGGCTCGTCTTCCGGTGTCCACAGTCGGGAAGACCGGGAGCGCTGGGGTGACATCGACCTCGAGGAATTGCATCCGCTCAACCGCGACGAGGTCCGGCGGCTCCTGGACCTCCTCGACGCGGATGGGGCAGGCTCTCTGTCTGCGCGCGATCGTCTGTTCCTCGACAACATGACGCTGCCTCGGCTCAGTACCTGAGGAATCAGCCGCCGAGCGCTGCGGTCGCGACGATTTCCACGACGTACGGCTCCACGAAGTTTTTCACCGGCACGATCGCACGAGCTGGCTTGTGCTCTCCCATCACGTCGGCATACGCCTCGTTCACGGCGCCCCAGTGCTCGATGCCCGAGACGTAGATCATCATGCGTACGACGCATCCCAGGTCCGATCCGGCTGCCTCGAGAACGGCCGAGAGGTTGGCCAGCGCCTGACGGGTCTGCTGGGCCGCATCTCCAGGGTCGGCATCCGGGTTGTCCGGGTCCTTGCCCAGTACGCCCGCCGCGTACACGACACCTCCGTAGACAACCGCCTGGCTGTAGTGCCCGGCCGGTTCGACGGCCTCACTCGTCCGAATGAATTTCATTGGAATCCTCTTCCGGGGGAGATCAATGTTGAAGTCGGGCCGCTTCGCGCCTCGCCTCGCCCAGCGCGCGCCACGCGAACCGGTGGAGCCAGCGGTTGTCCTGCCCTTCGATCGTATCGGCGACGAGTCTACCGATCATCGGCGTGAACTTGAAGCCATGGCCACTCCCACCGGCCGCGACGATGAGACCCGCCCGTTCCGGGTCCTCGCCGATCCACAGATCGCCATCGAAGGTGTCGCAGTAGAGACAGACGCGGGTCCCGACCACCGGTGCGTCGGCCAGATCCGGGATGGACTCCCGGAGAAAAGACCGCGCGAGCTCGAGATGATCGGGGGACACCTCGCCTCGTGCGTCCGGCTCCACGACTCGACCGTCGGCGTGGTGGCCGAGCTTGAGGCGGCCATCATCGAGTGCGGGGAAGCCGTACCACCCGGAGCCGGCGGTGTCGGCGGCAAAGGGTGGGAATATGGGGTGCTGCCACTGGACCGGATCGTCTACGCCATAGTGCACGACCGGTTGTGCGACCGGCTTGAGAGTGTCGTCGAGCCAGGGCAGGAGCACAGGGGTCCAGGCTCCGGCCGCTACGACGACACGGTCGGCGTTCAGGCTTCCGGTCGTTCCGTCGATCGCGGTATACCTCACGCCGGATACCCGTGAGCCCTTCTCGGAGAGCGCGGTGAAGGCGCCAGGTACGAAATGCACTCCGGCAGATCGCCCCAGGTCGAGGAGACGCTGCACGACCGCACCGCTTTCGGCCCAGCCTCCGCGTGGGCTGACATATCCATCCGGATAGTGATCCGCGTTCCACGCGGGCCACGTCTCCTTGAGGTGTGCCGCATCGAAGCGGAGCGGTTCGTACCCACGCTCACGGAGAACTCGCTCGCTCTCGAACTCGAACCCTCCGGGTGTGAATGTCGACTTCGAAAGGACGAGAAAGCCCTCCGGGTGGTAAAGGGGGCGAGGCCAGGACGCATTCCACCCCTCCCAGATATCGAGGGAGGCCTCAGCCAGTTCGTGGTAGAAAACGTCCGACCCGTAGTCCATGCGGATCATCTTGCTGATGTCCGTCGACGAGGCCTGTGGGTGCGGATCCCTGGTCCGATCGAGCACGGTGACGCGATGGCCGCGCCGTGCGAGCTCAAGCGCAGATATCGCGCCGAATGCGCCGCCACCCACCACGACGATGTCGTGCGATTCGGCCTGCATCGGTGTCTCTCCGGTCTCTGGTCGGTACAATGTCAGCGCACTCTGCACCCGACGTTCAAACCATGCAAATGCGAATTCTTTCGGAATCGGATGTTCGAGCCGCCGTCGACATGCCGGCAGCCATCGATGCGATGCGCGATGCGTTCGCGACGCTCTCCTCGGGCGGGGCGACCGTCCCCGTACGGCTCGGGCTCGAGACCGAGTACGGGGTCTCCCTGTTCATGCCGGCTTATATGAAGCCGTCCGGTCAGGCCGGCGCGAAGGTGGTGTCCGTCAACCCGGCGAACGCCGAGGAAGGCCTGCCTGTGATCCATGCTGTCGTGCTGGTTCTCGATCCGGTGACGGGCCGTGCCAGGGCGATCATGGACGGAACGTGGCTTACGGCCCTGAGAACGGGCGCGATCGGCGGTCTCGCCGCCGACCTGCTCGCCCGCGCGGATGCGGAAGTCGTCGCCCTCTTCGGCGCGAGTGTGCAGGCCAGAACCCAGCTGGAGGCGGTTCGCTGCGTGCGAGACATTCGCGAGGTCCGCATCGTGTCTCCCTCCGGATCGAGCGCGGATGTGCTGGCTCGGGAACTCGAGGGTGTGGAGGCGCGACGTGTCGACGATCCGACGGAGGCGATCTCCGGCGCCGATATCGTCATCGCCGCCACCAGCAGCGCGACGCCGGTCTTTCCCGGGAGCCGGATCGAGGCCGGGACGCACGTGACGGGTGTCGGCTCCTTCACCACCGACATGCGAGAGGTCGACACCGATTTGATTCGGCGTGCCCGGGTCGTGGTGGATCAACGAGACGCCATCATGGAGGAGGCCGGGGACATCGTGGGACCGATCCGGGACGGGGTCGTCGACGAGTCGGTCATGTCTGCGGAGATCGGCGAGATCCTTCTGGGTCGCGCGGAGGGTCGGCGCAACGACCAGGAGATCACCTTCTTCAAGTCGGTGGGAAACGCGGTGCAGGACCTGGCGGTGGCGGCGCGGGTGCTCGATGTGGCCGAGCGCGACAATCTCGGTGTCGTCGTCGATATGGGACGCTGATCGGCTCAGTACGAGATCCCGGCACGCCATGGACGCTCGCAAGACCCGGACAGCCGGGAGCGGGTTACAACCCGGCCTGTTCGGGCATCCCGAGTATCTGCCACTGCTGGGCGAGCGCCTCGTACCGATCGCGAGCCTCCACGTCGCCCGCGCGGACCGCAGCCTCGACCAACGCCAGATAGACCCACGAGTAGTAGTTCGGAATGCCGATGGTCGCGATATCCGGCCAGTGATCCCATTCGGGAATACCACCCCGATGCATGAAGACCTCGTCAGCGAGCAGGGCGGTACGCTCGTGGTCGACGAACTCACCGGTGACTGGCAGGTACGGCGACTGACCGAGCTGAGTGAAGCGCGGATTGTCGGCTGGAGCCCCGTTACTCAAGCGGAAGGCGAGCCCCTGCCGGACCAGGTACGGTTGCACACCCAGCGATGCCGCCGCGTTTCCGCTAGAGGCGAAGTAGATGGGCCGGTCGTCGATCGACTCGACGAGGAGGGTCAGGGCGAAGCGTTGCCAGGGCTGGAGGAGCATGCCTCCGGGCAGGCGCGCCTCGATGTTGCCGATCTGAACGGCGACGCCCTGATCCAGCCGTGTGTAGGCGAGAGCGGCTTCTTCGATCTGCTCGTTGGTCAGGGGCAGAATGCTTTTCGTCGGCGCTGAGATCGACTCCAGTACGATGGGTGTCTGGCCGTCGGCCTGGGCCGGATCCGTGACGTACGCAGCCGGCGTGTTCGTGGGATCGTAGGGCCGTTGGCACTGGATCACACTCCAGTCGGACGCGGGGTCGATGTCTCCGCAGGGGGCGGTCAGGTCCTTCAGCTGCTTGGTGTACCAGTCCGTGTTGAGGTACGACGTCACGATGACGGTCACGTCCCGACGGATGCCCTCGACCTCCTGTAGGTACCACAGGGGAAAGGTGTCGTTGTCACCGTTGGTGAAGAGCACGGAGTACGGTTCGACACTCTGGAGCAGGTTGTACGCCCAGTCCCTCGCGGCGTAGTCGTACGTGCGGGTTGCCCAGCTCCAGTTCAGCACGAGCGGAAGCAATGCGAGTCCGAGGATCGGACTGGTCTTCTTGAAGCCCGCGCCGACCTCCAGGGCCGCCTCCTTCCAGAGGGTCGCGATGCCCATGCCCGCCCACAGGCCCCAGACCGAGAAGCTCACGACGAAGAAGTAGTCGCGCTCACGGACCTCGTGCAGCGAGCGGTCCGTGACCGGGGCGAGCAGTGAGTACCCGTACTTGAAGTTCAGATAGTAGACCAGAGCGACCGAGAGCGTCGCGAACAGCGTGGCCACATAGATGAAGCTGGCCTTGTCCCTGCGGTAGTGCTCCACGGCTCCCCAGATGCCGAGGCCACTGAAGAGCATCGTGAAGGGTAGGCGGATGCGGGCAAAGACACCCTGTTCACCGCCAAGAGACCGGGCCCACTGCCAGTCGAAGTACTGCAGATAGTTCACGAACTGATCAGCGAGCGGAGCCTGACGGGGAACGAGCGGGGGCTTGGAGTACTGTGAACGGTTGAGCGCCTCGGAGAGCGCAACGCAACCGGCCTTGCCGTAGCTGACCACGGCGGTGATCGCCGATCCGATGTCCGGGCACGTCGGCGCAGCCTCGTTGATGACCGGGCTGAGGCCGGCTCGGATCGGAAGGAAGAGGTGGATCGAGAGGCCGACGATCGCCGCGACCAGCCCCGCGACATACAGCCGCCAGTTCAGAAGCGTCTGCGGATGGACCCACAGGATGAAGAGGCCGATGGCCGGCGCGGCCAGGAACGCCATGAGGTGGTTGCCGACACTCAGTGCGAGGACGAAGGCCATCAGCACGAGCAGGTTGTCGTCTTTGCCCTTGCCGAGATTCTCCTGCCACCGCACGGCCAGCCAGGAGAGCAGCGCGATGGTGAGGAGCGAGACGGTGTAGACCTTCTCGTTGACGTTCGACTGGTTCCACACGGTGAAGGCCGTCGCGCTCACCAGGACCGCCGCTCCGGCACCGGCCAGGCGGAAGACGCGGTCCTCCGAGAAGTGCCTCAGGATGTGGTGCACGACCAGGAACCACAGGGCGTGCGCCGTCGCGCTCATCAATGTGCTGAAGAGATTGATCTTCACCGCGACGGACAGACCGAGCGGGGCCAGCAGGATCGACCAGGCACGTGCGAGCACGACGAAGAGCGGGTTCCCCGGCGGATGAGGGATACCCATGATCTCGCCCGTCGCGATGTACTCACTCGTATCCCAGAACGCCGTCGTCGGCGCGAGGGTGATCGCGTAGAGGGCGAAGACGGCGAGCCCGGCGATCAGTGCCGCGATATAGGGCGGCTTCAGGTCATCCGAGCTCGCGTTGTCATAGGACAGATCGGAGCCGCGGCCGCGCGCCATCGAGGCGTCGTCGTCGGACCGTGCGGTTTTCGTGGCGTCTCGGCTCATGCTGGTCTGGTGCGTTCGGATCTCCGTGCCTTCACACGAGTCCGGAAAGATAGGGACTGCCGGGGCCTCAGTCTGCCGTCACGTGTAACGTGCCCCAGGCGTCCACGGTCATCGTCCACCCGGGTGGGACCCATGCCGTGCCGCTGTACTCCTGAACCACGAGCGGACCCGGAAACGTGTCGCCGGGACTGAGGTCTCGCCTCCACAGGCTCATCGCCTCATGAGGCTGTCCCGCATAGACGACTGAGATCGGCCGTGGCTCGATGCCGGATGATGCTTCGTCGAGGTGGGTCGCCCCCAGGTCGTTGGGGGGTGCGGATGCGATCACCCGGAGTGTCACGGCTTCCACCGGTGTTTCATCTCGTCGGTAGCCGTAGCGCTCGTCGTGGGCCGAGTGAAACGCTTCGACCCATCCGTCGGCAGGAACACCGAGTTCGAAGCTCTGGCCCTGGTAGCGTGCGTCGATCCAGCGTTCGGTGGTCAGCTGTTCGTCGGATACGCCCTCCTGGATCATGGAGCTGCGCGCGGCCTCCTCGAGGGCATCGAGTTCGCCCGCGAGCTGTGCATCGATGCCCGGCATCCCGTTGTTCAGGAGCACGGTACGCGACATCTCCCTCGTGACCGGGGATGCGAGCATACCGTAGGCGGAAAGCAGACCCGGATCGGGCGGGACCAGGGCCGTGCGGGCACCAAGGCGCCGGGTGAGCTCTGCAACGTGCAGGGCGCCCGCCCCTCCGAAGGCGACGACCGCGAAGTCCACCGGATCGTATCCACGTTCTACGGAGATGACTCGAAGGGCTCGCTCCATGGCCGTGTCCGCGACGGCGAGCACGCCCTCGGCTGCCTCCTCGAGGCTCATCCTCAGCGCCTCGGCGATCTCCCGCAGCGGAGCCTCGATCGCGGCACGATCCAGAGTTCGCGTCCCACCGAGGAAGGCGTCGGCCGGCAGTCTGCCCAGCCAGACATGCGCGTCCGTGACCGTGACGTCCGTGCCACCGTTGCCGTAACAGATCGGCCCGGGCTGAGCTCCGGCGCTTCGAGGTCCGACGCGCAATGCCCCTCCCGCATCGACCCGCGCGATCGATCCGCCGCCGGCGCCGACGGTGTGGATGTCGATGACCGGGATCGCGGCCGGCTGGCCCCCGATGGAAAATTCGCGCGTTCGCAGCGGGCGACCCGGGCAGAGAGATACGTCAGTGGACGTCCCTCCCATGTCGAAGGAAAGAACCGAGTCGAAGCCAGCTCTTCGGGCCCAGGTCAGTGCACCGACGACGCCCCCGGCTGGACCGGACAGGACCGTATGGACGGGTTCGCGGCGCGCACGGTCGATGGGGAGCGCGCCTCCGTTCGAGCCCATGATCGAGACTCTGGATGCTCCCGCCTCCCGCGCGAGTCGACCCAGGTAGCGGTCCATGATCGGCGCGACGTACGCGTTGAGCACGGTGGTCGAAGTTCGCTCGTATTCACGGAACTCGGGGACGAGGTCACTGGAGACGGAAACCGGACGTGCGTCGTCTGCAAGCCCGTCGACGATCGCCCTCGACACGGCGCGCTCGTGCTCGGGATTGGCGTAGGCGTGCAGCAGTGAAACGGCTACGGACTCCGCACCACGAGCACGGATTTCGTCAGCCAGTCCCTCGAGTCGCTCAGCGTCGAGCGGCGTGAGTTCCTCGCCTTGCGGTCCAAGGCGCCCGGGCACGCCGATGCGGTCGTCGCGATCGACGAGAGGCGGAGGCCGATGGCCGACGAGTGCGTAGAGCTGAGGTCGATCCTGTCGCCCGATCTCAATGACGTCCTCGAAGCCTTCGTTCGTCACGAGGACGACGCGCGCGCCTCGTCGTTCGAGAAGAGCGTTCGTCGCCACCGTCGAGCCATGCAGGAGGACGAACTCATTGGCCTCACCCAGAATCTCCCGGATGCCGTCCAGGACAGCCTGAGAAGGGTCATGCGGCGTAGACGGCACCTTCAGCGTGCGGATTTCACCGTCCGTCAGAAGCACGAGATCGGTGAACGTGCCACCTGTATCGACGGCCACGAGCGGCGTTGACGGCCCCTGGGGGCTCGAGGACATTGGGGCGCTCATCGACCCGCCGTGTGTGTGTTGCTCATGCAGCTCTTTCCGTCTTTCGAACACTTCCGCTCCCTAGCCGCGCAGTCCGGCGTTGTTCCGGTCTGGCAGGAGTTCCTGTTCGATGTGGATACCGCGGTCACCGCGTATGCGAAGCTAGCAGAACCGCCCTTCGGATTCCTCCTCGAGTCGGTCGTAGGAGGAGAACAGTGGGCCCGATACACCTTTCTCGGCACGCGGCCGCGCAGCGCCTGGCGGGTTCAGGACGGGCGCGTCTCGGTGTGGACGCCCGGTGACGGCTGGGTCGACGTCGAGACCGATGACCCTCTCGCGGACCTGGACGCCCGTCTGCGCGCGGAGCAGCCCGCTCAGGTCGACGGGCTCCCGCGCTTCTGGGGAGGAGCGGTCGGGTACTTCTCCTACGACATCGTGCGAGAGATTGAGCACCTGCCCGAGGCGCCGCCGGATGACCTTGGGCTGCCGGATGGGGTGTTCGTCTTCACGGATATCGTGCTCGCAATCGACAACCTGAAAGGTCGCGCCATGGCGATCGCGGCCGTGCCGGTTCCCCAGGACGCGGATGAGCGTGCCCTCCGGACGGTGTACGATTCAGCCGCTGAGCGTACCGCTGACGTGGTGCGCCGCCTCGATCGGGCACGACCGCCTTCGCCGCTCTCGCTGGCCCCGGAGCCGGATGAAGATCCGCCGTTCGCGTCGACGACGACGCGGGAGACATTTGAGGCCGGTGTCGAGCGGATCCGGGAATACATACGGGCAGGAGACGCGTTTCAGGTGGTGCTGAGTCAGCGTCTGTCCTTCCCCCTCGATTCGACACCATTCGATCTCTACCGGGGGCTCCGGAGTCTGAACCCGTCGCCGTACCTGTATTTCCTCGAGCTGGATGGCGTCTGCCTGATCGGGAGCTCGCCGGAAGTGCTCGTCCGGGTCGAGGACCAGACGGTGACGGTTCGCCCCATCGCCGGGACGCGTCCGCGCGGTGCGACATCCGAAGAGGAGCGTGCACTCGCGGAGGATCTTCTATCGGATCAGAAGGAGCTGGCCGAACACCGTATGCTGGTCGACCTCGGTCGCAACGACGTCGGGCGGATCGCCGAGTACGGTTCCGTCCACGTGCCCGACCTGATGGTCGTCGAGCGCTACTCGCACGTCATGCACATCGTCAGTCAGGTCGAAGGTCGCCTCCGCGAGGGTCTGGGTGCGATCGACGTCTTCAAGGCGTGCTTTCCGGCGGGAACGGTCTCCGGTGCGCCCAAAGTCCGGGCGATGGAGATCATCGACGAGTTGGAGCCGGTGAGCCGTGGGCCGTACGCGGGAGCCGTGGGGCACTTCAACTACGGTGGCCAGTCGATGGACACGGCGATCACGATCCGTACGGTGCTCGCGAAGGACGGGATGGCCTACGTGCAGTCGGGGGCAGGCATCGTGCTCGACTCGGATCCGGCGACGGAGTACGAGGAAACGCTCAATAAGGCCCGGGCGCTCCTCAGAGCAGCGGCAATGGTCGAGGGCCAGGACGTCTGACAGGGTCACGCCTGCGGGCGAGCCTACGGACTGGGTGATCCGCTCAGTCGCTCCGCGTTCGCCCGCGCCGCCCTGACGCGCGGCTGCAGCACCGGGTCGGCATCGGCCCACCGGTCCGCGAAGCGTGTCCACGTCTCCGCGGCGTCGGCATCCCGACCGATCGCCTCGTAGAGTCGTGCGAGTTGTTCGAGCCGGTCGGCGGCGGAAACCTCGCGTGCCCAGACCGAGTTCATTTCATCGAGCGCGAGAAAACGCTCCAGGTACACGGCCGCCGAGTCCGGCTCCCCGAGTCCTTCATGGGCGTCAGCGAAGACGTCGAGGAAGCACACCTCACAGTCGTTCTGTCTCCGCGCGACTTCCTGAAGCGACTCGATCGTCACCCGGTAGTCTCCCTCGGCGAGTCCGAGGAATCCCTCGATCGTAAGAACGATCTCTTCATAGAACGGTGACCCCGCCGCCTCCGGTGGCAGGGCGCCAAGGGCGCGGTCCGCCCACACGCGGGCCCGGTCGGGATCACCGACCATGCCGGCCCACATTCCAGCCACGTCCCCATACGGGCGATTTGCGGCAGGGACGTTCGCAAAGATCTCGTCGAAGCGTGCCTCCAGTCTGCGCACCACCGTGACGGAGTCTGCTCCGGACGCCAGATCGAGTGACCCCAACGAGGTCTCGGCGGCGAAGACCGACCCTGGCCTGTCCGCACGAGCCGCGAGGCTTCGACGCTCCCCAACCTCGAAAGCATACTCAGCGTGGGGGTTACGAGGCTGTGCCGGCCTCGCCGAGCTTTTGGTAAAGGCGCGCCAGAGCGCCGATTCCCTTCTCGTAGTTGTCGATCGACATCCACTCGTTC
>Ga0181594_10000678_pt1 | contig 31617 bp, 28 predicted proteins | sample 071ome_18_FD_145603 | JGI IMG/M metagenome (GOLD analysis project Ga0181594, IMG submission 145603) | Coastal salt marsh microbial communities from the Groves Creek Marsh, Skidaway Island, Georgia - 071413BT metaG (spades assembly) | ecosystem: Environmental > Aquatic > Marine > Intertidal zone... | reverse complement strand
CGGCGAGCCCCGTTGAGAGGAGCTGGCCGGTAGAAGCCGCAACAGTGGAGTTCAAAGAGCTTGCACCTACCGTGCGTCTTTATGGGCGGATCGAATCACCGCGCGAATCGCGACTGCGCGCCGCCCTGGCCGCCGACGTCGTGAGCTCGTCCGTGCTGGTCGGACAAGCGGTCACGCAAGGTCAGTCTCTAATTCAACTCGACGATTCAGATGGCCGCCTGACGCTCGCACAGCGCGAAGCTGATCTTGCCGAGATAGAAGCTCAGATCAACAGTGAAAATAATCGGTACGTAACGGACGTCGCTGCCCTTGAGCAGGATGAGCAGCTTTTGGCTCTGGCAAAGACCAACCTTGAGCGGGCCACCAAACTGGCGGAAACACAATCCGGCTCACAGGCCAACGTGGACAGCGCGCTGGAGGCGGTTGCCCGCCAGACGCTGGCAGTAACGGTTCGCCAGAACATGATTCAAGATCATCCGGCCAGGCTCGCACAATTACAAGCGCGCCTAAAACGCGCGACGGCGATGCGCGATCAGGCGATGCGTGACCTTGAGCACACTCAGATCACGGCGCCTTTCGATGGTCGCGTGACAGCCGTGCACGTATCCCCGGGCGATCGCACGCGTCCCGGCGATGCGCTTGTTGAGATCTTCGATCTCGATTACACCGAAGTGCGAGCGCAGATTCCAAACCGATATCTCGTGAAGCTGCGTGATAGCCTCACGCAAAACGAAAAGATTCCGGCCACCACCACCATGGACGGTATCGACGTGCCGTTGCAGCTCGTCCGACTAGCCGGCAAAGTTGAGATCGGCGACGGCGGCGTCGACGGGTTTTTCCAACTGACGGCGGGCCATCCTGTGCTGGAACTGGGCCGAACCTTGGCCATTCTGGTCACGCTGCCCGAAGAGCCTGAGGTAATCGCGCTCCCCGTCACTGCTATCTACGGTGCCGACGCCGCTTACCGCATCAGCGATGGCCGGCTTGAACGCGTGCGCCTCACACGGGTTGGCGAGTACCGCAGCGGCGAGTGGGGCAGCTGGAGCCTTTTTCGAAGCGAAGATCTCAAGCCTGGCGATGTCATCCTGACTGGTCAACTGCCCAACGCGGTTGAGGGGTTGCGCGTTGAAGTGGTTGAGTCGCGAGACTAGTCCTGCCGATGGGTAACAGCCTGCTCGCCATATTCGCGCGCCATCCTGTGGCGGCGAACCTGCTGATGGCGATGATGATGCTCTCTGGCGTTTGGGGCATTTCCAAACTCAATACGCAATTCTTTCCGAGCTTCAACATCGACTTTGTCTCCGTCAAGGTGTTCTGGCCGGGAGCCAGCTCCGAGGATCTCGAAACCCTGGTGACCGAACCGCTGGAGCGGGAGCTTAAGGGTGTCGAAGACGTTAAGGAGATGATGTCCTTATCTGTGGATGGGCAAACGCTCATTACGCTTGAGTTTCGCGAAAACACCGACATGGGGCCGGCGCTTGATGAGGTGAAAGAGCGGGTGGATCTGGTGACAAATCTTCCTGAGGGCGCCGAAACCCCGGAAATTTCCCGAATTGTCAATCATGAGCTCGTCGCGAGCCTGCTCGTTACCGGACCGAAGGATCCTCATGGGCTGAGAACGCTGGTCAACCGCTTTGAGCGCGAGCTGCTTGAACGCGGCATTTCACATATCCGCATCTACGGTTTGCCCGAAGAGGAGATCGCTATTCAGATCCCTCCCGGAACCCTGCGCGACTTAGATCTTTCACTGAACGATATTAGTCAACGCATCGCAGCAGCCTCGCGAGATCTGCCGGTCGGCATCATCGGTCGTGGCGAATCCGCACTTCAGCTTCGGTTTAAAGATCAGCGTCGGCAAGAGCTTGCGTTTGCCGATCTGCCGGTGATCGCTGCGGGAGATGGTCGACTTCTGACACTTGGCGACATCGCAACCATTACGCGCCGACCCAAGGCGGCCCAGACCGAGGTGAGCTTTGAAGGACGGCCGGCTGTCGAGATGCGCCTTTCCCGAACCAAAGATGCCGACAGCCTGGAATCCGCAAAAGTACTTCGCGAATGGGTAGCGGAAACCCGGCCCACACTGCCACCGGGGATCGGTCTTCATATTTATGACGAGCGGTGGGAGTACATCCAGGATCGCATCCAGCTGCTGCTCAAGAATGGTCTTTCGGGTCTCGTGCTCGTCATTCTGATCCTTTACTTCTTTCTGAATGCGCCAGCCGCCGGATGGGTTACCGTCGGGATACCGACCTCGTTCCTGGCGGCGCTCGGGATCTTGTACCTCAACGGTGGCTCCATCAACATGATCAGCCTGTTTGGACTGATCATGACGCTTGGGATCATCGTTGACGATGCCATCGTGGTGGGAGAGGACGCCGTCACGCATTTCGAGCGTGGCGGGAGTGCGCTCGAATCCGTCGAAAAAGGCGCTCGGCGCATGCTGGCGCCGGTGGTCTCATCCTCGCTGACCACCATTGCCGCGTTCATGCCGCTGCTCCTGATCGGCGGCATCATTGGCTCGATCCTACATACCATCCCCGTTATCGTGATCTGCGTCATTCTGGCCTCACTGGTGGAGTCCTTCTTGGTCCTGCCGGGTCATTTGCGCGGCACCTTTAGTCGCATGGGCCGATATCAGCCGAAGGGTGTGCGGAAAAAACTCGATGCCGGATTTGAGCGATTTCGTGACGGTGTATTTCGCCCGCTGATTAAGACCGGCGTCTATCATCGTTGGGCGACGGTGGCATTGTCAGTAGCGCTTATGATGGTAACCATTGGCTGGCTGGCAAGCGGCCGTCTAGCGTTTAATTTCTTTCCAGTCGCAGAAGGGCCTATTCTTTTTGCGAACGTCGATTTTGTCTCCGGCACTCCGGAAGACACCGTGACGGAATACCTAAACCAGATTGAGCAGGCGGTTCGGGAGACCGATGCGCACTTTGGCGGTGGATTAGTGCGCACGGCAATCTCGCGAAAGGGTCTTGGCGAAAGCGGCGATTGGGAAAGACGCAGCAGTGACAACATCGGCTCCGTATTGGTCGAACTGATCAAGCCCGATGCGCGCACCGTGCGTAATCGCGAGTTCATCAATGAATGGCGATCGCGCATCCCCAAGATTGCCGGTCTTGAAAACCTGTCGATCAAAGAGCCCACGGCCGGCCCACCCGGGCAGGATATCGAGGTTCGCATCATCGGCGATGACCTCGCGGGGGTGAAAGAAGCGGCGACGGATCTCAAAGCGATCCTGAACGAGATTCCCGGTGTGTCAGGTGTAGAAGACAACATGCCGTATGGCCGCGAACAGTTAATCTTAAGGCTCACGCCTACCGGCGAGTCGCTGGGTTTATCCGTGGAGAATTTAGGGCGCCAGTTGCGCTCAGGCTATGAGGGACAACTTGTTCAGGTGATGGCAGATAACGGCGACGAGGTTGAAGTTCGCGTGATGCTTCCGGACAACGAGCGTGACCGGCTGAACAGCCTTGAGGAATTCGAAGTGATGCTGCCAGGTGGCGGTGTGGTCGCATTCGACAACGTTGTTGAGATGACCCCCGGGCGGGGCTTTGACTCCATCCGCCACGTGGAAGGCAAACTCGCCGTTACCGTCACCGGAGACGTTGACGATACCGTAAATAATGACAACCGTATCATTGCCAACCTCAAAGCCAACACGATGGCGGGTCTTGAGCGTAAACACGGTGTCCAGTTCTCCTTCGAAGGTCGACAGGCCGACCAGCGCGAGACCCTGGGCGACATGGAGCGAGGCGCTGTGTTGGCGGCGGTCCTGATCTATCTCGTATTAGCTTGGGTTTTTGGCTCATATGGCTGGCCCATTTTGATCATGATCATTATTCCGTTCGGGCTTGTGGGCGCGGTTTGGGGCCACGTGCTCATGGGAATCAACCTTACGATTCTTTCAATGTTTGGCTTTTTTGCTTTAGCCGGCATCGTCATCAACGACTCCATCATCCTCGTTACCTTTTATAAAGAATTGCGCCAGCAGGGTATGCCAGTTAACGAGGCCGTCGTCGAAGCCGCGTGCCAGAGACTCCGGGCCGTGCTGCTCACCTCACTCACCACTATCGCAGGGCTCACTCCGCTGCTCTTTGAGACATCTCTGCAGGCACAGTTCCTGATACCCATGGCCACATCGATCGCGTTTGGGCTCGCTTTTGCAACTGTGTTGGTTCTTCTTTTAGTGCCGTCACTTCTGGCGATCTACGAAAATTCTTTTTTGGGCCGCAGACGTCCACCGGAGACCGCTAGAGCATCAGGTCATACCGCCTGAAAACCTCGTCTTCGACCCAGCCCCGCTTCTCATAAAGAGACTGAGCCGGCGTATTGGTGTGAGCTGTCCGCAGCCAGATGCGGGTTGCGCCCGCCTCCTTAGCCGCATCCTCCGCAGCTTGCATGAGTTGCTCTGCGACCTGCTGACGACGATGATCCGGTATCACAAACAAATCGTTCAACAACCATATCGCGCTTAGCGATACCGTTGAGAATGTCGGGTAACACTGCGTAAAACCCACCAGTGCATCGTCATTTTCCGCAACCAGGATGACCGACTCGCGCCTTGATAGCCGCTCCATCAAATAAGGCCGCGTTTGCTCACTTCGCGCCTGACCGTAAAACTCCCGATACTGCTCCACAAGATCGATCAACTGACCGACATCCTGCGCCTCGCTGGGCCGCACATTAATCCTTCGATTGTTTTGCATACCGTTTTCAAACGCCTCTTGTGAATAAGTTAACTTACCAAAACCATTTGGTGCCGCACCACTGTTTTACCGATACATTTAGGTCGCTTAGATTAAGAGCCAACTCAATGTCTGATAACACCGACTTACCCGAAGGGAGAGCTAACATGAGTGATCGTTATACCCAAATCCTGCTCACGGTTATCGCGGTAAACCTCACCCTCATCGTGGGCTGGGGGGCCGTAAAGGTGCTGGTGCCGGAGGTTGCCGCATCACGGGATCTTGTCCAGCATGTTTATGTCACAAACGACCCGCTCAACGTCAACATCAAAGAGGTCGACGGCTGGTCCATTTTTGGGGGCAAGATTCCCGTAAAACTGGACTAGTACAGTTAGCGTTGCGACTCGCCTTTAGCGCGCTCCTCAGACGAGCGCCGCTACTGATTTCTCAATGGCGGCCTCGGTCTCATCCAGATCTTGCTGAGACAGCGCGAGCGAGACATACACCTTGCCTACCGATTTGAAGACGCCGTTTTCTCGCAGCAGTTCTGTGAATTTCGCGAGACGGGTCTTATCCGAGGACTGAAAATCCCGATAGTTTTTTACCGGACGGTCAGTAAATACGACCTCGAACAGCGTGGGATGACCCACGATCTGATGCGCGAGATCTGCTGCCCTGAGATGCGACGCAAAGGACTGCATTAACCGCTCGCCGGTTCTGATCAGTTTGTCGTACTGACCCTCTCTTCTGAGAATCTCCATAGTTTTAAGACCGGCGACTGCAGCGACCGGGTTACCGCTCAGGGTGCCGAGCTGCATCAAAAAACCTTCGCTGCCCACACGCGCCTTATCGAAGTGGGACATGATCTCTGCACTGCCCGCAATCGCGGCAGATGGAAAGCCGCCGCCGATGACCTTGCCCAGCGTACAGATATCCGGCACGACACCATAGGCCTCTTGCGCACCACCATAGGAAAAGCGAAACCCCGTCACCACCTCGTCGAATATCAAGAGGACGCCGTATCGCGAACACTCAGATCGCAAATGCTCGAGAAAACCCGGCTCCGGCGGCACAATGCGCTGCAACGGCTCGACGATAACTGCCGCAATGTCGGCAGCCTGCTCAGCCATCAACGCACTGAAGAAGGCCGCGTCGTTATACGGCGCGATCAGCATGGCATCCTGTACGCTTTTGGGAATGCCGGCGGAATCCGGCACGGCGGTGGGAAAGTCCACCTGTTTTTCAGGGGCAAGGCTCATCTGCGCTTCGGCCGACATCCCATGGTAACCCCCCTCAAATTTGAGGATCTTGTTTCTGCCGGTGTAGGCGCGGGCGAGCCGCATCGCATACATATCGGCCTCACCGCCAGAAGAAACATAGCGAACCTGCTCGGCACAGGCCACGGCCCGGCAGATCTCCTCGGCAAGTGCGATTCCGCGTTCGTTATTGGCGAAGAAGGTGGTTCCCTTTGACAGCTGCTCGACGACTGCCTCGGTGACCTCTGGATGATTATGGCCCAGCATCATTGGGCCGGAGCCGATCAGATAGTCGATGTATTCGTTGTTGTCTTCATCCCAAAGACGAGACCCCTGACCTCTTTGGATGATGATCCCGGACTCAAAGTTGCCGAAGCTACCCGCGGGCAAAACCTTTTTAGCGCGCTCGATAATTTGTTTTTGATTCAAATGGACACCTCTCGCTCCGCATCCTCCCGACTACTTACTGCGCTCGGCTTCTTTTTCTTCGAAGAAAGAGTAACTGAACATCGCAACGAACGCCTCACCAGAAGAACCAGACCGCACCTGCACGCCGACGGCTGTTGTCATCGTTAGGCTATACATTACCCCTCCGGAGATAACGCGTTCATTCGAATCCATCGTCAGAACAACATCATCTCCAACCATCACGCCCGTTTCTGAGACACGAAGCTGTATCTCACTAATCTCAAATACGGTGGTCTTGCCTTCGGCTTTGCTGACACTGGGTGTGGCCAGCAATACGGCGGCCAATGCGGCGGTCTTAGAGAGAAGATTCAGGCGCATTGTGATTAAAGATGTAGCCGGATCTACGCCGAGGTTGCCGCTCTTAAGGCATTAAGCACGGCACCGTTAAAAGAGTGAATTGAATCAATCGCCATGCCCACCATCTTGGCCTGATCATCGAACTCGCGCAGTTTGATGGCCTCCTGATAGCCCGACAGTTCCTCAAAGCGGGAACATTCAGCCTCGGTCATCGGGCCGCCCTGTTTCTTCAGAGAGATTTTAGAGCCCTCTGACAAATCCTCCCAGTAGTCTGGCCTCGTGGCACAAAGATAACGTTTTGCCGGCACGTGCAATCGGACCGGCTCTGAGACCTCATCGCGAAAACTTTTTCTAAGCCAGTTCGCACCGACCTCCTCGTGCTTAAGATCATCGCCATCAGGCAGGTCGTGGCGGGCTTTACCGTACATAAGAAAATGGCCAACGTCATGAAGCACTGCGGCCGCGACGACGTGATCCGATTCGCCTGCGTCACGTGCCAGCATAGCCGCCTGCACGGCATGCTCAAGCTGAGTCACAGCTTCATCGTAATGCCAATCACGGCCCAAGGTTTCGATCTCACCCAAAAGCGCCTCGACGAACGCGCTATCCGTTTGAAAATCTGTTCTCTTAGGAAAACTCATCTCACCGCGAAACCTGCTACAGGCGCCTCCAGAGCTTGGTTGTCTCTCCCATCCAGATTCTACTTACGATCTTGCACGAAGCGCCACGGGGATGAAGAAATCTCCCTCTTCCCGAAGATCATCATCTCAACTGTGGGTACAACCATGATCGTGATTGGCTAGCGGGAGGAATGAGGCGGGTTTACAGCCCAGTCCTCAAACGGCGAGTCCTCCATATCGAATACGACCGATTCATCCATAAAGTCGTGGGTATGAACAATGACCGAATCGTCGCGAAGCAAAACGATTCCATAGGCAGGCGGCTCAAAATTTCCATAAAGGATATCCGACTCGGTGAAGTCGAGACGCACCTGGTGATTGATAGCGCGCAGGCTTGATAGTGGAATACCCCGCCAGCTTCCCGCGACGGGGCGGTGGACGTGGCCGAAAAAAATATGGCGTATCTGGTTCCGGTACGGCTCCAATATTTCCGCGAAAGCATCTTTTTGCGTCAAAGCGATCTGATCCAACACCTTAATCCCGATGTCACACGGCGGATGGTGCATAAACACATAAATATCGCGATCGGCTGAAGAACGCAGTTGCAAGTCCAGCCACTGCATCCGTTTGTCGCAGAGCCAACCGACATCAGTCCCCGCCCGATTGGTATCCAGATAAATAAAACGCTCCTTGGCAAAATCATCGACCGATTGGATAAATCCGTTCTCATCGGCGCGCTGCGCTTGAAATACAGAGCGAAACGTTTCGCGATCGTCGTGATTGCCGAGAAGCAACCGCAGCGGTATTTGAAGCTTATCGAGATGCTCCCTCAGGTGTTCAAAGGCGTCTCGCTCACCCCAATGGGTGAGATCGCCCGTGATTACGCAGAGATCAGCGTCACTGTGGGTCTGATTGATGTCCTCGACGCAACGACCCAGCGCGACCGCCGGATCTCTGCCATAAAGGGTTTGACCCTTAGGAACAAAGTGCGTGTCTGTGATGTGAATGAATTTCAAGACAGGCGTACTTTATGTGTTAGCCGCATGTATTAGCCGCGCATGCGGGCGCCGTCGGCATCGAACAGTGGCTCTAGAATTCTTCGCGCCGCTCGCATCTCGCCCAAGATTTCGATATGCGCCTGAAGATCATCTGAGACGCTGCCCGCATCAATCAATGCCAGCGCAATGGATTTTTGCGCGTGGTGCGAGTAACCCCCAGAGGTACAGAAACCTTTGACCGCGCCATCAATCCAAACGGGCTCATACCCAACGACATCGGCATCAAGCGCGTCCACCTCAAACACGACAAGCGTACGCTTTGAGCCCTGTTTTCGCTCGGCCTCCGCTGCCTTTCGGCCGATGAAATCGACGTCTTTGTTAAATGCGATAAAGCGATCCATACCCGTCTCGCCCGCCGTGTAATCTGGTGAAAACTCGTTAAGCCAACTGCCAAAGAACTTATCCAACCGAAGGCTCATCATGGCACGCATCCCAAAGGGACGCATCCCGTGCTTCTGCCCCTCTGACCAAAGCGTATGCCACAAGGATCTTTGGTTCATGGCATCGGTATAAATCTCATACCCAAGGTCAGCGGTATAGCTGACCCGCTGAACCACGCAGGGACACATCCCCACGGTCATCATCTTCACATCCATGAATTTGAAGGCGTTGCCAGACACATCCTCACGCGTGACCGCGCTGAGGACATCTCGCGCGCGTGGGCCGGCAATTTGAAAACCCGTACGCCGATCCGAGATGTTCTCAAGCGTAACGCCCTGTTCGAGATTCTGGCGAAACCAGCGCTCGTGGGCCGCCTGATATCCATACGATGCCGTCAACTGGAACTCGTCTTCTGCCAAAGACGATACCGTGAAGTCTCCGATCAAACGGCCAGCGGGAGAGAGCATCGGGGTAAGACTGATCCGTCCTACGGCTGGAATTCGCCCGGCCATGATGCGATCGAGCCACTGTCTTGCGCCCTCACCACGCAGTAAAAACTTTCCGAAGTTTTGCACCTCGTTAATGCCCACCGCTTCGCGGACAGCCATCACCTCACGATGTGTCGCTTCAAAGGCGTTCGAGCGGCGAAAGGAAGGTGTTTCATACTTGGGCTCATTGTCGAGCGCAAAATAATTCGCAACCTCGAGGCCAAACTGCTGACCAAAGACGGCACCGAGTGACTTCTGAATATCGTAGACCGGTGTCGTTCTAAACGGTCGCGCCGCAGGCAGTTCTTCGTTGGGATAACTCACCGAAAAACGCGTCTGGTAGTTCTCGATGACCTTGGGGAGCGTGTAGCCCGGCGTGGTCCATTCACCAAATCGCGCCACATCAAGAGCGAACACATCCCGCTCGGGCTCGCCATCGACCATCCATTGCGCCAAGGTTAAACCCACACCACCCCCCTGACTAAACCCGGCCATGACGCCGCAGGCAGACCAATAGTTTTTCAGACCGGGCACAGGTCCCACCAGGGGGTTGCCGTCGGGAGCAAAGGTAAAAGGACCGTGAATCACGGTTTTTACGCCAGCTTTTTCAAGCACCGGGAAGCGCTTGTAGGCAAACTCGATGGAGTCGCTGATCTTGTCGAGGTTGTCGGGCAACAGTTCGTGGCCGAAATCCCAAGATGTGCCATCCACCGCCCAAGGCTTGCAGCCCTGTTCATAAAAACCAATACAGAGTCCGCGGCCCTCCTGACGCAGATAACTCTCTCCGCCAGGGTCCATCACGTGGGGATGCTCCACGGCGCGTTCATAAATCTCCGGGATGTCGTCCGTTACAACATACTGATGCTCCATCGGATGCAGCGGCAGGTAGACACCTGCCATGGCGCCCACTTCTCGGGCCCATAGTCCCCCAGCATTCACTACGTGTTCAGCGATCAGTACACCTTTATCCGTCACGACCTCCCAACTTCCATCAGGCCGCGGGTTGGTCTGCGTCACCATCGTGTGCAGTTCAATCTCCGCTCCATTCATGCGCGCGGCCTTGGCGTAGGCATGAGTAGTACCGGCGGGATCCAAGTGGCCATCCAACGGGTCGTACAGCCCGCCCAAAACGCCCTCGATATTGGTCACCGGCGCGACATCCCGTATTTCATTCGGCGATAACACTTCGGTCTCAAGCCCCATATAGCGATGTTTCGCGCGTTCGGCTTTCAGCATGTCCATTCGCTGCGGGGTATCCGCGAGCGTGACCCCACCCACGTGATGCAAACCACACGACATGCCGGTAAGCGCTTCCAGCTCACGATACAGCTTGATGGTGTAACCCTGTAACGCGGCCATGTTGGTATCGCCGTTTAAGGTATGAAAACCCCCCGCCGCATGCCACGTTGAGCCTGAGGTGAGCTCAGACCGCTCCAGCAGAACAACATCTGACCAGCCGAGCTTGGTAAGGTGGTAAAGCACCGAGCAACCGACAACCCCACCACCGATCACACACACCTGTGCGTGAGTTTTCATTTGGAATCCCCTAATATGTCAGTCAAAGAACTGTGGCCGACGCCCGATGACCCCGCGCCATGACAAACAGTAACGGCCAGCGTGAACCGGTGCAAGCACATAGGCCACAGCAAGAAGGCTGCTCGTAAACTAAAACATCTCAGACATCATGGAGGGCAAAAAAATTGACCCTGAGGCCATTAGGCCGGGTGACATTGTGATCTTGAGGGGCGGGGATGAAATCTGCGTCCTGGAGGAACATCGCGAAGTCGAAGCCGGCCGTGGCTCTTACTCAGGGTTTGATGTCACCCTCCGGCAGCCACGGTTTGATAGCGACGGGATCATCAAGCACACGCCGAGATCGGACCTCTCTCCACAGAAGGCAATATTCTGGGAGCAGAAAAGCAAAGAGCTCGCCTTACGTAAAGGAGGCGCCGGGGACGAATCGTCATTCACCCCTAACAAAATCATCATCATCCTGATCGCCGTGGCTTTGTTTATCGCCATAACAACCTGGCTCTAGTCTGCCTTGAAGACTTAATTTAGCAATCTACTTAACCGGTATTGCGTAGGTCAGCGGTGAAACTCCGCTCGGTGCGTTGGTCTTCCTCCGAAGCATTCTCACGGCACCGATCGAAGCCTTCCTCAAAGGTTCCCATAAAATCAATGTGGGATGTCAGCGCCTCGAATGAGACGGAGAGCTCAGCGATCAGGAGAATCATCCCTAACGAGATAAGCACTACTGAAACCACGAAAAACCAAACCGCGACGCTACCTGCGGTTGCGACCACTAGCATGAATGCGCCGCATAGAAAAAGTCCCGAAATCAACGAAAGAAACAGAACGGTTCGCAACAGACCCAGGCGCATCAAATAATGTCGGATGTGAAAACGATAATCGGATGCATCCTTAAATTTAAGCGTGCCGCTCTCCACTTCTGATCGGGTATCGCGAATCAACTTTGCCAAGGTGGCATAACGCGCCACTACCATCGTGATGAAAACGGGGATAGCGAAGAAAAAATTGCCTAAGATCGGTGTGGTTTGCAGGTAGTTGAAGTTGAGATCCAACATAAGATAGTCCTTTGAATTACTCGCAGGAACTCTCGCCCATCTCGCGACGGGCGGATAATCTCTGCACGCCAAGTACTAATCACAAACCAGGCATAAAAAACACCGGCACAGGAGGGTGTGACCGGGGCACGTCCAACTCCCAGGAACTTTGAGGGGTATGAGGAGAGATTGAACGCTTCTTGATCCTCCCTTGGCAACCTTAAGACAACCTTAAGGCTGTATTAAGGCCGCTTCCGGAAACATTCATCAAGACCTAGGAGGTCTCCAAGTTCTGCGCCTTCTCAAGCACCTTCGCGCTTAACGTTCCTTTGTAATTACTCAACCGCTGACGCAAGACTTCGTCCCCTGTGGCAAGCATCTGTGCAGCCAAAATCCCAGCGTTGGTGGCGTTATCAATAGCGACGGTCGCCACAGGTACGCCAGCCGGCATCTGCACGATTGACAGCAACGCATCCTCCCCCTCAAAACGGGTCGCACTAATGGGCACGCCGATAACCGGCAGAACGCAAAGCGACGCCGCCATTCCCGGCAGATGGGCTGCACCCCCGGCCCCCGCGATGATCACGCGCAGGCCACGACTCTCTGCTTGACGGGCATAGTCATACAAACGATCAGGCGTGCGATGGGCGCTGACGATAGTCATCTCCCAGGCGACTTCCAGCTGGGTGAGAATCTCACCCGCGGCACGCATCACCGGCAAGTCCGAATCGCTACCCATGATGATTCCCACTTTCGCACTCATTATTTGCTCGCCTTGCATACGCTCTGAGGGGGTTGAAATGTACCACTTTGAAGCCTGCCTAAACCGCTGTGGGCGTGGGCCAAGGCTTCTTCTAAGGTATCGCCCAGCGCATTGATGTGCCCCATTTTTCGCCCATTACGCGCCTCCTTTTTGCCATACCAATGCACCGTCACCTCACCCGCCTCCTGAAGTCGGACCGTATAGGGCGCGCCTGAGTGTGCGCTGGACAACCGATCCTCGTACAGAAGATTCAGCATCACAGCCACCGGCGCTCGAGCCTCCGTCGATGCAATCGGACGCCCCGAGATCGCTCTCAGGTGCTGCTCAAACTGGTCGCAGCGAAACCCCTCCATCGTGAGATGACCCGAGTTATGTACTCGTGGCGAGATCTCGTTGATAAAAATCTCACCGGACGTGCTGATGAAAAGCTCGACGGCAAATACCCCAACAGCATTAAGTGCCTTAACCGCACGAATCGAAACGTCGAGGCATTCGCTCCGCTGCGTTTCGTTGAGCTCTCCTGGACTCACAACCGTGCTCACGGCATTGAGCGCCGAATCGAACATCATGGTGACCGGCGGATAGGCGGTGATGTCGCCGGATTTGCCCCGGGTTACGACCACGGCCACCTCAATGCAATCCTGAAGAGCGGGCTCGATAACGCTCGCCACCGGCCAGAGCTCACAGAGCGCTCTTGACTCAAGAAGGATTTGAACGCCTTTGCCGTCATAACCACCGCGCCGCGTTTTTTGTACTAACGGCGCGCTAAAGCCGCCTTCAAGGACCGCAGTCTCACTGACGTTTTCATCCGTCAACATGAAGGGCAGTGTCGGCAAACCCTGCTCCTGAAGCCATGTCTTTTGTAAACCCTTATCCTTAATCAGTCGCAGTGTGCTGACGCTGGGCTGCACTTCAACCCGTGACTTCTGTTGTGCTTGTTCAAGAAAATTGAGGGTCTCATCGGGAATAGCCTCGAGCTCAAAAGTCACGACATCACAGGACTCGACCAGACGCCCAACCGCCGAAAGATCATTGAGTGGCGCGACGATCGATTGATCCGCAACATAAACTGCCGAGCTTGTTGGATCATCGGTCACCACGGCGACGCGAATACCGATGCGATCCGCAGCCTCGCAGAGCATCATCCCGAGCTGGCCTCCGCCCAAAATGCCGACGCGGTCAAAGACGGGTTCCATTTGGGTTGGGGGCTGGGTCACAAAGGCAATCAACGACGCGAGATTAAGATATGAAATTATAGCGACGAGGGTGAGTCACTTCGGGTGCTTATCGACGCGTCCGCGCAGCTAAGCCTGATAGGCAAGTGAAGAAAATGGGCCGCTAACAGCCAACGTGAGACCCGCCCACTGAATATTCAAAAAAAGCCACTTGCCATTCGGGGAAAAACAGATTCCCGATATCTCGCTATCACCCCCGTCGATTGCATTTCGAGCAACGAGATGCGCCTTACCCTTAGGATCAATTTGATAGATGCCGTTTGGTTTTCCCCCATCTTCCGCCACAAACACGTCTCCCCAAGGGGCAACAGCCACGTTGTCAGGTCGGTCGAGACTATCTTCTGCCTCAGCCTGAGCAACAAGCGTGAGTAGATCTGAATTAAGGCCCGACGCGACGTCCAATTTATACAACTGCCCACGCTCAACGGGCCCCCCGTTCGTCGAACAAAAATACGCGCTTCTCTCAAAGAAAAAAGCCCCTTCTCCTCTTGAGAAAAAAGCAGCGCCCCGCTCATGCGCCTGATCTCGAGTCGAAAAAAACTCAGCTTCCGGCTCGTCGATCGTCACCCACTCGACCGGGAAACTCTCTCCCTTTAAAGGCCCGCTCGATAAATCAAATCCGGGCTTGTCTTTAACCCGAAGCGCCTCGAGTGCGCCGTCCGCAAACGGCTGCGTTATCGATGTTGGAACATGGCGATATATCGCGCTGTCTTTTTTGTCCTCGGTCAGATAGGTAATCCCGGTCTTGGGATCAAAGGCGGCGGCCTCATGTGAAAACCGGCCAAGGGATGGAAGCCGATCGGGCGCCTTGATTTGAGTCGCCGATGGATCACAAAGAAAGACAAAGCCATGGCCGTCTTCTTCTGTCTCCTCACAGCTCAGCCAGCCGTACGGGGTCGCTCCACCTGCGCAGTTGCGCGAGGTTCCCGTCAGCACCCAATTGCTTGACTTCAGCACAGCGGAATTTGGGTCGAGCACCAGACGAGTAACGCCGCCTGCGCGCTTAACTGAGAACGCGAGCTTTTTCTTGACCGGACGACCCTTATGAATCTCATGATTACGCATCAGAATCAGGTTACCTTTAAGGTCCTCGAAGCAGGCCATTCCGTCAGGCGCTAGCGGCGCCTCAAACCCATCCGTCATCAAACTGCCGGCCTGCTGAACGACGCGGTAAGAAAAGCCCTCGGGAAGATCAAGAATCCCATCCGGATCCTCTATAAGCCGGGGTGCTACCGATGCCTGACTCGCGGCCTGAAATAACCATGGAATCGCTGTCGTGGCCGCGGCGCCCACGGTCGTCGTGAGAAAACCTCGCCGGGAAACTATCCTAGACATAAAAATCGCCCGATTGCCCGTCAGGCATGATCTGGAACCATCACGATTTGCGATACCACCGCGTGCGGCGGCTGCTCGAGCGAAAAAATAATGCAGCGGGCAATGTCGGCGGCCTCGAGACACTGTCCGTACTCGTCGTAGAACATTCGGCCACGCTCCTCACTTGAAAAGCGCGTCGCAGCGAAATCGGTTCGAACCATACCCGGCAATACTTCCGATACGCGAACTCCTTTGCCGGAATATTCCTGGCGGAGCGTTTCGCTGAAACCGTGAACGGCATGCTTGCTCGCCGCATAGGCTGCGCAGCCGGGCACGCCGGTAAGACCCTGAGTGGAACCCAGATTCACGATGTGGCCATCCCCTCGTTCCAACATACCGGGCAACAGATGTGCAGTGACCTGCATGAGCCCGGAGACGTTGGTCTCAATCGTGCCGAGCCAATCGTGAAGCTGTCCCTGATTAAAAAGTTGTCGACCGCCTACGTCGCTGCCGGCGTTATTGATGAGAATGTCGATCGCTCGCCAGTCTTCAGGCAATCGGCTGAGCAAGGTATCGACCGAATTGGTGTCTGTGACGTCGAGCGTAGCCGCAATCGCCGGCCCAGGAAGCGCGGCCATGGCTTCTTTAAGCACGTCTTCGCGTCGCGCGCAGCCGATTACGCGCGCACCGGCGGTAATCAGCAATTTTGCAGTCGCGAGACCGATACCACCACTTGCCCCAGTGATCAGGGCAGTCTTACCCTTGAGTATGCTCATGACTTCTCCGGTTTAAAAACCCACCAGAGTATAGAGGTCGATCGGGCTGCACCGATCTCGAACGTCTGGGCCTAGTCGTCCAGGCCTAATTCTTTGAGTTTGCGCGTCAGCGTGTTTCGGCCCCAGCCTATCCAGGCTGCAGCCTCCTGCTTACGTCCGCCGGTGAACTGAAGCGCTGCTTTGAGCAACACACGCTCAAAATCGGGCGCGAATTCACCCAACATATCTTTCTCGCCACTCGATAAGCGCGTAACCGCGGCCTTCTCCAGCAGCTGCTGCCAGGAACCACTCGCCCCTAGTTGATCATTTGACGCGGAATAATCCGATGGCAGATCCGAAAGCGTAACGGTGCGCCCGGGCGCAACAACCGTCAGCCGGCGGCAGGTGTTCTCGAGTTCGCGCACGTTTCCGGACCATGATGCATTGCAAAGTGTGGCCAACACATCGGCGTCGAGTTGTTTGGGTTCGACGTTGAGTTCGCTCGCCGCCCGACCCAAAAAGGCCTCTGCGAGCGCCGGAATATCTTCCCGACGCTCCCGCAGAGGCGGAAGCGCAATGCCGATTACGTTCAGGCGGTGATAGAGATCTTCTCGAAAACGGCCGGCCTCAACACGCTGCTGTAGGTCTTGATTTGTCGCGGCGATGACCCGCACGTCAGAGACCAATTCCTCATGCCCCCCGACCCTGAAGAACGTGCCGTCAGACAGAACGCGAAGCAATCGGGTCTGCAGATCGAAGGGCATATCGCCAATTTCATCGAGGAAAAGCGTGCCCCCTTCCGCCTGCTCAAATCGGCCGCGGCGTCGCTCCTGGGCGCCGGTAAAGGCTCCCTTTTCATGCCCAAAAAGTTCGGACTCCAGCAGGTCCGCTGGGATCGCGGCCGTATTAATCGCGACGAATGGTTTTTTTGCTCGCGGGCTGTTCTGGTAGATCGCTCGCGCAACCAATTCTTTTCCCGTGCCTGATTCACCAGAGATCAGGACGTTCATTTGAGATCCTGAAAGCCGGCCGATCATTCGAAACACCGCCTGCATGGCTGGCGCCTCTCCGATAATGTGACCGCCTGGCGTGCTTTGCGCGTCCTCATCTGCGCGGCTCGCTTTTTTCTGAAGCGCTCGCCTGACCAAGGCCACGGCTTCTTCCAAATCGAATGGCTTTGGCAGATATTCAAACGCGCCACCTCGATAGGCTGACACAGCGCTATCAAGGTCCGAATGGGCCGTCATTACGATGACCGGCAGCTCGGGTAGTTCCGTTTGCAATTGATCGAGCAGCTCAAGCCCGCTGGTCCCGGGCATACGGATATCAGTGACGATGACGGCGGGTGATTGTTTTTTTGCTTGATCAAGTACGTCGTCCGCGCCCTCGAAAAGCGCGGTTTTAAAACCGGCATTGGATAATGCCTTTTCAAGCACCCAGCGAATGGACGCGTCGTCATCCACCACAAATACCAACGATTTTCCGCTCATGAGGGATTCACTATGGGCAGAAAAATACTGAATTGGGTGTTGCCCGGCTCGCTGGTGCACTCGATTACGCCGTCATGCCGGCGGATGATTTCCTGCGTGATCGCCAAACCCAGGCCCGTCCCATCAGCCCTTCCGGTCACCATAGGGAAAAAGATTCGATCAATTAACTTAGGATCAATTCCCGGACCGTCATCGGTGATCGAGGTCTCCAGCACGAGGCGATGCCGGTTATTGCGTAAGGTATGCTGGCGACGAACCCGTGTCTTCAAGACGATGGTGCCTCGACCCCCCATGGCCTGAACGGCATTTCGAACAATGTTCAGCACCGCCTGGACCATCTGCTCGCGGTCTCCCAAAACATCAGGGATACTGGGGTCGTAATCGCGGTCGAAGTTCAACCCTAACGGAATTTCAACCAGCGTGAGTTTCCGAACATGCTCGAGAACGGAATGCAGGTTGAAAGGTTCTCTTTGAATATCACGGTAACCCCCGGTCAGCCGATCAACGAGGCCGCTGAGCCGATCGGCCTCATGCGTAATGATGCGGGTGTATTCTCGAAGCGCCTTGTCCGGCAGTTCTCGATCGAGCAGCTGCGCGGCCCCGCGCAATCCACCGAGCGGATTCTTAATTTCATGTGCTAACGATCGCACCACATCACCGAACGCGCCCTGGCGTTCCTGCAGCCAATTCTCACGGGCAATCCGCGTCAAATGGTCGACCTGATTAAGCTCTATGATCATATGCTGCACACCGTCCCCAATCGACAGCGAAGACACCGTGCAGTCCACTCGGGTTTCGCTGGGAGGATTCGTTCGAATCAGCGCCATCTCCCGAAGCGTCGTAGTCGTTCCTTCTGCTCCAGCAATGAGCGCAGCCTGGAGCGTCATCCCCAGCGGCAACACGTCGAGCACGGGCTGGCCCATGCCTCGCTGAGCACTGATCTGAAGCAAGTCTTCTGCGGAGCCGTTCATGAAAACGACTTTTTTGGCCGAGTCCACCAGAAGGACCGCCTGCTTTAGCCCATCGAGAAGCCTGCTAAGCGCTGCGCTTTCTAGCGGTTTCATAAAATTGCACCATTTTGGTGCAATAGTAGCAGGCCTGGGGCGGAGGGAAAAGTCCTTCCGCCCCGGGAGCTGTTTACACGCTGTAGTAGAGATCAAATTCCAGCGGGTGCGTTGACATGCGCAGACGCTGCACATGCTGCATCTTCAGCTCAATGTACGCGTCGATCATATCGTCGCTCATCACGCCGCCCACTTTAAGGAAGTCGCGATCGGCGTCGAGCGCGTCCAGAGCCTGATCCAGCGAATGACAGACGGTTGGGATTTCGCGTTCTTCCTCTGGCGGTAGGTCATACAAATCTTTATCCAGCGGGCCGCCCGGGTGGATGCGGTTCTGTATGCCGTCGAGACCCGCTAACAGCATCGCCGTAAAAGCAAGGTACGGGTTTGCCGTGGGGTCCGGGAAACGCACTTCGATGCGACGAGCCTTCGGATTGCTGACGTAGGGAATACGGCATGACGCTGATCGGTTACGGGCGGAGTAAGCCAGCATGACAGGCGCTTCAAAACCGGGAACCAACCGCTTGTAGCTGTTGGTACTGGCGTTGGTGAACGCGTTCAGTGCGCGAGCGTGCTTGAAGATTCCACCGATATAAAAAAGTGCGGTCTCACTCAGCCCGCCGTATTCGTCGCCAGCGAAAAGGTTGTTGCCTTCTTTAAAGATCGATTGATGTACGTGCATGCCGCTGCCGTTGTCACCAACAAGAGGTTTCGGCATGAATGTCGCGGTGAGCCCGTGAGCGTGTGCGACGTTATGAATGCAGTATTTATAGATCTGGGTCTGATCGGCTTTTGCTACCAGGGTGTCGAATTTCACGCCGATTTCGCCCTGACCTGCGGTGCCCACTTCATGGTGATGCACTTCGACACCGAGACCCATATCTTCCATGGCAAGACACATGCTTGAGCGCACGTCCTGCAGGGAGTCAACCGGGGGCACGGGGAAGTAGCCGCCCTTTACGCTCGGTCGGTGTCCGATGTTGCCTTCTTCGTAATCCTTGCCAGAACTCCAGGCCGCCTCGACCGAGTCGATATGGTAAGAAGCTTCGCCCATGTCGTTGGTCCATCGCACGGAATCAAAAACAAAAAATTCGGCTTCGGGTCCGAAGTAAGCGGCATCTCCAATCCCGGTGGATTTCAGGTAAGCCTCTGCACGCTTGGCAATGGAGCGAGGGTCTCGGTCGTAGCCCTGCATCGTGGCGGGCTCGATGATGTCGCAACGCAGGTTCACCGTCACGTCTTGCATGAAAGGATCCACCACCGCGCTTGCAGCGTCGGGCATAAGAATCATGTCGGATTCGTTGATACCCTTCCATCCTGCGATAGAGGAGCCGTCAAACATCTTGCCCTCTTCAAAGAGATCGGCATCGACTACAGAAGCAGGCACCGATACGTGCTGCTCTTTCCCATGAGTGTCTGTAAAACGAAAATCGACGAACTTCGCCTTCGATTCTTTTATGAGCTTTAGCGCATCCTGAGCTGATGACATGAAACTTTTCCTCTAAGGTTTGTGTCGCGCTTTAAAACAGGGAAATGCGGCGACTAAGTGTTGAACAACAAATGCGTTCGTTAAATCAAGCAAATATCATGCCAATAAAAAGAGGCCTTTAAACCTATAGTTTATCGATTATATGCACTACTTAAGTGCAATTTTTATAATAAAGCACTTATTTAGTGCATTATTCATGAGAAATCCCAGGTTCGCGGCTGTCGTCCTCTGAGCAACTTTCAAAGAGAACCGACAACGCCCTTCGGGCCTAAATCGACCTGGCCATGCACTCATCCCGCTTAACTTCATTCGCTTGAAAGAAACCTACGCTTCACTCGCCTTCTCAGAGCGCTGTTGTCAACGGGCGCAGGTCAATGGTGTGGGATAGGCACTTAAAGGCCTACCGTTATAATTCGCGCTCCCTATTTTTGCGTCAGGAGCGGAAAATCGTGCACTTTCAGGATCTGATCCTGCGTCTCCAGACGTACTGGGCCGAGCAAGGGTGCGTGCTTCTTCAGCCCTACGATATGGAGGTCGGTGCTGGCACCTTTCACACCGCGACATTCCTCACCGCAGTGGGCCCAGAACCCCTGAATGCGGCCTACGTACAGCCATCCCGACGACCCACCGACGGACGATATGGCGAAAACCCAAATCGGTTGCAGCATTATTTCCAGTTTCAGGTAGTTCTGAAGCCCTCGCCTGATGATTTTCAGGACCTGTACCTGGGTTCACTCTCACGCCTAGGTATTGATTTCAAAAAAGATGATGTGCGCTTTGTCGAAGACAACTGGGAGTCGCCCACTCTCGGCGCCTGGGGGCTCGGCTGGGAGATCTGGCTGAACGGCATGGAAATATCCCAGTTCACCTACTTTCAGCAGGTAGGCGGCCTCGACTGCCGTCCCGTGACCGGCGAGATAACCTACGGACTGGAGCGAATTGCCCTGTACATTCAGGGCGTCGACAGCGTTTTTGACCTACGCTGGAACGAGCACTTCAGCTACGGCGACATCTTCCATCAGAACGAAGTCGAGCAGTCTGCCTACAATTTTGAACACGCTGACATACCAGTTCTGCTCGGGCAGTTTGAACACTGCGAGAAGGGATGCCAACAGCTCCTTGAAGCGAAGCTGCCGCTGCCCGCTTACGAGCAGGTCCTCAAGGCCTCCCACACTTTCAACCTGCTGGATGCACGGGGCGCTATTAGCGTGACAGAGCGGGCCAGATACATCGGCCGGGTACGCGCCCTGGCGAAGGGTGTCGCACAAACCTATTACGACGCTCGCGAGGCGCTGGGCTTCCCGCGTGGGAAAAAATCGTGAGCACGCAGGCCCGCAGAGGTAGAGCGGATCTGCTAGTTGAGATCGGCACCGAGGAGCTGCCGCCCGCTGCGCTAAAGACGCTAGCGATCGCATTCAGGGATCATCTGGTCTCGGAATTAAGAACAGCTGGCCTCGTTGATTCATCCGACGCGTTCTGGTTCGCCACCCCTCGACGCCTGGCAGTGCGTATCGCGCACGTCGCGAAAAAGGGGGAGGCGCAAAACGTCGAGCGGCGAGGACCCGCGATCAGTGCCGCCTATGATGATTCAGGTCATCCGACCCAGGCCGCGCTGGGCTTTGCGCGATCTTGTGGTATCTCAGTAGAAGAAGCGCAAAGGCTTAAAACCGAAAAGGGAGAGTGGCTCGTCCACCGATCGGTGACGCCCGGTGCGCCCGCGAAAGACATCATTGGACCAGGCATTCAGGCCGCTCTCGAAAAACTGCCCATCCCGAAGCGGATGCGATGGGGCAGCAAAGAAGCGGAATTTGTGCGGCCGGTGCACTGGCTTGTGGTGCTGCATGGCACTCAGGTGGTGCCCTGCTCGGTTCTGGGTATTAAAGCCGGTCGCAACACGCGGGGTCACCGTTTTATGGCAGAAGATTCTGCCCCCATCTCCATTGAAAACGCCGACGTTTATGAGCACGCGTTGGAGAAACAAGGCGGGGTTATCGCAGATTTTCAACGGCGTGCCGACGTGATCGAGCGTGACGTCACCAGACTCGGTAAAAAGGCCGGTGGCAGGGCGGTGATCGATGCGGCGCTGCTGGACACCGTCACTGCTCTGGTCGAGCAACCCCATGGCATCTTGGGTCATTTTGATCCAGACTACCTTAAAGTGCCTGCCGAAGCGTTGATTTCTTCAATGCGCGATCACCAGAAATATTTTCATGTGGTTGATGATCAAGGCGGCCTGCTGCCCTCATTCGTTACCGTCAGTAATATTCGGAGCACCGCGCCTAAGCGCGTGAGCGCCGGTAACGAACGTGTTCTAAACGCCAGACTGTCTGACGCTCGGTTCTTCTGGGATAACGATCGCAAAGCGCCGCTTGCGAGTCATGTCGCCAAGCTTGGGGACGTGCTCTTCCATCATGCTCTCGGGAGCCTTGCCGACAAAACGCGCCGTCTCGAGGCGATCGCCAATCAGATTGCACCAGCGATCGGCAGCGATTTGGCGGCATGTGCCCGCGCGGCCAAGTTATGTAAGGCCGATTTGCTCACGGGAATGGTGGGCGAGTTTCCCGAACTTCAGGGCACGATGGGAAGATACCTCGCCGCGCATGACCGCGAGCCATCGGCCGTTTGCGCCGCAATCGAAGAGCACTATCTCCCGCGTCACTCGGGTGATGCGCTTCCGGCATCCCAATCCGGATGTGTCGTCGCAATTGCAGATCGAGTGGATTCGCTCCTCGGCCTGTTTATCGCGGGCGAAGAGCCGACCGGAGAAAAAGATCCTTATGCGCTGCGCCGAGCGGCCCTTGGACTGATACGTATTCTCGTGGAGAAAAAGATCGATCTCGATATTGCGGCGTTAGTGGACTGGGTCGCAGACGCTTATGCAGCCCAGGGATTGGTCGCTACCTCAGAGGCAAAATCAAAGTGCAGGGCGTTTATCCTGGATCGCTATCGGGCGCTCTATGCATCCCTCGGATTTGCCCAAGATGAGATCGCTTCAGTCCTCGAAGTCGGCGCGAGTCGCCCACTGGATTTTGACCGACGCATAAAGGCCGTCGCGGAGTTTCGAAAGAACCCAGACGCCATAAGTCTCGCGGCGGCCAATAAGCGGGTGCGTAATATTCTTAAGAAGAACGCCTCGGACAATTCAACCGCCATCGATTCCGCGCTGCTGAGCGAGCCTGCGGAGATCGCGCTTTGTGACGCCCTTACTGAGTCGGCGGCGGCGGCAGCACCGGCCATGTCGGACGGTAACTTTGAAAAAGCCCTACAGATACTTTCGCAGCTCCGGCCCGCGGTCGATCGGTTTTTCGATGAAGTCATGGTGATGGCCGAAGACACCGCAGTAAAGAACAACCGTATGGCCTTACTCCATCGGATGAATGCACTCTTTCTCGAAGTGGCCGACATTTCGCTGCTGCAGGCGGCCGACAGCTAAGCCATGAACTCAAAAGACAGCTATCAAGCCATGTTGGCCGCCGTGCAGCGGTTTCACGATAAGCATCGCCTGCGCGAGCAGGGCGGCGAAGACATGCCGTATCGCGTGGCGCTAATGGCCGAGGAGCTGGGCGAAATATCGGCGTGCGTCACAAAAGGGCGCTCTGGCGATGAGCTCGCTGAAGAGTGTGCGGATCTCATGATTCTGCTCATTGGCACGGCTATCGCGGGCGACTTTCCTCTTGAAGAAGCCTTCTGGAAAAAAATGAAAAAACTTGAAAGCCGCACCAGCCGAATCGTTGCGGGTCGTGTGCGCGTTTCGGAATTCAAGGAGAACTGATTGAAACCCAATCTCGTAATCCTTGACCGTGATGGGGTCATCAACTTTGACGCTGACGACTACATCAAGACGCCTGCCGAATGGGTCCCTATCCCAGGATCGCTGGAAGCGATTGCGCGGCTAACGCGGGCGGATTATTCCGTTGTGGTAGCGACCAACCAGTCGGGAATCGCACGCGGCCTTTATGACATGGCAATGCTTAATGAAATCCACCAGAAAATGGCCGCTTCGCTTCGCGATCACGGCGGTCAGATTGATGCCGTGTTTTTCTGCCCACATGGCCCGGATGATCAGTGCGACTGCCGAAAACCCAAGCCTGGGCTGCTGGAGCAAATCAGTCGCCGGCTGAACGTTTCGATAGCCGGGGTACCTTTTGTGGGCGATTCGCTGCGCGACCTTGAGTGCGCCAAAGCCGCGGGCGCATTTCCGACTCTCGTGCGAACGGGAAATGGGAACGAGACGGAGGCAAGGCTCAAAGGATCAGAAAACTTCAGCGGACCCGATGCAGTGCCTGTCTTTGATGATCTTGCAGCCTTTACGGAGGCTTTGCTGCTTGGAGATCTGAAGCTAACGGCTGAAGCGGCACCGCCAAAATCGTGATCTCACAGACGCCGGCCATTAAAAACCACGGCGCGCCATGATCCGAATTCGTTCGGCAATTTTCTTTATCGGTATGGCGCTGACCGCTGTGCTTTTTTGCCCAGTGGCCATACTGTCTTGGCCAGTGCCGCCGGTTTCCCGGATGCGCATCATCGGCCTTTGGGCACGGTTCATCTGCTGGTGGCTTCGAATCACCTGCAATCTGCGATACGAGGTTGAAGGACTCGATCACCTTCCGAAGGATCCCGGCGTCATCCTGTCCAAGCATCAATCGGCATGGGAGACCATCATGTTTCAGGTCATCTTTCCGCCGCAGATCTGGGCGCTGAAGCGCGAAGCGCTCTGGTTGCCGTTTTTCGGCTGGGGGCTTGCCGCTACTAGCCCTATCGCCATCGATCGATCAACACCCGTTAAGGCCCTGGAACGACTGCTCAAACAAGGGCGCGAGAAAATTCAGGAAGGGCGCTGGGTCGTGATCTTCCCTGAAGGCACGCGCATGGCACCTGGTGAAATGGGTGCCTATCATCCCGGCGGCGCCATGCTCGCCGTTAAGGCCAACGTGCCGGTGGTCCCAGTCGCCCACGATGCCGGTCGCTATTGGGGAAAACGCAGCTTTTTGAAGAAGCCCGGCGTTGTGAAGGTCATCATCGGCCCGCCGATCGAAACGGCCGGCAAAAAAGCGCGCGTCGTCAATGATGAAGCCAAGCTCTGGATTGAGGACACCATGACCCGTCTGCTCGGCGCGCCTGAAAAAGAAGTAGCAGCTGAAAAGTAAAGCGCAGCGTTATTTGCCGTAGCCCGATCGCTCAGTCAGCGAAACAAGTCGGGTGTACTCCTCCACAGTGACACGCTCCGGGCGGACTCCGGGGTCGATGCCTGCCTCGACAATTAGTCCCTCGCTGCATAGCCCTTTTAGAGTGTTGCGTAGCGTTTTGCGCCGCTGCGAAAACGCCTGGCGCACCAGCTGCTCGAAAGACTCGTCATTAACGGGATCCCCGAGCGGTGTAGAGCGGGGCATAAACGCAACGACGCTTGACCATACCTTTGGCGGAGGATTAAAAGCCTCCGGTCCCACATGAAAAGCAAGATCCATCTCAAACAGCCTGGCCATCATCACGCTGAGGCGTCCGTAGTCTTTGCCGCCGGGAGCTGCGGTAAGGCGCTCTGCGACTTCTTTTTGCACCATGAACAGCATTCTTTCGATCCTCCCGCGCTGCGAGGACAGATGAATCATCAAGGCGGTTGAGATGTTGTAAGGCAGGTTACCAAGCAGCACCAGAGGTGTGGACGCGTTCAAGGCAGCAAGATCCAGCGTTAAGGCATCCTGCTCATGCACGGTGATCTGTGCATTGTCCTTGTAGCGCTCGCGAAGCAGCGGCACTAAGTCGCGATCAATCTCAATGAGATGCAGCGCGTTCTCTTTTTTCGCAAGCTCGTCGCTTAGAGCGCCTCTTCCAGGACCAATTTCGCAAAGCACTTCCTGTGCAGAAATGCGCGCATGATCGACAATGTTCTGAATGACTCCGACATCACGAAGGAAATGCTGGCCAAACCGTTTACGCGGTCGAGTATTCAAGAGCCGCGGGAGAGCGTTCTCGCAAGCCGCACAGCGCTGATCAGACTGCTTACGTCAGCCCGACCGGTGCCAGCCAAATCAAGCGCCGTACCGTGATCGACAGAGGTGCGAACGAAAGGCAGGCCAAGGGTCACATTAACCACATGACCAAATCCTTGATGTTTGATGACGGGCAGGCCTTGATCATGGAACATGGCGACCACCACATCCAGATTTTTGAGGCTCTCCTGAGTGAACGCGGTGTCCGCAGGCAAAGGTCCACGAACATCAAGACCCTCTGACTGAAGCGCCTTAAGCAACGGCGAAATGACCTGTTGCTCCTCTTTACCCAGATGACCGGATTCCCCCGCGTGCGGGTTTAGTCCGCAAACACCAATCACCGGTTGCGCAATACCAAAACGGCCCTTTAGGTCTGCATAGACGGTCCGGATCACGCTCTCAAGGCGCTCCGTTGTGATTGCACCCGGCACCTGACTTAAGGGCATGTGGATGGTCACAAGGGCCACCTTGAGATGTTCGCTTGCCAGCATCATGACGGGCATGTCGACACCCGCGCGTTCAGCGAAAAACTCCGTATGCCCTACAAACGCGTTGCCGGCTTCGATCAACGTGCTTTTTTGCACAGGAGCTGTAACGAGCGCACTAAATTCTCCGCTCAGGCATCCCTCTGCAGCGCGGCCCAGCATCTCGAGGACGTAAGGCGCGTTACTCACATCCAACTCACCCGCAATGGAGGGTGCCGATAGCTCAATCGGCAGCAGGGCTGCCTCACCGCCCGGGGCGATGAGGCGCTCATCCTTGATAGCGAGCGGCAGACCAATCAGCGCCGCGCGCTCCATCAGAAGGTCTGGATCTGCGAGCACGCAAAGACTTTGATCCACCGGCTGCTGGAGAAGCTGAACCACTAACTCCGGCCCTATCCCTGCCGGCTCACCAGTCGTTAGCGCAATTGGCGCAGCGTCACTATGAGACATTGGTGTAGGCGTAGTGCGACTTAGATGAGATCGATGTTAAACGATCGAAGGATTAAGGTTAGAACCACAAACGAGAGGGTAGTAATTACGACGCAGCACCCTAACGTTAGCCAAAAACCCAGGCGCGCGTGCAAAAAGGGGAATGCGACAAACATAGGCAGCGTAGGTAACACGTACCAAAAAGTAAACCAGGCGTGATTGGAGATCTTTTCTTCGGGCTGATTCTCCACATATAGCCAAATGAGGGCCAGAAAGGTCACAAGCGGCAAGGCTGCTATCAGGGCTCCAAGCTTGTCGCTTCTCTTGGCGACCTCCGAGACAATTACTACAACCGCCGCGGTCAAAAGATACTTAGTCGCAATCCAAAGCAAAAGGCCTCCGGCTCTTTAGTACGCTGTATAAGGGTGGCGAATTTCGGTTTTTTTGTTCGCGCATGAGGCGTTTGCCCAAGCGGTCGACCAGTCTACAATTGCCCTCAAAGGATGTGAATCTTTTGGGGTTATCCAACCATGATTAGCCCATCAAGACGTCTTGATTTTACCGAGATACCGGTCATTGATATCGGACCGCTGATCCATCAAGACCAGCCAGACCCCTGTATCGAGGCCTTGCGCACGGCCTGCAGTGAGGTTGGTTTTTTTTACATCCAAAATCATCAGATTCCCGCCTCCCTGATCCAGGATGTGAAATCAGCAGCAGAAGAATTCTTTAATGCGCCCGATCAAGAAAAAATGGCGATCGCGATTACGCCACAGATCAAGGGATATCTACCTCTCGCCTATCGCAGCTACGAAGGGGAAGCCAGAGCAGGCACTAGCCATCAGGAGGGCTTCTGGATCGGTCATGAGCGCCCGATAGATGCGCACTTCCCGCTGGATGGGCCCAATCATTGGCCCAAACAATATCCTGCGTTGAAGTCCGCTATGCTGCGTTACTTCGATGAAGTAGAGCGCCTAGCAGGCGTACTGCTTCGCGGATTTTCTCTGGCACTTGGTCTGCACGCCGATCACTTATCCAAGTACTTCGATGCGCCGCTCAGTCGGCTTAAGGTCAATCACTACCCGCCTCAACGCAGCCCCCTTCGCGAGGACAATCTTGGTGTGGTGCCTCACACCGATTCGGGTGGGTTCACGATCCTCTGGCAGGACGATATTGGCGGTCTTGAGGTGCAGAACAAGCACGGCGAATGGGTAGGTGCTCCACCTCTTGAGGATACCTTCGTAATCAATATCGGCAACATCATGGAAACCTGGAGCAATGGTTTTTTCTCATCAACGCCCCATCGGGTGATCAACACCGGCGGTCAGGATCGTTATTCCATACCGCTCTTTGTTAATCCAAGCGCTGATGTCATGATTTCGCCGCTCATCGGAGACCTTCATTCCATTCAGCCATTTCATTACGGGACTTATCAAAAAGATCTTTGGCAAAAAACGTTTCCTGTCGCCAAGATCCTTTGATCCGTAAGGGCGTCGAAACCGTATATGCCTTTCAATCCTTGCTCTCTAAGTTCAACTATTTTTCGTATAGGAACTGCTGATAAATAGAGTACGGTGATGCCAAAAGATTAGAGAAGGTGGCATCCACTTGGAACTTAAAGATGACTTCTGTGTAAGTCTTTGTCTCTGACTTACCGTTGAGCAAGACTATTCCACAGTCGTGGATTTGTTTTCTTGTGTGGTAGTTGGTGGGTGATTCTTCATTCTTTTTTCAAACATTCTCGCCTACCGTTTTTCCGGGCCTCGTTATCGCTGGGTAGTAGTGGATAACAATGATTGTGGTCGTAGGTATATTTTCTGTGGCTCTTCGCAAGGCGAATCGTCATCCGTTTTCATTCTCGTGGAGAATATTTCACTCTACGTTTCGTCGTGATGATCGCTTGATTTAAGGCAGACTGAATCTAAAGAGACCCGCCAATACCAAAAGAAAAGCGGTAGTTTTGGCTACCGCTTCAATAAGCCAGAATACTGGCCGGAGGAGTTTTTCTATAGTGATCGGTTAAGCAGCCGCAAACTGCTGTTCCTCAGTCGAGCCCGTCATCGCGGTAACTGAGGAAGCGCCACCCTGAATCACTGTTGTGACGTCATCAAAATAGCCCGCCCCGACTTCAGCCTGATGGCTTGCGAAGGTGTATCCCCGATTCGCTGCCTCAAACTCTGGCTCCTGCACCTTCTCGACATAAGCAGTCATACCTTTTTGTAAATACTCGTGGGTCAGATCAAACATGTGGTACCACATGTTATGAATCCCAGCGAGGGTAATGAACTGGTATTTGTAACCCATCGCGCCCAACTCTCGTTGGAATCGAGCAATGGTGGCGTCATCAAGATTTTTCTTCCAATTAAATGATGGTGAGCAGTTGTAGGCCAACAATTGGTTGGGGAACTTTGATCGAATCGCCTCCGCGAAGCGCTTCGCCTCTTCGAGGTCTGGTACAGCGGTTTCACACCAGATAAGGTCCGCGTAGGGGGCGTAAGCCAGACCCCTTGCGATAGCCTGATCAAGGCCCGGGCGAGTGACATAAAAGCCCTCGGCGGTCCGCTGGCCCGTGAGGAATTCACGATCTCGTCCATCGACATCAGAGGTCAGCAAACCGGCGGCGTTTGCGTCAGTCCGCGCCAGCAGCACAGTCGGCACCCCACAAATATCTGCTGCCAGGCGAGCAGCAACGAGTTTCTGCACCGCTTCCTGGGTCGGGACCAACACCTTCCCACCCATATGTCCGCATTTTTTGACGGACGCTAACTGATCTTCAAAATGAACACCGCCTGCACCCGCTTCGATCATTGCCTTCATTAACTCGAAGGCGTTCAGAACTCCCCCGAAGCCTGCTTCCGCGTCTGCAACAATAGGTGCGAAGTAATCAATGTCAGTCCTGCCAGATGCCTGCTGAATTTCATCTGCACGTCGAAAAGCATTATTGATACGTCTCACCACCGCTGGGACGGAATTCACCGGATATAGAGATTGGTCTGGGTACATCGCGTCAGCGATGTTGGCGTCTGCGGCCACCTGCCAACCGGAGAGATAAATCGCTTTTGCTCCTGCCTTCACCTGCTGTACGGCCTGACCGCCGGTTAGCGCTCCAAGCGTCGGCACGTAGTCATCTGTGTTCAACCGTCGCCACAATTTTTCCGCGCCGAGCCTTGCCAGGCTATGTTCTATGTGAACCGTGCCTCGCAGTCGAGCCACATCAGCCGCAGTGTAATCCCGTTTCACGTCTCGCCAACGGGGGTTCTCTTGCCATTCTGTTTCAAGAGCGTTTTCATATCGAACGTAGTTGCACATGAGCTTGGTTTCCTCTTTTTTATGGTTTCAGCGGCAGTTACTCGATAGCTGTTCAAACCATTCCGTCGAAATCGATTCGATCGGATTTGGTTGAAACCAGTCTCCAATCACATGTTTCATTAATCAACTAAATTAATTCAATGTTTATTATTGTAAAATTTAATATTCTCAAGAAATTCCAACTCCAATCAGGACTGACATGACTCGCACTCCCTATTACAAACAGAATCGACTAAAGCAGCTTCGAGCGTTCTGCCAGTCAGCAAAACTCGGCAGTATCTCGCGCGCTGCCGAAGCGCTATTCCTGAGCCAGCCTTCAGTCTCTCTCCAGATTCAGGCCTTAGAGAGGGAGTTAGACACCGAACTGTTCGAGCGCCGAGGTCCGAGCATTCGCCTCACCGCACACGGGGCAACGCTTCTGGACTTGGCCTCCCCTTTAGTACACGGAATAGACGCGATTAGTGACTCCTTCGCCGGGGAGATCGGCAATCTGAATCAAGGTGAAATAAATATTGCGGCTGGGGAGTCCACGATTCTTTATCTCCTGCCAAAAGCATTAAAGAAATTCACGGCGGCCTTCCCTGATGTAAAGATCAAGTTACATAACGTCACTGGAAGAGACGGTTTGAAGATGCTCCGGTCTGGCGACGTAGACTTCGCCGTAGGTCCGCCTATTCCGAACACTCCAGAAGATCTGGACTATCGACCGGTCCTCGATTTCAAAACCGTGCTGATTACTCCCGAGGGTCATCCTCTTGCCAAAAAGACCAGAAAGACGATTCGCTTGGAGGACATCGAGCCTTTCGGCCTTATTCTTCCTCCCCGATATCTCTCCACTTGGCGGATGGTCGAAACCATTTTTACGAAGTATTCCGTTAACTATTCGGTCAACCTGGAAGCTGGAGGATGGGAGGTCATCAAGAAATACGTGGAGCTAGGTCTCGGCGTTTCCATCGTTATTTCAATATGCCTGGACGGCTCCGAGAAAGTGGCCAAGATTCCCCTCGACAAATACTTCCCAAACCGCGACTATGGAGTCGTAATTCAGAAGAGTAAGTATCTCTCGCCTCAAGCTCGACAATTCATTAAACTGATCACGCTCCGATCCTCCCGCCCTACGGCCTCAACTCGAAAACCTGCGCCAGATTAGTCGTAAGTGATGCCCATAGATTGGAGAAGGTGGCATCCACTTGGAACTTGAAGATTACTTCTGTGTAAGTCTTTGTCTCTGACTTACCGTTGAACGAAACTATTCCAGAGTCACAGTTATAGGCAAGTTGCGACGCTGGTCGTTTATTATTTTAGACAGTTAAACCATCACGTTTTGCCTTGCCGTTTATGATATGGAGCATTCTTTATTTGAACTGACCGCTACCACAAATCTGGTTTGGATAGTGCAGAAACACACTCAAACTGGATTGGTCGTTCTGGAACAGGAGTGTCATTCAACATCATACCTGTCCAACCGAATGGA
>Ga0181594_10000670_pt1 | contig 31754 bp, 17 predicted proteins | sample 071ome_18_FD_145603 | JGI IMG/M metagenome (GOLD analysis project Ga0181594, IMG submission 145603) | Coastal salt marsh microbial communities from the Groves Creek Marsh, Skidaway Island, Georgia - 071413BT metaG (spades assembly) | ecosystem: Environmental > Aquatic > Marine > Intertidal zone... | reverse complement strand
TATCCTTGGTCGACAAGGTGGGCTCGATGTGCTTGAGCTCAAGGTCGACATAGGGCGCGATCACCTGAGTGATGAGTGGATAGATCAGGTCTGTTCGCCAGAGCCCTCTGTGCGTGCTGTGCATCGGGATCAAGATCCGGCTCGCGAGGGTGAGGACCTGGTTGTTGGTGATGTTGTTTTGTCTTTGGTTGAGGGCGGTCAGCACAAACAGAGGCCCAAAGGGGCTCGACATAAACCTCTGCTGGAGCGCTTTATCCTCACGGATCACACGCCACGCGCGGTGGAAGCCCGCCATCGCGCTCTCATAGCTCCCCTCGATGAGGAGCTGCATCGCGCGCGTCGACAGAGACCACCCTTGTCGACGCTCTGGCACAGAGCGCTCATTAAGCCACTCGACGCTCGGCCTGCCACGCAGGCGGTAAAAGACGCTTAAGAAGTAGTAGATCTCATCGCTCACCTCCTCATCCTTAACGGAGCGGAAGAGCGCCTCAAGCGCCTCGAGGGGTTTCTTTGGGTCACGTAGCGCGCTGAGCTTATGAACCAACAGGCTAATGAGCAAATGAGCGGTGAGCTTTGGGCTGAAGTGGCTAAACCATTGGTCCCTAAAAGGGGTGTCGAAGATCTTTACATAGGGGTGGAGCGCGTTGAAATCTTCAGGGAACAGACGCTCATAGCGATCACAGAGCTCCTCGAGGGCCTCGATTGAGCGCTCCTCTCGATAGAGGGCGTCTCGTAACGCGAATAAGAGGACAGAGGGACCCTCACCCTGGAGTCGCTCGAGGTCCTGCTCACTTGGGTGAGGTGCACAGGCTAGCTGTAGGGTAGAGAACTGATCACGAGCGGCCTGGTTAAAGGTCTCATAGGTCTGTGCCCAGACGAGCTGAGAGGTCAGCTCTTGGCTGAGCTCGGTCGGGAGCACATAGTGATCGTCGCCGACCTGATTGAGGAGCCCTGACCCCTCGAGCTGAGCGAGCCTCTCTGAGAGGACCTCGGCGCTGAGGCTCCCTGCACGCGTGCGTGGCACGCGCGCGAGATATTGAATAAAGTCAGACGCTGTGCAGGGGATGTGTAGGACCGCGAAGCCCTGCAGAAGCTCTTGCTCGATGGGAGAACACTCCCTGTAGAGCTCAAGGTAGTACTCAGGTTTATATGAACGATCTTGTGTTCGGCCTCTCAAAGCGCCCCCGCTCACCGCCAAGCGACCTTGACGGGCTCATCAATGCCCCCCTTGAGGCGACCGTCACTCAGGGAGCGGAGAGGGCTCTGCTCATCTAGCTGCGCGATCAAGGGAGGGAGTGTAAGAACATGAAGTGAATACAGCTAAGTAATGTGACCCCTCATGGGTATTAGCTCTTGTAGATGGCTTTAAAGAGAGCGAGGTCGCGGCTCGCGAACGCTCCCAGCGCCTCTCTGCCTATGGATCATCAAGCTCTTGAGCGTGATTAGTGGACGGCTCAAGGTGTCGACGCTGTGGAGGTAGCACATCTCCGCAGAGAACTCAAGCGAAAGCGTACCTTGATCTCAGCGGGTAATCGAGAGCCGTTTAAGCGGTAAGAGCGGGCTCTTTGGGCTAGATTGAGGTTGATATTGAAGGAGGGAGAGCTCACCTTGGTCGATCAAAAGACAGGTGTTGAGCGTGACCCAGTCCCCTAAGATCACGAGCGCCTGTAGAGATGAAGCGTGAAGCGCCTCGAGCGCCTCAAGTCCATGACAAGAGGGTTGAGCGGTTGAGAGGAGCCTCGCCTCATGAAAGTGCCCCATAACCCAGAGGTCAGGGGAGGGGGCGAGCGCGCTGTGAGGTCGCTGTGTGCTGTGCTCGATCCAGCGACCCACGAGCCGGGTGAGAGAGGCGTTCTGGAGCGGAGCCACAGCGTTGACCTCAACAGGGGGCTGAGCGACGTTGAGTCGGGCGGGGAGCTTCGGAGCGAGCGCGAGCGCGAGCGCGGGTGGGAGGCGTCGCGCGAGCCACCTGACCCACGTCGCTCGCGCGAGGAGGCACAGGGAGCGCTTCACCCAGGTCGCCTCACAGAGGTCACCGTGCTCGATCAGCGCGGTGACTCGGTGCTCTGTGCCCTGTTCGTCGAGCGTGACAAAGGTGAAGGTGGTGGGCGCTGTGATCACCGTGATCCCCTCACGCTCTGCGAGGTGTGGGCAAGGGTCTGGGTCATGGTTCCCGGTGAAGACCCATAAGCGGATCCCTTGATCTGCTAACGCAAACAGGAGCTGGTATACAGGCAGGAGGTGCGCGTAGATCGAGCGCTGGTAGCCTAGGTTAAAGTCAAACACATCCCCGACGAGGAGGATGTGTCTAGGCGTGACGCTGAGCGCGCCTCCCGCGATGAGTTTAAGTAGCCCAAGGGGAGACTGGTCTCTCGCCTCGCCGTTCAAGTGGAGGTCACTCATCAAGAGGGCTGGGCCCTCAAGCGTGTATGGCTCGCCCATCATGTCCTCTATGGTGCCTGTAGCGCGCTCAGCTCGAGCTGGAGCTGTTGACGAATCAGCCTAGCGTTCTGCGTTTGCCCATTGAGCTCATAGCTCCGAGCCCACCCCTCATACGCCCGCTTGAGTCCACGGATGGAGCGCCCAGACACCTGCCCACTCGACCGCTCTCGCTCAGCCTGCTTTGCCCAGCGGAGGACGTCCTCCTCATAAGCGGAGCTCGCCTCATCAAAGCGCTTGAGCTTGAGGAGCGCGCTCCCAAGCGCTGCGTGGCGCGCAGGGAGGGTCACCTGATACGTGTTTGCGCGTCGGTAGATCTCTACGGCGCGCGCGTAATCGCCACGACGAGAGAGGTCCCCTCCCCACATCCGGTAGTAGTCAAAGCCAAAGCTGCTCTGCTTCATGTAGTGAGCGCTGAGCGCGACACATGAGGTCAAGAGGAGAGGGTAGAGGAGCGCGAAGCTAAGCGCGGTGCGCTTGTGCGTCTTGAAGGCGACGATGAGACAGAGCGCCCCCAGCGCTACGCTGAACATCGCAGCGCGCTGAGTGCCCGCTACTGGGAGGTGATAGATCAGCCAGCCCCAAGCGAGGGAGGCGCTACACCACATGAGCGGAGCGAGCCATGATGGGAGCGCTCCCGTGCCCCTCATCGTGCCCACCTTGCGCGCGACCCCCTCAAGGGGACGCCAGAGCCACGCGGGGGACAGCAGGCAGAGGTTGAGGGCGATCATGTAATAGGAGAACAGCTCGATATCGAAGCCAACCCACTCCACTGAGATGTGAAACCAAGGGATGATCAGACAGCCAAGGGGCCTCAGCGGTCTGATCAAGAAGAGGAGGGGCGCGAGGTACTCACCAAGCATCACCCCCCACGCGATCATCTTAAAGGTCGCCTGCTCACCCCAGCCGAGGCTCGCCCCTACCCCTGTGACCGTCTGACGCACCTCTGGGTTACGTAGAATGTCGCTTATGACCTCTCCACTCAGCCAGACTGGCTCTGTCTTTGCGACCGCTGTCCAAAAGTAAATTAAGGCCATCTGGATAAACAGAGCGTCGAGCCCAGGGTGAGCCCTCAAGTTGAGAGCGCTCCGCTTTAGGTCGACGCGCTCAAGCGCTCGAGGCGTGAGGGGCGCCCAGGTGAACAGGGCGAGCAAGAGGCCAATCAAGTAGTGATGTTGGTAGCTGTCAGCTTGGCTCCAGAGGTAGACGCCGTTATAGAGGAGCGCGAGGAGCCCAACGGTGACCCGGCCCCCTAACCCAAGCGCCGCGAGGAGGCTGAGCAGGCCTCCTGAGATATAGAGGCTACCCGCCAGCTCAGGGCTGGGGACGAGCGACGCTAAGAGCGGGAGGTGAGGGACATTAAACCCTCCAGCCCCATAGCGAGGCGCATGAGAGAGCCCGATCCACCAGAGGTCATAGGACAAGAGCCCAAAGAAGAAGACCCGCAGGGTGATCAAGGCAGACAGGGGTCGCTCGACGCCCACCCATCGACGCCAGCGCGCCTGGATCGAGCGCTCAAATGCGCTGAGCTCGCTCGTCATCTTTGGGCTCCTTGAGCTGTGGTGAGGTTGAGGGGAGGCAGGAGGGCCTCAGGGTGGCGACAGAGGTCATGCGTGGGCGCTTGAACCGTCACAAGTGGGTGAGGCGCCTCAGGGTGAGGGCAGGTGAGCGACATGTAAAACGAGCGCCCTGATCCCTGCGCGCAACGCGTCTGAACGAAGCGCTCAACGACCTCTCGTCGGCCTCTCTTGAGGAGGTTCACCCACACCATGTGGAGCGCTTGGCTGAGGCGTACCTGCGCGCAACGCCCCTGACCATCTGGGCAAGGTACGGAGGCCTGCCCTGCTTGAGCGCCCTCCCACGCTTGAGCTTGACAGTTGAGGCTCCGCACCGTCGAGAACATCCTCCACGCGAAGCGCTCATCCCACGGGTAGTCACCCAGGTAATAGCTCATCGGTAGCCAGACCTGTGCGCCCAAGAAGATCAAGGTGATCACAAAGGGGAGCGGGGCTCGCCTCCAGACAGGGGCATGAGCAGAGTTTGACGTGACGGTGAGCGCTGGGTTTGTGTCTAGTGGCTGGAGAGGGAGCTCGGCTTGATCCTCCTCTGGGGCGCGCGTGACGACCTCGGTCGCTTTGGAGGTAGGGACCCGCTCACGTGTGAGGCCCTTGGCGCGACCCTTGGAGGTCTTCGCTCGCTTTGAGGTACGCTTCGACCGCGACCGGCTCATAGGCGCTCCTAACTCGGTGCTGGGGAAAACTTTGCCGGAGAGCCTAGCATGTAGTAACTCGATCATAAAGCGTCGCTCAGAGGAGCTCATGTCTCACCCACCGACCGTCTTCAAACGCCCTTATGGGATCAGCCAGTGTATGAGCTGCGTGGGCTGTCGATTTGTGCTTGGTAAACGTCAGCAGACGTATTTTATGTGTGAGCGCAAGGAGCCTAGGTACCCTGTTCAACCACAGCTCAGCTGTCGTGTCGCCCAGCCTCTACCTGTCGTGCATCTCAAGGTGATGAGCGAGGGCCAGGAGCTTACAGAAAACCTCCGTTGGGTCGCCCCCCTCCCTAAATTGCCCCTGACTTTTAAGCTAGGTGAGGCGATGACCTGGCGTCAGCTAGGCTGGGGTGAGGGTGGGCCCCCCGAAGAGCGGAACGTCCCGTCCTCAGCGCTCCTGTGGTCCGCCAATGAGCGGGGAGAGGAGGGGCGCCTCCTGTGGACAGCTGAGCCTCAGAGGGGGCGGGCGCTGGCGTGGAGTGAGCGTGCCCTTCGGTTGAGTGAGGGCGCTTTGTTGATTTTAACACGCTGAAGATGAGCGCTTTGATGGGCCAGTCGCTCAGGTTAGAGCGGATGAAATGAAGTCGCTTAGGTGCGCGAAGAAACATTGAAGTAACAGCAAAATATGCTAAAAGCAGAGGCGCTCAAGAGCTGAGCATAGTGCCTATTTTAACCCTAACCTTGAACCGAGGTCTCCTTTGATTTGCTCACGCTGTGGTCACCAAGGTCTCACCCGCTCAATGAAGGAGTGCCCGAACTGTGGGCTCTCCATTAAGACTACCCCGCGCTCGCTGCAACAGACGGGGACATTTCGTGCGCTCTCTAGTCGTCGAAAGATGCTCACTCAGAAGCACTATGCCCTGCCATTTACCTTAGGTACAGAGGTGTTTGGGCGCTTCACGACACGAGACCTGCTTGGTCAAGGCCCGATGGGGGTCGTGTATCAAGTCGCAGATCAGGATGGGAGCCTGTGGGCGCTGAAGGTGATCCACAAGCGTTGGCGTGAGGGGCTCGACCTCGAGCGTTTCACCGAAGAGCTCACGGGGATCGAGACAACGGGCGAGCAGCTGTGCCTGACCCAAGAGGTCTTACATGATGACACGCACGTCGCGCTACGTCTCCCGCTCCTCTCAGGGCTCACGCTAAGGAAGCTGATCAGCCTGCGTAAAACAGCTCAGAAGTCATTCCAACTCGATGAAGTGAGCCAGCTCTTAAGTGGGATCCACGGCGCGCTCGCCCCCCTCCATCAAAAGGGGGTCACGCATGGAGCGCTCAAACCTGAGAACATCTTCGTCAGCGCCGCGGACGAGGGACGCTCTGAGGCTCAGCAGGTGACCTTAAGCGACGTGAGGCTCCCCTCAGCGCTAGGTGTTGAAGCGTATGTCAGAGCGCAGAGCGCCTCAGGTCATGGCCACTCGATCGCGCCAGAGGTCTCAGAGGGTACCTTAACCCCCGCCTCTGATGTCTATTGCGTGGGTTCTATTCTGTATGAAGCCTTCACTCAACAGAGCCTACAAGGCGGTAAGCGCCTCGTCTCAGAGGTCCTTGGTATCCATGGAATTGACCCATTAGACGCGTTTATCAGCAAGGCGCTAGACGATGACCCTGCGAAGCGCATGCAGGACATCGATGAGCTCTTGTCTGCCTTCGCGGAGGCGAGCGTACAGCTACGCTCTATCGAAGGGTCACCGTTCTCATCAGAGGGGACGGACCCCTCAGGGGAGTCTCCTGAGAACGCTCAGCTGACGACAGGCACGAACGCGATCCCGATCTCTGACCCTCTGCTCGGTGGGAGCTCAGCGCTCCCCGCGCAGCTGACCTCAAGTGATGAGCTCGTCGCGCTCAAGCTCGGCGATCAACCCTCACCGCCCGCGATCCCACTCCCAAGCTCAGGGGGCGCTCAACCCCCTTCGCTCCCGCCTAGACCACACGTCGAGACGGATGAGATCGTCTCAAGCGCTGACAGCTCAGAGTTCTTAATTGAGATCTCTCCTAAAGAGGAGTCGACGCCGAGCATGCTCAACAGTGGCGCACGGTCGGCGGTCAACCCGAGCGTCCAGCCCCTTGTGTTAAACCCCTCTGCGCGAGGCCCGTGGCTCTTAAATTCAACCTTTGGCTTCGCGCTCAGCGCGCTCCTCGTCGTAGGTGGGGTCGCTTCGGCTGTCTTCTACACGCTGAGCGACGACGGTCAACAGAGCGCCTCTACTCAGGTCGCGCAGGTGAGCCCTGTGCCTGTGAGCCCTCAAGCAGGGTCAACCCAGCTGACGTCAGGTTCAGCCTCGATGGTCTCAAAGACAACGCCTGAGATCGACGCGAAGGCGGACGCTGAAGCAAAGGCAAAGGCCGACGCCGAGGTAAAGGCGAAGGCGGACGCTGAGGCAAAGGCGAAGGCGGACGCTGAGGCAAAAGCGAAGGCGGACGCTGAGGCACAAGCGAAGGCCGAAGCAGAGGCAAAAGCGAAGGCCGACGCAGAGGCAAAAGCGAAGGCCGACGCAGAGGCAAAAGCGAAGGCCGACGCAGAGGCAAAAGCAAAAGCGAAGGCCGACGCTGAATCAAAAGCGAAGGCAGAGGCTAAGGTCGTGAGCGCTGCGCTCACCGCCCAAAAGGTCGCTGAGCGTGAGGAGCGCGCCACGAAGGCGCGCGCTGAGCGTGAGGCTCGCGAGAAAGCAAAGAGGGCTGCTCGTGAGGAGCGCGCCGCGAAGCGCGCCGCTGAGCGTGAGGCGCGCGAGGAGGCGAAGAGGGTCGCTCGTGAGGAGCGCGCCGCGAAGCGCGCCGCTGAGCGTGAGGCGCGTGAGGAAGCGAAGAGGGTCGCTCGTGAGAAGCGCGCCGCTGAGCGTGAGGCGCGAGCGCAGGCCAAGCGCGCTCGCTCAGCGCTTAAAACGAGCCCAGAGGCCGCGAAGAGCAGCACGAAAGTGCCCTCTAAGGCGAGCGTGAAGGAGAGCAAAGGGAAGCTCACCTGCCCAGCAGGGATGCTCGCTCGCACCACCAAGCGCTTCCCTAAAGGGAGCGTGAGGGGGCGCACAATCAAGGGCGCTCAGGCGGTCGCGATGGCCAAGGAAGGTCACGCGTATTGTGTAGACGCCTATGAGTATCCGGGCCGAGGGCAGGTCCCTAAGGTGAACGTGAACTTTGCCGGAGCACAAGCGCTCTGCTCACAGATCAATAAGCGCCTCTGTACAGATAAAGAGTGGCGTAAGGCGTGCGGGCGCACCTTCCCTTATGGACGCTCCTTTAACGGCTCGAGGTGTAACACCGAGGACGCAGAGGGAGAGGAGCGTAAGATCTCACCCTCTGGCTCGTTTAAGCGCTGTCGATACGCGGGGGTCTATGACATGAGCGGGAACGTCTCGGAGTGGACCGCAGATAAGACGGTCCGAGGGGGCTACTACGCCTCAGCGGATGAGGACGCGGCGTGCAACGGAGGTGGTCGACGCTCCCCTAACTCAAAGCGTAGCTATATTGGCTTCCGTTGCTGCGCTGACTTCAAGTGATCCTAGCGTGAGCGCGAGGCCGTGACCGACGTGGCCACTGAGCGCGTTAACCTGCTCGCCCCTCAGCTTAAGCGCTGGCCTAAGGGCGCGCCGATCATAGAGCTGGTAGATGTTCACAAGCGCTTTGGTGATCTCCACTTACTTAAGGGGGTTAACCTCACGGTTCGCGCTGGGGAGACCTTCATCATCGCAGGTCAGTCTGGGAGTGGAAAGTCGGTCTTGCTGAAGATGCTCAACGGGCTTGTGACGCCGGATGAGGGGGTGGTGAAGATCTTTGGTAAGGCGCTCGACGAGATGAGCACCCAAGAGCAGATCACCTTGAGGCGTCGCTGTACGATGGTCTTCCAAAATTATGCGCTGATCGACTCCATGACGGTCGCTCAAAACATCTCATTTCCGTTGCTACAGGGGAGCGCGCTGAGCCCTGAGCAGATCAGGTCGCTGGTAGATGAGCTCCTTGAGCTCCTTGAGCTCCCTGACACGGGTGAGCTGTTACCCTCTAGCTTGAGCGGAGGGATGAAGAAGCGCGTGGCGCTCGCGCGCGCTGTGATCTCAAACCCTGAGGTCGTGTTGTTTGATGAGCCGACGACGGGGCTAGACCCTGTGATGATTGAGTTTGTCGATGAGCTGATCGCAAAGACCCAGCGCCTCTATGGGATCACCTCGGTGCTGATCTCCCATGACATGGCCTCGAACCGTCGGCTCGCGGACCGGATGGCGATCCTAGATGAAGGGGTGATCGTCGCGGAGGGGGGCTTTGATGAGGTCGCGGGCTCTAAGCATCCGGCGGTCAAAGAGTTCATGGCCAGCGCGGTCACGGAGCGAATGGGGCGTCCGGTGAGCGAGACGCGAGGTGAGCCCTCACGGACCTCAGCGCTCGCTGGGCTTGAGTCTGTGGCGCGCTGTGTTGGGCTACGGAAGTCCTTTGGCTCACGGGAGATCCTGAAGGGGATCACCTTGAGCATCCCAAAGAACAAGATCACGGTGATCATCGGTGGGTCGGGGAGCGGGAAGTCAGTGCTCGTAAAGCACATCATCGGCCTCTTTCAGCCTACCGCTGGTGAGGTACACGTCCTCGGTCGAGACCTCACCTCAGGTGACAAGGAGCGCCTGCGCGCGACCCAGCGTGAGGTGGGGGTTCTTTTCCAGGGGGCGGCCCTATTTGACTCGATGAGCGTCCGCGAGAACCTCGCGTTCCCGCTCGTGGAGGGTCGTAAGCTGAGCCCAGATCGGGCGCGTCCATTGGTGGAGGACATCGCTCAAAAGATCAGCGTATATGAGCTCCTCGACCGCTTCCCAGATGAGATCTCTAACGGTGAGCGTAAGCGGGTAGGGCTCGCTCGAGCGCTGATTACGAAACCTAAGATTATGATCTATGATGAGCCGACGACGGGCCAAGACCCGATCATGATGCAGAGGGTGGATGAGATGATCGTCGAGGCCTCCGAGCTCTTTGATATGACCTCGATCGTCATCAGCCATGACATGTCCTCAGCCTTCAAGATCGCTGACCAGATCGTCATGATCTACCATGGTGAGCTCCTCGCGTGCGGGACGCCCGATGAGGTCAAGGCTTGCGCTGACCCAAGAGTTCAGCGATTCATCTACGCAGGGGCGCGGTCAGGCTGAGCGCCTGACGCTCAGCTCAAGGGCTACGTTGAGGAGCGCACGCAACACGAGAGGTACAGATGAGCACAGACGCACACACAGAGAGAGACGGGGTCGCCTTAGAGCGGAGCTTAGGACCGCTTATGATCTGGGGTCTTGGCGTAGGTTATGTCATCTCAGGGGAGTACTTTGGCTGGAACCTCGGCCTCGCGGAGGGTGGCCCATATGGGATGCTCGTGGCGACCTTGATCGTTACGCTCCTCTACATCTGCTTCACCCTCTCTTATGCGGAGTTCGCGTGTGCGCTCCCAGGGGCAGGCGGGGCCTATGTGTATGGAGAGAGGGCCTACGGAGAGCGCTTTGGTCTCACGGTGGGGCTCGCCCAGCTGATCGAGTTCGTCTTCGCGCCCCCCGCGATCGCCTTCGCGATTGGGGGCTACCTTCAGACCTACCTCCCAGGGCTCCCGGCGCTCTACCTCGCGATGGCCGCCTATGTGGTCTTTACCGCGCTGAACGCTCGAGGCGTGAAGCTCTCGGCGCTCTTTGAGCTCGTGATGACCCTCTTCGCGGTGGGGGAGCTCTTGCTGTTTGTAGGCGTGACCCTCCCCTCCTTTGAGTGGAGTCATTTCCACCATAACCCGCTCCCGAACGGCTGGGGCGGGGTGCTACCCGCGCTCCCCTTCGCGATCTGGTTCTATCTCGCGCTTGAGGGGGTCGCGAACATCGCGGAGGAGGCTAAAGACCCACAGCGGGACATCTCTCGAGGCTTTATCTACGCGCTCACGACCCTCGTCACGCTCGCCCTCTTAGTGTTCTTTGCGAGCGTAGGGGTGGGGGGCTGGGAGGCGGTGGTCTACACCGACGCGACGCACGCTCAGACCTCAGACAGCCCACTCCCGCTCGCCATCGCGCGGGTAGTCGGTGAGGGTCATGTCCTGTACCACCTCTTAGTGACGGTGGGGCTCTTTGGGCTGATCGCCTCCTTTCATGGGATCATCCTCGTCGCGGGCCGAGCGACGATGGAGTTTGGGCGCGTCGGCTACTTGCCTAAGGCCCTTGGTGATGTGAACCCAACGCGTAAGACCCCGATCAACGCCCTGCTCTGTAATATGCTCGTGGGGTTTATCGCGCTCTTGACAGGGAAGACGGGTGAGATCATCACCCTGTCGGTCTTTGGAGCCTTAACCCTCTATGCGCTCTCGATGCTGAGCTTGTTCCGCCTCAGGAGAGACGCGCCTGAGCTTGAGCGACCTTACCGCGCCCCGCTCTATCCCGCGCTCCCGTTGGTCGCCCTGCTCTTAGCGGGAGCTTGCCTCGTGGCCGTGACCATGTACAACCCTCAGATCGCGCTCATTTATACGGCGCTTATGCTCGGTGGTGTGGTGCTCGCCACGCTCATGAGGCGTGGCGCGGGCGACGCCTGAGTGAGGCGAGCGAGATGAGCGCTAGCGAAAGCAGGAGAGGTGGGCGCGTAGGGTGATGTTGGTCACAGCCCACTGGCGAGGCCCCCGTTGAGCGCTCTGAGATGATCGCGGAGGAGGCGTCACCCGCCTCCTCAGGCTCGGGGTAGAGCGGGGTGGGGATAGGTCGAGCGCCCGCTTGAGGGCTCGTCTCACCTCCTGATGGCCCCTCGGTGGGGCGCGCCCCCCCCTCTGCTCCCTCTGGTACGTCGGGTGGATCATTGACGACAGGCTCACCTCCTACCTGCCCACCTAGACCCTCGGGCTCGGGCTCGGGCTCAGGCTCAGGCTCGGGCTCAGGCTCAGGCTCAGGCTCAGGCTCAACGCTCACAGCGGTGAGCCGAAGGGCGTCCACCACGATGTGCTGATCCGATAAGGTCCAGCCAGGGATGTTGTCATAGACGTCCACAGCCTGCCCGCCCCCCTGCTCAAATGAGAACGTGCCGAGGGGCTTCCACTCACCGGGCGCGGACTGGTTGAGGGTGACGCTGACCTCACCTGTGCCAGCGCGGACAAGGTATGGGGTCTCTTGGCATACCCCATAGCTGAGCCCGGTGCTCACCTCGACGAGGTACTCCCCCGCCTCCTCAAAGTGAAGGGACCAGCTGGCCCAGTTGTCTGGGTTAACTGAGTCCCAGGCGTTCGTCCACCTCAGGCCTCCGTTGACCCCCTCACCCTCAACGCTCCTCCAATAGGTAGGAGAGCCATGGAGTCTTAAGCAGGGCCCTGTGTCATCAAGCGTCGCGCCCTCTGTAGGGATCAACGCACAGGGCTGACCTTGGCAAGGGCCTCCCCCTGGGCCCCCACCCCACCACTCCCAGTGCCAAGGCTCACTTGGGACGGTGCGCTCAAAGCCAAAGCGCGCGCCGTTACGGTTGAGCCAGTCGAGCACCCCATCGGCGTGCGTGTTGAGGTCAAAGGCGTGACCGCTTTGGTGGTTGCTGTAGCCTGGGCGGGCCGCTTGATTGCAGTTGTTGCAGTTACATTGCGTGTAGCAGTTATAAAAGTAAGCCTGCTCCTCTTGGGTCCGAAACGCGGTCGAGATCTGTATGGTGACCCCCTCCGCGAGCGCCGCCTGCTTCATGACCCAATAAGCATTAGCGCTCTCCCGCTCAGCCGGGCGTCCATCCACGGTGACAACCGTGATGTCAAAGGGAGCTCCAGAGACGTATCCTGTGTCAACTCTCTCAGCGCAGTCATAGCCGTCCTCTTTCTCGATCGACATCAGGTCCTCGCTGTGCGCGTGGCCGTCACAGCGTGGCGCTTGGAGCGCGCTGTGGCGCTCTGTCGTCATCGAGGGCGCTTGAGATGAGCTGTGTGGGGGGCCTTGTTGACACGCGAAGCAGAGGAGCACAGCGAAGGTCAAGAGAGGTAGATGAAGACAGCGCGCGGAGAGGATGTGAGCCATGAGGCCTCCTTAAGTAAAAGGGGTCACGGCATAGTGTATCGTAGCGCTTAGATTATTTGTTCGTATTTTTAGGGTCTTGAGCAAACAGCGCTGAGGCGTTCGGGAATGACCTCAAGTAAGCTCGAGTCGCGTCACCGAGCACGTCGCGGTGGAGCGCGTCTGGGTCATCAAAGATCAGCTCGGCGAGCTCACGCTCAACCCCGTATTGAGCGAAGGCGATGAGCGCCTTCTCTCTCCCCTGTACACCCTCTGAAAACACCACGCGCGCGCTCTCACGCCCCGTCCGTTCACCGATGAGCCAGGACACATATTGTAGGGCGAGGTTGCCGACCCTCGCTCCTCGACCGCCCGCAAACGAGGCCCTCACCTGCTTGCGCTCCTCTAGGGTGAGGTGAGCGTATAGCTCACCGGTACGCTGGTGGATGAGGTCGATGTGAGCGCGAGCGCTGTGGGTGAAGCCCGCCTGGAGGTGAGGGCGAACCTGTCTAGCGAAGCGCTTAAGCTCACCTCGTGAGACCGGCGCTCCACTCGAGGCGCGCTCAACGAGGGTGAGGGTGTGAGAGATGAGCGCCGCTTGTGAGCGCTGGAGCTCAGCGGGGAGCCCGTAGCTTGGGAGCTCGGCTTGGAGCTGAGTTAGGAGCCCCTTAAAGCGCCCTAGCCAGGCGGCGCGCGCATCTGGTGTCAGCGTTGGGCGCCAGAGCTGGATGACGGTGACGAAGGCGCTGTGCCCAATGACCTTGAGCTGGTGATACACGAGTGGGGGGCTCGCGGGGATCGCCGCGACCTCAACGTCATCGCGGAACAGCTTCATCTGCCCATCCTCAAACAAGATGAGGGGCCCTAAGGCTGTGCGCTCATCGCTGACCGCCTCACGTATGGCGCTGTGCATCATCCCGTTGAGGGCCTGGAGCGTTGGAGAGAGCTCAGCCCGCTTGGGCGTAGCGCTTGGCTGCTTGGGCGTAGGGGGCGTAGCGCTTAGCTGCTTGGCTTCGCTCGGGGGGGTGGGTCGCGCCTTGGCGATGAGCGGTGAGCTGAGCTGAGCGCTCGCGAGTGTACAGATGAAGAAGAACGTGCACTTTAACCTCATAGCGCCTCCTTGTGATGATAATCTCTGCGTGTGTAGACTTCACAAGGAGCCCAGAGGTGTCAAGGAGACGCAGGCAGTCACAAAAAAAAGCTAAGGCGACCCTCATCAGCGTTGAAGCGAACCTCACAGCGACGCGACGTCGCTTAGCGCTCACGCCTTGGCTCTTGATTGGGGCGCTCTATGTGCTGTCATGGAGCCCTTGGCTGAGCGTTGATGGCCCACGTCAGGCGCTCCAAGGCGCGGCGGCGCTCGGCTCGCTATGGCTGCTCATCTTAAGGCTGATAGGGCGAGCGCATGAGGTCGAGTGGCGGCTACGTCGCGCCCACTGGGTACAGCTCTGTATGCACAGCGCGGTGTTTGTGTATTGGGGGGCGTATGATCCACTCGTCCGTGAGGTCGCCCCGCTCATCCTCGCTCAGCTGCCGGTCGCGTACGCGCTCGACATGCTCCTCTCTTGGACGAGGGGGCGCGCTTGGAGCCTTGGGCTTGGTCCAGCGCCGATCATTGGGAGCCTGAACCTGTTCTTGTGGTTCAAGGCGCCACACTTTCATTGGCAGCTAGGGATGGTCGCCTTAGCCTTCTTAGGCCGTGAGCTCTTACAGTGGGATCGGGCTGGTCAGAGGAGGCACATCTTTAACCCCTCAGCCTTCGCCTTGACGATCGCCTCGATCGCCTTGATCTACAGCGACAGTAGCGTGAGCCACACGTGGGGTGAAGAGATCGCGACCCACCTTGAGATGGCTCCATATATGTTTGAGCTGATCTTCGCGCTAGGGCTGATCGTTCAGCTCACCTTTGGGGTGGTCTGGACGACGCTCTCCGCGGCCCTCACCTTATGGGGCCTCGACGCGCTCTGGACAGCGCGTTACGGGACGTGGTTCTTCACCGACACCGCGATCCCGATCTCGGTGTTCTTAGGGATGAACCTGTTGATCACCGACCCGAGGACCTCTCCGCAGAACGCTGTGGGCAAGGCGCTGTTTGGGAGCCTGTATGGGCTCTGTGTGATGCCTCTCTATCTTGGGATGCTCGCGTTAGGTCAGCCTGCGTTCTTTGATAAGCTCTTACAGGTCCCGCTCTGTAACCTCTTGGCGCCTCGCCTTGAGCGCTGGGGTGAGGAGCTCACGGGTCGGCTCTCGAGGCGATTTCAGCGCCTCCCGCTCCTCGTGAGCTCCGCCTCAAGGAGGAGCGCCGTTGGGCTCTGGCTTGGAGCTTTCATGCTCTTACGCCCTGCCTTAGTAGATCACCCCGGGCGCTCGGTAGAGGGCTGGTCTGAGCGCTGTCAGGCCGGTGAGCGCTACGCCTGTAAGGGGCTCTGGCACAGCCTTGAGAAGGGCTGTGGGCTTGGGGTCGGAGAGCGCTGTGTTGAGCTCGCGATCCGCTTCGCGGACCCAGAGGCGCTCAACCGAGACCTCGACCGCGCGCTCCTCGTCTTAAATGAGAGCTGTAAGCGTGGGCATGAAGAGAGCTGCGCGATGAAGACACAGCTCCTCTCACCGCTCCCGAGTCGATCGGTGGCTGAGCCCAACGAACAGGGCTCAAGCGAGCAGGCGACAGGGCTCGTGCTGGCGCCCTCGGCGCTCAGCTGTGAGCAGGGCGATGGGGCCACCTGCTTAGAGGAGGCGCGCGCGCTCATCGCCTCAGGGGCGCCTACGGCACAGATCAAAGCCCGCTTCGAGCGCGCTTGTGCGCTTAAAGAGGCCCTTGGCTGTGTCAACCTAGGCTTATTACACCTTCAAGGGAGGGTCGAGGGCGCGAGCCCTAAAGAGGCTCGACGCTATCATGAACAGGCCTGCGCGCTTGGGCTCGCGAAGGCCTGTGGTCGGCTCGCGGTGCTGTACGCGCGCGGAGTCGGCGGTCCGGTTGACCTCGCTGAGGCACAGCGAGCGACGAGGCGCGCCTGTGAGGGGGGAGACGATGTCAGCTGTCTCGCGGTGACGGAGTGAGCTCAGCGCTGACCGTGTGTAGCGCTACGCGTTAGCCTCTAATCGACACGAGCTCGCCTGGCTCATAGACCTTGGGCTCAGGGGCATTAAAGTCCTCCACGATGATCTCAAACATCGCGTGGTCGAACGGGTCACCAGGCGCTTTCTCACGACGGACGAGGCGCTCTCGGAGCCCTTTCTTCTTATGTTGGATCGCGCGGAAGTGACACATAGGGTTGTTGCCGGGCTTACCAAAGAAGCCGTGGGCGGTGAAGCTACACCCTCCAAGGCAGACGTCCGCGAGCGGGCACTCCGCGCAATACCCCCACAGGTCCGCCCGGGTCCGTGAGCGAGCGAAGCTGAGCTCAGGGGTCTGCCTCCAGATGTGCTCCACCGGCTTATCATGCTGACTCAGGACCTCACGATAGCGACCCCCGACATAGCTCTTGGTCTGGAGTGAGGGGCACCCTTTCACCGCTCCATCTGACTCGATCCCCATCACAAAGCGACCCGCTTGACAGCCAGCCCAGTGGTCTTGATTGGCTCGGGTGACGCTCCTTAGGAGTGACTCCTCGGGTCCAAAGTAGCCTAGGTTGTTACCTGGCATAATGTGGAGCCCCTCTGAGCGCCCGCGCTCCTTGACGCGCGCGAGGCGAGGTAAGAACTCGAGCAGGTCATAGGGCTGGAACAGCATCTGTGGCCGGTCAGCGGCGCGCCCGAGCGGGGAGGTGATCTGGACTTGCCATGTCTTCACTCCATGCTCAACGAGGAGCAGGTAGAGGCCCTCGAGGTCCTCGAGGTTAAAGCGGTTAAAGTTGGTGTTGGCCTGAGGGATCATCCCCGCCTGCTTCACCCAGGTCAGCGCCTCAAGGCACTGCCGGAAGCTCCCACGCTTAGCGCGCATCCGGTCATGCCTCAGCTCAAGCCCGTCGATGCTCACCGAGACCCTGTGGATCCCCGCCTCTGCCATCTTGTGCGCGACCTCCTCTGTCACACCCCAGCCCCCCGTCGTGATGATCGGGTTGACTCCCCTCGACTTGAGGTGACGGGTGATCTCATAGAAGCCCTCATGGAGGTAGGCCTCTCCCCCAATCAGCACGACCTCACGGGTGCCGAGGTCAGCGAGCTCGTCCGCGACCTTCAGGGCCTCCTCTGTGGTGAGCTCCGTCTCACGGGGGAGCGCCCCTCGAGAGCCACAGTGGGTGCAGGCGTGATCACAGGCGAGGGTGAGCTCCCACACCACATAGGCAGGGAAGTAATCGTCCGAGAGGACGTTGAGCCTGCGTCGGGTTTGAGGCCCGCTCTCAGGTGTAGCGCTGTGGCTCATGGCTCACTCCCCTCTCTGTCGACGACGCTTAGCATAGAGCTGAATGGCGACGACCATGCTCACGACCAGCCCAACCATCAGCCAGACGCTCGCCTCGGTTGGGAAGGCAGACTTAAAGACTACGAGCATCACCACCGCTACTAACAGGAGGGTTGGGAGCTCGTTAAAGGCCCTAAAGCGCTGCGCGCTCCAAGTGCAGGTCCCCGCTTGAATGGCGCGCGTGAGCCTCATACAGGTGACATGATACAGCACAAGGCAGAGCACGAAGGTGAGCTTAGCGTGCATCCAACCTTGCTTGAGGTACTCCGGGAGCACATACAGGAGCCCACCGGCGGTGCCGAGGGTGATCAGCATCCCCGGGGTCGTGATGATGTTGAGCAGGCGCCCCTCCATAATCGAGTACTGTCGCTCTAGAATCTCACGCTCAGGGCTGTCTTTTTGACCCGCTTCTTGATGATAGACAAAGAGGCGGACGAGGTAGAACAGCCCAGCAAACCAGACCACGACGCCGATGATATGAAAGGTCTTAAGCCAGTGGTATGCCATGATCGCCTCGCTCAGCCTTTCTTAGCGTTTTTTTTTGCGCGCTTCCCTTGCCCTCCCTTAGCGGGCTTCTTAGGGCGAGTCTTTCGCCATCGCTCTTTGGTCCTGACCTTTGGAGGGGCGCTTGACTCCTCCTCACCCAGCGCTACGCGCTCGGTAGAGCCTGCCTCAGCCTCATCACCCTCTCGTGGGATTACACCAAAGGGAGGCAGGCCCTCCTTCTCACCCGCGATCCGCTCGATCGCCGCCCACAGCTCCTCATACCCCTCACGGTTGACCGCTGACCACCCAAAGAGCTGAGAGGCCTCTAGGCCAAGCGCCGTGGCGATGCTCTCGAAGGTGGGCTTGCGCTGGCTACGGGCGAGCTTATCAACCTTGGTGACCACAGGGATGATCCCCCAGCCATACTCACTCCCAAGCGCGACGAGCTCTCGCTCCCAGTCACCCGGCTCCCGGCGAGCGTCGAGCAAAACTAAGAGCCCTTTAAGAGGCTCACGCTCACTGAAGTAGCGAGACATCATCTGCCCCCACTGTCGCTTCATCTCCAGCGGGACCTTCGCGTAGCCAAAGCCGGGCAAGTCACAGAGCACAAAGTGCTCGTTGATTAAAAAGAAGTTCAGGAGCTGGGTTCTCCCAGGGGTGCTGCTGACCTTCGCGAGGTGTCGGTGGTTGGTGAGCGCGTTGATCAGGCTTGATTTACCTACGTTCGAGCGCCCCGCGACCGCGATCTCCCACCGCCCATAGGTCTCGGGGTAGTCTTTGGGCCACACCGCGCTCTTTAAAAATGTCGCCTGCATACGTTCCTCCGCTCAGCGCGCACCCGCTCAGTCCTGTGAGCCACACGCCGCGCCCACTCTACGCTCCTCACGCAGAGGGCACAAGAGGCCCTCACCTTGTGGTCGATGTAGGCTACTTAAAGCGCGACCGCAGCGAGCGCGAGCAAGGATAAGGTCGCCGCCTGAGACGCTGAGTGCGCGAGGAGCCCACCGACCGTGAGCGAGATGAGCGCTACCCATGGAGGCGCCACGCCGACGAAGCCCCCCGCCTGTGTGAGCTGCCAAGCGACCCCAGCGAGGGCCATCAGCGCGCCACCTTGGTAGAGCGCGCGTGACCACCCTTCAAGCGGGCGAGGTCCACCCTGAGTGCCAGGGAGCAGGGCGCCGAGGAGCGCAGACAGGCTCGCGACGAAGACCAGCGTTAGTCGGTGTGGAGCCCAGCGCCACGACTCTGTAGGGACCGTAAAGGCGCTCAGCCGATCTGCGTCGACGCTCTGGCTCATCATGAGCCAGTCGCGGAGCGTCGCCTCGCCAGACTCTGCGGTCCCTAAGAACAGCGGACCCCCTACAGGGCTCGCTAAGACCCAGAGCGCCGTGAGCGCGACCCAGGCGCCCAAGCAGAGGCGTGACAGGGGCGCTCTCCTCGCCCAGAGCGTCATCATCGCGAGGGCGCCCAGCGCGCTCCATACGGCTCCGAGCCACCCAGAGAACGGGTGTGTGACGTGGAGTGGAGCGCTGAGGACCTTTAGGCCCTCACCCGGCACGTCGAGCTTAAGCGTAGCGCTCACGAGCTCTCCTGAGCTGAGCGACCAACCCCACAGGTCTAGCGATGAGGGGTTGAGCGCGGTCATGAGCCCTACGCCAAGGGGGAGGGCCGCCAGCGACAAGCGCGCGCCCCCTCTGGAGGCCTGCAGAGAGGCGACGACCGAGGTCACCGCTCCCGCGATTAAGAGCGCGCTTGATCCGATCATCGCTTAGCCTTGGATCGCCTTACGGATGGTCTGCTGGACAGCGCGAGCGCGCTTTGAGAGGTTGGTCGCGGGCTGCTTGAGGATGAAGCGGTCAAAGCCACCGACGTGGTCGATCGAGCGGATGGTGCTGTTCGCGACGCTGAGGCTGATGTACTGACCGAGCGAGTCGCTAAAGAGGCGTCGCTTTTGGATGTTGGGCTTCGCCCACTTCTTGGTCTTTACATTCGAGTGGCTGACGTTGTTTTTGACGATTGGACCTTTACCGGTGAGCTCGCACTTGGCCATGATGGGTCTCCTGTAGTTTGAGGTGTGCGCCCAGATCGGGGCACGCGTCTGTTGAGTGTACTCGTAGAGATCACGCGAGGCTACCCCGCGTGTTCGTGAGGGGGTTTTAGTATGAAGCGCACGCTCTTGGCAAGCGCGCGCCTCATTTTTAGTCCTTTGGCTCGCTTGAGATGTCAAAGGTGAGGTCACGGTAGCCCTTAAGGCCCGTACCCGCAGGGATCAAGCGACCCATAATGACGTTCTCTTTGAGCCCGTACAGCCGGTCGACCTTGCCCTTGAGCGCGGCCGCGGTGAGGACCTTCGTGGTCTCCTGGAAGGAGGCCGCTGAGATGAAGGACTCTGTCGCGAGCGAGGCCTTACTGATCCCAAGGAGTAAGGGCTCAGCGATGGCGGGGCGGAGCCCCTCATCAAGGCGCTCGAGGCGCGCGTTCTCTTCATCGAGGACCCACTTCTCCACCTGCTCGTCAGGGAGGAAGTTCGAGTCTCCGACGTCCTTGATCCGAACACGACGGAGCATCTGGCGGACGATCACCTCGATGTGCTTGTCGTTGATCTTTACGCCCTGGAGGCGATAGACCTGCTGGATCTCATTGACGAGGTACTCGGCGACCGCCATCTCGCTCTTGACCGCGAGGATCTCATGAGGGCTGAGCGGACCATCAGAGAGGGCGTCGCCCGCCTTGACGTGGTCACCGACTCGGACGACGACCTGCTGGCCCTTGATGAGGTGCTTCTCCTCCTGTGGCTCAGCGGGGTCATCTGAGACGATGGTGACGACGCGCTTGGGGTTCTCCCCCTCGATGCTGTCAACGCGACCATCGATCTTGGCGAGGACGGCGCTCTTGTCCTTCGCGCGGGCCTCAAAGAGCTCCGCGACGCGTGGCAGACCACCGGTGATGTCCTTCGTCTTAGCGGCCTCGATGTCGATCTTCGCCAGAGGCTGACCAGCGCCGATCAGGCCACCGTCTTGCACCTCAAGCTTCGCGTCAACAGGGAGGTCATATGAAGCCTTACGCTCTGTGCCGTCCGCGCCGATGATGGTCAGCACCTCGCCAGGGGTGACGACCCAAGAGCCGTCAACCTCAATGAAGCGCGCCTCACAGACGTCTACGCGAGGAGCGACCGCCGCGCGATCGACCGCCTTACGCTTTGACTTCGCGCGAGACTTCGCGGCGCGAGCGGCCGCGCGACTGCTACGGACAGGCGCAGCGATGCGACGCACGATCGTCCCGCTGCCCTCTTTCTCCTCACGGAGCGTGCCCTCATCGAGGCTGATGTTGCGGAAGACCACGACCCCCTCGACCTCTGAGAAGATCGAGTTCGAGAAGGGGTCCCAGTGGGTGAGCTGGAGCCCAGGACGGACGTCCGCGCCCTCCTTGACGTCGAGCACATAGCCCTCACCAAGTGAGTGGTTCTCCTTCTCTCCCCCATGCTCATCCTCGATGAGGAGGCGACCGCTACGGTTGATCACGAGCTCAAAGGACTGCTTACTGAAGTGAGGCGCCTCACTCTTGTCCCACTCGACGACCACCTGTGAGCCCTGTCGGTTCGTGACAGGAGCGGTGGTGGGCTGGATCAGCTTCGCGCCTACAAGGCGCACACGGCCCGCGGTGCGGCTGTTGATGCTGTTCTTACGCGCCTGCTGTGAGGCCGCGCCACCGATGTGGAAGGTACGCATCGTGAGCTGGGTGCCCGGCTCACCGATCGACTGAGCGGCGATGACCCCCACCGCCTCACCGAGGTTGACGAGGCGACCTCGCGCGAGGTCACGACCATAGCAGAGCGCGCAGAGACCACGGCGCGTCTCACAGGTGAGCGGGGTGCGAATATAGACATACTGGACGTCATGGTCGTCGATGAGCTTCATCTCATCCTCACCGATGAGCGTCCCTGCGCTGAGGAGGACCTCTCCAGCGCTGTAGACGTCCTCACCGAGCACACGGCCGAGCGCGAGGTCGCTGAGCTTCTCCTTGACCTCGTTCCCATCGACGAGCGCCCTGAGCTCCATTGGGTTCTGGGCGCTACAGGCGTACTCGGTGATGATCGCGTCCTGCGCGACGTCCACGAGGCGACGGGTCAGGTACCCTGAGTTCGCGGTCTTGAGCGCGGTGTCAGCGAGCCCCTTACGCGCGCCGTGCGCTGAGATGAAGTACTCTAGGACCGACAGCCCCTCACGGAAGTTCGCGGTGATCGGTGTCTCGATGATCTCACCAGAGGGCTTCGCCATCAAGCCACGCATACCCGCGAGCTGGCGGATCTGAGCGGGGCCACCACGCGCGCCTGAGTCAGACATGATGAAGACCGAGTTGAAGCTCGGGCCAACGACAGACTCCCCAGCCTCATTACTGAAGGTCTCCTTAGAGATCCCGTCGACCATCGACTTCGCGACCTCCTCAGTGATCTGGGTCCACTTGTCGATGACCTTATTATAGCGCTCTTTCTGAGAAATCGTCCCCTCTGCAGCCTGAGTCTGGAAGCTCGCGATCTCAGCGTAACCTGCCTCGACGAGCTCACGCTTCTTGTCTGAGACGTTGAGGTCGGCGAGCGCGATCGAGAGCCCTGCGCGGGTCGCCTGTGCGTACCCGAGGTCCTTGATCGCGTCCGCGAGCAGGACGGTCTGCTTCGAGGTACAACGGCGGTAGGCGATGTCGACGAGCTGCGCGAGCTCCTTCTTACCCATCGGGCGGTTCACCAGCTCAAACTCTAGCTCTGGAGGCAGGATCTCTGACATCAGCAGGCGACCGACGGTCGTGTCGACCATCTCACCATTGATCCTACAGCGGACCTTCGCCTGCAGGTGAACGACGCCGGCTGTGAGCGCCGCCCTCGCCTCAGACGCAGAGGCGAAGACGCGACCCTCACCCAGCGCAAAGGGACGCTCACGGGTCATGTAGTAGCAACCCAAGACGATGTCCTGTGATGGGACGATGATCGGCTTGCCGTTGGCGGGGCTGAGGATGTTGTTGCTGCTCATCATGAGCACGCGCGCCTCGATCTGCGCCTCTACGGAGAGGGGCAGGTGGACCGCCATCTGGTCCCCGTCGAAGTCCGCGTTAAACGCGGTACAGACGAGCGGGTGGAGCTGGATCGCCTTACCCTCGATGAGCTTAGGCTCAAAGGCCTGGATACCCAAGCGGTGGAGTGTTGGCGCGCGGTTGAGCATGACGGGGTGCTCTTGGATCACCTCGTCGAGGATATCCCACACGAGCTCATGCTTCTCATCGACCATCTTCTTCGCGGCCTTAACGGTCCGCGCATGCCCGTAGTCCTTGTAGAGCTTGTTGACGATGAAGGGCTTAAAGAGCTCAAGCGCCATCTTCTTCGGGAGCCCACACTGATGCAGTCGGAGCTCAGGGCCGACCACGATGACTGAGCGACCTGAGTAGTCGACGCGCTTACCGAGGAGGTTTTGGCGGAAGCGACCTTGCTTACCCTTGATCATCGCGCTGAGCGACTTGAAGGGGCGCTTGTTGTTGCCCGTGATCGGCTTCTGACGACGGCCGTTGTCAAAGAGCGCGTCCACAGCCTCCTGCACCATCCGCTTCTCGTTGTTTTGGATGATCTGTGGCGAGAACAGCTCCTCTGTTAAGCGACGGAGGCGGTTGTTACGGGTGATGACGCGTCGGTAGAGGTCGTTTAGGTCACTCGTCGCAAAGCGACCTCCCTCAAGCGGGACAAGCGGGCGGAGCTCAGGTGGGAGCACCGGGATCGCCTCGAGGATCATCCACTCAGGCTTGTTGCCCATCCACTCTTTGAGGGCGCTCGGGCTACTGACGTCCGCGGTGACGCTCTCGCTGTTACGGATCGCGTCGACGACCTTGAGGCGCTTAATGAACTTCTTTTTACGAGAGTCGCTGGCGTTGAGCATCTCAACGCGCAGGAACTCTGAGATCACGGAGAGCAGGAACCACTCACGAGACTGCTTGTGCTCAGGCAAGAGGCTGAGCTCGTTGTCCTTACCGAAGTAGCTCATACGTAGCTCATTCAAGAGGTCCTCTTGTGAGCGCATCGTCCCGTCAAGCTTATGTGACTCGAAGGCCTTGAGCTTCTCGAGGGTCTTCACCCAGCGCACCATGTCAACGAGGCGGTCCGCTTCTTTACGGAGGCGTAGGTTCGAGGAGACCTCGCTCGAGTGGCGGATCGAGTAGCTGAGGCGGTCAAGGCCACTGATCGAGAGGCTCTCGAGGCGAGCGAGGAACTGCTCAAAGCTCTCAGAGAGGGGCTTCGCGTCAAAGGCCGCCTGCGCGGTGAAGCTCCGCCCATGAATCTCAGCGCTCTCCTTGAGCTCGATATACTCACGGTAGCTGATGCGGTCGCCCACCTGGTGGTCAACGCTGAATGGGCTCGACTTCGGGAGCTCCTTGATGATGTAGCTGTCGCTTTCTCCATCGATAAAGGCGCGCTTTGAGATGCTCGCATACTGGTCACGGTTGATCACCTGACCGTTCGCTACGCCAAAGGCGTCACAGAGGTCTTTAGACAGGTTGTGGAGCAGGAATCGGTCTTGGTCACCATCACGGAGCGCGGTGGGGAGCGCGCAGAATAGTGGGCTGTGCTCAGCGCTCACCTCGACGCCCTTGAAGGCGGCGCAGAGCTTCAGGTAGTCCTCCTCAGACCACACGTCACCACGCTTAGGGTAGCTCAGCTCAGCGGGGATGTGCTCACGGAAGAGCTCGAGCGCCTCGTCTACCTCGTCAAAGAAGTAGGCGGTCGTCTCACCAAAGGCCTCGTCGAGGATCAGGCGAGCCTCGCTAGGGATGCGCCCAACTACGCTCTTGGTCCGGTCTCCCATCAGCTTCTTGTAGAGATCGAAGAGGTCTAGGGTCTGGAGGCGCTTCTTGATCGCCTCTGCGCCCATCTCGGCCTCGAAGAAGATGACCTCATCTTGCTTGTCACGCAGGTAGTGGCTGAACTGAGCCGCCTTGAGGAGGGTCTGGACCGGCTCAAGCCAAGAGGAGCCGATCATCCCGCGCTCGATGAGGCGGTTCGTCTGAGCGATAAAGACCTCATCGAGCTCCTCGAAGAGCTTAATAAAGTACTCGTTCATCTCGATATAGTCACTCGCGCGGTACTCCCAAGCGTCCTCTTGGAAGAGCTCCTCCATTCGGTCGACTGAGCCTTGGAGACGGTTGACTACGGTGACGAGGCTGTTGTTGACGCCCTGAGACTCGAGCACAAAGAAATCAACCGTGATCTCCTTACCGCTCTTCTCTTCATCCCGGATCAGCGCGAGGAGGTTCACGCGCTGGGTGGTGCGAAGGTACTGTGAGCCCTTGCTCCAGTTCTCGATCATGAGCGTCTTGCGTCCGCCCTGCTCGAGGGCGTCTTGGCAGAGGAGGTGCGCCTCTTTACCGAGGAATTTCTCGGTGTCAATGCGGTTGTCTCCGCTCAAGCTGAAGCTGAAGGCCTGCTCAAAGGTCTCGTTGCTGTTGATCACGTTACCTGAGACGCCGCTCTTAGTGACCTTGTATTTAGCGGTGAAGCAGGGGAAGCGAGACAGCTGGCCCTCAATCTTTGCGGAGAGCTGGTCGGCGACCTTCTTCTCGACGTTCTTACCTGAGCTCTGGGCTGACTCGACGAGCGCGACTGCCTGGCCACGAGCGATGAGGTCACCGTCCTCAACGTTGAGGATGGAGCCCTTGGGGAGCTCGACGACCTCGAGGAGCTTATTCATCTTCGGCTTGACGCGGTACTCACCGTCGACGCTCTCAAAGCTGATGTCATAGATCTCAATCTTTGGGACGTCGCTCTTGCGCTTCCCCTTACCCTTGCGGACGGAGGCGACGCGCGCGCCCTTCCCCGTCCCGTCGAGGGTGCGGTCATCATCCTCCATGTTCTTATAGACCGCGTAGCCGTCACAGGTCGCGAGGATAGGCTTCTGGAAAGGAGGCCAGTTCCACTCGGTGATCGGCTCGCTGTGACGCACCTCTGAGCCGTCACGACGGCAGAGGGTGTCACCATACTTGATGGTGTATTTCTCTTCGCTCACCCCATCGGGGGTGCGGATCGTGACGGTCGCGTCGCTTGAGACAACGATACGGGACTGGGTGCCACTGAAGCTGTTGCTCTGTGCGCGGAGCTCAAAGGTTTTCTTTGCTTCGTCAAAGACGCGGTGCGTCTCTGGCGCCTCATGGATCTCGATCGACTCAACCTTACTGAAGTCGATGCTACCATCATTGAGGCTGACGACGACGTCACGCGTGAGCTCATTGAGCGCGTACGAGAAGATCTCACGGAGCTCATCGGTGTCGTTGACGTTGATGTCTAGCCCTTGGAGATAGAGATAGTACACCTCTTGGTGATCCCCGACCCACTGGTCGTTGATCGGGATCACGACCGCGCTCGCGGCGCCAGAGTCAGCGCTCGTGACGCCCTTCTCCGCTTCTGTCACGAGGCTACGGAGGCGAGCCTGCTCTTGCTCAGCGGCGGACACGAAGTCACCCGCGACCGTGTAGTATATGTCGCGCTCTCCGGTCTCATCCTTCACCTTACGACGGGTGATCACGGAGACCGTGTTGAGTGGCATAAACTTACGAGAGAACTTAGCGACAGACTCACGGAGGTCCTTGCTACCTTGGCTTTGACCGCTGAGTAACTCGGTGAGGGCGCGCGCCTCAGCGCTACGGTACTTCACGGTGAGCTTCTGGTGGAGCGCGCTGTCGATACGAGCGGAGAACGCCTCGTCGAGGTCCTCACCATAGATATGGGTCAGCGCGGTCTTGAAGAGCTCAGTGAGGTTTTGGAGCCCCTTCTCTGGGGTCTTACCGAGGGCCTTCTTGAAGCCTTGCGCGAAGACCGCGACGCCAGAGGCGATCCCATCGTCATCAACGTGATACGAGATCGGGAGGAGGTTGAGCCCATCAAGGGTGACAGGCTCACCCTTCGCCTCTGTGTGAAGCTTGAGGAGCTGCTGTAGGTCATCTAGGTGGCGGTCGATCGTCTTGAGGTCATCACCCGCGACGGTGTCGAAGTTAAAGGTCGCCGCTCCGCTCTCGTCGAGCTGGGTCGGGTCAAGCTCCCACGTGACGACCGCGCCACGGTCACGGAAGCGGTCATCCTCAGTCGCGAGGTGAACGTTCTCGAGCCACGCCTTGAGCCCTGTGCGGTCTCCTGCGGTTCGGCTGTAGAAGCGGTCCTCTTTGGTCTTCTCGAGCTGAACACGGAGCGGTTGGCTCGCTTGGCTACCGCCGAGCTGATCGAGCTCGTGTCGGGCGATCTCAACCGCGCGCTTGATCAGCCCGAAGTTCTCGTAAATGTAGTGAACATAGACGATAGAGACCTGATTATACTGGATGTGGATGTGATCATACTCCTCGTTGGTGAGGATCTGCCCCACCTCAGGGATGATCACGTATGAGTTGCCCTCTTGGAGCTCCTCACCTGACAGCCGATAGTAGCTCTCAAAGATCTTGTTAAACTCATCGTGGCTCAGCGCGCTGTGGAACTCATCGAGCGCCTCCTCTTCGAGGCGGGTGATGATGTTGGCTTCACAGTAGAGCACGAGGTCGACATCCTTAAGGGTGATGTCGAGCAGGCTACCGATGCGACTAGGGAGGCTCTTGAGGAACCAGATGTGCGCTACAGGAGCGGCGAGGTCAATGTGGCCCATACGCTGGCGACGGACCTTAGAGGTGGTCACCTCGACCTTGCACTTCTCACAGATCTGGTTCTTATGCTTGGCGTTCCGATACTTTTTGCAGAGGCACTCGAAGTCCTTAACGGGCCCGAAGATCTGGGCACAGAAGATCCCATCCTTCTCAGGCTTGAAGGTGCGATAGTTAATCGTCTCAGGCTTAGTGACCTCGCCCCAAGACCAGCCCCCATCATGCGCAGATTGACGGATCTTGTCTGGGTTCGCCAGAGAGATCCGGATCGCGCTAAAGTTACTAGGGCTGCTCTGTTGGTCTGCAAAGATATCGAAAATTGGGTTCATGCCAACTCCATCACGCCGTCAGTGGTAGATGACCTGTTCATCGGGCTTTGTTTCGCTTAATCAACTACGGAGCGGGGGTCATCCCACCCCGTCGCGTGCGTATTGGGCATAGCTCGCCCAAACCCAGATAAAGGGCGCACCGAGGATACAGTAAGGTGTTGCGTTATACCCAAATCTCTGGAGAACGCAACTAATTTTTAGCGGGCTGATCGACCCCGACCTCGAGCCCACGCCTCATGTAGGCTGACGAGGAGGGCCACCCCATAGCCTGTACCTCGCCCCCCTTGGAAGGCGGGCCCCGCGATATCGACATGGAGCCACCCCCCTTGGTAGTCCTCTCCGCTGGCGCCCACGAGGTGTTGCTCGATAAAGTGTCCGGCGCAGGAGCTCTGAGCGTTCATGCGATCTTTCACGGAGTTGCGCATGTCTGCGACCTCGCTCTTAAACTCGGAGTTGAGGAGCTCAGGGCAGTAAGGCAGCGGATGAACGAGGTCACCGCTCTGTAGCCCGACCTCGACCGCGAGCTCCTCGAGCTCAGCTTGGTTGCTGAGGATCGCGGCGTGCTGGCGACCGGTAGACACGAGCTGGGCGCCTGTGAGCGTCGCCATGTCAACGATCAGCGAAGGGCGGAGGTGTCGGCAAGCGTACGCGACCCCATCGGCGAGGATCAGCCGGCCCTCAGCGTCGGTGTTGTTCACCTCGACCGTCTTACCGGAGTACATGGTTAAGACGTCATCGTTGCGGAAGGCGTCAGGGCCGATCGCGTTCTCCGCGAGGCAGAGGATCGCGGTCAGGTCCTCATGGAGACCACAGCGCGCGGCGGCCTCAAAGGCGCCGAGTACGCCAGCTGAGCCCCCCATGTCCATCTTCATCCCGCTCATCCCCGCTTTAGGCTTGAGGGCGAGCCCGCCTGTGTCATAGAGGACGCCCTTCCCCACCCACACCGCTTGTGGGGCGTCGGGGGCGCTCTGGGGTCCACGTAAGACGACGAGCGCAGGAGGGTGCGTCGCCGCCTTGCCAACCGCCCAGAGGCCTCCGAGCCCCATCTGCATCACCTCTTCCCCCTCAAAGACGTCAATCTCGACGTCATAGCGGGCGGCGATGTCTCGCGCCGCCTCGACCATCTGAGGTACATTCAGCTGTTCAGGGGGCGTGTCGACCCAGGCCGCGGCGCGCTGAGCGCCCAGCGCAAGCGCCTCGAGCCGCTCCCAGTCGAGCTCTGCCCTCGCCTCCTCATCTTCGAGCCACACGCTGAGGTCGACGACCGACTGAGTCGCGCCCGACTTAAAGGTGAGGGTGGGGAAGGCGCGAGCGGCCGCGACCATAAGAGGCGCCGCGTGCTCGGCGACGTTGGGGCAGAGGACCACAATCGAGCGCCCCTTGCTCGGGGTCGCTCCGCTGATCAGCTTAGAGGCCGCGTCAGCGCGGGCAGGGCTGTTCATCCGTGAGGCTCTTGTAGGGAGCGCTCCGAAGAAGACCCGCTGGCTAATGCTCCCCTCGCGCTTCGGGTGGCTGACCTGAAGGTAGGTCTCAGCCTTACCTCCCTTCTCAGCAGACTCTATCGACTCTAGGGGAGCGTGAAGCCCTTGGGCTACGCCCCCTTTGAAGGCCACGTCCCCCTGCGCCTCAACGAAGGTCTCGAGGCGCTCCTTGGGGCCAATCAAAAGGACATGGTCGTAGCCACCGAGGTCACTAGGGAGCTCGGTGAGGTGGATGGTCTTTGTGTTCTTCATCACGCCTCTCATCGCTTGAGGTTTAGGGGGCACGCGCCTTCAATAGCGCGCTGCGCCCTTTACCCCTAGCACACTCGAGGCGAGCGAGCGAGCGTCAGCGGGCGTTATCTCGGATGAGGTCGAGGACCGTGAGCGCCTCACCTTGCGCGACCTGACTTAAGAGCGGGGCGCTCATGAGACGGATCTGCTCTGAGGCCATCTGGGCGGTCTCAACCGCCATGTCCGCGTCTTGGATCCTGCTCCGAACCATCATCAGGTCGAGGGCCTTTTGGTTCAGGTTCTCGATGCGGTGCACCGCGCGCTGGCTGAGAGCGCTGATCTTGGTCATCGACTCCCCGAGCTGCTCGATCGCGACGTCAATGGTGTCGATCGCCTCATTGATCTGTCGTTGGGTGAGGAGCCCTGTGCTGGCGATCGAGTGTTGTGCGCTCTTGCCGAGGAGCCCTTGACCGAGGCTAAACTCTTCCCCGAGCTGAGAGTTAATCAGCTCATCGGGCCCCTGGAACATCATTCGACCCATCAGGTTGTCTACCTCTTCAGAGGAGTACTCGAGGTCGATATTCTCCTTCGACTGAAGAGAGATCCCGCCTGAGAAGGTGTAGAACAGCTTGCGCCCAACAGGGATCGTGATCTGGTCACCAGTCGCCAGATAGGCGCCTTCCCCAAGGTCTTTGAAGGTGACATACACCCCCTCCTCAAGGGCGATTTCTTGATCTAAATCTGAGCGATTGATCGTGAAGGAGCCCGCCCCCCCTTCGTCTAAAAACGACTCGGTGAGGCCATCTTCGCGCACCCAGCTGATCGTCACGGTGTCATCGCCACCGGTCCCGCCAGAGATGGCCGGGTCGGAGATGTCTCCGCCTTGGACGACGGTGAGGATATAGTCGGTCGGGTAGAGCGTCTCCGTGTACAGCCCAGAAGACTCAACGCCACCAAGATAGGAGCGGGTTTTGACATGGATTTGGTCCCCGGTCTTAAAGTCACCTGTCGCGTTCAGCAGGAGGGTACCCATGGAGTCTGAGCCTGAATAGGAGAGCTCAGAGTTGAGCGTGTACTCTGTAGGCTCGAAGTTGTGGTTATAGGTGATCGAATACGTGTCGCCTTCATACCATGTTGGTGGCCTTGTCGTGAAGGTCCACTCTGTGCCTACCGCGAGGTCTTGAGGTTGAGCGGTCACCTTCAGCTCATCCCCAGCGTGGACCATCGCCTCAAGCGTCGCGAAGAATTTATCTCCTTTTTTGAGGTTAAGAGGGGTCGCATTTAATGAGAACTGATCGCCGTCAGTGAGCGGGTTTGAGGCGACGGAGGAGGATCTAAATGTACCCTTTACCCCGTAGCGGAGGTCAAGCTCTTGCTCGATCTTATCTTGAACATCTAAGATCGTGAAGTCATCGCTCGTGCCATCCTCAAAGTCCCAATGAACTTTGAGGTCATAGTCCTCGACGACCACCTCCTCAATGAACCTGATCTTAACCGCGGAGACCGTCTCATCTGAGGCGTCGAGGTCGATTTGATCATCAATCGCTGAGAGGTCATAGTTGATCGTCACAGAGGAGCCGTTGATCGTGAAGGTGTTGCTCCCGTCAATCCCTGAGCTGTCCGTGAGCGCTGTGTTCGCTATGACGTCTCCATTGCTCCCTGTCGAGAGGTGCGCGACCCCATCTTTAAAGAACAGGTAAAAGTCTTGGGTGCTCGCGTAGTCGCCCCCCGACACATAGCTCCCTGTGACCGAGGTGATGTCTGACGTGCTCAGCCCTCCGCCAACTGTAAAGCTCTGAGGGGTCTCCACGTCTAGGAGCGTGTACGTGACCTGCCCGCCCTGAAGTACATCATGGCTGAAGGGCGTAACGGTGGTGGTGCCCTCCAAGGTCGCGGTCATGTCTCCGATCTTGCCACGACTATAGGAGTCATGTGAGTTCGTGCTTGAGGTCCGCTGTAGGTAGTTGGTCGCCCCATCTGACGTCGCGGTGATGCTGCTCACCCTGTTGTTCGTGTAGGAGGTAAAGTTGATCTTAAGGCCGTCAGGGAGGATGAGCCCCCCGTCTCCAGAGTGGAAGCTCGCGTCTGCGTTTGAGAGAAAAACCTCCCCTGTGTCTTGATCATAATACTTAAACTGAGCGAGATCATCACCAAAGGTGTCTCCCCCCTCTGTGATCTCTACAACCACTCGGCGGTTCTCTCCTGCATACTCGTTAATCGAGAAGGCACCGCTGCTTCTGTGACCTCCAAGAAACCGAATATAACGACTCTGGCCGGTGATCTTAGGGGGGGCCATTTTGAGCTGGAGTCCCTCGAAGTCGCCTGTGGGACCTAAGAGCTTAAAGTACTCACTGTTGACCTCACTGATCGTGTCGACATAGCTTCCGTTCGCGTACAAGTTCGCTGATGGGCCATCTCCAGACTCAGGTGTAAAGACCCCATCACTCGTGAAGTGGACGAGGTACTCACGGATGTCAGGCCCCACATAATATTGCGTTTTGAGATCAGGGTCGA
>Ga0181594_10000667_pt1 | contig 31837 bp, 18 predicted proteins | sample 071ome_18_FD_145603 | JGI IMG/M metagenome (GOLD analysis project Ga0181594, IMG submission 145603) | Coastal salt marsh microbial communities from the Groves Creek Marsh, Skidaway Island, Georgia - 071413BT metaG (spades assembly) | ecosystem: Environmental > Aquatic > Marine > Intertidal zone... | reverse complement strand
CATCAATTCGCTCGCACTGACGCTATGACGCTCATGCCAGACCTCGAGCGACGTGGGTATCAGAGGCAGCTCGATCTGGCCTTCATCGTCCGTCTGCAACGCCAGATCCGTTGGCTTGGCAATAAAGAGATAGCCCAACATATCGTCATGAATGTTACAGCCGAGGACCACCACCCCAGACTTAGGAAACTCTACAGGCGCCTTAGGAGTATCGGCATACAGACGTATTTCGAAGGGTTTCGGCTCTGAGAAGGAGTAAACATGATGGCGAATGTTGTCGCTGTTCGGAAACGCCACCAGATCACCTGCGTTAAGCGTCAGTACGTGTGGCACAAACGCCCGATGTATCTGATCCATCACGCGAGTTTGCACTGGACCTGTCGAGGCTACCGCGCCCGGCACCACCACCACAGCATCGACCAAGGGTAAGCCTTCTGGCGATACAACCTGCACGATCACCTTGGGCGTCGTACTGGTGTGGCTTTGCACAGCCCACCCCAGTGAACTGACGATCCACCAACAAAGAATGATCCAGAGTCGTATCAATGCATAAATCCCATGTGTCCTATCCCTAATCGTCTGCTTTGCCGTTTCATGATTATTTGCCTTAACGTCCAGACGCTAACTTCCGGCCGAGTACAAGGGGTCGACCGGGGTCTCATATAACGTTAGTCAATAAGGCCAGATGCCGCAAAGTTTGGCCGTATTCTGACCCATGCCGTCTCAGCACTCGGCGATCCGGAACACGCCAAGCTCCGACAACGGAGCACGCCAAGCCCGGGCAACAGCAAACATCAGGCTCACATTAAATACGGCACATCAGACAGATCGGATTAAGCGCAGGTACATTAGCCCTGTGGTGACGGCGTCACCCAATGCGGTGTGACGATCAATCACTGGGATATCGAGATCACGGGCCAGCCCTTCAAAGGTCATGTCGGGCTGGAGTTCGGGATGCAGGCGTTGCTTCTGGCGCCGGTACATTTCGGACACCTCAATGAAACGGTTAGGCAAAGAGAAGCCATACAGTGCTTCGATGTAACGATTGAGGATGGCGCGGTCAAACTCAATGTAAAAGCCAACAATCGGACGCGATCCAACAAAATCCAAAAAACGTTCAATGGCTTCGGCACTGGACACACCATCGCGCCGGTCCTCGTGACGCAGGAAATGTACCCGTACGGCGTCGGGATGCGTTGTCACAGAAGAGCAGATTGTCAGGTCCAGCGCCTGAGACAACTGCAGGCAATTGCCACGTATCACAACCGCAGCAATGCTGAGCAGTTCGCCGCGGTGTTTATCAAACTCACTGGTCTCACAATCCACCACCACGACTTCATCGGCCATCGCAGAAGCGACATGACCGAACACACCGCCCTCGCTATGAAAGTCGGCAAGGTGGCGCCAGCGCGCCGGAATCGAGCTTCGCTGCCAGCGCCACCGTCGCCAACGCGCTGCAAGAGCCTCCCAGATCATAGTGTTTCCAAATGATAGTGCTGCATCAGCCACTGTCGGAATTTCTTCACCCGGTGTAGTGCGTGGCGCAGTAACGACCGCTCAGCCCCGCGCAAGGCACCGACATCCAGCTGCTGATTCAGTCCCGCCTCAGCCTCGTCCTCCTGACGTAACTGATGACGCAGCCGCAAACGCAGAAAGAGCAAAAATGCATCCTTCAGCCCCTGCGCCATAGAAGCACTGAGCACTTCCCGCTGTGCCAACGCATCAATACGTTCCAGCGTATTCGTTGCCTGAATGCCATGCTCGAAGGCCAGTGAGCGTACCCCGTGTACCAGAGGGAAGATGGCGCCCTTTTTGATATCGAGCGTGCCATGATCTTCGCGAATGTTTCCCAGCAGGGTCAGCGGCGACGCAAACTGCAACGCCGGCCGGGCGAACCAGCTGGCCGTAATGCTGGCCTCCTGTGAGGCCGCCTGCCACGTAGGCTGCAGTTGCGTAAATAGTGCGCTGTTGCCCGCCACGGGATAGGCATCAATGAACATCGCCAGGTTCATCATGGCCTCTGGCGTCGTCGCCGCCATCCAGTGCTGTATCCGGTGCTGCCACTGACCCACATCGCGGCACCAATCGGCATTAATCAACATCACCCCGCCCGGACAGGGAGGGTAGCCAAAGGCCAAAAGCATCTTGTGAAGTTGTTGAAGTGGCTGCGCTAATGGCGCACGCAAGGATTCGTGCCTCAGAATCAGCGCATTGTCCTGGTCGGTTTTAAGTAGTTGCTCACCGCGTCCTTCACTGCCCAGTACCAACATGCAAACGTCAGGCTGATATTGAGCGGGAATGATCATCTCAAAGGCTTTGGCCATGAGGCGGCGGTTCAGCGTGGTAATCAGCGACGCCATGGCCTGGGTGTTGACGCCCTGGCGGCTGAGATTACGGATCAGCGTTGGAATGCGCCCCGCCGCCACTTGCAGATCGTCAAGCGAGCGGGCCTGCTCAATACGCATGGCCACAATGTGCGAATGGGTTGAAAACGTACTTAATAAATCACGCAACTCCAACAGGCCAACAATCTTGCCGTGTTCAGTGACGACTAAGCGTTCAATCTGGTGTTCTGTCATGCGTAACAGGGCCGCAAACAGATACTCGCCAGTGTCGATACTGATGAGATTGGTCGTGGCAATGTCACCCAGACAGGTTTCTCGCGCCTGCCCTTCCAGCACAATGGTGCGTAGCAGGTCCGTCCCGGTGACGATGCCTATGTCCGTCGCTGAGCTTATATCAGAGCCCGCCCCTGACCCATTTTCCAGTGCACGGTCATGATTCAATAATTCAGAGGATTCCGTGCCCCATGTCCTCATACACCAGGTCTTCATACCCGATACCAGAACGGCATCGTCCTTGTCCTGTTGCATCCGCTGGGCGGCCTCCAACGCTGATGCGTTGGCGGCCATCATCAATGGCTGGCGATATACCGAGGCATCAACGCGCGACAGAATAAACTCGGAAACATCGCCCGTGCGCTGTTCAACCAACGAGTGACGACCGCCCAGATCACTGTTGAAATAACGGGCAAAATCCTTGGATTGCGCCATTAACTCAATAAAGTCATCGCTTTTCAGGCGATAACACAGGGTTTCTTCCAGAGCGATAAAACGATGGCGGACGTGCGATTCCAGCAATGCCCTGACATCAAAGACGTCTTCCGATCCATACTGAGTGAACACCTGGCCATCACGTCCCTGCTCTTCAACCACCCCTTTGTACACAATAAACAAACCCGGACTGACCGCTCCGAACTCCAGCAATACCGCCCCTTTTTCAAAAAACAGAAGATCCAGTCGGCGCTGCAGCCACTGACGCTGGGATTCCGTAAGAAAACTGAACGGAGGCTGGGTAAGGCTGATCTGTATACTCACAACGACTCCTGATCTTCAACATTCCTCGCTCAAGCGGGGAACGCTACTAACGCAAAACGAAATCGGTAATCAAAAAAGTGACACGTACTCCACCACCAGCGTACGCCGTTCGATCGAACGAGTCATCGCGACCAAAGTCTGGGGATTGCACGCTGTACGCTGGTTCTGATACAAAAACATTGATAATGATGTTTCGTGATCGATGATCAGACCGTTTTACTTTAAAAATTAGAGATACTCTCAACATCAGACATACTCTCAAAATTAGAGATATTCCTAATATTCGGGATACGCTGAAAATTCGAGAGACAGCCACACTGCTCTGCACATTCGCCACAACCACAGTGACAACAACAAAAAGAAGAGAGCCAGCATGATCTCAACCTGGCAACTGTTATTCATTTCATTGGGCTACATTGCCCTGCTGTTTGCCGTGGCCTGGTACGGTGACCGACGCGCCGCTCTGGGCAAACCACTGCACAATCGAGGTCTGATTTACAGTCTGTCATTAGCCGTCTACTGCACGTCCTGGACCTTCTATGGCGCCGTTGGTCAGGCCGCCGCCAGCGGTTGGTTATTTCTGGCAATTTACGCAGGGCCCATTTTATTTCTGGTGTTTTTCTGGCCCATGCTGGAACGCATCATTCGCATAACCAAAGAAAAACGCCTTACCTCCATCGCCGACTTCATTGGTACGCGCTACGGTAAAGATCACAGTCTCGCGGTACTGGTTACCTTAGTCGCCATGTTGGGGGTTATCCCCTACATTGCACTGCAGCTGAAAGCGATTGCCACCACCTACGAATTGCTGACGCTGCCATTGGGCACACCGCCGACCATTCCGGAATTGATCTGGGAGGATACTGCCTTCTATGTTTCCCTGTTGATGGTCCTGTTCGTTATTGTGTTCGGTACTCGCGATATCGACGCCAGTGAGCAACACCCTGGCATGACACTGGCCATTGCCTTTGAATCCGTGGTGAAGCTCGTTGCCTTTGTAGCAGTCGGCCTGTGGGCTATCACTCAGCTTTACGACTCTCCCGGGGATGTTGTCCGTATGGCGCGCGAGGTTGAACCTGAACATCCACTGTTCAGCAGTCAATTCGTGTCGGTGTCTTTTTTATTGCAAACCCTGTTGGCTGGCTTCGCCATTCTCTGTCTGCCGCGCCAATTTCAGGTGGCCGTTATTGAGAATGAATCCACCGATCACATTCACTCCGCCCGCTGGATTTTCCCGCTCTACCTTGGCCTGATGATGTTGTTCGTCGCGCCTCTGGCGCTGTCAGGTCATATGTTTATGCGCGATCTGGGCTTTGCTCCGGATACCTATGTCGTCAGCCTGCCTATCAGCATGGGAGAAAACGCATTGGCCATGCTGGCGTTTATCGGTGGTGCCAGTGCTGCGACCGGGATGATCATCGTTGCCACCATTGCGGTCAGCACCATGGTATCCAACGAGTTGGTATTGCCGTTAATCTTTCGACGCCAACAGCGCGAAGGACAGCCACCTGCGGGGGTGATTCGTCTGGTTCTGACGGTACGCCGCCTGGTCATTGCCGTGCTATTGGCCAGTGCTTACCTGTTCTATCGTCTGGCCGGAGAGCTTGAGTCACTGGCCGCCATCGGCTTACTGTCCTTTGCCGCCATTGCCCAATTTGCACCGGCACTGTTTGGTGGTTTGCTCTGGCAAGGTGCCAACCGTCAGGGGGCCATCGCCGGCATACTTGGCGGTACCTTCGTCTGGTTTCAGCAGCTGTTCTGGCCGGTACTGAATGAGCAATGGATCAGCCACTCCACCAGCCTCACCGCGCAAGCCATGCTGAGCTTTAACCTCGATGAATTCAGCGTCACCGTAATCATCAGTTTATTGGTTAATTTAGCGCTATTTATTGTCTTTTCTCTGGTCTCGCAAGCCTCCGTGCGCGAGCGCATGCTGGCCAACGAATTTACCAGTGTTCGTGCTCAGCCGATCAAACGTCCCAAGGCCAATGTGGTCTGCAAAGTCGATGATGTGCGCGTGGTGCTTGAGCGTATTTTAGGACAGGAAAAATCCGAGGCATTTTTTCATCAGTACCAAGGCCAACATGGCTTGCAATACGACCACACCAATGCCTCTGATGAACTGCTGCACGATGCGGAAAAGCTACTCGCTTCGGTTGTGGGTTCATCGTCTGCCAAGCTGATTTTCTCTACCTTATTGGGCGGAGAACAGATTCAGTTGAAGGATCTGACCTTACTGGCCAGTGAAGCCTCGAACGCCTACGCCATGAGTCGCGAACAACTGCAGGCTGCGCTGGAAAACATTCATCAGGGCGTCAGTGTTATTGATAAAGACCTGAAACTGGTGGCCTGGAACCGACGCTATACCGAATTATTTGATTACCCTCAGGGGTTTATTCGTGTGGGGAAATCCATCGAAGAGGTCATCGCATACAATGCCATGCGAGGGTTCTGTGGTGACGGTGAAGTGACCGAACAGGTGAACCGCCGGATGCAATACATACGCACCGGGTCCGCCCATGAATTCGAACGCCAACTCCCCAATGGTGTGGTGGTCTCCATGCAAGGACACCCCATGCCGGACGGCGGTTTTGTCACCAGTTTTACCGACATTACCGTACACCGTCAGGCTGAACAGGCTTTAAAAGCCGCGAACATTACACTCGAACAACGGGTAGAAAAACGCTCACGCGAGTTAGACGAACTCACCAAAGAACTGATCGAAGCCAACCAGAGTAAAACGCGTTTTCTTGCGGCTACGGGCCACGATCTAATGCAACCATTGAATGCGGCTAAATTGTTCGCCTCGACCCTTGCCCAACACTCATTAACGTCCGATCAGCAAGGGTTATTGTCACACCTTGAAGGCGCACTCCATTCTGCCGAAGACGTGCTTACGCACTTGGTCGAAATCTCCAAACTCGACTCGGGGGCCATGGAACCGAAAATCCGCGCCGTCGAATTAGAGTCTGTTTTAAAACCACTGCGCGATGAATTTACCGCACTGGCCCAGCAAAAAAATCTGACATTGCGGGTACGCACCAGCGCCGCTTGGGTAATGACCGATGCACATTGGTGTCGACGTATCCTACAGAATTTTCTGAGTAACGCCGTACGTTATACCCAACAGGGTGGCGTTTTGTTGGGGGCTCGCCCCTACGGCGATGGCTTACGTATTGATGTCTGGGATACAGGTCCCGGCATTCCCGACGATAAGAAAGACGATATTTTCCGGGAGTTTCGTCGCTTACAGCAGCCGCAACAGGACACTCAAGGGTTAGGATTGGGCCTCGCCATCGTGGAGCGTATGGCAAGCCGAATGGATCATCGCGTTATGGTGACCTCACGGCTGCAGCACGGCACCTGTTTTTCCATCGTTGTGCCACGCACATCGGCACCGGAAAATGTACCGCCCAGTACCTCTGACAGCCTGCCAATGGAATCGAGCCATGGCAGCTTTGAGGGCTTAAAAGTGTTTTGCATCGACAACGATAAAGACGTACTGGCAGGAATGCAGGCATTGTTAAGCAGTTGGGGCTGCAACATCGTCGCGGTGGCCGATGAGCACAGCATTGATCAATTACCCTTTACCCCAGACATTCTACTGGCCGATTTTCAATTGGATGGCGATGTCACAGGGTTGGATGTGATCCGACGCATTCGCCGACAATACTCCCCAGCCGAGAAGGACATTCCGGCAATACTGATCACGGCCGATCCGCGCGAACAAGTGGCGGAGAAAGCCCAACAAGCGCAGGTACAATTTTTGAGTAAGCCGGTTCGCCCGGCCTCATTACGCGCTCTAATGCGCCGGGCGATTCGGCCTACTTAGTTGGCTGTGGTAGTTCGTTGTGTAAGTTCGCGGTGTTGGCCAGTTGGGTTGGCCAGTTGGGCTGGCTAGCCGAGCACTATTCATCTGCGATGACAGGGCTTGGCGCAAGATCGTTACGCTCAATATCCATGCTCTGTACGGCAATCACTGCCTGTGTACGGGTGCGTACGCCCAGTTTCCTGAAAATGGCTGTGACGTGCGCTTTAATGGTTGCTTCACTCACCTCAAGGTCATACGCAATCTGCTTGTTCAGCATGCCTTCGGACATCATGGTCAGTACCCGGAACTGCTGCGGTGTCAGGCTGGCCAGGCGTTCCGCCAGATCCAATGACACTGGGTCTGGCGAGTGACTGTGCTGTCGTGCTTGAGGTGGCAAGTAGATATCACCGTTCAGCACGCTACCAATGGCTCCGGAAATATCCTCCATAGACGAAGACTTAACAATATACCCCGCCGCCTCATGCACCACGGCCTGGCACATAATCGCAGGGTCTTCGCAGGCGGACACCACCACCACGGGGATCTCAGGGTAGTGCGAACGCAAAAATACCAAGCCAGAAAAACCGTGAGCCCCCGGCATATTGAGATCCAATAGAATCAGATCCGCATCCTGATGTGCTTCTACCTGAGTCTGTAACTGCGGTAATGACTCCGCCTGAACAATGTCAGCTTGCGGCACCAGTTGTTTCAGGGCTTGCTGTAAGGCGGTTCTGAATAAAGGGTGATCGTCTGCAATGACAATCTTGTGAGCCAGTGTCATGTGCTCTCCCACCGGAGTACGTCCGGTTGTTGTTATTGTTCATTCGTACAACCGACAATGCCGGGGAGACCCCGGCATGACTGGTAATCTTGATTATCGATTCAGACGTTCATCGATCAGCGTGTCGACAACGCCCGGATCGGCCAGGGTTGAAATATCACCCAACGCGTCATGCTCATTGGCGGCAATCTTTCTCAAGATGCGTCGCATAATCTTACCGGATCGGGTTTTTGGAAGTCCTGGGGTAATTTGTATCAGGTCTGGTGTCGCGACCGGGCCAATTTCGCTACGGACCCAGGCTCTCAGCTCTTTTACCAGAGCGTCGGAGGCACTCTCACCCGCATTCAAGGTGACATAAACGTATATCCCCTGACCTTTAATGTCGTGGGGATACCCCACCACGGCCGCTTCAGCGACTTTTTCGTGGGCCACCATGGCGCTTTCGATTTCCGCCGTTCCCATGCGATGTCCTGAGACATTGAGTACGTCGTCCACACGCCCGGTAATCCAGTAATAGCCGTCTGCATCCCGACGTGCACCATCACCGGTAAAGTACATGCCACGGAAGGTCGAGAAGTAGGTCTGCACAAAACGCTCGTGATCACCAAAGACTGATCGGGCCTGACCCGGCCAGCTATCGACCATCACCAGATTCCCCTCGGTCGCACCCTCAAGGATCATACCGGCACCATCGACTAAGGCGGGTTGTACGCCGAAAAATGGCCGTGTCGCCGAGCCGGGTTTCAGATCGGTAGCCCCCGGTAATGGCGTAATCATGATGCCGCCAGTTTCCGTCTGCCACCAAGTATCGACAATCGGGCAACGTTCATCGCCCACGGTTTTGTGGTACCAACTCCAGGCTTCTGGATTGATCGGTTCCCCCACCGAGCCCAACAAGCGTAACGAAGCTCGACTGGTGCCTTCGACTGGCTTAGAGCCTTCGGCCATCAGTGAACGGATGGCGGTCGGTGCGGTATAGAGAATATTGACCTGATGCTTGTCAACAATCTGTGCCATTCGTCGGCTGTCCGGGTAGTTGGGCACGCTTTCCATCATCACGGTAATGCCGCCATTCGCCAGCGGGCCGTATAACAGATACGTGTGTCCGGTAATCCAGCCGACGTCTGCGGTACACCAGTACACATCGCCATCGTGATAATCAAACACGTATTGATGCGTAATCGAGGCCCAGACCATGTAGCCACCGGTGGTGTGCAGCACCCCTTTCGGTTTCCCTGTTGAGCCTGAGGTATACAGAATAAATAACGGATCTTCTGCGTTCATTTCTTCCGCAGGGCAATGTGGCGAGGCCAGAGCAACCAGATCTTCGTACCAGACATCTCGGGCGGAATGCCAGGCAACATCGGCACCCGTACGCTTAACAACAATCACTTTCTCAAGCGAGCGGATACTCGGATGCGTCAGCGCTTCGTCGACGTTCGCTTTTAAGGCAATAGCTCGACCACCGCGAATGCCTTCATCGGCGGTAATCACAATCTTGGCGTTACTGTCTTCAATACGACCGGCCAGGGCGTCTGGTGAAAATCCACCAAAGACCACGGAGTGAATCGCACCGATACGGGCACAGGCCAGCATGGCCACCGCCGCTTCCGGGATCATCGGCATATAAATACACACGACATCGCCTTTACGAACACCCTGACTGCGCAGCGCATTACCGAACCGAGACACCTCTTCGTGCAACTCGCGATACGTGATGGTGCGATCTTCTTCGGGGTTATCGCCTTCCCAGATGATGGCCGTCTGATCAGCTCGCTGTTCCAGGTGGCGGTCAAGGCAATTCGCCGCCGCATTCAAGGTGCCATCTTCGAACCAACGGATATCGACGTTGTGATCATCAAACGACACATTCCGGACTTTGGTAAATGGGCGCATCCAGTCAATGCGCTGTTGAGCTTGCTCACGCCAGAAGCCGTCGGGGTTAACAACAGATTGCTGATACATTTCCAGATATTTATCGTTATTAATCCAGGCGGCGTTGGCTGTGTCAGTGGAAACCGGATAGATATTCTCGTCGCTCATGATGCACTCTCCTGAAAGCGGTCTCTGTACCCTACGTGGTTGACCTTTAGTGTCAGCAATCGTGCTGGTTGGCTGAATTAGACGATGGTCTACGCTCAGCCATCGGAATAAGGCCGTGGTCGCAGAGCTCAGAGACGGTCGTTGTCATTATTTTGATCTCAGAATGGCAGATAAGTCATAAAAGACAAGCTTATAACCGCGAAAACCCCTGCTTTATGTACTGCTATTTATCCGGGTGCGACTTTTGGCTAATTCCACTGCACAGAAAATGTGCACCATAGTGGAACGGCACAACACCAATAACAGGAGAAACAGCATGCGTAAGACACCTTATATTCTGCTGGCCGCTGCCCTGCCGATGGCAGTCAACGCCGCAAACACGGACTTCAGCTTTGGCGGCTTTATTAAGATGGATGCCATGCTGAGTACCTACTCTGATGGTGACGTTGTTAGAACTGCTACTGACACCATCGGGACAGAATTCTATGTCCCATCGAAGCTTGTAGCTGGTACAGAACCTGATACAGCAGATTTAGATTTAAGCGCCCGAACCTCGCGCTTTAATTTCAAGACCGTTACTGGGCTCGATAACGGCAAGTCTGTTACGACCTTCATTGAAATGGATTTCGAAGGCGCCGGCGGTAACGAGGTCGTATCTAATTCGTATGGCCCACGCCTGCGACACGCCTTTGTAAAATACGACAACCTACTCGTAGGTCAGACCTGGTCCAACTTTATGAACACCGGCGCGTTACCAGAAAGCGCAGACTTTATTGGCCCCAGTGAATCCAGCGTATTTATTCGCCAGCCTCAGGTTCGTATGACCTACGGCGACCTCGCCATTGCCCTGGAAAACCCGCAAACCACAGGCGCGGGAGATTCCGGTGATAACGGTATGCTGCCCGACGTCACCGCCAGCTACAAAATCAAAGGGGATCATCACGATGTGACTGTCGCGGCACTGGTCCGCCAGCTCAGCTACGACGGCGCACTGGAAGACGACGATGCCAGCACAGTTGGTTTGGGCCTGAACATCTCTGGCAAGCTCATGCTCGGGGACGACGATCTGAAATTCAGTGCCACCGTCGGCGAAGGTGTCGGACGCTATGTTGGTCTGGGAGCCGTGGCGGATGCCACTCTGGTCGGCGATGATCTGGAAGCCAGTGAAACAACTGCAGCCTTCGTTGCGTATCGTCATCACTGGAACAGCCAATGGCGCTCCAGCGTGGTCTACGGCATGTTAAGTGCCGATCACCACGACAGCGTAGCAGACCCAATCACGGATGCCTCCAGTGTCCGTGTGAATCTGATGCATTCGCCAGTAAAATCCCTGACCTTTGGTGCTGAAATCAGTAACGCCATGGTCGAACGGAAAACCAGTGGCGAGGTGTCGATGAACCGAGTCTATTTCACCAGCAAGTACGCCTTCTGATACGTCAGTGAATGCGTTGCTCTCTAGTTTATTGAGGTGGGCGTACCAGGTGCCATTCGGTTCAGAATCCACCAAATTGTAACTGAGAGGTACGACTCTGGATTACGACCGCGGGTTCCCTCACGGGCGTTCTATATGATCGCCATACTTACTCTCCTCCAAGCCCGGCATCTGCCGGGCTTTTTCGTGCTGACACCCCGTCCTAACCCATGTGACAGAGTCCACATTTCGAGTCACCGAAAATCGGTTTACACCGCCCTGACAAATTGGCCAGATGCGACAAGCTGTTCCATCAATAACCGTACTTTTGCCACTCTCATCGCACTATTGAATTCAAAAATGAAACAATAAGACTTTTTACGACGTCATTACCCACATCTGCTCACTTGTCTTCAAAAGACCGCGCCGCAAATCCCTGAAATACTGGCGTATTTTTAAATTTAACAGTTAATCAGTAAATTGACTGGCCAAGTAAGTCGCCGTAACATCCACGTTACATAAAAAAGGCAAGATTTAGATACACATTATTACAAAGCCCAGCAGCCACTAGAGAAGCACTGCCAGAGAGCGGCTCTCGTTTGGTTACTGCAGCGGTCTGACCGCGTAGGCTGAATTAGTTTTAGTACAAGCTTTATTAGTACAAGCTTTAAGAGAAGCGATCATTTGAACAGACCAGTACTGAGCCCCCCTCACTCGGGCTCTACTCACATCATGCAGACTCTGCAGGTTAGCCTCGTGGCTCTCCTGCTGTTTTTGCTTGTAGGTCTGTCGCAACACAGCGTCGCACAGGAAATCCGCCTGTATAAAAGCTATGCCGGTAATATGGCTTTCCGACTAACAGGCAATAGCCTTCGCGATGCCAACAATCAGTGCCAGGCCATCCAGAACTCCAGCGCCACGCTGAATATTCCAGCCGGCAGTTCATTAAAAGCGGCGTATCTGTACTGGTCAGCTTCGGGGGCTGCAGACAACTCCGTGACCTTAAACGGCGCGAGCGTCAGTGCCGGCGTCACCTACAACCTAAACATTGAAGGCCGTAACTACTTCAGTGCACGCGCAGACGTCACCACACGTATTTCAGCTTCCACCGCGAATTACACGGTCGGCGGCCTGACGGTCGACACCTCTCAGCCGTATTGTGACGTCGCCAACGTGTACGGTGGCTGGGCTCTGCTGGCGGTTTACGAAAACAACAACGAACCGCTGCGCGTAATCAACGTATTTGATGGTTTCCGCGATTATTTCGGCAGCTCAATTACTCTGACGCCAGACAACTTCATTGTCTCTGGCAACCCATCTCAGGATCAGGGTCGCCATGCACACATCACCTGGGAAGGCGATGCGGGCAACTCAGGTGTGTTAAATGGCATCAGCGAAGCCCTGGTGTTCGAGGGTGCTAACCTGACCGGCCCGAATAATCCTGCCGGCAATCAGTTCAACAGTTACTCTAACGCGACAGGCGCAGCAACCTCTGGGGTTGATCTGGACGTCTACGAAATTGGTAATTTCCTGTCTCCGGGACAAACCTCGGTAACAACGACCTATTCCTCGGGTCAGGACCGCGTTTTCCTGACCGCTGAGGTCATCAGTGTTCCGAACGAAGCCGTCAGTGACCTCGCCATTGATATCCAGACGTTCGATACCGTGGTTAGCCGTGGCTCAGACATCACTTACAGTGTCGACATCACCAACCAAGGGCCAAGCGATGAACCCGCCGGTTCCGTGGTCACCATTCCGTTAGGCAGCCAGACCAGCTATGTTAGTGCTTCCGGTACCAACTGGAGCTGTACAGATACAGCCACCGAAGTGACCTGTACGTACAATGCCCCGTTGGGTCGCAACATCACTTCAACTCCACTATCGCTGTTGCTGTCTACCGATGGCAGTACCGAGGCTCAGGCTGTTACCACAGCCACGGTGGATGGCGTTAACTTCGACAATAACTTGTTTGATAACACGGACACCGTCACCGTTAACATTCAGGATGCTGACTTCAGCGCCTCCGTGAAGAACGTTGTCGACCGTAATGGCGGCCTGCTTTACCCAGGCGATACGCTGCGCTTCACCATCGATCTGGTCAACAACAGTAATTTCAACGCCAATAACGTCCGCCTGACCGATAACATGCCGCAGTACATCAGCAGTTTTCAGGTCGTGCGTCAGCCCGCGGGCAGTGTGAACAACAGCCAACTTGCCCCAGCCGGTACCAACGGTAACGGTGTCGTCATTATCGATGGGATGACCATTGCCGCCAACGGCAGTGAAGAAATCGTTATTGATGCGGTTGTCTCACAGGCCGCACCACAAGGTGGCAACATTACCAACACGGCGACCATCAGCAGCGGTTCGACCAGCACCAATGTCACGGCACCTACCATCACTATTGCCTCGCAGACGCAGGCCAGCGGTGAAATCGTACTTCGCGACAGCTTGGCAGGTAACCTTAACTATGAGTTGCTAGGCGGACATTTCCGTCAAGGCGAGCGTGGTTGTCAGGCGCCGCTGAACAGCAGCGCTGACAGCGTGACATTACCGGCCGGTAGCACGGTGAAAGCCGCCTACCTGTACTGGTCAGGTTCGGGGTTTGCCGACAACACCGCCATTCTTAACGGACAGCAGGTGACGGCGGGCTACACCTACGAAGAAAGCTACCCTATTCCTACCGACGCAGGCCCAATCAACTCATGGGCTTACAGCGCGCGTGCCAACGTCACTAGCCGGGTCACGGGCGGTGGTACCTACACCGTTAGCGGTGTCAATTTCGATCGTACACAAACGCCATACTGTGATTTCGCCACCGCCTACGGCGGCTGGGCCATGTTGATCGTTTATGAGAACGCCAGTGAACCGCTTCGAGTCGTAAACCTCTACGACGGCTTCAAGTCTTATCGTGGTAACTCCATTACGCTGGCGCCAGACAACTTTATTATTTCGCAGAACGCCGCTCAGCTCGGCGCCAAGCATGCACACATTACCTGGGAAGGTGATGCCGGTAACTCACAGGGGTTTAACGGCCAAAATGAGCAGTTAGTGTTCGAGGGGGTCAGCCTGACCGATGGCAACAACCCAACGAACAATCAGTTCAACTCGTTCTCGAACGTGAAAGGCAATACCCCCGGTGTCGATATCGATGACTTCCAGGTCGGCCAGTACCTGACGCCGGGCGATACCTCTGTGACCACCACCTATTCATCCGGTCAGGATCTGGTATTCCTGACGGCTGAGGTCATCAGTATTCCGAACGAACCGGTCAGTGACCTTGAGTTGACCACCTCAGCTCCTGCCCGTGTGTCCCGCGGCGCCGATGTCACCTTTACTTTTACTGCAAAAAATAACGGTCCACTCGTCGCCCCAACCGGTACCGAGCTGACTATTCCGCTGAACGACGGCGCCACCTTTGAAGGCTTTACTGGCACAGGCTGGAGCTGTGAGCCAGCGGCGACCCTGATTACCTGTACCTACAACGCGGACATTCCAGTTGGGGCATCAGCACCCGCACTGAACGTAACCCTTGGAACATCAAACACCAGCCAGCCAACCTTGTCAGGCGATGCCGTACTGGACGGTGTGAACTTTGACAACAAATCAGCGAACAACACCAACGACATCACCGTCACCCTGCAGGATGCGAACCTGTCGTCCTCGGTGAAACGTGTTCTCGACCTCAACGGTGGTCAGGTGCTCCCCGGCGATGTACTGCGTTTCACTATGGACATCACCAACAGCAGTAACTTCAATGCCACCGACATTTCGCTGTCGGACCCGATGCCAGCACTGATTTCCTCGTTCCAGGTCTTCCGTCGCCCGGCCGGAAGTACTGATAACAGCCAACCGGCACCAGCAGGGGCGAATGGCGCTGGGGTTGTGCAGATTGACAACCTCTCTATCAATGCGGGTGCGACAGCGACCATCATCGTCGATGCCGTGATTTCCGCCGGTGCACAGGACGGCGAAAGCATTACGAACGTCGCCACCGTGGGTAACCCGGCGGTCAACACCACCATTACCTCGCCGACCGTCACGATCAATAATGCGCTGGGCAACAGCGGTAACAAACCTCTGTACCTGCAGCCTGACTCTACCCTCACTCGTATTGCCGATACGACTGGGAACTATCAGCTTGTGAACGACCAGCAAACGGTGACCTGGGCTCTGGCACCGGCACTTCAGACCGATGTCACGCTGGATTACTCGCAGCCCATTCCTGTGACCCTGCGCTTACAGAATGACCTGACTGCCGGCCAGGGTAGTAACAATGAATTTGCTCACAACATTACGTTGAACTTTGTCGCGAACCGCAACGGAGCGCGTACGGTTCTGGCCTCTGCCACTGGTCAGGTGGCCCTGTTAACTGCCGCCAATACTCAGGCCAGTGATTCCATCCGTACCTTCCAATTTGATATGGCGATTCAGAATGGTATTGCCCTGCTTGCTGGCGATGTGCTTCAACTCGAAGTAACGCAGTCGCGTGTTGGTGGGTCTGCAAATTTCCCACAGTACCGCAACATGCGCGTATACAGCTCAGATAATGGCATCACGTCACTGCTCGCATTGACGTCAAACACCGTCATTAATGTGGAGCAGGTCGCACTTTACGACGCCGCTTACCCAGATGGTGCACAGCTCACAACTATCAACCCCGGTCAGACGTACTATGTGCGAGCTGAGGTTAGTGACCCGTTTGGTGCCTACGACATCACCGCAACACGCATCACCATCACTAGCCCAGAAGGCAATGTGCCGGCCAGTCTGGCGGTGATGTCAGGGGTCGATGCCAGCGATGCGACAGTAACTGCAGAGTATCCGTTTAGCAGCCCGGCCGATGCCATCAGTGGCGATTGGCAGTTTACGGTACGCGCTGACGAAGGTTATGAAGGCACGGTCTTTAACGAATTAACAGAGACGGTCACCCTGGTGCAGCCAGCGGAACTGACCATGAGCAAAACCATGCAGGTGATCAGCGATCCGCTGAACAACGCTTCAAACCCGAAAGCCATTCCGGGCGCGGTTGTTGAGTACACTCTGCAAATTACGAACGACGGTGAGGGTGCAGCCGATAGTGACAGCATCACCATCACCGACAAACTGGCAACTGGCACCGACTTTTATGTGGGTACCGATGCGGCAACAAGCCCGGTCACACTGACGGATGGCGATCCGACCAGTGCACTGACCCTGAATTATGAAAACCTGACCGCCTCGACCGACGGTCTGGAGTTTTCGCAAGACGGCGGCGTCACGTTCGACTATCAGCCAAGTGCTGACGCCAACGGTTTCGACCCGCTGATTACGGACATCCGTATTCGTTTGACCGGCACTATGCCCGGCGCAGATGAGAATGGAACGCCTGGATTCAGCATTAACTATAAAGTAAAGGTCCAATAAGGAGAGCCCTATGAAGACCCTCACAAAAACCGCCCTGCTGACCGCAGGCCTGCTTGCCTCAACGGCATCCTGGGCTGCTGGTACTGACGCAGGTTCTATCATCAGTAACACCGCGACTGCGACGTTTGACGATCCAGCAACTGGTAACAGCGGCACCACTTCTGCGACTGCCCCTGACATTACCGTTGCTGAATTAATCAACGTTAACGTTACCGCTGAAAATACTGTTCCAGTGGAAGGCCAGCCAGGCGATACCGACCAGGTTCTGGAATTCACCGTCACCAACACCGGTAACGGCACTGAAGCATTCACTCTGGACGCGACTAACCTGACCGGCGACGACATCGACGCTGACAACGTTACCGTATACCTGGATGACGGCGACGGCGTATTCAACCCAGCTACCGATACTCCAGTAACCACTGATATCGTTCTGGACGCTGACGAAGCGGCAACCATCTTCGTGGTTGGCGATCTGCCAGTTGACGCAACGACCGGCCAGCAGGCTGACGTTGAACTGACTGCAACTTCTGCAACTCCAGGCGTTGACGGTGCTGCTCCAGGTACTCTGATCCCAGGTCAGGGCACTAACACTCCAGCGGGTGCAGTCGTTGGCGAAAACCCAACTGATTCTGACTCTGCCACTCTGCAGGTTGGTGAAATCGTGACTGACGCTACCGTAGCAATCACGAAAACCATCGAGAGCCGTGTTGACCCATTCGGCGGTACGACTGACGTTCCAGGTACTGTTGTAACTTACCTGATCACTGTGACTCCAGAAAATGGTCCTGTCGACAACCTGGTGGTTGCGGATAGCATCCCACTGGATCTGACTCTGGTTCCTGGTTCTGTAACCATCGACACAGTAGCTAAGACTGACGCTGCAGGCGACGACGAAGTTGACGTTGCTGGTGCTGACGTGACTGTGACTCTGGGTACTGTTGCTCAGGACACCACTGTCGAAATCCGTCTGGAAGCAGAAATCAACTGATATTGAGGTGACCTATGCGTTTACTGACCACTCTACTGTTCCTGTTGCCCTTCAGCGCATTCGCTGGCGTTAGCCTGGAATCACAACCATATCGTGTTGTGGTTACTCCCCAGGAAGACGGCTCGATGGCTGAAGAGTGGAAGGAAGCCGATCGCATCGCTCCTGGCGACAAAGTTGGCTACCGCATCACTTACGTCAACACCGGAGAAGAGCCGGTCAGTGGCGTCACCATCAACAACCCGGTGCCAGACAATACTGTGTTCATCATGAACTCAGCGAATGGCACTGGTGCCACCATCACCTACTCGGTGGATGGTTCTCAGTTCGCCCCTCTGGGTGAGCTGAAAGTACTGGAGGGCGGCGAAGTCCGCCCTGCCGGTGCGGCAGATATCAAAAGCATCCGTTGGGTGCTTAACGATGCACTGGCGGCTGATGCCAGTGGCAATGTTGAATTTCAGGTTCGGGTCAAGTAACCCGGCCGGAGGTGAAGTATGAAGAAGCATGTAAAACTGGTTGGCCCTGCGGTACTGGCTGCGATGAGCACGCTTGCCGTTGAGGTACACGCCGCCGGTACTGCTGCGGGCACCGACGTAATCAACACCGCGACTCTGAACTATCAGATTAACGGTATTGATCAGGACGCCGTAGAAGCGCAGGACACGTTCAAGGTCGACATTAAGTCTGACTTTGGCTTGACGCGCGTACTGACGACTGAACCTAACACAACCTCTCTGGAAGCAGACAACGTCGTCGTTGCTGCGGTTCAGATTACCAACGAAGGTAACGCGCCGACGTCATTTGCTGTTGCAGCAGCTAACGAAACGGGCACTACCCTCGACATTAATGGTGAAACCTACACGGACAACATCGACACCGGTACTACATACAGCTACTACGTCGATGATCCGATCAACGGTACGCCAGGTGCACTGGATGCGGCAGATACGCTACTGAGCGGCCCTACCGCTGAAATTCCAGCCGATGAGTCTGTGACGGTCTTTGTCACTGTACCTAAGACTGAAGTTACTGGTAGCGACCAGGACGTAGCATTGACCTCCGTCACCGTGAACGGTGTTGAGTCGACCGTCGATGGTACGACTTACGCACTGGATACTGACGACGGTGATCCAAGCAACGGTTCTGTCGACGACGCTGCGAATCCAAATGGTGCAACCACCATTGAAATCGTATACGCCGACGATGGTTCAGATAACACTGAACTGCTGACCGACGCCTTGGTACTGGAATTCCCGAACCTTGATGGTGACGGTACCACCAGCAACCTGACCAAAGAGTCTGCGGTAATCAGTGACCCACTGAATGGTACGACCAACCCGAAAGCCATCCCAGGCGCCGTGGTTGAGTACACCATTACTCTGACTAACACAGGTACGGCCGATGCAACGAACGTTGTGATCACCGACGTTATCCCTGCCGATACAACCTACATTGCTGACACCCTGATGGTCGCAATGGACGGAGCAACCACGCCAGTCGTCGTTGATCCATCTATCGCGAGCTACGATGCCGGCACCGATACTATCACTGCGAACCTGGGTACCGTGGACGGCGACGCCGATCCTGCGAACCAGGAGACCAACGTGATCGTATTCCAGGTTACTATCAACTAAGACGGATACCTGAGTGCTGACAGTCGTTAAATCACTGCTAAAAACGTTCAGCCGGAGCACATTCAGTGCTCTGGCTGTCCTGCTTTGTGTGCTCACCGTGAGTGCGCAAGGTGCAGTGACGCCTACGGGTACGGTGATTACTAACACCGCGACTGCCAACTTCACATCCAAGGGACTGGCCTTCCGTCGTAGCGATTCGGTTTCTCTGACTACGCAAGCCGTAGATCCGGGTCCGGTTGCTCCGACACCGGCCACCATTACCCTAAGCCATTACAACCCTAACGGTACGCCTGTCACCATTAATGGTACGGATTACCGTGACGGCCAGGGTAATACCATTACGAATTCAGGCTATGAAGATGAAGACGGTAACGTCGTCAACTTCCCTGCCACCCGCCCTGTCAGCCCAGACGAATACGGTTACCGCGCTGGTGAACCTGTATTCATCGTGATTGATGAAGGCGATAAAAACATCAATCCGGTGCGTCCGGATACCATCACTGTGGTTGTCACCACCCCAGACGGTAGTGACACAGAAACCATCACCCTGTACGAAACCGGCGATGACACAGGTATTTTCGTTGCTGTCTTGCCAACACGTGATGTTAACGAAGGCAGTCAGTCAAACGACGGCGTACTGTCCGTAAAAAACGGCACGAAGGTCGTGGTTACTTATACCGACCCGAACGACAGCGCCGATCAGGCCGTTGCCAATACTCAGTTCAATCCTATCAGCCGCATTTTCAGCTCGATTGATGGCAGTCCGGTTAACGGCATTAACGTCACGCTGATGGATGCGCTGACCAACCAGCCAGCCAGCGACAAAGTCTTCTATGAAGATGGCGTGACGCCATACCCAGTGACCGTGACCAGCGGCCCAGTGCAAAACGTTTCAGCCACTGCTAACGCGCCATCGTTCGGCGACGGTCAGTTCTGGTTCCCATACATCGCTGACGGCACCTATTACCTGGCCATCGATGCACCCGCGGTTTTCCGTGTGCCATCCAACATTGATGACGAAACACTGAGCAACACGCCAAATGGCCCGTTCGATATCACCGGCATCAGTAAAGGCGAAACCTTTAGCGTCAATAATCAGGTATTCCGTACTGATATTGGTGCCGACCCGCTGGATAACAGCCTGCTGCTGAGCAAACAATCCGACACCAATGAAGCCGGTGTCGGTGACCACCTGCGCTTTAACGTCAGCCTGGTCAACAATGAAGTTCATGCATACAACGCCACCATCGTCGATACGCTGCCAGCGGGTCTGCGTTATGTGCGCGGTTCTGCCCGTCTGAATGGTGAAGCGACCGAGTTCGACGTCAGTGAAGACGGCCGCACCCTGTCATTAGAAGTGGACGAAATTACTCCATTCGAGCGCCTGCAACTGACGTACGTCACTCAGGTAAGTACGCTGGCCAAAGGTAAGCTGACCAACCGCGTACAGCTGCTGGACGACGACCTGCAGTCCAACCAGGCTAGTGCTGCCGTCATCATCCGCGATGAATTCTTCAAGGACACCTCGCGCTTATTTGGTCGTATTTACCTCGACGATTGTGAAGGTAACCAAGCGTCTGTGGATGGCGTACCGAACATCCGCCTCTTTATGGAAGACGGCACCTACGTGGTCTCCGACGCCAATGGCGAATGGCACATTGAAGACGTGACGCCAGGCACACACGTGGTACAGATGGATACCACGACTATTCCACCATATATGGAACTGATGGAGTGCCCTACCCGCGGTTTCCATGCCGGTCGTAGCTACAGCCAGTTTGTGGATGTTCAACCCGGTTCGTTCTGGCGTGTCGACTTCTTCCTGAAGATGCGTGAGCCAGAAATGGGCGAGATTCGCCAGAAGCTGGATCACAAGCTGCAGCCATTTAACGCAACTGAAGTGACTGAGACCCCCTTCAACTCGCCGGTGACTGAAAAAGTTGCCTACGAGTTCACCGTTGACGGCAAAGGCCTGCCTCTGCAGAACGTCACCAGCATGATTTCGCTACCAGAGGGCTTAGTGTACGAGGCCGGTTCCACCACGATGGACGGTGTTGCTGTGGCCGATCCGGATGTCACCTACGGTACTCTGGTTTTCCGACTGAACGACAAACCGAAAGCATGGCAGCACGTGATTCGCTTCAACGCCTATATCAGCGACCGAGCTCCTATGGGCGAACTGGTCACGCGTGCCATTACCCGTTTCCAGGCCGATGGCCAGTCACCACAGCAGATTCAGCCGGTCAGCACCACGATTCAGCTGGCGATTCCGCCGAAAGAAGAGAACGTGAAACCGGTCGTTCCGCCTAAGTTCGCGAACTTCTCTGACGTTCTGACTGAAGAAGACAAAACCAATCTGGCAAACGTAATTGCTGCTCTGGATGGCTTGGGCAACCTCGAATTGAAGGTAGTTGGTCACACAGATAGCTCGCCTATTGCGCGTCGTGTACAGCACATCTTCGCTAATAACCAGGTTCTGTCAGAAGCACGTGCAGATTCCGTTGCAACCTTCCTGGCGGCACAGTTAGGCATCGAGCGCTCACAGATTATTGCTGAAGGTCGCGGCCCATCAGAGCCAGTGGCCAGTAACCGCACTCGTGAAGGTCGTGCCCTCAACCGTCGCGTAGAAGTCCGTGTACTGAATGCCGATGCCGTATTGAAGCTGAAAAGCGCAGGCAGTGACTTCCAGATCGCACGAGTACAGGCATTGATTCCGGGGCTGACCGGACTGATGGCCACGGCGTCGGGCAACCCAGCTCGCCTGCCTTCTGAAATGATGATTCCAGAGTATGACGAAAACTGGTTCCGTACGGCACCGGATGAACCGCAGTGGTTGTGGCCACCACTGGATCGCAGCCCGTCCATCAGCTCGACCAAAATTGCTATTTCTCATGGTAAGAAAGAGCGTGCCACTCTGACCCTGAACGGCAAGCCCGTCAGCGCTCTTAACTACGATGGCAGCACCAACAGCAAGACCCGCGATCTGGTAGTGAGCCAATGGCGTGGTGTTGACCTTGAGTCCGGCCCTAACCACTTTGAAGTGGCGATCCTGGACAAAGAAGGTCGACTGATTAAGCAAATCAACAAAACCGTGCACTTTGCCGAAGCGCCCGCCCATGCGGAGTTTGTAGCGGCCGAGAGCACGCTGATCGCTGATGGTATTAACAGCCCGATCATCGCAGTGCGTCTGACCGACAAAGAAGGTTTCCCAATCCGTGCCAACGTTCAGGGTCAGGTCGATATTCTCGAGCCTTACCAGTTGTACAGCGAACAGCGCGAAAACGACCTGAACCCACTGACGGACATGCAGAAGCCAAGCTATCAGGTAGGGCAGGACGGCGTGGCTCAGATTCGCCTGGCGCCGACCTTCCGTGCTGGTGAAGTGGTACTGCGCTTCCGTCACACCAACGGCCAGACCGACGAAATCCGTGCCTGGTTAAAACCGAAAGAACGTGACTGGATTCTGGTCGCGCTGGGTGATCTGTCTCTGGGCTACAACGCCACTGACGGCAACGGCAACTCTCGCCGTGCCGCCGATGTTGACGACAAACTGTACGCCGACGGCCGTGTGGCTTTCTTTGCTCAAGGTCAGGTACTGGGTGAGTGGTTGGTCACGGCAGCATACGATTCCGGTAAAGCCGATGCCGAGCCATTTGCACGCCTGATCGAGCCTGATCGTTACTACACCCTGTACGGCGACGCCAGCCAGCAGCAGCTGGATGCCAGCTCGGCCCGTAAACTGTACGTGCGTGTTGAGAAAGAGCGTTTCTACACCGTCTTTGGTGATATTGATACCAACTTGACGGTCACCGACCTCGGCCGCTACAGCCGTAAACTGACCGGTATCCAGAGCGTATATCAGGGCGAAATGTTCGAGGCGTCTGGCTTTATCAGCCAGACCAATCAGGGCGTAACCCGTGACGAAATTCAAGGCGACGGTACCTCAGGCCTGTACCGCCTGACCAACCAGCAGCTGGTACTGAACAGCGAAAAAGTTCGTCTGGAAGTGCGTGATCGCTACCGCAGCGAAAACATTCTGTCCACGACCCTGCTGTCTCGTGACATTGACTACGTCATCGATTATTCCGACGGTACCTTGTACTTCAAAGGGCCGATTGCCAGCACTGATGACGCCTTCAACCCGCAATACATCGTGGTTGAGTACGAAGTAGAATCCGACGGTGACCTCGGCTACATCGCCGGTGGTCGTGCCGGTGTGAAACTGCTGAACGACACGGTAAAAGCTGGCGTGACAGCCATTAATCAGAATCAGGCAGGCGATGACCGCCACCTGCGCGCTCTGGATGCCAAGGTCACTCTGGGCAACACCGAGGTCCGTGCAGAAATTGCTCAAAGCGAAGAAGTCGTTGCCGGCAATGCTGAAACCGCCAACGCCCACTTGTTAGAAGTGTCTCACCGCGACGAGCGCTTCGATGCCAAAGCCTACATCCGCGAGCAGGAAGATGGCTTTGGTCTGGATCAGAACGCCGTGGGTGAAAACGATTTCCGCAAAGAAGGTATTGAAGGTAACTGGTACGTCGATGACGACAACCGTGTACAACTGCTGACCTTCCACCACAAAGCGCTGACCACAGGCTACGACAGTTACCAGAGTCAGGCAGACTGGATTCATCAGCTGACCGATAACCAGCAAGTATCGCTGGGTCTGATCAGCGCCCAATCTGAAAGCCTGGACGATACCCTGTACACCGACCAGATCAGCCTCGGTTACAGCCAACGTCTGCTCAACAACCGCCTGACGCTGGGTTCTCAGTTGCTGGGCAACGTGACTGAACGCTCTGACGCCTACGACCGTCTGTTGCTGGGTGCGGATTATCAACTGAGCCGCAACTACAGCATCTTCGCCGAGCACGAAACTGGTTTCGCTGAAGAAGCCCCAGAACGCACGGTCATGGGTCTGCGTGCCACGCCTTGGGCCGGTGCCCGTGCTGAGCAAAGCATCGAGCAGCTGGAAGTCGACGATAACTACCGTCTGTTCTCAGTGTCTGGCTTGAGCCAGGACTTCATGCTGAATGATCACTGGTACCTGAGCGCCGGTTTCGAGCAGAGCCAGGATCTGGAAAACAGCGTACCGGTAGAAGATGCCACCACAGAAAACTTCCATGCAGTACACGCTGGCACGGCCTACCGCAGCGACCGCTGGCAGTGGAACAACCGCGTTGAATACCGCAACGGTAGTAATCTGGATAAGTGGGTTGCGCGTACGAATCTGTACCACCCTCTGAATGACGCACTGGCGACCGGTGGTAGCATCGACTGGTTCAATGAGAGTGGCGATGATTACTACTCAAACCATCTCGATCTGCGTTTTGATCTGGCACTGCGTCCACGTGTGAAGCCGTATGCCCTGCTGTGGCAAACCCGTTGGGTTCAGGATGCACTGGGCGGCAGTGGCACACCGGACCGTACCCGTAAGCTGATTAACAATGCGCATCTGAACTGGATGATCAGTGATCGTGATCAGCTGGCGACCCAGTACGGCATCAAACGCGTGTTGAACCAGTACGATGGTGGCAACTATGCCTCGACGACTGACTTTATGGCGGCTGAATACCGCCACCACCTGAATGATCGCTGGGACATTGGTGCTCACGGTCGTCGCCTGCATGGTTACGAGGCGGGTCAGGTGAATCATGGATTGGGTCTGTCAGTTGGCTTTATCCCAACCACCAATACCTGGGTCGGCGTGGGCTACAACTTCACCGGCTTCATCGATGACGACTTCTCTGCCGCCAACTTCACGGCTCAGGGCGTTTACCTGAAACTGCGCTTCAAAGCGGACCAGGATTCACTGGCCGCCATGCGAGCTGCCTTCCGCTAACAGGTGTTAGCACGGCGCTCGCCTCCCTGTTCCCAATTTGTCCTGACAGGACGTTCCTGACTCTGGTTTAATGTGGCCATTGAGTACAGGAGAGATCATGACTTCCCGCGAACGTTTAATTGGACCTGACGGCCAACCCGCTTACGGACGTTTCAGTCACCCTATTGCCGACATTAACTACCGGGATTTTGATCTGCGTACTCCCATGGGGTCGCCCATGCATCCTAAGAAGCGTCATTCCCGCTTCAACCAGTTTCAGTTTGTCGCCATTCAGGCAGAGCCTTTATTTATTGGGCTCGCCATCGTTCGCTTACGGTTTGTCTCATCGGCCTTTTTGTATTTGTACGATCACGATCAAGGGCTTTGGAAACAGCAGCGCTTCATTCAGCCTTTCTCTCGTGGCCTGCGATTTGGTCAGGCGCCCAATCAGGATACCGTCAGCTTTATTCAGGGTCAGAATCGTCTGACCATCCGGGCGACGCGTCGCCCCGGCGTACGGCAAGTGAAAGTCGCTTTGAAAGACGGCACTCGTATTCGCGCTACCATTGATGAAAGCACTCACTACATGCCCATGTCGCTGTGCACGCGCAGTGGATTTAACGGCTGGACCTATACGCAGAAAGCAAACGCACGGGTCTGTCAGGGCGAAGTGCAATGGCAGGACCGTCACTACGACCTTGAGGCATTACGGGCATTGGCAAGTATCGACTGGACTGGCGGTTTTATGCGTCACGAAACCAGTTGGAACTGGGCCAGCCTGTCTGCGCGCCTGCCCGATCAACGTAAAATTGGTCTGAATCTCTCCGCCGGCGTGAATGAAACCGGCTTCAATGAAAATACGCTGTGGCTGGATGGCGTCCCGACCCAAATGCCGCAGGTACACTTTCAGTTTGACCGCAGCCGCCCCAACGCTGGCTGGGCCATCACCTCCGCCGACGAGAGCGTGCGTCTGCACTTTGATCCGGTCATTCACTATCGCGACAAAACCGATGCCTTACTCCTGGCCTCGAATTTCAGACAGCACCTGGGCCGCTTTCATGGTGAGATCGATTTAGCACACGAAACGGTACGTATCGATAATCTGTGGGGATTGGCGGAAGATCATTACGCCAAATGGTGACAGCAGCACAGGTGTGCTGCCGTCTTCCTGAGCGCGCTTTCCACGTATGGTGTTTTTAAGGCGTCAGTGGATCTGCTGATCAATCACCAAGGACACAACAGGGGCACCTCGGGTCGGCACGTTCAGGACTTGTCCCTGCCAATCCCCCGGTTGTGCGACAGGTTGCCCAGATAAGGCTATACGCGCCGTAACTGTGACCGCTTCTGAGCCACTTAACATAACCCCCTCGGCCATCGCCATAGCGTCACTCAGCACCACAGTGGCCGGCAATTGCGCAACGGTCAGTCGCTGCACAGCCAGAGGCAACGCTGGCCCGGTAGGATCGCGAGCGATCACAAACACCGGCGCATTGGCATTCAATTGGTTGGCAACGTCCGGTGCCAAAGACACCTCAATCCGTATCCGCGCCGGCGTCAACCAATCGATGTCCGTTGACTGCCCCAGTTGAGCCATCATCTCTGCCGCGCGACGAATACCATTTTCGATGGTGCGCGCCTCCGTACCGGCAGGGAGTTGCTCCCAGAGCACACGCCAATGATTAATGGCCTGCTGATAACGCCCCAGTTCATACGCCATAATCCCCGCCAGCCCCAAAGGTTTCTGATTGGTGGGGGTCAATTCCAGAACGGTCAGCAATTGCTCGTACAAAGCCTCTGAGGCGACCTGATCGTTGGCGAAAAAACGCGCTTGTACCATCAGGGTCATGATGGCCGCACGATCTTCTACCTGCTCGACCGGTAAACTGACCAGAACATCGGCATAGGTCGCCGCGGCGGTCTGGTAATCGCCACGAGATTCAGCCAAACGGCCGCTCAAATACGCCCACTCGCTGTTCTGCGGCTGCGACTGCGACTGCGTCGCTTGCTTGAGTCGCACGGCTAACTCATCCGCTTCCTGTGGTGTTAGCTGAGCGCGGGCCGAGTAATCGAGTAATTGTGTCGCTCGCACTTCATTCAACGCCCCCCACTCGCCATAACCCCAATAGGTTGAGGCCAGTGTTGCCAGCATCAAACACACCACCAGTAACCCTCGTGCAGCGACGCTGGGCTGCCCTTGGCGTGCTACGTTATCGGCGATCGCCGCGACGTCCAATAACTCGCGATCCAGCTCCAGCGTGATGGCCGCCCGCTCCTCAGAGCTGAGGTCGCTGTCCGCCAGTTCCGCCATGCGCTCACGATAAAGCCGCAGGTTTTCATCCATCTGACGCTGATCAGGCCCTTCAGCCTCGCGTTTCGGCGCACGTAGCGCCGGGTAAATCAGAATGCCTGATGCCAGTGCCAGTAATAGCAAACCACCTACAATCACTTGTCTGACTCCTGTTCTAGGCGCGCTTTAATTTCGGCCAGTCGCGCCTGCTCTTCAGGGCTCAGCGCCTTATTCACGGTGCCCTGCTGACCTCGCAGCAGAGCGATCAGGAGGAGGCCCAAGCCCAGCAGTACCACGGGGGACGCCCACAGCAACAAGGTATCTAAACGAACCGGCGGGTTGTAGCGAACGAAGTCGCCATAACGTGCGACCAGATAACCGACGACTTCATCATCGGATTTACCGTCTTGCAGTAACTCATACACTTTATCGCGCATGTCCGCCGCGACCGGGGCATTGGAATCGGCCAGATTCTGATTCTGGCATTTAGGGCAGCGCAGATCTTCGGCCAGTTGGGCAAACCGTGCCTGATCCTCAGCGTTATCAAAGGGATATTTGTGTCCATCGATCACGGCCATGGCCGGGGCACAAACCAACAAGAGTAACCAAGTGAATCGCATCATTTTAACGCCTCAAACGTCTGCCCCAGGGTTGACCATACCCTCGGGTTCAGATCACCGATGTGCTTGGCGCGAATGATGCCATCAGCATCAATCAGAAACGTTTCCGGGGCGCCATAAACACCCAGCTCCAACCCCAGCATGCCGTCAGGATCAGACAGGTTATAAGCGTACGGATTACCGTAGGCGGCCAACCAATCTTTGGCCTTAGCCAGGTCATCTTTGTAATTGATGCCAATAATGCGAACCCCCTGCGCGGCTAGCGTGTTCAGGAAAGCATGTTCGGCTTTGCAGGTCGGACACCAGGTCGCCCAGACATTCACCAGAGCAGGCTGCCCTTTCAGGTCCGCTGTCGTCAGGGTGCGTCCATCCTCGACCACGCCCAATTCAAAGTCCGGAAACGGCTTGTTTATTAATGGCGATGGCAAGCTGGTCTTATCCTCAATCCCGAGACCGATCCAGAACACCACGCCCATCAGGGCAAAAATAACCAATGGGATAAATAATAAGGCCCGGTTCATGACGCCGCTCCCTGTGCTTTGGCCGCCGTTTTTGCCTCAGAATGACGCTGCTTGCGGTAGCGCTTATCCAATACCGCCAGCAGGCCGCCCAGTGACATAAAGATGGCGCCTAACCACACCCAGCGCATGAAAGGCTTCACCTGCAAACGCATGGCCCAGGCTCCGCCGGCCAGTGGTTCCCCCATGGACACATAAATATCGCGCCACAGACTGGCATCAATCGCCGCCTCCGTCATGATGGAGTTACGCGCGTGGTAGCGACGTTTCTCTGCGGTCAGTACTTCGATCACGCGTCCGTCTTTCAGCAGGTTAAAACGGGTGGCCTGCGACGTGTAGTTTGGTCCCTCAATGGTGCCCGCCTGAACAAACTCAAACTGGTAATCACCCAAGGTCTCGACCTGACCGGGCGCAATACGGACCGATTTTTCAATGCTGTAATTGGCCACCATGGTCACACCGATGATGGTAATCCCCACGCCCACATGCGCCAGCACCATGCCAAGGTAGCTCCAGCCTAACCCTGAGATTCGGCCGATCTGACCGCGGGACTTTTTCCAGACATCCGCCAATGTCGCTACGATCAACCAAGCGCTGACCGCCAGCCCTAACAGAACGCCGCCTTTCACCGTACCCGACAGCACCAATGACACGCCCAAGGCAAAGACCACGGCAGTGATGCCGGCAATCCATAATATGGTTGCCATGCGCGACCACTTATCAGACTTCCAGCGCACCATGGCGCCTATGCCCATCAACACGCTCAGGGCAACGGTTAATGGCACAAACATGGCATTAAACCAGGCGGCACCGACGGAGAGCTTACCCAGCCCCATGAAATCGTACACCAGCGGATACAGGGTGCCGGTCAGTACCGCTAAGGCCATGACCATAAGCACTAGATTGTTCAGCAACAGGAAAGTCTCGCGCGACACCAGCTCGTAGCGCCCCACGGAGGCAACCGTCGGCGCTTTCAGGGCATAAAGCAACAATGAACCGCCCACACATATCCCCAATAGAGCGAGAATAAAGACACCGCGCTCGGGGTCAGAGGCAAAAGCATGCACCGACGTCAGCACGCCGGAACGTACCAAGAAGGTGCCCAACAGGCTTAACGAGAAAGCAAAAATGGCCAACAACACCGTCCAACTCTTGAACAGGCCGCGTTTTTCCGTCACCGCCAAGGAGTGCAATAACGCCGTCGCCACTAACCACGGCATCAGAGAGGCATTTTCAACCGGGTCCCAGAACCACCAGCCACCCCAGCCAAGTTCGTAGTAGGCCCACCAGCTACCTAAGGCAATGCCGATGGTCAGGAAAATCCAGGCCGCCGTCGTCCACGGTCGTGACCAACGCGCCCAAGCCGCATCCAATCTCCCGCTCATCAGCGCTGCCAAGGCAAACGCGAAGGCCACAGAGAGCCCGACATATCCCATGTAAAGCGTCGGTGGATGCACGATCAGGCCGAAGTCCTGAAGCAAGGGGTTCAGATCGCCGCCGTCTTGCGGCGGGCTTGGCAGCAGACGCTCGAACGGGTTTGATGTTTCGATGGTAAACAGAATAAAACCCACCGAAATCATGCCCATGATGGACAGCACCCGCGCCACCATGTCCAACGGCAAGGAGCGACTTAATAGCGCCACGGCAACACCCCATAGCCCCAACATGGTGACCCACAACAGCAGTGAGCCCTCGTGTGCCCCCCATACCGCAGAGATCTTGTAGGGCGTCGGCAATTGGCTGTTGCTGTTGGCGGCCACATACGCGACGGAGAAATCATCTTGCAGAAAGCCCCAGGTCAACATCAGCAAACTGATCACGAGAAATAACGCCTGCCCTACAGCAAGAGGACGCGCATAGCCCATTAACCACCACTGGCCCCGCTGAACGCCAACCAGAGGAATCACCACCTGTAGCGCCGCCATCACCAATGACAAGATTAAGGCAAGCTGACCCAGTTCAGGCCAGAACAGCGGGTTGATGCTCATCCGTTGGTTGCTCCTGCGGCTTCGACCATGCTGGCTTTACCGTCCTGATGGGCTTTTTCCAGCGCTTCCTGCACCTCAGGAGGCATGTAGTTTTCATCGTGCTTGGCCAGCACTTCTGACGCAACGAACACACCGTCGTGATTCAGCTGGCCCAGCGCCACAATACCCTGCCCTTCACGAAACAGATCCGGCAGGATGCCCTCGTAAACCATAGGCACCTGCGCCTGACCATCCGTCACCCGGAAGGTCACCCCCAACCCTTCAGTGTCGCGCTCTACGCTGCCATCAACCACCAGACCACCGGCCCGAATCGTCACGCCGGGTGCCACTTCGCCTGCGGCAATCTGCGTTGGGGTCTGGAACAGATTGATGTTCTGCGACAGTGAATACATCGCCAATCCGACCGCAATGGCCACCGCAGCCACCAGAAACAGAATCAGATTAAGACGTTGCTTACGTTGAGGATGCATGACGTTTCTCCCGGCGCAGACGCTGAGCCTGCTCTTTCATTAAACGACGACGGCGCCGCAGAGGCAGCGCCACGTTAATGGCCACAATCAGGGCAGTCAGTCCGTACGATAACCAGACGTACAGGCCGTGTTTTCCCATGGCGATAAATTCTGACAGCGAGGCAAATTCCATCAGGACTCCAGCAGTTTTTTCACCCACTGGCGCTTGCGCTCATGCCAGAGGATTTCGTTTCGGGTACGCAGAATTACCAGCAACGCAAAGAATAAATACGTGCTGACAATCATAATGAGTAGTGGCCACAGCATGTCCGGGTGCATGGATGGCTTTTCGGTCAGTGTCAGGGTGGCAGGCTGATGCAGTGTGTTCCACCACTCGACCGAGTACTTAATGATGGGAATGTTCACCACACCAACCAACGCGATAATCGCGGCCGCTTTGTGCCCCGCGTCCTCAGACTCCATGGCTTGCTGAATGGCCATCACGCCGAAATACAAAAACAACAGCAATAACATGGAGGTTAAGCGCGCGTCCCAGACCCACCAGGTTCCCCAGGTAGGCTTGCCCCAGATCGCACCGGTTAATAAGGCGATTAAACAAAAGGACGCACCGACTGGTGCAATGACTTTGGCCACCCAAGCGGCCATTTTCATGCGCCAGATCAGGAAGACGGCACCGCTGATC